>Ga0105045_10005048_pt1 | contig 11562 bp, 6 predicted proteins | sample MAT02_FD_78089 | JGI IMG/M metagenome (GOLD analysis project Ga0105045, IMG submission 78089) | Freshwater microbial communities from Lake Fryxell liftoff mats and glacier meltwater in Antarctica - MAT-02 (megahit assembly) | ecosystem: Environmental > Aquatic > Freshwater > Ice > Liftoff... | reverse complement strand
CCGCCGTTGTAAAAATACATGTAGCTGAAAATATTGAACTCGGGCGTCGGCTTAACCTCGTTCACGAAATCAACGCCCGTTTTTGCGCCTTCCAGCAGCCGAAACATAGGCTCCGGCCCGGATTGGCAAGCCAGCAATCCGCCCAAAAACAGCCACGAAAAGTGTTTGAGCCAGGACTTCATTTTTACGTATTCAATTATTGATTTTTTATCCACTTCCGATTCACAAACACATTCGGCTTTCTATTATTAACCAAAAAAAGTAGCCCGCTGGAATCTTTAAGTTGCAAGAGTATGATTTGCTTCGTCTCCCCCGGCACGTCGATGCCCGATGCCGTAGCACCCACGGCTTTGAATTGGGCATTTTTTGCGTTCAGCAATACCATACCCCGGCTGGCGTCGAGCCGCCCCAGTTGCGGAATAAAGTTGTAGGAGTTGCCTCCCGCCAAAAGATCTGGTAAGCCGTCCTTATTCACATCCGCGATGGCCAGGGCATTGACGCAACTAAGCTGAGCCGCTACGGGCAATTCCTGCACCGTAAAATTCCCCTTTCCGTCGTTGATGGCAATCACGGATTTCAGGTAGTTCACCTGCTTAACTTGGGCCTGGCGCAGTATTTCGGAATCGAATAAGTCGGCTAGCGTGCGCCGGGCAAAATCGGAGTGTTTCAGGTTTTTGGCTTTCAGGAACGGGAATTGCTCCATCAAATCCCGTTTCAGGAAAACGGGAACGTCCTGACCGTTGTAGGTTTTGGTCAAAACTTTATCCAGGTTTTGGTTTTGGTCAAAATCGCTTACAAAAATTTTCATCGGGCGTTGCGGATCGACCGTCAAACCGAAATTCTCGCCAATATTTCCCAGCACTAAATCCAAATCCCGGTCATTGTCTAGATCGGCGAAGGCCAGGCTTCCCCAAAAACCGGACAAGTTTTCCAGACCCGTCGGCAAGCGTTCGAGTTTGTTTTTCTGCACCCGCAGCGCCCCTGGGGCCATCCAATCACCCACGACGACCAGCACTTTTTCACCTTTCCCGGCCAAGTCGATCCAGGCGGCATCGCGCACCATGCCAAGATTCATCTGGTCACCGAATTGCTTGCCAAAATCTTTAAATTGCCCTTTGCCGTCGTTTTCGTAAAGGTAGCTGGGCGGCGTTAAGCCGTATTGTTTGGGATAGCTGCGACTACCGACGAACAAGTCGAGGTCGCCATCACCATCGAAATCATAAGGCGCGGCCACGGCGGTGTTCATTGAGTGATTGGGCAGCTTGAGCGTCCCGATGCTAAAATTACCCCGTCCGTCGTTGGCATAAAGCCGATCCATAAGTTCCTGTTCTCCGGTTGGGTATTCGTTGCCGCCCGAGCCGACGTACAAATCCAAATCGCCATCACCGTCGGCGTCGAAGAAGGTGCAGGCGGTATCTTCAAAGCGGGCGAAGCGCTCCATGACGGGCTGCTGCGTCGTCACGAATTTCCCAGCCTTTTGTAAATAAAGCTGACCGGCCTGGTCTTTGGCCCCGCCGATGAACACGTCATCCAGCCCGTCGCCATCGACATCGCCCACGGCGGCTTTCGGCCCTTCGGCGGAGAGCTTTACCGGAATGTTTTTTTCCCCGTAAAAATCTTCGTAATCGTTTTCAACGGCCTGCTCGAAAGGTGCCTCGATGCGCCTGAACAGAGTTTCCGGTAAGACGGTCGGCGCGGGTACGGACACCGTCGCCTCGCGCTGCGCCAACTTTATGGTCTGATTCGGCTTCACATTCCGTCGCACGACCATTTTTTGGTTGGGGAAAATCACCCGCAGCGAGTCGATCTTGGTAAAATCGCCCAACCCGAACGTAAGCGGATATTCGGTGCTGGACTGGAACCCACGGGCGGAATTCTGCTGACGGCTGAAAATTTGGTCGCCACAGAAAAGATCGACTTTCGCACCAATGGCCCCGGTGTTTTGTCCTTCGCCTTGCAGCACTATTTTGAAAAAATTCTTCGGCTTCGGCTGCTGGCTAGTTTTGTTTTGATAGACAAAAGCCGGTTGATTCACGTTATTGACTACCAAATCCAAATCGCCGTCATTGTCCAAATCGGCGTAGGCGGCCCCGTTGGAAAAGGACGGGGTACCAAGGCCGAACGCCGCGCCCTGCTCCACAAATTTGAGACCGCCCTGGTTGTGAAAAAAGTTGTTGGGAACGGGGTTCGAGGGCATTTGCCCGATGATTTTGTCAAACTTCTCTTTCTCGCCCGACAGCACCATGTTCTGGTTCACCTCGTTGGCAAAGAAGTCGATGAAATCCTGATTGGTCACATCGTGGAAAATCCCGTTGCAGACGTAAATGTCGGTTTTGCCGTCATTATCAGCGTCGAATAATAAGGCACCCCAACTCCAATCGCTGGCCTGAACGCCCGCAAAGGAAGCGACTTCGCTGAACGTGCCATCACGGTTGTTGAGTTGAAGCGTGTTTTGGGTGAACTGCTGGTACAGCCCCCGCTTGGCCTTCATGTTGTGGACGTAGTGATTCTCGAAGGTGGTGGTGGTTTTGAGCCGATACTCGTCGCGGGGCAGCATGTCGGTGACGAAGATTTCGGGTGCACCATCGTTGTTGACATCGGCCAGGTCGGCCCCCATGGAGGCCATGCTGCTGTGGCCCATCCGGTTTTCTAAATCTTCCAGAAACGTGCCATCGCGCTGATTGATGTAGAGATAATCTTTTTCAAAAAAATCATTGGAGACGTACAAATCGGGATAGTTGTCGTCGTTGACGTCGCCCACCGTGATGCCCAGGCCAAAGCCAATCAGACTGCTGTAAATCCCGGCCTGCTCGGTTAGGTCGGTGAATTTAGGGGAGAATGGCTGGCCGTCTTTTGCCGGGCGGCTGTCGTTGCGGTAGAGCTTATCGCCGCCGCCTTTGAAGGCTTCCGGCACGTCCCAGTCGGCGGCGCGGCGGTTGCGTTCGCTGGAATTGTTGAGCGAGCTGACGGGAATGAAGCTGTTGTTCAGCACGTACAGGTCAAGATCGCCGTCGAGGTCGTAGTCGAAAAAGGCGGCGTGGGTGGTGTAGCCGCTGTCGGCCAGGCCGAATTCGACGGCCCGTTCGGTGAAGGTCAGATCGTGGTTGTTGATGTAGAGCGTGTTCTCCTGTCCTACGCCTTTTTGGTAGCCTGCGTTACAGACGTAGATATCTAGCCAGCCATCGGCGTTGATGTCCACCATGACCACACCCGCCGACCAGCGGGTACTGTCGGCGACGCCCGCCTGATCGGTAATATCTTCAAAATTGAGCCACGATTTTTCGCCTTTTCCTTTATTCAGGTACAGCTTATTGGCCCCCATATTGGCGGTAAAAAACACATCCGGCAGGCCGTCGTTATTCATGTCTCCGATGGCCACGCCGCCACCGTTGTAAAAATTGCGGTAGCTGAAAATGTTGAAATCTTCGGTGTTCCTGACCGTATTCTGAAACAAAATGCCCGTTTTGGCCCCGTCCATCTGCTCGAATAGCGGTTGGTTCCGCTCTCCGCAGGAAAGCATCGAAAAGGCGCATACCAGCACAAAAAAATTAGTCTTCATCCATTTTCTTCAATAATTCGGGGGAGCTTTGGCTGGTGAAATCCGGCGTTTTCACCACGATCCAGCCTTTTACAGGCACGTAATTTTCGGGGGCACTGGCTTGGCCGGGTTTCACCAGATTTCCTTCAAATGCGATGGTAATCAACTGCCGACTCAACTCCGGCACTTCAATTTTTCCGTTCACCAGGAAATAGCCCCTGCCTTGCAAACCCGCCTTATCGATCAGTTTGCCAATCATTACGATCACCTGATCACCGCCACTTTCACCCACGGTGCCGTTCGCCAGAGTGAACGCAATGGGTTTCCGTTCAAACCAATTATCCGCGATCATTTCCATTTCGACGTTGCTACCTTCTTTGTTCAGGAAACCCAGCTTGAGGGATTGAGGCAAGAGCAGCACGTTGGTTTTAAAGGGCAGATTTTCTGCGTAAAAATCCCCCTCCCCTACCAAGACCTTCATCAGCGCCTGATCGGGTTCGAGCGTGGGGAGCTTTTGTTTCAAATCGGTAATTTCCGGGTGTTCTGAACTATTTGGACTGGCGCAGGAAAGCACCAAAACCGACCAAAATACAAGCCAAAAAATATTTCTTTTCATCGAATCTGAATAGCTAAAAAAAGGGAATGCCCGGAACAAAACGTTCGGGCATTCCCGTAAATTTCAAACTAAAAAACTTAATACCCGGCGTTTTGCGCTAGGTTGGTGTTGGAAGCAATGGCTGTCGATGGAATCGGGAACAGCACGGTGTAAGGTTCCACATTCTCGATATTCTGATACTGACGATTGAACTTACCGAAACGCACTTCGTCGGTGCGGGCAACGCCCTCCCAGTACAACTCGTAGCCCCGCTCATTCCACATGGCATCTTGGGTTAAGGTAGCTAAGGTACTCGCCCTGCGCAACGTGCGCAGATCGTTCACCATTTTCAGCGCTCCGGCGGCGTCGCCTCCGCGCAGCATGGCCTCGGCCTTCATCAGATACACGTCGGAGTATCGCAGGATCAGGTACTTACCGAAGTCGGTTGGGTGGTACTTGATGACCCGAATCCCTTTGTTGGTGGCCGCACCGGCCAAGGGTACATCCTTGGTAAATACCAGCGGCACTTTGGAACGTGAATCGTTGATCGGAGTCTTGTCCTCTCGGAACTGCTGTCCAATCAGAAAACCCTTGTGCAGTCCGCCGTAGCCTCTGTTAAAGCCTACCTCCCGGAACCGGCGTACGTCGTTGGCTTGAAACTTATCGTAGAACTCGGCAATCGTGGTAAATCCGTTCCAGGGTCCATCCCGCTCGGCGGGGAAGCCGCCTTGGTCGTAGTGCATGGTCATCATCCAGCGGTTGCGGGGCGTACCTTGCAAGTCGGTGAAGATCTTATCCGTAGAAAGTCCCGCCGTGAACGGATTGTAAAAGTCGGCATCGATGGCGAAACCATCCGCTGCCACGGCGTCACAGTACTGCACCACCTTGTCCATGTCAGCTTTGACAAACGTGTAAGGCCCTTCGGGTTTGGCTGACTTATAGACTGCCTTGTTAAGATAGAGTCTTGCCAGCAGCGCGTTAGCCATTGCTTTGGAAGCACGGGCGTTAATGGGCGTCGGCCCCCGCTTGGGAAGGTTGGGCAGGGCTTCCTCCAAATCTTTGACGATAAAATCAAAGGCTTCGGAGCGGGTCATCACCATGGGCAGCGCTTCTACGCCTTGATCCACCGTCCGGCGGGGTACTTGTCCCCAAAGATCCATCACGTGGTGCATAAACAGCGCCCGTAGCGTCTTGGTCTCGGCGACCTGCAGGGCCGAAGGGTTGGAAGCCAACAATTGCTCACAGCGGTAGCTCCGGCTGTTGAGCGTGTTCCAGGCGTTCAGAATTTGGGGGTGGGTGGCATCCCAGGTATGGGCGTGCAGGGTACGCCACACGCCATTATCGCCCCAGTCCACGCCGCGCGTCGGGGGAATCATCTCGCCGGAAGTATGCTGGCTCAGCGAGTAAATGTCACCTTGGTCGTTGTAAAAGCCCATGTCGTTGTACAGGCCATTGAGCAGCTCGGTGGGGTTCCCGGCGGTAAAACCGCCCCCGGTTGACTCGACTACGACCGAGTCCTTTTCGTTGACCTCTAGGTCGGTACAGGAGGTCAGGACGAACGCCCCGATCAATCCGCTGAGAATAAACTTATAATTTATCTTTTTCATAATATTGTTCATTGATGGTTTCAGAATGATAAGCTGGCGCCGAAAGTCCAGGTGCGGGCCCTTGGGTAAGCCGTGTAGTCGATGCCCAGGGAAGGTATGTCGTTGAGCGCTTTATTGGTATTCACTTCGGGATCCTGGCCGGTGTAGTTGGTGAACGTCAGCAGATTTTGGCCCGTAATGAAAAGGCGTACGTTGCGGAAAGCACTTTCTCCCGTATTCAACCGATAACTCAGGTTAAGGTTTTGAAGGCGCACAAAATCGCCCTTCTCCAGGAAACGGGTCGAGACGTCGGGCGCGTTCAGCGGACCTTCGCCATTGCCGATCACATCGGTCGTTACGTTACGACCGTTGGCGAAAGAGCCTTGGGTGAAATAGGCGTTGGCCGTATTGTTGTATATATAGTTGCCGAACACGCCATTGAAGAACGTACTGAGATCGAAGCGCTTATAGCGTAAGTTCAGCGTCAAGCCGCCCGTGACGGTGGGAATCGGTCCTTTGCCGTCCAGGAATTGCTGGAAGTCGCCACCTGGATAAAGCGAGTTACCCGCCTCGTCGAAGCCACCGAACTCCCGCAGGAAGAAAGCGTACAGCGGCTGGCCGCTGGCAATGCGCTGGGCAAAGGCGCCGCTCAATCCCTGACCGCTGATGCCTCCCGTGTCGTAGGTTCCGAGCAGGTTCTCAACGGAGTTTTTGTTGAAAGCCACGTTAGCGTTTACTTCAAAACCAAAATCGTTCTTATCGACCACGATGCCATTTACGCTGATTTCGACTCCACGGTTGATAATGTCGGCGTTGAGGTTGGACCAAACGAAGGGTGAGATGGCGGGCTGGGCCGACAGAATCTGAATCAACAGGTCATTGGTGTTCTTGTGGTAGTATTCCAAAGAACCCGATATGCGGTTGTTAAGGAGGGCATAGTCCAGGCCCACGTTGATTTGCGCGGTCGATTCCCACTTCAAATTAGGGTTGGGAAAGGCTACTGTACTCAAGCCACCATTGTTTATGTTGGTTCCACCACCGCCAATGCTGGCGCCGCCGTAACGCTGCCGCTCAGTGTACAGGTTGTGCGGAATCTCCTGGTTGCCCGTGATGCCGTAGCCTACGCGAAGCCCCAAATCGGAGAAAACGTTTTTAGGCATAAAATCTTCCTCGATGATGCGCCACTTGGCGGCAAACGAGGGGAAGTATCCGTACTTATTGCCCGAACCAAAGCGGGTGGAACCGTCGGCGCGAAGCGTGGCGGTCAGCAGGTAGCGGTTGTCGATACCTACATTTACCCGGCCAAAATAGGACTGCAATTCGTTAAAGTTAGAGCTTGAACCCTGAACGATGCTTCCTTTGCCGTTGGCGTTGTCGGCGGCTGAGACGTTATTGATCATCAGGTCGAGATCGTCGACGCGGAAGTTAGTAGCCTGGGAGTTCTTGGAATAGAAGTCGAAGCTCTGGTAGGAATATCCCAGCAGTCCGTCAAACGTTATGCGGTCAAACTTTTTGTTGTAGGTGAAATAGTTCTCCATTAACCGGTTTTCCACCTCGATGTCACTAAAGTACAACTGACCGATCTTATCGATGTCGGCGGCCACCAATTGGCGAGAAAAGGCCGATTTCCGGGCCGATATGGACTGGTCGATACCGATTACCGTCTTGAACTTCAACCCTTCCAGGATTTCGTACTCGGCGTTGATATTCCCCAGCAAACGCAGGGTATTCGTAAAATCCTTGGTGTATTGCAGGATGGCGACGGGGTTCGGCTCCACCGAGGTAGTCTGGAGGGGCGTACCGTCGGGGTTACGCACCCGGTTGGTGGGGTTAGTTTTCAGAATAGCTCCCAACAAGTCGCCCGAAAAGCCAGCATTGTCGGTTACAGGCACTCCGTTATCGGTCGTTTTGGCAAAATTAACGCTTGCTCCCACTGTGAGCTTATCGTTGATGAACTTCTTGCCCCCGCTGAAGGAACCGGACAGCCGCTTGATGCCCGAGTTATTGATGATGCCCTCCTGATCGAAGTAGCCCATCGAGAAGCGGTAGTTGCTGCCGTTTTCCCCACCGCCGAACGACAGATTGTGCTGGTTGGTTCTGGCCGTGCGGAATGCCTGGTCTTGCCAATCGGTCTGGGCTCCGTTATTGGTGCCGCCCGCCGCCACGTAGGCTTCGGGGCTTAGCAAGTCGTACTTTTGGGTGATACTGCTCAGACCCAGTGCGTAGGAATAATCCACCGAGCCTTTGCCCTTGCCCTTCTTGGTCGTGATCAATACCACGCCGTTGGCTCCCCGCGCTCCGTAGATGGCCGTGGCCGAGGCATCTTTCAGGATGTCCATGCTGGCAATGTCGTCGGGGTTGAGGAAGTTAAGCGGGTTACGGGCCGAGCTGCTGCCCAAACCGCCGGCGCTGCCGCCGCCCGAAATGTCGTTACCCGCCAGGGGTACGCCGTCCACCACAAATAGGGGGCCGTTGCCACCACGCACCGAGGACGTACCCCGAATACGGACGTTGATCCCGCTACCGGGCTCGCCGTTGCTCTGGGTGACAGCCACCCCGGCCACGCGGCCCTGCAACAGTTGCTCGGTCGAGGTGATGACGCCCTTGTTGAAGTCTTTGGCTCCAATGGTCGCCACGGCACCGGTCGCGTCGCTTTTCTTGACGGTACCGTAGCCGATCACGACCACTTCGTCGAGCGCAGCGGCGTCTTCCAGCATGGTCACGTTAAGGGAGCTGCGGTTATTGACTGCCACTTCCTGGGCCTTCATGCCCACAAAGCTAAAAACCAATGTGCCGTTGGCGGGTACATTGGCTACGCTGAAGCTGCCGTTTACATCGGAAGTGGTACCGACGGTGGTACCCTTTACCTGAATCGTGACACCGGGCAGACCACCACCCGTGTTGTCGGTGACTTTACCCGTGATCGTGACATCCTGGGCATAGGAAGCGGAAGCGAAAAACAGCAGCAAAAATGCCATAAGTGACGCTTTTCTTAGGAGCGAAGCTCCAGCTTTACGTTGGTCGGGCATTTTTTTGGAATGGCCCGAAAGAAGAATTTTCATCATAGGATTTTTTAGCTGAACATAATTAGACAATTGTTAAAACAACGCTCAAAGATAATAGTATGTTGGCGTACTACTGCCTTTTTTCACGAATAAAACTATAATTAAACTTATTTCGATGCTATAAAAGCGTGCCAATACGCAATCAGAGGGAGAACGTTTCGTGGCCGATTTCATACTTATCGGACTGACATCTACTAATTTATATATTTTTCAATGAGTGAAGTAATTTTGATGAACGCTGGACTTTTATGGTTAAAACAATCCCAAAACCAGCCTCGCCCATGCTCAACCGCCGCGAACTCATCAAGCACCTCTCCTCCCTTCCACTCATCGGCGGCTTTCTGGGAGGAACCGCACTCGACCTGCCCGCTGCTGCACTTCCGGCTAGAAACCTAGCCAAAGAGCTGGGTATCCGCACCTTCATCAACGCGGCTGGCACCTATACTGCCATGACGGGCTCGCTCATGCCCGACGAGGTGATGGACACCATCCGCGAATCGTCGCACAGCTTTATGATGCTGGATGAGGTGCAGGACAAAGTGGGTGAGAAAATCGCGGCTATCACCCACGCCGAAGCGGCGGTCGTGAGCGCGGGCTGCTTTTCGGCCATGACCCTGGGCCTGGCCGGGGTACTGACGGGCATGGATAATAAAAAAGTGGCCGCCCTGCCGCATCTCGAAGGCACGGGCATGAAGTCGGTAGTCGTCTTGCAAAAAGGCCACGACGTGGGTTACTCCCACGCCCTGCTCAACACGGGCTGCACGATCGTACAAATCGAAACGCTCGACGAACTGGAAAAGGCGATCGACGACAAAACGGCCCTCCTTTGGTTCCTGCACATCCAGTCGGATAAAGGACAGATCAACCACGAGCAGTGGGTGGAAGTCGCCAAGCGGCGCGGCGTTCCCAGCATGATCGACATCGCCGCCGACGTGCCGCCCATCGAAAACCTGTGGCGGTTCAACGACATGGGTTTCGACCTCGTCTGCGTGTCGGGCGGCAAGGCGTTGCGCGGCCCGCAGAGCGCGGGAATTCTGATGGGCAAGAAAAAATACGTGGAGGCGGCCCGGCTGAGTATGCCCCCGCGCGGCAGCACTATTGGGCGGGGTATGAAAATCAATAAGGAAGAGATTCTTGGAATGTACGCCGCCCTGGAAAGATTCGTGAATACGGACCAGGATAAGCTCTGGAAGATGTGGGAAGACCGCACCACCCACATCGGTGACGCCGTCAAGAGTGTGCCGGGCGTGGGCGTCGAAACCACCGTTCCCGAGCTGGGCAACCACACGCCGACGCTCAAAATCTCCTGGGACAAAGCGAAGGTCAACCTCGGCACCAAGGGATTGCAGGAAAACCTGCGCAACGGCGAACCCTCCATCGAGGTGGTATCCAGCGGCGAGAACGCCATCGGCATAACGGGCTGGATGCTGCAACCGGGCGAGGACAAAATCGTGGCGACACGGTTGAAGGAAGAGTTAATGAAGGCGTCTATTTGATTTTTATCCAAAAAAATTTCCATGAAAAAAATTCTTCTCCCTCTCCTGCTCACGCTGTGTTCCTGCTTCGCTCACGCCCAGACCTACTCCATCCTTATTAAGGGCGGTCAGGTGATCGACCCGAAAAATGGACGTAACCAAATCGTGGACGTCGGGATCGCCGACGGAAAAATCAAGAAAATTGCCAAGAACATCGACCCCAAAGAAGCCAAACAGGTCGTGAACGCCAGCGGAATGTACGTCACGCCGGGCCTGATCGATATCCACGGCCACGTGTTCTACGGCACCTCCGACAACAGCTACCTCAGCGACGGCCTGTCCGCCCTGCCGCCCGACGGCTTCACCCTCCGGGTGGGCGTGACCACCATCTGCGACGCGGGCGGCGCGGGCTGGGAGTCGTTCCCGCTGTTCAAGAAAAACGTGATCGACAAGTCGAAAACCCGCGTGCTTGCCTTCATTAACATCGTTGGCGCGGGTATGAAGGGGGGGCAGGCCGAGCAGGACACCAGCGATATGGACGCCAGCAAGGCCGCCGCCGCTGCCCTTCAGTACAAAGACGACGTGGTGGGCTTTAAAGTCGCGCACTTTTCCGGGCCCAACTGGAAGCCCGTTGACCGGGCGGTGGCGGCGGGTAAGCTGGCTAAAATGCCCGTCATGGTTGATTTTGGCGGCAGCAACCCGCCTTTGCCCTTGAAAGAATTATTTCTGGAACACCTCCGTCCCGGCGATATTTATACCCACGCCTACACTTTGCTAGACGGAAATGTGCGCGAAACCATTATCGATGAGACCAAAGGCTTGGTGAAGCCGCACGTGCTGGAAGCCCACAAGCGCGGCATCATATTCGATGTGGGCTACGGCGGGGCGAGCTTCAACTACAGCCAGGCAATTCCCGCCCTGAAGGAGGGTTTTTATCCCAACACGATCAGCACCGACCTGCACACGGGCAGCATGAACGGCTCGATGAAGGACATGCTGTCGGTGATGACCAAGTTTTATAATATGGGAATGCCCTTAACCAAGGTCATCGAGGCCAGCACTTGGATGCCCGCTAAGGTGATTAACCGCGAAAACCTAGGGCATATTTCCGAAGGGGCGATTGCCGATGTGGCCGTCTTCACGATGCGGAAGGGCGATTTCGGCTTTTATGACAAAACGGGCTACAAAGTGACCGGAAAGGAAAAGCTGGAATGCGAAATGACCATCAAATCCGGCACTATTGTGTACGACTTGAACGGGATTGCTAACCCGGTTTATGCGAAATAGCTGTCGGCTGTCGGCT
>Ga0105045_10005047_pt1 | contig 11562 bp, 12 predicted proteins | sample MAT02_FD_78089 | JGI IMG/M metagenome (GOLD analysis project Ga0105045, IMG submission 78089) | Freshwater microbial communities from Lake Fryxell liftoff mats and glacier meltwater in Antarctica - MAT-02 (megahit assembly) | ecosystem: Environmental > Aquatic > Freshwater > Ice > Liftoff... | reverse complement strand
TCAAAGTTATACCGGCCAAAGTTACACCGCAGCCCAATTTTCAAAAAAATCCCAACTCGAATGACAGCGATAGCATCGCCGTTTCATGCAAGGCTTGTGGTAAAGAACTTCGAGCACCTCGAAGGGCTGCTGGCAAAGCAATTCGTTGTCCTGGTTGTCAAGCTACGATACCTGTTCTCAACGAGATTTCGTTCGAACCGACACAGGTAAAGCCAAGCCAATCCTACTCGCAACAACGAGCCAACTCTTATCCAGCCAGTCCCCTTCAAGATGATTCGCTGTGGGCTTCGATCCCACCAGCAAGTGCCATCGTACCGTACAGTGGCTCGTCGGGATTCGACAACTCATACGAGGCATCCAGTTCCTATGGTGTTGGGGGGGCACGACGTGGTTTGAGCCGCGGAAGTCGCGTGATTCAATACAACATTATTGGAGTCCTGATGATGGTGTGGTCTGGGCTCATTGTTTTGGGATGCATCATTAGACCTATTACCATTGCTGTAACGCTTGCCAATCTTCCACCCAACACTACCATCGATTACGACAAGCTGACTCCGTTGCTGATTGGGACCGGAATCGGAATTGCGGTTGGCTTGGCCATTGCCTACGTGATGTTCCGAGGTGGATACAATATTTATTACCAAACAGAACTAGAATCAGCGAAGCAGATAGCCATTTTTTGTGCTATCCCGTGTTGTGGCAGTTGTTGTTTTCCCGTGGGGATTTGGGCGTGCTTTCTATTGTTCGGAAAAAACGCCAAGCGAGATTTCGGCGGTTAGGCTCTCATCTTCCTTTTTCGGATTTAGAATGCCAAAGCGATGTCCGGCTTGGACTAGCCCCAGCTGGACAAAACGCGGAACAAGTAAGGTCAATCAAGTCGCAGCAAGTACCACAACTTTGCCTGTGGATCTTTATGCTTTGGCCTACAATAGCGGGTCAAGCAGATGCCTGCCGGCTTTCCGGACGTCGTTTTCTTCGAATAATTACCTTTAAGCGACGCGTCGATAGTTAGGCGATAGCGGCTTGTCGCCATCCATAGGCAAAGTGCCATCCTCGGAATTAATCAGCTTCGTCATGATGAATCTCGCGGCGGCATTGCTTGCTCCGGGCTTCGCAAATTTCGCGGCAAGCTCGATCAAATTGCGTCGCTGCGTCAATCGGTACTCGGCATCCCCCAAGAGTTTAGACATTTCTTCGGTCACATCGTTAATCGATTGGATAGCGGACTTGGATGTCAGTTTGCCGTGAGACAAGAACTCAGGCAACACGAGTTTGTCTGCAATCATGTTTGGAAGCGACATGTGTCTGCACTTCACGAGCAGCTTAGCCATTGCGTAAGTTGTTTGACTGAGATGGTACATGACGGCCGCCGGCTTGCCTCTGGCCATCAACTCCAACGACACCGAACCACTCTTCATTAGCGAGCAATCGCTCAATTCGATAATCTCGCTGGTCTTGCCCGCAAAAATTTGGAGCGGCAGTTTGGCGTCGGAAGCCTTCAATTGGGATCGGCACCAAAGAGCGTGCGAGTCCTTGATCGTGGCCACCAAGAACTGGGTCTTTGGAAACTTGGCTGCGAGCTTTCGAATCACTTCGAGTTGCAGTGGCCAAATACTGTGTACTTCATGGTCGCGAGAGCCGGGAAGCACAGCTACTTGAAGCGTCGAATTGGTTCGCCACTTATCAACAAATTTCATGTCCAAAGGTTGCTGTGCAACGGCATCGAAAAATGGATGACCAACAAAGTGAGCATCGACTTTGCGTTCTTGAAACCAAGGGGTTTCGAAAGGAAGATTGCAGAGCACATGGTCAACGTAACGACGCATTTTTCTGACTCGCCAACCGCCCCACGCCCACAATTGAGGTGGCAAATAATAAAACACGGGCAGTCCGTACTTTTTTGCGCGCTTGGCAATGTGCCAATTGAACCCTGGAAAGTCCACCAGGATGACGCCATCCACCTCACCGCGAGCAAAGCTTTGCTCAGCGAGATCGGCGACCCGAAAAAACTCTCGGAGTTTTGGAAGCACTTCGGCAAACCCCATTACCGCTAGGCTGGTAAGATCGTAGTCCAACTCCAATCCAGCTTGGATCATGCGGCAACCGCCTAACCCACGAAACGTCGAAGACGGGGAAATCTGCTGAACAGCTCGAATCAAGTTGGAAGCGTGCAAATCGCCGCTGGGTTCGCCAACCGAGAAAAAAAGTCGTTGTCCCATAAAGCTTTCGTTGAAATCTTGATTGGACATAGTGGTAATTTTGACGACACTGGGACCGATGGTCCACAAAAAGTGTTCTCGAATTGAATTTCGGTAGCCGAACGGTCATAGCCTGACTCTCTTTTGACGTTATACGGGAAACGGTCCAGACATGGCAAGACGAGCAAATCTTCCTAGGGCTTAGGCAAAGATTTCCGGTTCTAACGCCTGGCGATTGGCTCGAAAGTCCGAATCGGATAGCATGGTGTTGGATTGCTTAGCTTGCACTACATCTTTCACCATTAACCATTAACCATGGAATAAGCCACTTTGTCAGAACCGTCTACCGTTGAACAAGCGAAGCCGAAGATTCCTTTCAAGATTCGTCGCGCTCACTTTGACGACTTGGCCAGCATTCAAGCACTATTAAAACCCTTCGTCGATCAGCGAAAATTGCTGCTGCGGATGCACTCCGAATTGATACTGCTGATGGCAAATGGGTACGTGGCCGAAGTGACCACGGAAGCTGGCGAGACCAAGTTCGTGGGTTTCTCGGCCGTCGAAATCTACTCACGTAAGCTTGGAGAAATTCAGTGCTTAGCCGTGGCCGACGGTTACCAAGGAAACGGAATAGGCTCCGGCTTGGTCAAGGCATGCGTCGATCGAGCTCGGGAAAAAGGCATCTTGGAAGTTATGGCTATCAGTGCCTCCGAAGGATTTCTCCGGCAACTCGGCTTCGACTATTCTTTGCCAGAGCAAAAGCGAGCGCTCTTTTGCCAACTGCATTCCAGGGATGAGATCTTTAAGGACGATGGCATTGATGACTGATGCTTACAATCCTAACAATCAGCCGATGGGCGTTAGCCTTTAGCCCCGGTTTTCTGTTCGGGCAGCATGCTCCAAGGTACCAATGGCGTGTGAGTCGCCCGTTCGATTTGCCAAGCTTCCCACGCCCATCGCTAACGTCCTAGGAGGCTTTGATCTTATGGTAGCAGGTACATTCCATGTGCCGTCTGCAATCCAAAAACCTTTGTTTTTTGTGGCTACGGGACACGGGACTGGCTGCAATCCCTCGCTTACGCGTCGGGTTATGGAAATCACGGCCCGGAGAGCTACGCTACACTACGATTGCTAAGATTTAAGAGTATATTGCCTTAACTACGATCCCACCGCAGGACCGCAAACATGATGATCCCTAAGTAGTGGCACAAGCTCGCCGCAATGACCATTAAATGCCAAATCGCATGGTAATAAAAGCCTCGATGGTCGTTCTGCAAAAAGACCACACCAGCAGTGTAAAGCACTCCACCGAGCACCATCATGCCAAAGCATTCCCAGGAAACATAGCTAAACAAAACCATCGCCGGTATCCAGCCCAGCAGGATATAGGAAAGAGATGCCATGTTGTTGATTCGGTGGTTGGAGAAGACTTTAGAGTAAAACCCTGTTACTGCCGCGATCCAGACAAAGGACATCAAGAGGATGCGAGGCCAACCCGATAGATAAGACCAGATAAAGGGAGTAAACGTGCCAGCGATCAGGCCATAAACAAATCCTTGATCAAGCGACCGAATAACGTGACGCTTGTTAGGCTCCCGCACCACATGGGACAAGGTCGAAAAGAGATACAATGCGGTTAAGCTCGCTCCATAAACGAGGCAAGGCATGACTTGGTCTTGACGATATTCGAGCGCGAGTCGAATCAAGAAGAAACCAGCAGGTAAACTCAGCACTACCCCAAGACCATGTGTCCATGCATTTAGGGCTTCCTCGGATGCGTTTTCATCAGACCAGCGAATTGCCATGAATCGTGTTTCTCGGCAATAGTCTGCCTACGTGTTGGTCGGGCCAGCAGGTCGAAGGACCCACTGGTGAAATCCTCCGCCAGCAACTGCACCGACGATGGGGGCAACAATATACACAGTAATCCAGCTAGGTTCTGACAATCCAGGAATTGCAACTTGCCCCCAGCCCGCTAGATAAGCAAACAACCTGGGCCCAAAGTCGCGGGCGGGATTGAATCCCGCCTGTGTCAGTGGCGCCAGGACGGAGATCAACGCCGAGACAGTCAAGCCGATAAAAACGGGTGCGAGATTGCTCAGAGGGCGACCGCTATTTCGAACATCCGTCAAAGAAAAAACGACGATTGCAAGAATGGCCGTTCCCAGGAATTCGGCAAACCAAGCTTGAGAGTGAGTGAACCGCATTCGAATTTTTTCGTGCTGCACTGGATCATAGGGCGAGTCTCCCGTAGCTAAGCCGCCTGGATTCGGAAAGTACTCGCCATAGCACATCGCCGTCACGATACTCCCAGGTTCGCCGCGCACCACCTTCTTCTCGGCTTCCTTGGCGGCGAGGAATCCGGAAAAGAGACAGTACAAGATTAGTGCGGCTGTGAATGCGCCCGCGGTTTGTGCCACGATGTAGGGGAATACGAGTCGCCAGGGATGTCGCCCCCAAACAGCAAAAGCGATCGTCATTGCAGGATTGATGTGCGAGCCGCTAATCGCTTCAACGGAGAAAATGGCGAGCATGATGCCCACTCCCCAAACAACGGCAACTTGCCAAACCCCGCTCTGAGCGTTGAGTAGGACAGATGCATGAACAGCTCCACATCCAATAAAAACGAGAAGCAATGTCCCGAACCATTCCGCAATCATGCGCCTAAATAAAGTGGGTGACGAACTAGGCATAGTTGAACTGGCAATCACTGATTTGCGTATTTTTTGAGGGTTTCTAGTGTCGACTGCAGACGAGTCCCTGCATTAAGCAAAGCCGATTCGCCCAGATCGTCGACTTGCCTAACATCGGTTGCGATTTCTTGTAAGAATTGATTCCATTGCATGAGGCACCTCGGAATCGCGCGCATCCTGTCTTCGCAAAGCGCTAATCGCTCTGTGGCCTTTCGAAGCATTTTGCGTTGAACCGAGCAGGAGCTTTCGTCCTCAGCACGCGTCTTGGCCGTGCATCGAAGAAGTTCTTCGCGTGCTTCTACCCAGCGAGTCTCGGCGATTCGCTTTTCATTGGACCAGTACTCGGGCATCTCCTTTTCAATCCAAGTCGTGACGCGCTGCAATTGTTGACGAATCTCATCGATCTGCTTTCGCGTATCATGCCGCAGCTTGCCGACGGACTCAATAAACGTTTCAATGGCTTCTAAGCTCTTGACGTTGGCTTCACCCATTGCCACGTTGATACTCCTCAATGAGCTCTGCTTTGCGCATTAAATAAGGAACATGGCGTTCGCTGGTCTCAATCAAACGCTTGAGCTGTTTCATTTCTTGTTCAAATTCGGCGGAAAATTTCACATGCTCTTGGTCACGCCAAGACGTAGCAAGTTGTTGCATCTGTTGGGACAATTTGCCGGACGCGTCGCCTAGCAGGCCCGAAAACCGTTTCAATTGCATCGCGAAATTGCGAAGCTGCTCCGGGTCAACAATCGCTTGTGCCATATTCTACTTGCCTATTCATAAATGGGATAAAAACAACCAAAGGCGGATTCGCAAAACACACCTGGATCGTTAAAACGTTGATTCTTGTCCAACGCACTGATGCTCATCATCTCTGCTTGCGAGAGCGAAAATCCAGCGACATCCAAATTTTCGCGAAGCCGTTCGACGCGACCTGTTTTCGGTATCACAGCCGTACCTCGTTGAACACCCCATCGAAGCACGACTTGCGCCGAAGTTCGGCTATGTGCCGCTGCGATAGCCGTCACGACAGGATTCGCCAAAACAGAGTCGGCTTGGGTAGCCATCCCAATTGGAATATAGGAGGGAGCCCCTAAGGGTGAAAAGGCAGTTACCGCGATCGAATTCTCATTGCAAAAACGAAGCAGCTTGGGCTGTACTAGGTACGGATGCAACTCGATTTGCAAGACGCTTGGCCGAATCTGACATTGAGACAACAAGTCACGAGCAAGAGACACGCAGAAGTTGCTGATGCCAATCGATTTAACTAGCCCTGCCCCAACAAGCTCCTCCATGGCTTGCCAAGTTTCACGAATCGGAACCGCATCCGGTACCATCTTGGGCTGCGCAGCATTTGGGTCCGCAAACCAACCAGCAGGATAACGGGTCTCAAATGGGATGTATCGTGTCGCAATCGGGAAGTGAATCAAATACAAATCCAAATAGTCGAGCTGCAAGTCGCGAAGCGATCGCTGAACGGCAAGCTTGACGTGCTCGGGGCGATGGTATGAGTTCCATAGCTTGCTCGTTACCCATAGGTCGTCGCGATTGCAAAGCCCTTGCTTAGCCACCTCCGCTATCCCTTCGCCCACGTTGGCTTCATTGCCATAGTCCGATGCGCAATCGAGCAAGCGGTACCCAGCCTTGACGGCTTCAACCGTCAGTGCGGCTGCAGCCGGCTTCTCTACTTTCCAATACCCAAGCCCCACCGCAGGCATGGGTTTTGAGTTGACAACAGGAATGGAAAGCACAGACGTTTGAATAGAAGTCGACATACTAAATGCTTTTGGTACCTAAATGGTGAATTGGATATGAATAATTGTCGTTTTTCGTTCTATCGAACGAGCCAAAATCGTACTCGTACTCACTGAAACGGTACTCGTAACGGTACTCGTAATCGTATTCGATCGGAAGCGATCGTAAGCGATCATCTAGTGGTTCATCCAGCTTTGATTTTGGGGGCAGCGGAACTCGCCAAGAGTTTCGATGGCAATGCTTCTGGTCGTCGGTTTAATCAGCATGAAATGGCCGAAAGTCTACGCGGCTTCCGTTACCTCAGAACCCCAATCTTTAGTCCGGACAGAGTACTAGTCGAGTACGATTACGAGTACCGCCCGTGGCTGAGTACGAGTACGAAAACATCATTCTCGAATGTCGACGGGGAATCGCTGTGAGCGGCGAGAACCTGCATTCGAAAATGGTTCTACTTATCGCTTTTGAAAAAGCACTCTCACCCCTTTTTTGTTCGATGAAACGATATCCAGCAACCCATCACCGTTCACATCCGTGACCTCAAACTGGGTACCAATTCCGGAGTCCGAGTCGATCAGCTTCGGAACAAAATTCACAAAACCATCCGTCTCTTTCTCTGCTCGAAGCCAATAGATTTTGGCATCCCAATTTGAACCAGGCTCGGAGCGACCGTGCGACCACCAACGCTTGCCTGTTACCAAGTCCTTATTGCCATCACCGTCAATGTCTACCAAATGTGCGGCATGCGTTTCAGACGCTAGTCTGCCAAAGAGTTCGATCTTTTCAAACACCGGGTGAGGTTCGTTCGACTCTTTGTTGGTGGGTCTTTGTTTGTACCACCACACTCCAAACTTATGAGCCGAAGTGCTGATCACATCGGTCTTGCCATCGTTATCAACATCCACCGCAAACATGTCCGCGCATGCTTCCCCTAGATTGGCTGGGTGAAAAGACCATGCTGTTTTGCCATCGGCTTGAGTCGGTTGTTCCCACCAGCCACCTGTGCAGATCACATCTTGCTTATTGTCGTTGTTGAGGTCGCCGACGCCGAGACCGTGGCTAAATCGCATCGTGCCAGGAATACCGTTTTTGCCTGGTTCGGTTGGCTCGCTGATCGGATGCATGTCCCATAGTTCGTTAGGATCTTTTTCGTTCGTTGTGAAGTAGGCCATTTGCCCTTCGTTCCCGTCCGACTTAGCTCCTTTAGGTTGGAAACCCATGATCAATACGCGTTTTCCTGTCCCGAGCAAGTCTGCGTAAATCGGTGTTTCGTTGCAAGCACTATGCCAAATAGTATGCTTGGTCCAATGCCCATCGCCGCCTTTCGGGTTCTCCATCCAGTAGCACGGAACACCAGGGAAATCGATCACGATCAGATCTGGATAGCCATCCTTATTGAAATCATCGGACCAGCAAGCAAACGATCGGCTATAGTTTTGAAGGCCATCTTTATGATCCATGGGTGGCTGCAATTCATGCGGCTTCCAATCTGGGGCTTCGTACCAGTATTCTCCGTTCAAGATATCTTTTTTTCCGTCTTTGTTAACATCTGCGACAGCGACCCCCTCGGATCGAAATTTCGTGTCGAGGACTTGCTTTGTCCAAGAGATTGCCGGTGGATCGGCCGCTTGTGATTTAGCATTCGCAAAAAGCAGGAGTGTGGCACAGAGCAGGAAATAGTGGGTTCGCATTGAGGTGGTTCCGAGAGGTTCAAGCGTCAAAAAAAATCGACGTACGATGCGACACTCATTGTAGCACAACCCAATTAGGATAGGATTCCAGCCAGTCGCGACAGAAAAGGACAGCTAGAAGCCTATCCTACTTTGAGTGTCTCGGGTCAAACGGCTTGCCTCTTAACCAGGCAGCCCAGCTGCGACCGTAGTCGTACCAACTCAACCTAACGGGCCGACTTGCAATCAAATACTCGAACGCTGACGGGTTTCTTGCCTTCACACTTTCTGCTAGCTCACATTGCGTTTGACGGAGTCGTTTGGTGAGCAGAAGATTCCAATCCGATTTCGACAGCGGCGTCGGTGAACTGATCGGAGCGCCCAAGCGAGCGAAAATCTGCGGACGACTCTCGTTCCAAAAAGCGTAGTCAAACGCAACCGGAACGAATTTTACATTTGGAAATTTGATTGCCAAATGTGATAAGCCTGGCATCAAAGGCAAGGAATGGTCTCGCACGTCCGAAAACTGTCCTTCCGGTGTGATCCAAATCGTGACCCGCTTGGCCTCCAAAATCGTTTTCGTAACGCTCAAAAATTCGGAAGCACCATCAAAGCTCTCTAATCGGACCCCGTAAAATCCAAGCTTGGCCATGATCCGATATTTTTCTAACGCGTCCGCGTCAATCGGTGCATAAAACGTTCTGCCGGGAAAGTACTCCCGTTGCAACAGCATTGCGGTTATCGGATCCCACCAGCTCGGATGATTCGCATAAGCTATAATCGGTGTCGACTCGTCTATCGGTTCCGCGTCGAACAATTTTTTTTGAACACCGAATGAAATGAACTGCTTGGCAACCATGCGTTGGATATACCAACAGAAACCATTAACAAGCCATTTCGTCGACGTCGGGAGTTTGCCTTGTTCACGTGGACTCATGGTAATTGCTCGGTCGCAGCAGAGAAGTAAGATTGGATGAACTCTCGCGGATCCTCTGCCTTGGAGTACTCTACCAACGCATACAGTTTTTTTTGATCTCTTAAAAGCTTCGCCGCTCGCTGCTGATTATCCGATAGAGAATCCGGCAAGGGGCCGTTGATGTTGACATTCGATAAGTCGTTCTCATCTTCGATCACACCGTAACGTTGCAACATGGCTAGAACCGTTTCCAGTCTGCGGTCTCGTTTTTGACGATCGCAAAGTCGCTCTCGAAGCCATTCCAAACCAAACGATCGAACCGCATCGGTATCGTGCAATAGCAAATCGTAGGTGCGTTCATAAAAGTCGGCGTCAGGGTTGCTCCATCGCATGAATTCGACTTGCGTATTCAAATCCCTTTGGTCGTACATGAGAATGCACTCCGAGGGCAAACCGTCCCGACCCGATCGACCGATTTCTTGATAGTAAGACTCCATCGAACCTGGCACTTCGGCATGCAGTACAAACCGAATGTCTTCCTTGTCGATTCCCATGCCGAATGCGTTGGTCGCCAGCACGAGCGGGTTGCGACCGCGCATAAAGCCATCTTGAACGCGACGTCGATCATTTCTCGCCAAATCGCCGTGATAGCAGACGTGTTCGATACCCTGCCTAAACAGCCGTTCGCTCATTTCTTCCAGCGTTCGAATCAACGTAAAGTAAACGATTCCACTGGATCTGCTCCAACGCTTTACCGTTTCTTCTAAGATACCCACCTTTTCGTCGAGCCCCCAAACCTCTCGAACTTGCAAGGACAAGTTTGGGCGTTGGATTCCTTCATGAAACAACTGACATAGTTCCATCGTCTCGCCGAAAGAGGCGATCCCGAGTTGCCGAAGGATGTCGACTTGAACGTCCGGTGTGGCTGTGGCGGTAAGTGCAATCGTGGTTGGATTGCCTAGCTCGCGTCGAAAGTCACCCACTCGCGTGTAGTCGGGCCTGAAATCATGCCCCCATTCGCTAATGCAATGGGCTTCATCAACAGCGAGCAATTTGATTTCGCGAGCTCGAAGAACCGCCACAAACTCCTCTTTGCGGAAACGTTCTGGCGTTACATACAGCAACGAATATTGCCCTGCTGCGATCTGACGATAGCGACGATTGCGCTCGTCCCTATCGAGAGAGGAGTTTACAAATGTGGCCTCGATTCCTTTCGACTGCAATGCATCTACTTGATCTTTCATTAGTGCGATCAATGGGGAGAGGACAAGTGTCAATGGAGGGCGGCTTGCAGCCTGATCGCTCGCGGACTTGTTGGCATACTCGTGTGCATAGATGATCGCAGGGATTTGGAAACACAGCGACTTACCACCACCGGTCGGCATGATGACCAAGCTGTTACCGCCTGCCAACGTACGATCGATGATCTTCTGTTGAGTCGATCGGAAGCTGTTGTAACCAAATCGTCGCTTGAGGATATCAATTGGATCAGTTGCGATACTCGGCATCGACAAAGCCTACGCCTCGATCTTGGAGCCGAGCAGCTTTGCAAACTGAGCAATCCAAGCTGGATGGGCTGGCCACGCTGGGGCAGATACCAAATTGCCATCGGTGTGGGCTGAGTCGAAACCGGCTGAGGGCTCTACGTAAGTCCCGCCTGTGCTCGAAACTTCGTACCGAACCGCGGGGTAGCAACTGCAGTGTTTGCCTGTAAGCACTCCGGCGGCAGCCAAAATCTGCGGGCCATGGCAGATGGCCGCAATCGGCTTCTTTGCCGCATCAAAGTGACGCACTATGTCAAGCAATCGCTCGTTCAGGCGAAGGTATTCAGGAGCCCTGCCCCCTGGTACAACTAGCGCATCGTACGAGGCCGGTTCGATAGTGGCGAAGTCCGCGTTAATTCGGAAGCGGTGGCCGGGCTTCTCGCTATAAGTTTGATGACCTTCGAAATCGTGGATTGCGGTGAGAATCGTGTCGCCGGGCTTTTTGTCGGGGCAAACCGCGTCGCAATGGTGTCCGATCATCAGAAGCATCTGAAACGGAACCATGATTTCGTAGTCTTCTACGAAGTCACCGACAAGAAACAGGATTCGTTTTGCAGCCATAATATGCGATTTTGGATTGAGTTGAGGATTAGGGGGATTCGGGACAGAAGTACGACGGCAATCCGGGGAAGCGTCTTGAAACCGATCTATTTTTTAACCGGTTTCTCGAGGAAGTATAGGGCCGTTCTGCCCCCACGAAACACTCTTCTCGCTTTTGGAATATACTTGAGAAATAGCCAGGACAAATCACAACCCGACGCGTAAGCGAGGGATTGCAGCTAAGTCTCTCGC
>Ga0105045_10005046_pt1 | contig 11562 bp, 12 predicted proteins | sample MAT02_FD_78089 | JGI IMG/M metagenome (GOLD analysis project Ga0105045, IMG submission 78089) | Freshwater microbial communities from Lake Fryxell liftoff mats and glacier meltwater in Antarctica - MAT-02 (megahit assembly) | ecosystem: Environmental > Aquatic > Freshwater > Ice > Liftoff... | reverse complement strand
CAACGACGGGACTGACTGAATGGACAAGCTTGTTTACACAGCGGCCGCAGGCCTCAAGGGCCACATGGCGGCGCAAGCGGCCATCGCCAATAATATGGCCAATGCATCAACGACCGGCTTTCGCGCCGATCGGATGGTGTTTGAGCAGCTCAGCATCAGCGGACCCGGCCTTTTAACACGCCAGCAGGCGTCAGAAGAAGTGACCGATGCCGATCGTCGCCCTGGCACAATCGCGTCGACAGGTCGGGCGCTCGATGTAGCACTGCCAGGCGATGCCTGGATATCGGTGCAGGCGCGCGATGGCACCGAGGCCTATACGCGCCGCGGTGACTTGCAGATTTCGACGACGGGCGTTTTGGAAACGGGCGATGGCTACCCGGTGGTTGGAGCAAACGGACCGATAACGGTGCCGCCCGCGCAAAAAATTATCATCAGCCCGGAAGGCAGCGTCGCGATTATCCCGTTGGGCGCTGCCCCCGGTGATCCGCCACAGCAGATCGGTGCAATCAAGCTCGCCAGCCCAAAAGGATCGGATACTGTCAAGGGACTCGATAATCTGCTGCATGTGCGGGGCGGCGGCGTTTTGCCCGCCGATCCATCCGCCAAGCTGGCAATCGGTTCGCTTGAGGGATCAAATGTCAACCTCACCCAGGCGCTGGTCGATATGATCGAGAACCAGCGGTCCTACGAGGTTCAGGCCAATTTGATCAAAGAAGCCAAAAACATGGATGAGGGCTCCGCATCGCTGATGCGGCTGCCGAGCTGAAGGAATTAGGATATGGGTAGTGCCGCACTTCACATCGCACGGACCGGGCTCGACGCGCAGGATATGCGCATGCGGGTCATCTCGAACAACCTCGCCAACGTCAATACCACGGGCTATAAAAGGGATCGCGCGGCGTTTGAAACGCTTGCCTATCAGACGGTTACGGCACCTGGTGCCCCCAGCACTGCCGAAACACGGTATGCGACAGGGCTTAATCTAGGCACGGGTGTGCGGATTCAGGGCACGGCGCGCATTGATACGCAAGGTTCGCTCGCAACGACCGGCAATTCGCTCGACATGGCGCTTGATGGTGCCGGCTATTTCCAGGTGCTGATGCCGGGTAATGTGCTAGGATATACGCGCGCTGGAAATTTCTCCCGCTCGGCGCAGGGCTTGCTGGTGACGGGGGAAGGGTTTCAGGTTCAGCCTGGAATTACGATCCCCGAATTCGCTACCACAATCTCAATCGGCACGGACGGCACCGTCTCTGCAACAATCCCGGGGCAGATCGAGCCAAGCCAAATTGGACAGCTTCAGGTCGCTAATTTCCCCAATACCGCAGGACTGCAGGCGCAAGGCGACAATTACCTGATCGAAACCGCCGCCAGCGGTGCGGCCATCTTGGGCATCTCCGGCATCGAAGGACGCGGAAACATCCGTCAGGGAATGCTGGAGGGCTCCAATGTCAACGTCGTTGAGGAATTGGTCGACATGATCGAGACGCAGCGCGCCTATGAAGTCAATTCCAAGATGATCACTGCAACCGACGAAATGCTGAAATATGTCAATCAGAACATCTAATGACGAACGCCTTGTGAAGTTTGCCGCTGGCATGGCAAGCGGGGCGTTGGCGATCGCCCTGTTCGCGCCCTCGCCCGCGCACGCAGATATTTTCGGCAAGAAGAAGCCGCCAATAGACTATTCTGCCTCGTTGCCGCCTGAGGCACCGATGCCAGTGCATGCAGATGGCGCTATTTATCAGGCTGTGAGCGGTTACGCCCCGCTTTATGAAGGCTGGCGCGCGCGCCGCGTCGGCGATCCGCTGACCATCGTACTGGTGGAGCGCACTCTTGCGACCAAACTCGCACGGTCACAACTGGAGAGCCGAGGTAGTGCCGGTATTAATCCACCCGCTGTCGGCCCGCTCTCGTTTGTGCCGCCCAATGCGCTACAAGCAAATGGCACGCGCGCCTTTCAGGGCCAGGGTCTGGCCGATCAGTCGAACAGCCTGGTCGGCGAGCTGAGCGTCACTGTTGCGGCAGTTTATCCAAATGGCACGATGCTGGTGCGGGGTGCCAAACGGATGACGCTTAATCGCGGTGATGAATTTATCCAGATCAAGGGCATTGTTCGCATGGCCGATGTTGATGCCGACAATCGCGTCGCTTCAACCCGCGTCGCCGATGCGCAGATCGCCTATACCGGCAAGGGCGACGTTGATCGCGCCAGCCGCCAAGGTTGGTTCGGCCGGTTCTTTTCCATTTTAAGCCCTTTTTGATCGGACCGCGGATGATCCGTTTCTTCATTGTCCTGTTGCTCAGTATGCTGGTTGCGCAGCCCGCTTTGGCTGACCGCATCAAGGATCTCGGCGCGTTCCAAGGCATCCGGACCAACCAGCTAACGGGTTATGGCATTGTTGTCGGGTTGCCCGGCACGGGTGACGATAATCTGGAATATACCGTCCAGTCGCTTAAAGGCGTCGCCTCCCGCTTTGGCCTGCAATTGCCGGCGATCATCAATCCAGCGCTGAAGAATTCGGCTGCGGTGTTAATTACCGCCGAGCTGCCGCCCTTTGCCAAGCCCGGCCAGCGTATTGACATTACCGTTGCTGCCATGGGCAGAGCCAAGAGCCTTCGCGGCGGAAGTCTGATCCTGACGCCGCTAATCGGGGCCGATGGCCAGGTCTATGCAATGGCACAGGGCAATCTGGCCGTTGGCGGTCTGGGTGCCGACGGCGCCGATGGCTCCAAAATCGTCATCAACATTCCCTCAACCGGGCGTATTCCTGAAGGGGCGACGGTTGAGCGTGCGGTTGACACTGGATTTGCCAGTTCGCCCATGCTGACCTTCAACTTGTCTCGCGCAGACTTTACGACCGCGCAGAGTATTGCCGCTGCCATTAACATGCGGCTGGGACCCGGTCGTGCGCAGGCAATCGACGGCGTGTCGATCGCTGTCACAGCACCCGAGGGCGCTGACGTTCGTGCCACATTGATGAGCAATATCGAGAACTTGACTGTAATGTCAGCTGAACCGGCAGCGCGTGTCATCGTCAACGCGCGCACCGGCACCGTCGTGATCAACTCCGCCGTTCGCGTCGGTTCGGCCGCTGTTACGCAAGGTAAGCTCAGCATTCGCGTTGATGAGAACCAGACCGTTAGCCAACCCGCCCCGTTCAGCCAAGGCCAGACCGCGCTTGAGCAGCGCAGCAACGTCGGCGTCGCTGAAGAATCAAAACCAATCTTCCTGATTGAGGCCGGGCCGAGATTGGCTGATGTCGTCAGGGCGCTGAACGCGATTGGCGCGTCGCCCTCCGATCTGGTTGCCATCCTGGAAGCATTGAAGGAAGCCGGCGCGCTCAAAGCCGACTTGATCATCCTGTGACCGGCGTCGGCCCCACCCCCGGCGTGGTTACGAACGCGCTTGCCGTTCCGACGGTCTCAACCGACACGAGCCGCGTCGCGTCGCGCGCGAATCTGGAGGCAGCTGGCCGGCAGTTTGAAGCGGTGTTCACGCAAATGATGCTGAAATCCATGCGTCAGCCCCATTTGGCTTCGGATCTGTTCGCTTCACAAGCGCGCGACACCTTTCGCGACATGCAGGATCAAAAGCTCGCTCAAACCATGGCCGAAACCGCGCCGCTTGGGATCGGCAAGGCAATGGTCGAATTTTTGAGCAAGAACCAGGCGGCATTGGCGCATCCCGCCGGTGCGGCGGCCCCGGCTGAAGCTGCGCCGAAATGAGCGACATTCTCTCAATCGGGGCCAGCGGCGTACGGGCCTATCAGTTGGCGTTGAGCACTGTCGCCGACAATATCGCTAACGCCTCAACCGCAGGCTATTCACGCCGCAGCACCAATCTTGAGCGCATTGCGGCGAGCAGCAGCCGGATCGGCCAGCGGCAGATCACTGACGGGCTTGGCGTTGCAGCGACAGGGATCAAGCGTCAGGCAGACGATTTTCGTTCAACCGCGGTTCGCGCGGCCGGCGCGGACCTTGCGCGTACGCAGACCAGCGCGGTCTGGCTTGATCAGATTGAAACAAGTCTTGGCGGCCAACAGCTTGGCACGCGCATCGCGAGTTTTTTCAACAGCGCCAAGGCCGTATCGGCCGATCCCGCCGCCATTACGCCGCGCGTCGCAATGCTCGAAGCGGGCGCTGGCGTGGCCATTGCATTCACTGCCACTGGCCGCGCGCTTGACCAGATTACAGCCGATCTCGACATCAAGGCATCGGCTGCAGTCGATGAGCTCAACACGCTTGGATATGCCCTGGCCAAAGTTAATCAAGGACTGGACCGCGCATCGCCGGGCACGGGCGGTCGAGCATCATTGCTCGATCAGCGCGATACAATTCTTGAAAAACTCAGCGCGCTGAGTGACGTCAATGTCGCGATTGATGCCAATGGTCGAGCAGCAGTTCGGCTGGGCGGCGCGACTGGCCCGATGCTCGTCGGCGGCGCAGAGACGGCGTTTGTCACGTATCAGCGTAGCGGCAGTGCTGTTGCGTATATTGTTGAGCAAAATGGCACGGTTGCCAGCCTGTCTCCTGTCGGTGGAGCATTGGCGGGATTGGCGGAAGGGGCCCAGCGCATTGGCGACGCCCGTGTCGAGCTCAATCGGATCGCGACGGGCTTGGTCGATGGTGTAAACACGCTTCAATCGCAGGGGCGCGACCTTGACGGCAACCCTGGCGCGGCGATCTTCGCGGTCGGGGCAACGCCGAGCGACATCAGCGTTTCGCTCATCAACCCGCGGGGTATCGCGGCGGCCGCCGTTGGCGGTGGCCCACGAAACAACAGCAATCTGATCACGCTCGAAACGTTGCGGACAACTGGCCAGTTTGAGGCAGATACCGCATCTTTCATTGCAACCAACGCGGCAACGCTTGCTTCGCGCCGCACGGTCGCAGCGGCGCAGGCGGCGATTCACGATGGTGCCATCGTTGCGCGCGATCAGGTGACGGGGGTCAATTTGGATAGCGAGGCAGTCGATTTAATCCGCTTCCAGCAAGCCTATCAGGCATCAAGCCGCATCATCCAGGTGGCGCGTGAGACGCTGCAAACGCTGCTCGACATTCGCTGAGGCCCGCCATGCACATTAGCACATCCCTTTTCTTTGATCGCTCGAGCAAACAGCTTGGGACGCTCGCTACACGCAACCAAACGCTGCAGACCCAGATCGCCACGGGGAAGCGCTTGGCAGTACCGTCCGACGACGCCGTGGCCTATCGCCGGTTGCAGACGATTGCGCAGGCCACTGCCGACGGTACCGCCTGGGAAAGTAACATCGCACTAGCCAGAACCGTGCTAGAGCAGGCTGATACTGCTCTTGGCAGTGTCACCAGTCGGCTTCAGCGTGCGCAAGAGCTGACTTTGCAAGCGGCAAATGGCACGCTTTCAGCTGCGGATCACAGAACAATCGCGATTGAACTTCGCGGAATCGTCGATGATCTGGTCGCGCTTGCCAACAGCAAGGATGCCCGTGGTGGTCCATTATTTGGTTCAGCAACGGGCGATACCGCGCTAACCCGCGATCCCGCCGGCGTTGTCAGCTTCACCGGCACAGGGAACCCGCCGGGAATCCCGATCGGGCAGGACGTAACCATTCAGCCCAGCGAAAGCGCCGGTCAGATTTTTGGCAATATTCCAAACGGTGCCGGCACAACCGACAGCTTTGCCCTGCTTGCCAGTTTCGTCACCGCCCTTGAATCGGGCGGCAACCCCGCCGCTGCGGCCGCGACCACCGTTCAGGGTCTCAAGGTAACGCTTGACCAGGTTGGCGCGGCCCGAGGTTCGGTCGGCGCGCGGGGTATCCGTCTCGATCTTGAATCAACCCGGCTGGAAGATGCAGCAACGGTCCGGGAAGGCGAGCGCAGCTTCCTTGAGGATATCGACGTGACAAAGGCGATTATCGAGCTGCAAAAGACCAGCACAATCCTGCAGGCAACCCAGGCAAGTCTGTCAAGGCTCAGCCAATTGTCACTTTTTGATTATATTCGCTGAATTTGCACGCTTGATAACCAGATGGCGACGAAATCAGGTGAATAATTGGTTCAGGCGGTCGTTACCCTAATCAGGGTGCACCAAATTGTGGCAGGGGAAAGCAAGCTTTATGTTTCCGATCATCGGCCTTGTTGTCCTCCTCGTGATGGTATTTGGCGGCTTTGCAATCACCGGCGGCGCGCTTGGCCCGGTGATGGAAGCCATTCCGCACGAAATGCTCATCATTGGCGGTGCCGCCATTGGCGCGTTGATCATCGGCAACTCGACCAGGGAGTTGAAGGCGATGGGTGGCGGATTGATGAAGGTCATGAAGGGCCCCAAATACAAAAAACAGGATTATCTCGACACCATCTTCCTCGTTTCCAAACTTATGAAAATGTTACGGATCGAAGGGCCAATTGCGCTAGAGCCGCATGTCGAGGACCCCTCTTCCAGTGCGGTCTTTGCTGAATATCCACGCTTGCTGAGCGACCATACGCTGACCGCGCTGATCGCTGATACGCTGCGGCTGGTCGTTGTGTCTTCGGGCACACTTGATGTTCATGCGGTGGAGGATGTGATGGACAACACCATCAAGACCCACCACCATGAAGTGCAGGGTCCGCAAACCAGCTTGCAAAGTCTTGCCGACGCATTGCCGGCGCTGGGCATTGTTGCTGCCGTGTTGGGCGTGGTGAAGACCATGGGTTCGATTGACCAGCCGCCGGCCGTCCTTGGCGCGATGATTGGTTCGGCGCTTGTGGGCACCTTCATGGGTGTGTTGCTGGCCTATGGAATCGTTGCGCCACTCGCGGGCCGTCTACAGCAAATTATCGATGCGGACGCTGCGATTTACCACACCGTCAAGCAGATCATCATTGCTTCGCTACACGGTCATCCGCAGCCATTGGTGATCGAGGCTGCCCGTTCAGGCATAGCCCATAACAATCAACCAGGCTTTGCCGAGGTGTTTGACGGGCTAAGAGGCAAGTAACGTGGCCGCACGCGCGCCCCACGGAAACAACCAGCCCCCCAAGATCATCGTCAAGAAGATCTATATTGAAGGGCATGGCGGGCATCATGGTGGTGCCTGGAAAGTTGCCTATGCCGATTTTGTGACGGCAATGATGGCCTTTTTCCTCCTGATGTGGTTGCTGGGCGCGACCACCGAAAAGCAGCGCAAGGGGCTGGCAGATTATTTTGCACCCACCATCATCGTCTTTAAGGGGACGAGTGCCGGCTCCACGGGCGTGTTTGGCGGTTCCTCAATTCTTGAGCCCGACAAATATCCGCAGAGAGCCAGGCAGACGGGGATGCGGTCCATAACCATGCCCGCCGATGTCAAGGGCGGTCCGCAGGTTGGCACGGGCGAGCGGGGATCCCTGAAGGAAAGGTCAATCGCCACCGAAGACAAGAAGAATTTCGACAAGATTAAGGCGAAGGTGTCGCAGCAATTGGCCGCCAGCGCGAAGCTTGCCAAGATGGCGACGCATATCCGCTTTGTGCCAACGCTTGAGGGCTTGCGGATCGATCTGGTCGACAATGCCGATTACTCGATGTTCGGGCTCGGCACCACGTTGCTTGAACCCGAAGCCGACAAGCTGATCGGTCTGATTGCCGAATCGATCAAATCTGTTGATAACACCGTCATGATTCGCGGCCACACAGATAGTCTGGCGTTCCAAAATTCGGCCGGGATCAACAACTGGTTATTGTCAGGCAGTCGCGCCGAAGCAACAAGACGGCGGCTTGCCCAGGGCGGCTTGCCCGATTCACGCTTTGAGCGGATCGAGGGTGTTGCCGACCGTGAGCCGATGATCGAAAAGGACCCGGCAGATCCGCGCAATCGCCGCGTCGCGATTACCCTGCTCTACCGCAAGGGCTCTTTTGGTCGCTGACCAGAGGCGCCCGACGCCACTTGGCGCTAACCGCGCGCACAATCCGCCGGGGGAATTCAGTTGATCAACATCCGCGTGATGCGCCGACTGCGCCAGTTTCACCTGTATCTCGGCATATTCTTTGCCCCCGCGATCCTGTTCTTTGCGTTTAGCGGCGCTTTGCAGACCTTCGATTTTCACGAAACCGAGCGCGGCATCGCTCCACCACGCTGGATTGCGGTGATTGCCGCTGTCCATAAAAAGCAGAATTTCCCAAAGCCCAAACCGCCAAAACTGGCGCAGCGGCAAATCGGGGAAGCGGTAACGCCGGTGACGCCGGTGACGCCCTCAATTGGGCCTCGCCACTCCCCCTTCCCGCTCAAGGTCTTTGTCGGGTTCATGTCGGTTGGGCTTATGCTTTCGGCGCTGCTCGGGATCGTGATCGCGCTGAACAACAAGACGATCCGGCGCGGGTCAATCTTCATGCTGGTGATCGGCACGGTCGTGCCAGTTGCATTGTTGTTGCTATGACGCTGCTACGCCACTTGGCATCGCAAGTTGCTAATTGTGCAGCGGGGCCAGCATGGCATCAACCAGCGTATGGATTACCGCCCGGGCATCCTCGATGGCAAGGCCCTGATCATGTCGCAACCGGCGCCAGCACTGAAAGCTGATCGTTACCTCAATTGCACTCGCCACCGCAGCATCTGCGATAATGTCGGCGGGCAGAACAGCATGCAGCGATGTCCGCTCAAGCGTCAATTGATGATGATAACCCGCCATTAGAAAGGCTGATTGGAAACGCTTTATGCTGGCGGAAATGCGATACGGCATGATCGTTTCGTAAATGCCGATGCGCCGATTGGCCATTTCGCGCACTCGATCCTTCCACGCGACCGCCGCGAAGGGGCGGAGCATAATCGGCATCACCTGCGCTTCGATAATCTGGCTCATCTCGCGATAAAGCGTATCCATCTCGTCAAAATGCCGAAACACCGTGCGCAAGCCCACCCCGGCAGTTTCCGCAACTCTTGCAGCGCTCGGCGAGACATCGCCCTCCCGCACAAGCGCCAGTAACGCATCGACAATCTTGCTCCGGGTCGCAGCGCTGCGCAAGTGGCGGCCATCATGGCGGGCGTTGGGCATGCTACATGCCGCGGAAGGATCGATCTTGGCTGCCATCATCGTTTGTATGTCAGGTTGTTAGAGCAAAATCGAGAGTGCGGGCATAAACTGCTGGCACGGGCATGGTCATCTCCTAAACTGCATGGCAATTGGGCGTCGAACGCATAGGGTTGGGTTGACGAGCGCGCAGAATGATCGGGGCGTCGCGTGGCGGCAGATCATCTTGCAGGCAGCCGTAGCGGAGGTGAGGAGAGGCATGATGACAACTAAATTGCTTGTGAACCGTGGAACAATCACTGAGGCCAAGTGCGTAGAGCGCGCAACCGCTCCCCTGGAACAAGGGGCGATCCGGGTGACGACGGGGGCCTTCGCTTTGACGGCCAACAACATCAGCTATGCCGTTAGCGGCGAACAGATTGGCTATTGGCGGTTTTTCCCCGATGAGGAAACCGGCTGGGGCAGTGTTCCTATCTGGGGTTTTGGCACCGTGACTGAATCGCGGGCCGGCGCTGTCCCGACCGGAACCGAAATCTGGGGCTTCCTGCCCATGGCATCCGATCTGGTCATGCTCCCGGGCAAGGTGTCATCGGGCGGGTTTACCGATGCGGCCGTGCACCGTGCCGAGCTACCCTATGTCTATAACATGTATGCGCGCACCAATGATGATCCAGCGCCGCTTGCCGCGATCCGGAATTGGCGCAGTCTGCTCTTTCCGCTGCTCACCACCTCATTCGCGCTCGACGATTACATCACGGATAATGACGGATTCGGGGCAGCGCAGGTTATATTGGGGAGCGCGTCTTCCAAAACTGCGTTTGGCCTTGCTCATTATCTGCGCGCGCGCGGCGAACAACAGGTGGTGGGGCTCACATCGCCGCATAATGTCGCCTTTGTGGAGCAGCTTGGTTATTATGACCAGGTGGTTGCGTATGACGCGATCGGATCGCTTGATCGGTCCGTCTCAAGCGTGTTTGTCGATATGTCCGGCGACGGTGCCATAGTCGCTGCTGTGCACGAGCATTATGGCGACAATATCCGGGCGAGTATCGGCGTTGGTGCGACGCATTGGGAAGCACCCCGCGCGGCCAAGGCCCTGCCCGGTGCAAAGCCGGCCTTTTTCTTTGCTCCTGCCCATATCGCCAAGCGTGATAATGACTGGGGCAAGGGCGAAATAATGCGCCGCGCCACCGCCGCCAACATCGCCTTTTGCGCCAGCCTTGGCGACAGGATGACAATTAGCGAGCTGTCAGGCGCGGCGGCGATTGAGGCAAGCTACCAGGCGATGGCAGCGGGACGGATACCCCCCGATCAGGGCCTGATCCTGCGCTTTTGACCGAGTCAGGCGCGGGTCGCGCCATCAACAACAAAAAAATGGTTAGAAGCGGATTCGCGATCTGCCTCTAAACAACGGATATTGAAGAAATATTTTCCATCGCTGCCGTGCGGGGCCCCCAAAAAAAACCCAAGTGCATTCGCTGCCGATGATTTTTGCTAGATCGCGTTGGGATGAGGCCAGATGCGGACGGCCAATTTACCCAGCTCAACCCCTCGTTTTACGATTGCCTCTTCATCCCATGCGGCCGATTAGGCAATGCCTGTGTTGAGCGCCATGAGCGATTTACCAAGCCGTTCGCGCTTTGCATCGAATCCCTGATTTCGCATCGACGAGTTTAGCGGCGTCGTCACGAGTGTCAGATTGCCAAGTCGGTGCTGTTGCGCGTCACGGTGGCGCATCGCTACCGCCATTTCCTCGTCGGCCGGAATCCGGTTGCCGGGAACCGTCCGGCCATCTGGCAATGGCCAATGCGTCGTCCAGGTTTGAGGAAGGACGTGTTCGATCGAAAGGAAGCCCGGTCGCTTGTCATCCACCTGGAATTTCGATCGGACGGCTTTCTCTAGCTCCCAAAGAATGTCAGTCAATCGGTCGGCGCGAAGGATGTTTTGATAGATCGGCTGGATCGCGATAGCCTCCAGCAGCTCGGCATCATCCGGGAAGCGCACCGCAGGGCCGGATTGCCCGGCGAACGACGCGCGAAACGATTCCAGCGATGCACCCCGGTCATTGAAGATTGAGACAATGCGCGTGAAACTCTTGTTCATGTTTTTGCCGGTCAGCCCACATATCGCTCGGCGAACAATGCAGGAGTAGATCAAGAGATAGATGCTGCGCTTGTCAGAATCATCGATGTCTGCAACCGCCGTGGCGAAAACCAGGGGATACACGGTCGCAACTTCCCAGATTGCCAGCTTCCGACCAAGCCATGCAGCGTCCGCATCGCCAGTCCCTTTTTCGAGGGCCTCGTAAACTGGATTGAACCTGAGCAGCGCGTCCAGCTCTTCGCCCACGGTGGCAAACCGCGCTTTGCCCTTCGGCCGGGCGAAGGCGCGATGTTCTGCGTATAGCTCCCGCAATGACGTTTCTTCGCCCGTTTGTGCGGTGAGAGCGTAACTGAGAAAATGATCGATTCGCGGACGCTTTGGCTTCGCGCGCGGCGCGTCTTCCTTCCAGAACAGCAAATCGAACGGCTTCCAGCGTGTCTCAAAAAGCCCTTCGGGTTTCTCCCCTTGCGCCTCTGCACGGTGGAAGATGTT
>Ga0105045_10005043_pt1 | contig 11563 bp, 13 predicted proteins | sample MAT02_FD_78089 | JGI IMG/M metagenome (GOLD analysis project Ga0105045, IMG submission 78089) | Freshwater microbial communities from Lake Fryxell liftoff mats and glacier meltwater in Antarctica - MAT-02 (megahit assembly) | ecosystem: Environmental > Aquatic > Freshwater > Ice > Liftoff... | reverse complement strand
CGGAGCCAGTTGTTTCGAAAAATACTTTGATCCAAAACCACCTGTTTCTTCTGCATCAAATGCTGCAAAAATAATGGTACGCTCGTTGTTATTTAGCTTCTTAAAATACTTTGCCAGCATAATCACGGCCGTGATTCCAGCAGCATCATCATTGGCGCCATTGTAAATGCTGTCTCTGCCATCATTTGTTTCACCTATGCCAGGCTTGCTTATACCGAGGTGATCATAATGACCTGAAAAAACCACATACTCGTCCGGCTTGCTTTTACCTGGTAAAACACCTATCACATTATTCAATGGTTTCTTAATCAACTGGCTGGTAACTCCAATCGAAAAAGTCTTGGCTATTGTATTATCCATTACAAAAATGATCGCATTTTTTCCCGGTTCAGCCGAAATTTTTTCCATTTTCTGAACGTTCTTCATCTGGTTGCTGAAAGCGGTATCCACCATCACCAACAGGTTTTTTTTACTTTGATAATATTGGTAAAATTTAAGGCCGAATTTATCTCCCTTATTTATTTTAACAATTTCTATGTCGCTCTTTTCTGTAAAGGTAAATTCGGGTAAATAAGACAAACTGACAACCATTGAATCTGCTATCACATTTCCGTCAATGATTACTTTTGCTTCCGCTGTTTTTGATTGATACATAAAGAATTCCTGGCGGAAATTACCAGCACCATTAAAAGGTTGCAGACCTATTTTCTTAAATTCAGCTTCAATAAATGCAGACGCTTTTTCAATGCCGGGCGTAAAAGTTTCTCTACCCTGCATATCGTCTGCAGAAAGTATTTTTTCAATCCTCCTTACTTCCTTTTCCTTAATTATTTTGGTAATAGATTGTGCAGATAGCGAAAAGAAATAATAAAATGAAAAGAGCACTAAAAAAAGTTTTTTCATGGTTGATTTTTTACACTTCAAATATGAATAAAAATTTTGTTGACTGTTGCAATATACGATGTGTGATTTTTATCTTCAGCGGTTCAGCCTTAATACCGGACTAACAAAAATTCTTCGCAGAAAAGTTATCCCGTTTAACAGGCAACACGATAAATTAGTTTGAATCAACCAGGTTTTCAGTTTTCTTTATGCTGCTAGCTTTCTATTTTTTTACTAGAAAAATATACCCGTAATCATTTCCCCTTTTGATGAAAATCATTTTTAAATAATTTTTCTTTTCAAGATTTACAGTAATAAGCCTACCTTCACCATTGTTAAATACCTCTTCCACCATTTCATCCGTTGCAAAAACTACCTTATTTCCTTTATTTTATTTCAAACCGCTATTTAATTTTTTAATTCACATCCTTTGAATTAATACAATATTAATTTTGGATTCATCCGTTCTTACCCGGATATTTTCTCTTGAAATATTTAATTTATTTCCAAGATCTCCGTCTAAAAACTGTTGGTTCTTTTTTATCGTACTATCATTTTGTAAATGGGATGTATTGTGCAAAGCCAGTCATTTCATTATCAATAAGAATTGATTAACCTAACATTTTTAATCAAACAGTTTACAGTCAATTTCTTACATCACCTTTCAAAATTAAAATCATGGAAAATTTATACACCGCTTATATCAAAGTAATGGATAACAAAACCTACTACTTTGTAAAAAAATACCTCGTATTTCCCGAGTTTAAAGATGTTGAACCCATGCAGGAAAGTTTTGGAATGCATGCCGACTTTAATAAGGCTTGTAACATTGCTGGTATTAATGACCCAATCATCCGGGAGCAACTTTTTAATGAAGCAAAAAGTACGGTTCATCACGCAAAGGTGATCGACCTGAATACGCCTGTTTTTTTGGAGAAAAGTGTAGCCTTGTAATTCCCTGGTTTTAGCAACTTCCATTTTATCAAAATGTGCAATCACTTTCACCGCCTGGGAAAGGTTAATTTGGGGATAAGAAAAGGATTAAAATAAAAAAAGGGCCAGGATAGAAATCCAGCCCCGTTTTAAAATCCAATATCCTATGAAAAACCAAAACAAATGTATACTATCATTTTGGATTAGAATATACCCTAAAGTGGGTATTTTTAGAATAAAATCTATCTTTTGATTTTTTCATTTTTTCACAAAGTGTTCATTATTAACGCTTTAATTTTTTAAGGTCTTTTTCTCAAAATAAACAAAAAATTATTTTTGCTTAATCGCAAACATTTAATCCGTTAATAAGCTAACATGGCTGGTTACTTTTATGAGGTTGTAGCAGCAGATGATATTTTGACTGTATATCCCAAAAAAAATACCTGCCGGGTGGCAGGTAATCTTTTTTAGCGAAAATTATTTTAAAATGCTGGATTATCTTTTTTAAATGGATGGCATACCCCATTTGTGGACTGCTTTGGTATCAACCAACCAGCGGCTTCCTTTATTTTTTAGAAGTATTCCGTGTACTCTTCCGTTGTGCTTCTTTCCATCTGCTCTGTTATCATCATTTTCTCCTCAGTAAAATTCAATTTGTTTTTTAGAAACAGTTCGTAGTTGTTAAATATTACATTCAAGGTGATGAAATTCATTACGTAAGCCCTTGTTTCTGCAGGCAGAAAATTCTTTATGTCCCAAAACGTGGGGTTTAATTGTCCACTTCTTTCCATCGCCTTCCATACATTACCAATGCCGCAATTATAACTTGCTACAACTAGTAACCAATTGTCATCAAGATTTCTTCTTCTATCACGCAGATAGCGGGCTGCTGTATGGGTGGCTATATTAAAGTTTTTGCGGTCATCTGTTAGCTTTACTTTTGTTTTGCGCAGCTTCAATTGCTTTTTGGTGTTTTGCTTTTCCAGCTTTTTCTTTTCGGCCGCACTCAATTGAGCAATGTATTTCATTCCATATTCTCTGGCTACCTCGTCCATAATTTGCCAATACCCCACTGCTCCCGCTTTTGAAACCGCATTTCCATTATAAGCTGATTCCAGCGTCAATAAAATTTTCAACTCTTCGGGTAGATCGTATTTGGTTAATATGGTAGCTGCTTTGGGCAATAATTGATTGCCTTTGCAGTACATTCTGATGAGATAATCCCGTCGTCTTTTACTAAATTGCTCAATATAATCAAGCGTTTCAATTTCATTCCCTTTTAATATTTCAGGAAAAACCACATTAGAAGGCTTCGTAACGAAACGGGGTTCAGCCCTTTTTTCAGCTACCGCCAACAATACGTTTTTAGTACTGTCTCCGAAACTTTGTGCTGATAAAGTTTGAAACGATGTTACCATCAATATTATAAAGCAACACACCCGCTTTTGTGTTGTAGGAAGACTTATTTTTCTTAACATACTTATTTATGAAAGATGTTATACAATAGGATTCACTGGGAAAACGAGAGACTTTTTGTAATATTGCCTTTTAGTATAGCAGAGGCGGGTTTTAACAATGCTACTTTATGCTGTAAATAGATATTTAAAATTTATCCTTTCTATGTAAATGGTTTTCTGCACTTTTACATGCATTTAGCAAAATCGTGGCAAAAAAGAAGAATAAAAGATTTACAGGCTCATTTACATTCATTTTATTGGTGTTGGCTTCCATGGCGGGTTTAACCTGGTATATCACCGGCTTTTTCGACCAACCTTCGTTTGTTCGTTATCCCGCTTTTGGCATTGATATACCAGTTAATTATTCCATCCATGGCATTGATGTAAGTCGTCACCAGGCCGTTATTGATTGGGAGGACGTTAAGAACATGGAGATCAAAAATGTGAAAATTGGATTTGGTTTTATGAAAGCTACGGAAGGTATTGAGAGCGTAGATCCACGTTTTAGAAAAAACTGGTTTGAGGCTAAGAAGCATGGCATTCCACGTGGGGCTTATCATTTTTTTAATGCCGGTAAAAGTGGCAAAGCACAGGCCGCAAATTTTATTGAAACGGTCAATCTTGAAAAAGGGGATCTGCCACCTGTTTTGGATGTTGAACAAATAAGAGGCACAAGCGTTGCCAATTTGCAACAAAGAGTAGCCGACTGGATAAAGGTGGTAGAAAAGCACTACAAAGTAAAACCGATCATTTATACCAATGTTGATTTTTATGAAAATTACCTTGCCGGGCTGTTTGATGATTATCCGCTTTGGGTTGCGCATTATAAGGTAAAACACAAACCTCGTATAAAGCGGGACTGGATTTTTTGGCAACACAATGAAACCGGTCGGGTAAATGGCATCAATGCATACGTGGATTTCAATGTCTTCAACGGGGATAGTTTGGAATTTAATAAGTTATTGCTAAAAGACTAACAGCAAATCCGTTTTCATTAACTGAACATAATTATCACTATTTTGTCATAAGCGTATGGAACCTGAAGTAAGAGAATTTTTGGTTAAAATTATGCAGTCTATCTCAATGGGGATGGTTTGGTTACTAATCAATATGAGCATTGGTATCTATTACGGATATGCCTTTTTTGAAGAATCGCCAACAATGGGCAACTATATTTACTGGATAGCCTTCCTGGCATCTTTGGTTGCACTCATTTTATATTTAAAAAAGAAGTGGAAAGGCTGGGAAGAAAAAAATTATGACCGTTTTTAATTAACTGCTATGATCTGCTACAATAAGCCACCTGTTTTTAATTTTTCGAAACAGTAGTGTAAACGCCCCGCCAATATCTCCAATACTCCGGGTTAAATGCCATTTGCCTACCACAAAAAAATACATTTTGGATAACCGCTTCACTTCCAGCAACTCAAATTTTAACTTCCCCATCGTAACCGTATCCGGATAATTTCTTTTGTAATTGTCCATCGTTTTTTGCCAGCCGTAGGTAACCCCGCTTTTGCCAATGAACATTAAGGAATCACTTTTCCAGTAGGTTTCCATGAAGGCAGCAATGTTGCCATTGTTCCATTCCTTTGTTTGTTCTACTAATAAATTTCTAACGGCCATTTCATCTTTACTTTGAGCAGACAAAGCAATAACGATCAATAAAAGCCAAACAAATAAACCAGCCTTCTTTTCCATTAATAAAAAATTAAAAGTTAAGTGAGTCACTCCAAATAGCAGATCGGAGTTTAAATTACAGCTATTATGCTAACCGGTAAAATTATTGAATGGCTTTCTTTATGTTTAGTATCGAATGTTATCCATTGATCATACCAGTTATATCCTGCAATTACTTTTTAAAAAGTTTTTTCAATACTATCTACCCATCGTTTGTTGCTGTTCATTGCCGTTTGTTTCCCTTTCACAAAGTAACCAGACCATCATTTAAACTGTAAAAGACGGACTGCCATCCAATGCACTCTACCGGAATACGATAGAAAAAAAGGATATCTATAGATAGCAACCGAAATTGGTCTGAGTCGTTTTAATAGTAAAAAATTTAGAACCTAAGGTGCTTTGCTTTTTTTAATTCTAAATGGGTGAAAGTTGTAATGACCACTAATCTAATGCTTATGATGTGCAGAACTACATTTACTTCGGTGACACAAACGATAATTGTAATAATGTGCGCTTACAATTAAAGGAACCGCAAATATTAAAAACCAGTTTTCAGCAGAATGAAAAAATTGCTTTAGTATGAGGAAGACAAAACCTGCAGAAAAAATAAGCAGCGGAATTAAGGAATGGTGGTGTTTGATGTAACCATGAAACAAGGAATAAGATCCGACTACAAAAGCCAAGCCGATCATTCCCCATTCAAAAAATGCATTGTGAATGATATTAATCCCAAAAACAGGCAAGGTGGAGACAATCACCGGCAACAAGGCACAATGAATGGCACAGGCTACCGACGTAGTAATACCCATTATATCCCAATTGATTTTTGTATTCATTTTTGGAGCGACAAAGATAGGATATTTGCAATAGGGTTGCAACTGTTAAATTCGTCCTAACCAGTAAACAAGGTTTAATTAACAGTTGCTTTGCGTGTAACTTTGCGAAAATTATTCGAAATGATAAAGAAATGGTATTTGTTCGTAGGATTTTTTGTGCTTTTATTCGGGGTGTATTTTCTATATTTTTTCAGCCAGGAAGATTTTGTACAATCAAGCCTTCCGGTGATTAATAATAATGTACAACCTTTTTCTTTTACCAACCAAAATAACCAACTCATTACAGAGAAAGATGTGGATGGCAAAGTATATGTGGCAGAATATTTTTTTACCACTTGCAAAGGAATTTGTCCTAAAATGAATGCCAATATGCGCCGGGTGTATGATGCGTATAAAGAAGATAGCAGTTTTATGATCATTTCTCATACCTGCATGCCTGAAACTGATTCGGTACCGTTGCTAAAAAAATATGAACAGACAATGCTGGATGGCAAGCTCGTTAAAAACGAAGATGGTACTTACAAAATCGATTTTGACTCTACCATGACTGGCAAACAACCTTACACCAACCACAACTGGAATTTTGTAACTGGTGATAAACAGGAATTATACAAACTGGCAAGGCAGAGTTACATGATTGATAACAATAAACCTGATACCGCTTCTGCCATTGAAAATCAATTTATACATACCCAATTTTTTGCTTTAATTGATAAGAAAAGCCGGGTAAGGGGTATTTATGATGGATTAAAAGAAGATGAGGTACAGAAATTATTAAGTGATATCGAGGAAGTGCTAAAGGAAAAAATACAAACCAGGAGTCTGAATTAAAAGATAAGTGTGGTTTAAACAAAAGATTTTATAAGTTCGAAGAATAATTAATAGTAAACGCCCATAAATGGTAGATGATATTTTAAAGAAAAACAAGTTAAGTGTAACGGATGGCCGCAAAAAAATATTGGAATTATTTTTAGGCAGTAACGGCGCACTAGCTCATGCAGATATTGAAAAATCAACCGGCGAAATCTTTGACCGGGTAACCGTTTACCGCACCTTGCAAACTTTTGTAGAAAAAGGAATTATTCATTTGATTCCTACAACCGACAATTCAATTCTGTATGCTTTATGCAAAGACGATTGCGGGGAAGGCCATCACCACGACAACCATGTTCATTTTATTTGCGAAGACTGTAGTAAAACCATCTGTTTGGAAGAAGTAATCATTCCGCACGTGAAGCTGCCACAGGGTTTTACACCCAAACATGCAGAAATGGTTGTGAGCGGAATATGCGATGATTGTAAGTAAGACGGTTGAAGGTTGAAGGTTCATGGTTCATGGTTAAGTTCGTGAAATCCTTTTTACTATCGACTTTCAACAATCAAAAATGGAAGCTTCCACTTACATTTCCCCTTTCACAAACTCCATCAATACTTTTATCTGGTCGGGCGAAAAATCAAATTTTAAGCCTGCGGCTTTATACAATTCTGGTAATGTTTTGGTACCGCCCAAACTGAGTGCATTGCAATAATTAGCCAGTGCAAGTTCCGGGTTATTTTTAAATTGCTGCCACATACCAATGGCACCCAACTGTGCAATTCCATATTCGATGTAATAAAACGGTACTTCAAATAAATGCAATTGCTTTTGCCAAAGATTGCTGCGGTAATCTTCCAGTCCGCTATAATCAATTACATCATCACCAAATTCTTTCAGCACTTCATTCCATTTCGCAGTTCTTTCGGCTATGCTATGCGTAGGATTTTCATAAATCCAATGCTGAAATTTATCAATCGTAGCTATCCACGGAAAAATGGTGATCACCCTTTCCAATTGGTATTCTCGTGCCTTCTTTAATTGCGCTTCGTCTTTAAAAAACACGTCCCAATGCTCCATACTAAAAAGCTCCATCGCCATGCTGGCAACTTCTGCTATTTCCATTGGGTATTCTTTAAAGCCGGTAAGCGGCAATGGATGTGCTAAAAATGAATGAACCGCATGGCCTCCTTCATGCACCATGGTAATCAGGTCCTGCATTTGTCCGGCTGCATTCATGAAAATAAAGGGTGCACCACTCTCTGCCAGTGGACAGTTGTAACCGCCGGGAGCCTTACCCATCCTGCTTTCCAGGTCAAGGTGTTTCAATGCATTCATTTTGGTAAGGCATTCACCAAAAAATGGCTGCAGCTTTGAAAAACATTCGATGGACTTATTAATCAGCTCTTCGCTCGTTTTAAAAGGCTGCAGCGAAGGCGCTCCCTCGGGTTCTACTTCCATATCCCAGGGACGCAATGTATCCAAACCTAATTTTGCTTTTTTCTTTTCATAAATCAGGTTCACCAAAGGCAACACATGTTGCTTTACCGCATCATGAAATGCAAAGCAATCTTCTTTGGTATAGTCAAACCTGCCCAATTCTTTAAACCGATAATCTCTGTAATTATCAAAGCCTGCATTCAACGCTTCCGTATTTCTTTTCCCCAGCAAATTGCTATACAATTTGTTCAGTTCGTCCTTATCCTGTAGTCTTCTTTCCTGCACTTTACGATAGGTCGATTCTCTTACACTCCTGTCCTTGCTTTCATAAAACTTTGCAGCCTGTTGCAGCGTGTATTCCTGTTCGTTCACATTCACCGTCATCTTACCGGAAATAACACCAAACTGTTGTTGCATTACAGCCAGTTCTGATTGTATGGAAATGTTTGCTTCCCGGAATAATTCTATGCTTTTGCGGATGGTTCGCAGGTAGGTAAAATATTTATTGGTATCCAGATCTTTTGCCAAGGGATGGTTCACCAATTTTTTATTCAGTGCATCTGCATACGGTTGAATTTTGGGTTGTATCTCGGTACAGTAAAAACCAAAGGCTTCCTCCAGCGTTTTGTTTTCAGTGTCGCAGGTCATTTTTATCTGGCGCCAGCAGGCATCTTCGCTTACTACGGCTTCCAGCTCACTTTGGTCCAGAAGCCACTGCTCCAGGTTTTCGCTGGTATCAATATTTCTTTCCAGTAAATCTTTAAAAAAGGGTTCCAGTTGTTCCCAATTGGTTATCGTAAAATCTACGGGTATAAAATGCCGGGCTGTTTTTTGAATATCTGCAGTGTACATAAAATCAATATGGTTTTTAATAAGACTACCGTAGCTGTAACAACTACGGTAGCAAAATTTTGGCGAACCCTTTTTGTCAACTTAAAAAAGGCTTTCGGTGATAATAATATTGAACGTTTTGATACCAAGATAAATCCATGATTTCTAAAACTTTCCCGGAATCCTCATTCGAAGGGCTGGGAGGCTGTTTTTTAAGCCATCTTCCTTGGCGAATTGATTTTTTTGGGTGGCGCTGATTTTACACTGGCCCGTTTGGTTTCGGTTACTTTGGCCTTTGGTGTAACTACATCATGTGCTGCTGCTTCCTGGTCGTGGTTTTCTGACAACTTAATTTCAACACCGTTGGCTGTTAATTGGGCAAACCATTTAACCATCTTTTTCATGTCGCTTCCATAAACTCTCTCAAAGTCCATATCAGGATATACCTTTTCAAAATAAGCTTTGATCTCTTTAGCATCTGCTTTAGCATCAGGAATTGTTTCTGTGCTGTTTTTCATCGCTGTAAAAACGTCAACCAGGTTTACATTATCGGTTGATGTAAAAACTTCAATACTTTCCAAATGAGAAAAACTGTGAAGCCTTGTACTTACAAATTTGGAGGTTTTATCTTCCAGTGATTTCACTACACCACCATCTGCTTTTGAAGACATTAATTCGTATAAACCGCCTAAGCCGGTTACGGAAACTAGTCTGTTATACTCCATATCGTTACTTTTTTTTTAGGGTTGCAAGTTAATAGTAAAAATGCAAAAGAGGTCACAAATTTAGAACGCTGACTGTTACAATGAATGAACCGCTTTTGTAAGTTCAGCCTTCGGTGCAATACAAATGGGAACTGTAAAGCGCTTCGTGTTTAGTGGTCAGGAAGATTAATAATTTTCCTGATTGATTACTTATTATTGTTAATGTGGTCATACAAACTATGCACATCCTCCAGTTTAAATAGCTGGGTGCCATCATTCATAGTAGCTGCAGATCCGCAGGCTACACCAAAGTTGATGACCTGTTGCAATGGCTGCTTTTGTTGCAACATATAAGTAATACCAGCCACCATGCTATCGCCGGCACCTACCGTGCTTTTTTTCTTTACTGACGGAGCAGCAGCAAAATATTTCTTTTCTCCCGTCACCAGCCATGCTCCGTCTGGTCCCATCGAAACTGCTACCAGGGTGGCAAAACCGTCTCTTACCGCCTGCTGAGCTGCATCGGGTACTTCACTGCTTTCAAGCCTCGTAATTTTCAACATTTTACAAAGCTCCCCAATATTGGGTTTTATTAAAAAAGCATGCTTTTCTTTTAATGCCTGTAAAGCGGGACCAGATGTATCTATGATACATTTAGCACCAACAGAATTGGCCATTTTTACAATAAGGCCATAAAAGTAATCAGGCAAGCCGGGAGGCAAACTGCCGCTGGCTACGACGTATTCGGGGCTAAAGTGGAGAATGTCTTCAATTAAATCTTTTACTACCTGTTGCTCAATACATCTGCCCGGAAAAGTAAACCTGAACTGCTTATTGGTTTCAGATTCCAGTACTACCCAGTTTTCCCTGGTTTCTACGGAAGAATTGATAGATTGAAACTGGATACCCTCTTGTGTAAGCAACCCTTTCAGCATTTCACCATTATGACCGCCAGCCGGAAAAAGCGCTACAGAAGATGCGTTCAACTTTTTTAAAGCCTTGCTTACATTGATGCCGCCGCCGCCAGGCTCATTTAATACATCTGTACATCTTTGTTTGGCTTCTGGCTGAATTAAATCGGTAGTAGTGCTTTTATCAATTGCAGGATTGAGGGTAACCGTTACAATGGTAGTGCTGTTCATTTGAATTTAATTATTTGGTTGTTGAATATGGAGGATGCCCAATTAATGACTCCGGCATTCCGGGTGTAAAGTTACGCCTTATTCATTTTGAGCTTTCTAAATAACGGTATCTGTAAAATAATTATGTCCCCTATATCAACAACAAAACAATTTGCTTCCTTCCTTCATTTAAAATAATAAGATAAAATCGCCTGTTTACTTTAAGAATGGCGTCTTACAAAGCGACAAACAAACAATCATGATACGAATTTTAGGGATTTCCCTGTTTTTTAACCTTTTTGCTTTTGCTGCAGTGGCACAAAGCTCTACTACCATTAAAGGTTCTGTAAAAGATGGCAACGATCAGACTCCGGTAAGGGGTGCAACCGTAATCATTTATTTACAAAAAGATTCTGCCCAAGCAGGAAAAAGAAGTGCGGTAACGGATTCGAAAGGAAGTTTTGAACTTTCAAACCTTGGAAGTAATAATTTTTTTATAGAGATTAGCTCTGTAGGATATGAAAAGATAAAAAAGTCTGTCGAAGCAATTGAAGGGGTAAATGAATTAGGCATTATTAAATTAATAAAAAGAAGTAAGGAGCTGGAAGATGTAATTGTGGTTTCAAAAGCACCGGCTGTTATACAAAAAGGTGATACTTCTCAGTTTAGTGCCAGCGAGTTTAAAGTAAATCCAGATGCCACCACTGAAGATCTTATTAAGAAAATGCCCGGTATCACGGTAGCAAAAGATGGTACGGTAACTGCACAAGGCGAACAGGTTAGAAAAGTAACCATTGATGGAAAGGACTTTTTTGGAGATGACGCCGCTGCCGCTTTGAAAAACCTGCCATCAGAAGTCGTTGAT
>Ga0105045_10005042_pt1 | contig 11564 bp, 11 predicted proteins | sample MAT02_FD_78089 | JGI IMG/M metagenome (GOLD analysis project Ga0105045, IMG submission 78089) | Freshwater microbial communities from Lake Fryxell liftoff mats and glacier meltwater in Antarctica - MAT-02 (megahit assembly) | ecosystem: Environmental > Aquatic > Freshwater > Ice > Liftoff... | reverse complement strand
TACTCAAAGTGATGGGGAATTCGGAATATTTAAAAAAGCTGAGTTGCATCGAGAAGGGATTCTAACCCTTCTTTTCCTGGTACAATTTATCTTCGTCGCCTCCGGTAAATCACCCGAAGTGACGTGGATTTGGGGATAATGAAGGAAGCTAAGTTAGATGGAGAGCCGCAACTAAGGTCAATCGGCCAAATTTTCGTAAAAGTCGGTTGAATCAGCTACGCACGGCCCTTTACTTCAACGGCTCGAGTGCTTCCTCGATTTTAGTGACCATTTCGGCTTCCGACATGCGCAGGGATGAGGGGTCAAAACGCTCTCCTGTAATCTGCTCATAAAGCTCAATGTAGCGGTTGCTGATAGTCTGAACCCAAGCGTCGCTCATGTTTGGTACAGACTGGCCTTGCTTTCCTTGAAAATTATGATCTATGAGCCATTCGCGCACAAACTCCTTGCTCAGTTGGCGCTGGGGCTGGCTGAGTGCCTGCCGAATTTCGTACCCTTCTTTGTAGAAATAGCGGGAAGAGTCGGGGGTATGTACTTCGTCCATTAGCATCAGCTTACCGTTGTACATTCCAAATTCATATTTGGTATCAACGAGAATCAATCCTTTTTCTCGTGCCATCTCTGAACCACGGGCGTAAAGCGCGCGCGTGTATTCTTCCATTTGCAGATATACCGCTTCGCTCACCACACCTCGGGCAATTATGTCTTCGCGCGAGATATCTTCGTCGTGCCCTGCTTCAGCTTTGGAGGCCGGCGTGATGATGGGTTCTGCAAATTTGTCGTGCTCCTTCATAGCATCGGGCATGGTAACACCGCAAATGATGCGATCGCCCGTTTTATAGGTGCGCCATGCGTGCCCTGTGAGATAGCCGCGTATGACCATCTCCACCCTGATCGGCTCACACAGGTAACCTACCGATGCGTTTGGAGCAGGCACGTCAATCAACCAATTAGGACAAATATCGGCGGTAGCCCGTAAGAATTTAGCGGCCGTTTGATTGAGGATGGTCCCTTTGTAGGGAATGGGTCGGGAGAGGATGACGTCGAATGCTGAAATTCGATCGCTGGCAATCATTACAATGTAGCGATCGTCGATGGTGTACACGTCGCGTACCTTACCGTGATATTCTTTCGTTTGTCCGGTGAAGTGAAATTTGGTCTCTGTCAAAGCGTAATTATTCTTGAAGCGTTTCTTTCTCGTAGGCTTGTATGATGTCCTTCACCAGGCGGTGTCGGATCACGTCTTTCTCATTTAGCATAATGATGGAGATACCCTCGATTTTTTGGAGTAGGTGCAAAGAATCGGCCAAACCGCTCATTTGCTTCTTAGGAAGGTCAATTTGGGTGATATCGCCGGTAATTAAAAATTTTGCAGACATCCCCATCCGTGTTAGGAACATTTTGAGCTGCGATCGGGTGGCATTTTGAGCTTCATCGAGAATCACGAAAGCCTTATCGAGGGTGCGGCCACGCATATATGCCAGTGGGGCAATCTGAATGGTTCCGCTTTCTAAAAATTCGCGGAGTTTCTCGGGCGGTATCATGTCGCGGAGCGCATCGTAAAGCGGCTGCATGTAGGGGTCGAGCTTGTCTTTAAGGTCTCCGGGAAGGAAGCCCAAATTCTCACCGGCCTCCACGGCTGGTCGGGTTAGAATGATTTTACGCACTTCCTTGCTCTTTAATGCTCTTACGGCAAGTGCTACTGCGGTGTAGGTTTTTCCCGTACCAGCAGGACCTACAGCAAAGACCATATCACTTTTTTCGGAAGCTTCAACCATGCGACGTTGATTCGCCGTACGGGCTTTTACTTGCAGGCCACCGTTGCCGTGAACCAGCACGCCATCTCCGCCAGAGTCGGTCATTACAGCTTCGGCTTCATGGCCGAGTAATCGTTCTATATTGCTTTCTGTGAGACGGTTATACCGGTTAAAATGATCTACAAAGAGTCCTATTTTCTCTTCAAAATGGTTGAGTTCCTCTTCATCGCCGATGGCTTTAATCATATCGCCACGCGCAATGATCTTAAGCTTAGGGAAATGCCCTGTTATAAACTCTAATTTCTTATTGTTGATTCCAAAAAGCTCACGTGGGTCTATGGATTCTATTGGAATAATGCGCTCGCTCAAACGTGATACCTATGAAGTGTTTCCTGCTTTTTCATTGCCAAAAGCCGTATCTAATTTTACGTACTTTTGAGTCCGAAAGTAAGGAATATTTCTGCGAATTATTGGTGCGGAAGTTCTTCGATTATTCACATGATTGTAATTAGCGTCACTTCCGACTTAGGCACCAAAGATCATTACGTCGCAGCTATAAAAGCCCGCGCTCTTCAACTCATTCCCGGTCATCAATGGGTAGATATTTCTCATCAAGTGCCCGCATTTGATATCGCGAAAGCTGCTTTTGTGTTGAAAAACGTTTGGCGCGATTTTCCGAAAGGTACTATTCACCTGAATATTGTTGATACGGAATGGCGGCTTGATACGCCTTATATTGTAGTGTCGGCAGAAGGTCATTTCTTCATCGGGGCCGATAACGGTTTCTTTTCGCTTCTCCTTGACGGAGCCGCCGCCGACTCGGTACATACAATAAAGATGGTGGGCGATGAGGACTTGAGTTTCCCTTCGCGCTCCGTTTTTCTGCCTACTGCCGCGCGCTTAGCCCGTGGGGAATCGCTTGACAGTATTGGCTTGGCTAAGGAAGGCTACAGAAATCGCCCGGCGCTCCAGCCCGTTATCGAGCCACATGTGATTCGTGGCACTGTGATTTATATAGACAGTTACGGCAATGTCATCACCAATATTACCCGCGAAGTTTTCTATCGGGTTATTGGCGATAAGCACTTCAACATTGTAGGTCGGGGAAGAAATGACAACGACCTCACGCGCATAAGTCGGGCGTACAGCGAGGTGCCCGAAGGTGAGAAAGTGGCACTCTTTACGACTGCCGGTTATTTGGAAATTGCCATCAACCGCGGGGTAGAAGGGAGCGGGGGTGGAGCATCGAGTCTTCTCGGCCTGCGCGAAAACGACGTGGTTCGCATTGAATTTGACCCGTGACAAACTTTATCGGCACGGGGTGGTTTTAAATGGTATGATGGCCGGTAAAAAGGGTTTTGCTTCCTTGTCTCTGAATGAACGTTTGAATTTGCTGAAAAGCAAGGGTCGATTTGTTGCCACACGCGGTTACGCCGGTTTCCAGGTGCACCTCTACGCCGTGGAGCATTATTATTGCGAAGCATGGCAAAGGCTTGGGCATACGCAGGTGCAATGGATTGAATTGGCCCCGGCTGATTTGGTGGCGGATAATTATCTTTTGCAAGTCGATATCAAACAGGAATTGGGACTTCAATAAGCTTTATATTAAAACGGCGAATGGAGTGGGTGTCGGGCTGCTGCTTAGAAAGTCCACGGCAACAATTTCTCACTTCTGTTTTGAAACATCCGTGAACGCTGTGACCCCTTTCTTCACACAGAGCACACCGGGAAAAGGGTACAGAGAAACACAGAGAAAAAGGTTGGTGAGAATGGTCTCTCTGTGAAACTTTCGTGAACGCTGTGAATTCTTTCTTCACACAGAGCACTCCGGGAAAAGGGTTCAGAGTATTACAGAGAAAAAGCCGGTGAGCGCAATCTCTTTGTGAAACTTTGTGAAACCTTCGTGAACGCTGTGACTCCTTTCTCTACACAGAGTACACAGCGAAAGGCACAAAGAAAAAGGGTTGGTAGAAGCAGTAAAGGTGTAAGGCGTTTGTGAGCGCTGTGACTAAAAAGAATCACCGCTGATTTGAATTCCAAATTTTCCAGCTTTCTTCGGCTTGGTTATGGAGCATGCTCAGTCCGTTAAGAACTACTGCACCTTGGGCTTGTCCCTCCTTCATAAACTCCGTCGTAGGTGGGTTGTAAACCAAGTCGACCAATAAATGCCCGGTCGAAACATATGAATACGGAAGCTTCGGTCTTTCTTCGACACTTGGCCAAGTGCCTACCGGGGTGGCGTTTACAATAATATGGCAAGCTTTCAGCACGTATTTATTGACGTCGCCATACGTCATTTCGCGGAAGCGTGGCTGGCTGGAAAGTTGGCGCACTACATGCCAAACTTCAATGCCCAAGCGCTGAAATACATAATGAACCGCCGCCGCTGCTCCACCGTTACCGAGCACCAGCGCCCGCTCCATTCCAAAGGCTAAAAACGGTTTGATGCTGGCTGCAAAGCCCGCCACGTCGGTGTTGTGCCCTTTTCGAACGCCATTTGAAATGTGAATAGTGTTTACCGCACCTACGGCTTCAGCTTCCGGCGAAAGTGTGTCGAGAAATGGGATGACCGACTGTTTAAATGGAATGGTAACATTGAGCCCCACCATTTCCGGATTTTGCACCAAAAGCTCATTCAGTTCGCCGATAGATTCCAGCGGAAAGTTTTTATAAACGGCATTGATTTGCTGCTCTTCAAATTTTTTAGTGAAATAAGCGGCGGAAAAAGAGTGCGCCAAAGTACCACCAATAAGCCCAAAGGTTCTCATTTGACTTGTTTTCGCGCGAATCGGTCTATGGCGTAAATAAATAGAAAACCACCAATCACCGCTCCAATTGCCAAGCCCAACTCGGCTGGTTCGCCCGTAATGCGCGTGTACTGTCCGGGCCAAATATTGTCTTGAAGCAGTGGCAACCGTTGTTCTTTGGGAGTGCCTTGATGCTTCACATACCACTCTACGGTTTCCTTCCAAGGCCAAATTTTGTTGAGCGAACCAAGCAGAAAACCAGCCAAGGTGGCCACAGTAAGATCGTGAAAACGGCGAAACATAAGCTTTAGAAGATGCGAAAAGGCTAATAAGCCCACAATGGCTCCTGCGGCAAAGGTGAAAATCTTCGGAAAGTCAAGGCCATTGAGCGCAGCAAGAATGGTGCGGTACGAGCCAAGCAAGATGAGAATGAAACTCCCCGAAATGCCCGGTAAAATCATGGCGCAAATGGCAATCATCCCCGACATAAATAGATACCAGGTGCTATCTGTTTCTGGAATAGATGGAAGGGAAGTAATAAGCCAGGCGATGATGGCTCCTGCAATAAAGGCGATGTACTTTGATCCGCTCCAAACCTTTACTTGCCTGGATATCAGCGGAATACTGGCTGCAACGAGTCCAAAGAAAAAGGCCCAGGTAGGCACCGGATGGTTGGTGAGCAAGAAACCAAAAACCTTTGCGAAACTAACCACACTAAGAGCAATACCTCCCAAAAGCGCAACCAGAAAATTCCCATTTACGGCTCTCCAAAAGGCTTTCGGACCTTGTTTAAACAGGATGGTTAAGTTCCGAAGATTGAAGGATGCGATGGTGTCGAGCAGCTCTTGGTAAATACCTGTGATGAAGGCGATGGTGCCCCCCGAAACACCGGGAATAACGTCGGCGGCGCCCATTGCAAGTCCTTTAAGACTTACAAGTCCATATTCTTTAATCGTTCGGTTCAAAATACGCGCAAATTTTGATCAATTTCTCTTGCCCAGCCTTGAATACCGCCATCGAGGAGCAATAGATTTTCAAAGTTATACTGGGCTTCTAGGGTATGTACCATCGCTTTGGCTCGCTTGCCGCTGCGGCAATGAATCACTACGGGACAATCGCGCCGTATTTCGCCCAATCGGCTCGTTACTTCTGCCATAGGAATATGCAATGCGCCGATGTTACCGGTTTCTACTTCGTGAATTTCGCGAATATCGATAACTTGTATATCGTCTCCACGATCGATACGGGCTTTCAAATTTTTACAATGAATGATTTCCATAAGGGAGGAAATTAGGGGCGCATGGCTGCGGCTACTTCTTCTGGTAAATGCTGGAAGAAAGTGTCTCCGCGCAAACCGATGCGCAATGTTTCGCACGAGATTACGTCATTTGGAGCAATGTTCCCCAAGTTCACATTTGGCCCAATCAAACGGATGAACCATACTTGCTGTGCTTTTTGTGGTGCTTCCCAAAGAATGTCTTCTGATTTTATTTTCGCTAAAATCTTGCTCACCAGCAGCGTATGGGCTGTGCCATTCGGGCGATAAATTCCAACGTTGCCACTTTCGCGGGCTTCGGCAATAACCTTCCAGGAGCCAGCTCGGAGCTCGGTGTCCATCATTTTCACCCATTTGCCGGGAGCGATAAGAATACCTTCTTCCTTCGAGCCGACTTCGCTCAATACGCGGAAGTCTTTGGCCAAATCGGAGATATAACCGAGTTTTTCGTCGTGGGGTAAATGGATCGAGCCATCCGAAACTTCTACGGTTTCGAGTTTAAACTCATCGAGCAATCTGCGGTAGGCGTCGAACATACCACGCGCCACAAAGGCTTCGAACAGTGTACCACCCAGATACACCATCATACCGGCCCGATGGTAAAGTGCAATTTTTTCTTTAAGCTGGGTAGAGAGGTAAGAAGTGCCAAAACCGAGCTTAACAAGATCAGTTAGTTCTTTATTGGCCTCTAAAAAGCCTTCGGCTTCTTTGAGGCCTAAGCCCTTGTCCATAACCATTGTAAGCCCATGGCTGCGGGGTTGAGCTGGCCGCTCGGGGATAAAAGGAAGTTCAAAATTCATTGGCCTCAGAAGCTTTCGCGTGCAGGTTTACGAGCCCTGCAATATTGGGCAAATGTATGTAGTCTGGGTATATTGTCTGAAAAAAACTTGCACCATCGGGGTCGCTCTCCAAAACGCGGGCGAGCATTTCTGCACCTTCCTGGTTTCTGCCCATCTTCAGTAAGTACTTGGTAAGAAACCACATTACGTCGTGGGTGCTGTCGAAACTAGCTACCGCTTCTATCAACAATTCGTGCGCTTCGTTGGTTCGGTCTGCCGCGTCGAGCACTTCGGCCAATCCCGTCCACGACTCTTCATCGGCTTCGAAAGTTTTAACCATGTGGCGGTAAGCTTGCTCGGCTTCAACCAGGTAATTGGCTCTCAGCAAGGCTTCTGCGTATACATGCCAATTCTCCAGATTGAGTTCATCGTGGTTAATCGCCTCGCGGTAAAACGCAAAACAAGCTTTAAATTTTCCTTCCCATTCGCGAACGGCGCCCATTCCGAGCAAGGCATCCACATAATTGCGGTCTATAGCTAATGCCCGTTGGTAAGCCGCTTCCGCTAAGTTCATTTCTGCTAACCGCTCGTAAACTTCGCCGATGGCAGCGTGTACCATGGGATTTTGATCGTCGTATTCCAACGATTCGGCATAGGTTTCTACAGCCAAAAGATCTTCGTTCATGGCGACGTAAAGGTTTCCTTTTTGGATATAGGCATTGGTGAAATCTTCTTTGATCGCTATAGAATAGTCAATAGCTTCAACAGCTTTCTCGTATAGTCCGAGCTTGTCGAAGCAGAGTGAAAGATTGTACCAACCAATAAAGCTGTAAGGAAACTTGTCGAGGTATGTTAGGAAATATTCCACACCTTTCTCCATATCCTCCGCCATATCGAAGCAGTAAACCAATTCGAAAAGGGTTTCTTCGTGGTTGGGGTTAAGCTCAAGCGATTGCGTAAGGCTCTCAATTGCACCTATGTAATCTTCGGCCAGTTCCTGCTCGAATGCTAGATCAAGAAAAATCTCTTGTTTGTTTTCGGGATGCGCTTCAAGGGCTTTTTGGAGACATTGGCGGGTACCTTCATGATCGCTCAAATTGCGGTGCACCACTGCTTTAAATAGCAGCATCTCCGTATTCATAGGCTCGGCTGCTTCCAGAAAAGTAAGAATTTTCATAGCCTTGTGAGGCTCCTGAATCATAAGCAAGGCGTGGGCCTGCTTGAGCATCAGGGCAGAGCTACCAGGATGCATTTCAAGGCCGTGGCTTATAGCTTTTCGAGCTTTAAAGTGATTGCCTTTTTCGAGGTAGTAGTCGGCTAAATTTTCAATGTCTTCGACGTCGAAAAAGCAAGGTCGTCGCGATTCCAACATATCTTCGAAGCGGTCGATTAAAGCCGGATCGTAATCGTCGAAGTACTCGTTTGAATATTCTGTCATAGTCGATATTCTGGTGCGGTCTCAAGCAAATTTAGCTTTTGATGCACCCTATACCGGATGCTCGGATTTTACTTTTAAACAAGGCGCCTGGTAATAACTTTCCAAGTGACTTTTGAACCTTCCGTGCTTCCAGTCCACAAATTTACACCTTTTTATAGGGAAATGCGCAAGGATGTTCGTTCATAAGTTTGAGCGAGGCAATACCTGCTTTTCTCAGCGTGGGTGATACCTTTGACCAAATTTTTTGCTTTGGCACTTATTAAATCTATTTCAGGAATCCGCGGCACCATAGGCGGAAAGCCCGGCGATAACCTTACTCCAATCGATATTGTAAAATTTGCCTCGGCTTATGGCGAAATGCTGCGTGCTGAACACCCCGCTAAAAAACTGCGGGTAGTAATTGGTCGCGACGCCCGCTTGAGTGGGGGCGTGCTTACCCAATTGGTGTCAGCTTCGCTGCAATCGCTTGGCATCGACGTTACCGACTTGGGTTTGAGCACCACCCCTACGGTTGAATTGGCCGTGCCAGCAGTTAAAGCTGATGGTGGAATCATTCTTACGGCCAGCCATAATCCAGCGCAATGGAATGCGCTGAAGCTCCTGAATGGGAAAGGGGAGTTCCTTTCGGCTGCAGCCGGAGAAGAAATTATACGTTTGGCGGAAGCCATGAATTTTGAATTTGCTGATGTTAATGATTTGGGTGAGTACCACACCGACGCTAACTGGATCGATCGCCATATTCAAGCTTGCCTGGCTTACCCCCTGGTAAATGTGGCGGCCATTCGCGCGGCTAATTTTACTATTGCCGTCGATGCAGTGAATAGTTCTGGGGGTATTGCAGTGCCAGCCCTGCTCGAAGCTCTTGGGGTTCAGAATGTGGTGAAATTGTATTGTGAACCAACCGGTAAATTTCCACATAACCCAGAACCCCTTCCCGAGCATCTCGGAGATCTTTCGGCGGCTGTGGTCGACCATTCTTGCCATTTGGGAATTACCGTAGATCCCGACGTAGACCGACTGGCCTTCGTATGCGAAGATGGGAGCACGTTTGGCGAAGAATATACCTTGGTAGCAGTGGCCGATTATGTGCTTGGCCTTCGGAAGGGGAGTGCTGTTTCCAATCTTTCTTCTACCCGTGCTTTGCGCGATGTGGCTGAAAAACATGGCGGTACTTACCATGCATCTGCAGTGGGTGAAGTGAATGTGGTGGCCAAGATGAAAGAAGTAAATGCGGTGATTGGCGGCGAAGGCAACGGGGGAATTATTGTCCCCGATTTTCACTACGGCCGCGATGCACTTATTGGCATTGCTCTGTTTCTTTCGCATCTGGCTTTATCCAAAAAATCGATGCGGGCCCTGCGGGATTCCTACCCCAATTATGCCATCTCCAAGCAGAAAATAGATTTGCCCAAAGGCAGCGATGTCGATGGATTGCTCGATCAATTGGCCGCTACCCATAGCCACGAAGCTGTAAACCGTATCGATGGGGTAAAAATTGATTTTCCCGAAGGGTGGGTGCATTTGCGAAAATCGAACACGGAGCCGATAATCCGAATTTATGCCGAGCATTTGCAGGCTACCGAAGCCCGCCGCTTGGCCGATAGCCTCCGTGAAGAGATAGAAGCCTTGATTTCGTAACTTTGCCGCATTGTTGCCCGCTATGAATGTATACCTCGATAATGCCGCGACTACTCCGATAGCTCCGGAAGTGGTCGATGCCATGCTACCTTATCTTCGCACCCACTTTGGTAATCCAAGCAGTACCCATCAGTTTGGGCGCACGGCAAAGTCGGCTATTGAGATGGCGCGGAAGCGGATAGCCCGCCATTTGAATTGCTCGCCGATGGAGATTTGCTTTACATCGGGAGGCACCGAAGCTGATAATATGGCTATACTCGGAGCCATTCGCCAACTTGGCGTGCGGCATATCATCTCATCGCCAGCTGAGCACCGCGCTGTAATTCACACCCTCGATCATTGCGATCCGGGTCAAGAAGTGCGCATTTCTATGGTAAAACTTGACCATGCCGGCCGAGTAGATATGGAGCACCTTGAAGCCCTTCTTACCAGCACCAACGATAAGACGCTTATAAGCCTGATGCACGGCAATAATGAGATTGGAACGCTCATCGAACTCGATAAAGTAGCCGATTTGGCTTTTAAGTACAGCGCGGTTTTCCATTCTGATACCGTTCAAACTATGGGGCATTACGCCTTTGATTTGCAAAAAACTAAGGTTCATTATTTAACAGGTGCGGCACATAAATTTCATGGCCCTAAGGGTGTTGGCTTTCTCTATTTGCGGAAGGACGTGCACGCTGAACCACTCATACGCGGTGGTTCACAGGAGCGCAACTTGCGAGCCGGGACGGAAAACCTTTACGGAATAGTTGGAATGGCGAGGGCTTTAGACCTGGCCTACGAAGATTTAGCCGGACATCAGGAATATGTGGCGGGCGTGAAAGCCTACATGAAAGAACAGTTGATCGATGCGATCCCAGAAGTGGAATTTAACGGTTGCCAAGAAAGCAGTTTATATACCGTATTAAACGTGCGCTTTCCGCAAACAGATAAAATGGACATGCTGCTCTTCCTACTCGATATCGACGGCATAGCCTGTTCGGGAGGAAGCGCCTGTTCGAGCGGGAGTAATCAGGGAAGCCACGTGTTGCGATCGATCGGCACCGATCTTTCTACACCAAGCATTCGTTTTTCTTTCAGCCGTTATAACACACGCGAAGAGATTGATTATGCCGTGAGCCGATTGGCGCATCATTTTGAACGGGTGGTTGTGGGGGCGTAGGTTTTTCTCTCACAGATTTTCTCACTTGCAGAGGAGGGTTTTGTTTGATGGACTTACGGGGTTGGTTTTTCTCTCACAGACTTCACGGACTTGCACAGATGGGTTTTTTTTGGTGGACTTTCGGGGTTGGTTTTTCTCTCACAGACTTCACGGACTTGCAGAGGAAGGTTTTGTTTGATGGACTTACGGGGTTGGTTTTTCTCTCACAGACTTCACGGACTTGCACAGATGGTTTTTTTTTGATGGACTTTTAGGGATGGTTTTCTATCACGGACTGCACGGACTTGCAGTGGAGGGTTTTTTTTGATGGACTTTAGGGGTTGGTTTTCTCTCACAGATTTTACTCACTTGCGGAGATGGGTTTTTTTTGGTGGACTTTCGGGGTTGGTTTTTCTCTCACGGACTTCACGGACTTGCACAGACGGGTATTGTTTGATGGACTTTCGGGGATGGATTTCTCTCATAGACGTCACGGACTTGCAGAGATGGGTTTTGTTTGATGGCCTTTTGGGGATGGTTTTCTCTCACAGACTTCACGGACTTGCACAGACGGGTATTGTATGAAGGCCTTTTGGGGATGGTTTTCTCTCACGGACTACACGGACTTGGGCAGAAGGTTAGGAGAATTATCTCTCAAAGAAGCGGAGGAAGAAATTATTTCGAGTCGGTCTCGACTTTATTTTTTTCTTCAAAAAGCTCCGGGTCAAACCCGAACAAGCGGTTTTTCTTGATCATCACATCCACGTAGTTGGGAACCATTTTTT
>Ga0105045_10005040_pt1 | contig 11566 bp, 12 predicted proteins | sample MAT02_FD_78089 | JGI IMG/M metagenome (GOLD analysis project Ga0105045, IMG submission 78089) | Freshwater microbial communities from Lake Fryxell liftoff mats and glacier meltwater in Antarctica - MAT-02 (megahit assembly) | ecosystem: Environmental > Aquatic > Freshwater > Ice > Liftoff... | reverse complement strand
GCAGACCGCGAGGATGAATTCGTCAGGCACCATCTATCAGTTCTCCCTGTCCGGGTCGCAACCTTACCCCGCAGTCAGATCTACAAGTCGGTCGCGCCTTCGAGATAAGCCTTGACCGTATCTCGCACCGTGATGATGTGGCTGCGCACGGCATTGGCTGCGTCGCTTGCGTCGCGGTCAAGAATGGCAACGACAACGGCCTCATGTTCGCGCTGGCTGATGGTCAGCCGCTCGTCGATCCGGAACTGAACTTGGCGCACCGACATCACCGTCTTGCGGAGGTGCGGATTGGCTGTTCCATCGTAGATCGCGCCATTGAATTGGTGGTTCAGCAGTCGATAGGCATCGCGGCGATCGAGCGATACAAGGGATCTTCCATTGTCCAGCATCGCACGCAGGGCGGCCCGTTCGGCATCGCTCATCCTGATGGCCGCAAGGCAAGCGCAACTCGCCTCCAATTCGGCCATCGTTTCGAAACGGTGTAAAAGGCCGACGACCGACAGCTGCATGACATGGGCGCCGGGATCGAGCCGCAATTAGACAAGGCCGATGGCAGACAACTGCCTGATCGCTTCGCGCACCAGGGTTCGGGACACGCCGAATTTTTCGGCCATTGCCTGTTCCTCCAGACGCGCGCCGGGGGGCAGGCGACCGTTCAGAATGTCGGCGCTGGTCGCTTCGGTTAGGGTTTCGGCACGGGTGCCCGCCCGCTTGTTGGGTTTGCTCCCCGTCCTGCGCGGGGCCCGAACCGCAGCATTCGATTTGACCGCACGTCCGGCCCTTCCAGTTCGTCCTAATCATTTATGACACTGACATGGGCCGCGACGATCCGCCAGCCGTTTGCAGTACGGATCCAGGTCTGACTCTGGCGGCCCAGCTTGCCGGGGGTGCGCCGGAACAGGGTCATCGCCACCCCGGCGTCGGACCCGAACGTGGTGATCTGCGTGCGCTCGAGGCTGCGCCTCAGCCCTTGCGCGGGGCGGGCAGCGCGGAACGCGGCAATCTCTGCATGGCTATAAAGGTTTTCGGCAATACCATAGCGGATCGTGCGGGCGTCATCATGGAACAGCCGGTCCAGCGTATCGACGTCATTGTTGATCAATGCGGTTTCGTAGGCGTCGAAGGCGGCGCGCAATTCGGCATGAACTGCGGGAATGTCGATCTGCATCACTTTGCCTCTGGGTTATGGAAAACGGCGGCGGCACCGGTTTCGGCCAAGGTATGGGCAACCCGCAGGGCCAGATCCTCGCGCCCTGCGGCGGCGATCACTTGCACTCCGATTGGCATATCCCCGCCGGGAACGGGAACTGCGACCACCGGCAGCCCGATGAACGACAGCGGCTGGGTGAACAGCCCGATGTTCGGCTTCAGCGGCACGGTCTTGCCGTCAAGCTCCATCGTTTCGGCGCCAAGCAGAGGTGCCGTCATCGGCGTGGCGGGGGCGAGAAACACGTCGATTTCCGTGAAATGGGCCGCAACCTCGGCCCGGAAGGCGCGGCGCAACCGTTGTGCCATGACATAGGCGGCGGCCGGGACAAGAGCGCCCGACATCAGCCTGTCCTGGATCGCCGGGCCGAAATCACCGATCCGGTTGCGAATTGCGGAAAGGTGCAGTGCGGCCCCTTCGACATTGGTGATGACAAACGCGGCCTCGCGCGCGCGCTCGGCGCCGTGGAGCGTTATGGTGCGCGTTACGCCTAGGGCGCGGGCGCAGGTATCCAGAGCCGCCAGCGCCTGAGTGCCCGCACCCCGCCGGAACCACCCACCCAGCGTGGCAATCCGTAAGCCATCGGCGCCCTGCCTGAACAGTTCCGATACCGGCTGCGCGGGGCGGTCGGCACAGAAGGGATCATCGGGGTCATAGCCTTGCATGGCATCATACGAAAGGGCCAGATCGGCAACGCTGCGCGCCATTGGCCCAACGTGATCGAGGCTGTCGACGAAGGGAAAACTGCCGGTGCGCGGCAGGCGGCCATAGGTCGGCTTCAACCCGTAGATGCCACAAAACGATGCGGGCACACGGATCGAGCCGTTGGTGTCGGATCCAAGCGCCAGCGGGACCAGACCACCGGCCACAGCACTGCCCGATCCGCCCGACGACCCCCCCGCCATGCGCGAGGGATCGTGAGGGTTGCGCGAGGGGCCATCATGGGGGTTTTCACCCGTGAAATCGTAGGCATATTCGCCCATGTTCAATGCCCCGACCAGGATTGCGCCGGCGGATTCCAGCCGCTCGATCAACACGGCGTCGCGCGTGGCGGGTGGCAGTTCGCGGTTGATCCTAGAACCCGCCCGCGTGGTCAGACCGGCAACGTCGAACAGGTTCTTGACCGCAAAGGGGACACCCGCAAGCGGCCCCGGATCGCGCCCTGCCGCCAGCATCGCATCGATGGTCGCCGCGCGCTTGCTGGCGCGGTCGTTCGTTATGTCGGTGAACGCGCCAAGGCGGGCGTTGTCGGCTGCGATGCGCGCGAGGGTGGCATTGATCACGGCAGACGCGCTGGTTTCCCCCGCGCGGATCGCTTTGACAGTTGCGGTTGCGGTTGCGGTTGCGGTTGCGTTCATCGCTTTTCCCCCGCCCACGCGTCGAACAACGGGGCGTTCGCGGCTTCCGGCAGTGTCGATCCGGCTTCCATCACCCGTGCGGCCATGTCCATGGTGGTGACAAGAGTATCGGTGACCCCCTGAAGATGGTCGTCAGGTATGGCGATACCTGCGGCATTGGCAAAGGTTGCGACGGTGCGCGGATCCATCGGTTCAGCCCCCCAACAAGGTATCGAGAAGCGGTGGGCGTCGCCCCAACCAGGGGCGAGCCGCCTCGAACGCTGCTGCGGCGCGCATCACGCGAGGATCGTCCAGATGCCGCCCGACAATCTGCAATCCCACAGGCAGGCCTGATGCGGTGAACCCGGCAGGCACCGTTGCGGCGGGCTGTCCGGTCATGTTCATCGGATAGGTAAAGCCCAGCCATGCGGTGTTCGCCACCATCCGCCCCTCGGTGATCTCGGGGCCCTGCATGTGGACGGGGAAGGGCGGAACGGCCAGCGTCGGCGTCAGCAACAGATCGTAATCCTGCATGAATGCCGCCATCCGGTTGACCACGGCCTTGCGGGTCATGTTGGCGTTGGTCAGATCCTCGGCGGTGAAGGGCGTCTGAAGCATCCCCACGAGGTGCGGTGACATGTGGTGCGCGTGTTCGGGCAGCCAGGCCCGCATGCCCGCCAGATCACTGTCGCCAGCAACCAGGCCCCAGAAGGCGGCGAAAGGATCGTCCCACCCCGGATCGGCGGCTGTCAGGATGCATCCAAGATCCGTCTCGAAAACCTTTGCCGCCGCGCCGGCGATGGCACGCACCTCGGGGTCGACGGCCATGTATCCCCAATCTTCGGACCAGGCCACGCGCAGTCCTTTCAGATCGCCCGCCAACGTTTCCATCCAGTCGAAATCCTGCGGGATCGTGTGGCGGTCGCGCATGTCCGGCCCCGCGCTGACCGACAACATCAGGGCGCTGTCGGCAACGCTGCGCGACACCGGGCCGATATGTTCCAGCGTTTCCCAGCTTGACACCCCCGGGAAGCGGGGGTCGCGGCATCCGGGGTACAGCGGCACGCGGCCCATCGACGCCTTCATCCCGAACAACCCACAATGGGCGGCCGGAATGCGAATCGACCCGCCCCCATCGGACGCGATGGCGAAGGGCGTGACCCCGGCTGCGACCGACGCGCCCGACCCGGCCGACGATCCCCCCGGGGTCATGTCAGTGTTCCACGGATTGCGGGTGGTGGGAAAGACCGGGTTGTGGCCGACACCGGAATATCCGAACTCGGGCACGTTGGTCTTGCCCACGATCACAGCGCCCGCCGCCCTCAGACGTTCGACGACGATGTCGTCCTCGTCGGGGGTGAAATTCTTGTAAATGTGCGACCCCATTGCCGTCACCAGATCCTTGGTGGCAACCAAATCCTTGATTCCTACCGGCACCCCCGCCAATGGGCCGGGGTCGTCACCCCGGGCGCGCGCGGCGTCGATTGCATCGGCGGTGCAGCGCGCCAGATCGGGTGCCGGATTGCAGAAGGCATGGATGTGCGGTTCGGTCAGGTCCATCCGTTCCAGCGCCGCGTCGGTGATTTCGCGAGCGGAAAAGCTGCCGTCCTTCACCCCCTTGGCAATTGAAACGGCATCAAGTGCGCCATAGTCGGCTTGGCTCAGGGGCATATCTTGTCCTTCTCAGGTCGTGGGAAAATGGCAGGCGGCATGCTGACCCGGCGCCACTTCGGCGAGGCGGGGCGCCTTCTGACTACACAGGTCGGCGCCGATCGGGCACCGCCCGAGAAATCGGCAGGCGTTCGGATCAGGGTCGATCGGGCTGCGCGGTTCGCCGTTCAGGCGGATGCGTTCGGTCACGGGACCACCCGGAATCGCACTCAGCAGCGCACGGGTATAAGGGTGCGCGGGGGCTGCAAACATCTGTGCCACCGGCGCCACCTCGACGATGCGGCCCAGATACATCACCGCCACGTCATCACAAATAAGGCGAACAACGTTCAGATCGTGGCTAACGAACAGGTACGTCATATTCAGCCGCTGGCGCAGATCAGCCAACAGATGCAGGATCACCACTTGTACCGACACGTCCAACGCCGATGTGGGTTCGTCAAGAATAAGAACATCGGGGTCCACGACGATGGCCCGCGCAATTCCCACGCGCGCCTTCTGACCCCCCGAAAGCTGGTGAGGATAGCGCATCAACAATTCAGGCGGCAAGCCCACTGCGGTTGCGGTGGCATTGACCTTTTCGGCGATGGCGTCCCGTCCGCGCGCCGACCCGAGGCGTCGCAACGGGTCGGCAATGCTGTCGAACACTCGGAACTGGGGGTTCAAGCTGTCCGAAGGATCCTGGAACACCACCTGGATGCGGGCGCGTTCCGGGCGGGTGCCGAACCGGCGGGCGGGCACATCGCCGATCTCGGCGCCAGATAACATGATGGATCCCGCGGTTGGATCGATCAGTCGAGCGATAAGGCGCACCAGCGTGGATTTTCCGCATCCCGATTCACCCACAAGGCCCAGAGACCGGCCGCGCATGATCGACAATGCAACGTCATCCACCGCATGCAGCAGGCCACCCGCGGTCGGATACCGCTTGCCCAGACCCTTTACGACAAGGGCCGGGGCAATCGTCGGCGCCCGGGCCGGGGTGCGGATTGATATTGGCTCGATGCTCATGGCGTACCTTTCCAGGGCATGTGGCAGGCGACCACGTGTCGGGGATCAAGCACACGACGCGGCAGGGGGGTTTCGCAGACCGGGCGGCGGTGCGCGCAGCGGTGGGCGAACCGACAAGCAGGCAGGGTGGCGCGCAGATCGGGCAGGTTGCCGGGAATGGCGCTGAGCCCGGACAAAGACGAGGCAGCGGTGGGCGTGGCCCCTACCAGCAGGCTGGTGTAGGGGTGCGCGGCCGCATTTTTCAGCGTTTCGGTGGTGCAGCGTTCCACCACATGGCCCGCGTGCATCACCGCGAAATCATCGCAATGTTCGGCGGCAAGGGCCAGATCGTGGGTGATCAGGATCGTCGACATCGCCCGGCGCGCAGCCTTTTCGGCAATCAGATCCATGATCGTCGCCTGTGTCGTGACGTCAAGGCCGGTTGTCGGTTCGTCGGCGATCAGAACTTCGGGTTCGCTGGCAAAGGCCAGCGCGATCATCACCCGCTGGCACATGCCGCCGGACAATTCGAACGGATAAGCGTCGAACCGGCGTTTCGGATCGGGAATGCGCACTTCGGACAACGCCGCAAGGGCCGCGTCGCGCGCATCGGCCCGGGTCAGCGCGCGGTGACGGCGCAGCACGTCCATTAGTTGCAGACCGATGGGCCGGATCGGATTCAGCGCCATGCGCGCGTTCTGGAAAATCATCGCGACCGTCTTGCCCCGCAGCGCGCGGATCGCGTCGGGCCGCGCCGTCAAAAGGTCGATGCCCGCAAGGGTCATCCGCGTGGCCGACACGTCTGCGGCCGCACCCAACAGGTGCATCAGGGCATAGGCCGACACCGATTTGCCTGACCCGCTTTCACCGACCATGCCCAGCGTCCGGCCCCGCGCCACCGAAAAACTGACCCTGTCGAGGGCCGCGACCACGCCATCGCGGGTGCGGAACGACACCGACAGATCCTGTACATCCACCAGCGCGACCTTTTCGGGCGGGTCGGATGCCACGATGGGTCGAGGCATTGTCGCAGGCAGGCTCATGTGCGCCCCTTCGGATCGAGGATGTCGCGCAGACCGTCACCCAGCAGGTTGAAGCAGAATACTGCCAGAACAAGAGCTGCGCCGGGAAAGAAGAAAACCCACCATTCGCCTGAAAAGATGTAATTGGCTCCCTCGGACACCATGATCCCCCATTCCGGCGTTGGGGGGCGCACGCCAAGACCGATGAATGACAGCCCGGCAGCGTTCAAAATCGCCCAACCAAGGTTCAGCGACACCTGCACCATCATGGGAGGCAAAATGTTGGGGATGATATGCACCGCTAGGATGCGCGGCGCCGAGTTGCCGCCAAGGCGCGCCGCTTCGACATATCCCGCATCGCGGCGAATGTTCACCTCGGCCCGTGCGAACCGGATATAGAACGGCAGGTTTATGATCGCCGTGGCCAGCACTATGTTCCAGACCGTGTTGCCGAGGGCGGCAACTATGGCCATGGCCAGCACGAACAACGGGAACGCCATGATCGTGTCGACGAAACGACCCGTCAACCGATCGGTCCAACCACCGAAATACCCCGCACAGGCCCCTAGGGTCAGCCCGATCACGAAAGAGATCGCTACTGCCGACACCGCGATCCCAAGGTCGATGCGCGTAGCCACGATCACCCGCGACAGCACATCGCGACCCAGATGGTCGGTGCCGAACCAATGGGACCAGCTTGGCGGGTTCAGCGTGTTCGCCGATGTCGCCAGGGGATCGTAAGGGGCGATTTGCGGACCCAACAGTGCGGCAAGGATCATCAACAAGAAGATCAGCGCAGCAAACGCCGTCAGCAGGTTGGTGCGCAGCACGTGGGCCAGGTTGGCTGCGAACTGGGCCAGTGAGGATGGCGCCCTTTGAGGTGCGCCGACACGGCGCGGCAGGGGGGTGCTTTCATGCGTCATAGCGCACTCTCGGATCCACGACGGTGTTCAGAATATCCACTGCCAAGTTCAGCAAGATATAAAGAAAGGCCATCATCACCACGAAGCCCTGGATCGCCGCGTAATCCGAGACCAGAACCGCCTCAACCGCGTAGGATCCGACACCCGGCCAGCCGAACACCTGTTCGATCAAGACATTTGCACCCAGCAGAAAGGAAAAGATCATTCCCAACACGTTGACCAGCGGCAGCAGGGCATTGCGGAACCCGTATGTGACAAGGATCGTCCATTGTGAAAGCCCCTGGGCCCGCGCGGTGGTTATGAATTCGGACCCCAGAACCCCAAGCATAGACGCCCGCGTCATCCGCGCCAGCGGGGCAAGTGCGAAAAGGCCCAAGGATATGGCAGGCAGGATCAACTGGCCGAAAGCCGCGCGCGCCACCTCGAAATCGCCCGCGATCAGCGCGTCGATGGTATAGAAACCGGTGATTGTTGGTGGGATCGCAAAAAAGATCTCAAGCCGCCCGATTGGCGAGGGCGCGATGCCCAGCGAATAATAGAAGATGAAAATCAGCATCAACCCGACAAAGAACGACGGGAACGCCGCAGCCCCGGTCACCGTGCCTCGACACAGATGGTCGATCCAAGTGCCGGGATTGGCCGCAGCCAGCAGACCCAGCGGCAGTGCAACCGCCACGGCAAACAGCAGTGCGAAAACCGTAAGCTCGAGCGAGGCGGGCAGACGGCGCAGCAGATCGTCCAGCACCGGCTGACCGGAGATGAAGGACTGGCCCAGATCGCCCTGCACAAGGGCCAGGGCATAATCGGCGAACTGGACCGGCAGCGGCCGGTCGAGACCCAATGCGGTTCGTGTGGCGGCGATGCTTTCGGGCGTGGCCGACGGCCCGGCAAAATACGCCGCCGGATCGCCCGGCAGCGTGTGCGAAATTACGAAGGTGACGATGATCACTCCGATCAGCGACGGAATTGCCTCCGCCAGCCGCCGCAAGATCAGCCGGGTCACGATATCGCCTCGATGAGTGCCTTTGAATGGGCGACGGTGCCGAAAATGCCATGCCCCATTTCGGTAAACGCCATGATCGATGCGTGGTTGTGCGGCAGGGTTGCGGCGCAGCAATCCTCGATCAGCATGCACTCGAACCCGCGATCGTTGGCATCGCGCATGGTGGTGTGCACGCAACAATCCGTTGTGACCCCGGTAAACACCAGATTGCGGATGCCACGGGTGCGCAGGATGTGTTCGAGGTCGGTGGCATAGAACGATCCCTTGCCGGGCTTGTCGACGATCGGCTCGCCCGGAAGTGGCGTGAGCTCAGGCACGATTTCCCAGCCCGGTGCGCCACGGGTCAGCATGCGCCCGCAGGGGCCTGTGGTGCCGATTTCGGCGTTGAAGCGGGCCGAGCGCCAGCGTTTGTTTTCCGGCAGGTCAGACAGATCTTCGCGGTGACCTTCGCGGGTATGGATCACAAGGAACCCGGCGGCCCGCATCGAATCCAGGAGGCGGCGAGTGGGTTCGATGACGGCCGCCATGGGCAGCGGATCACCCTGACACTGGGCGCACCATCCATCCAGACCGCAAAAATCGATCTGCATGTCGATGATGATCAGTGCGGTATCGGCGGGTGAAAAGCGTCCGTCGAAGGGCCAGGCGTAGGGGCGCGCGGCGACCTGCGGAAAATCGGTGGCTCGATCCTTCATACTTTCGCCTCCAGTGTGCCGATCAGATCGCGAGAGTGAGCGATTGATCCGTAAAGCCCGTCCATGATGCGGAAAATGTCGATCTGCCGCTCGTGGTGGTCGGCAGTGGCGGCACCACAGCAATCCTCCAGCAGAATACACTCGAACCCGCGATCATTGGCATCGCGCAGGGTGGATTGCACGCAGCAGTCTGTGGTCACACCGGTGACAATCAGGTTGCGGATACCCCCAAGGCGCATGATCGCCTCAAGATCGGTGCCATGGAACGACCCCTTACCGGACTTGTCGATCACGATCTCGCCCGGGGCCGGGGCCAGTTCGGGCACAATGTCCCAGTTGGGCTCGCCGCGCACAAGGAACCGGCCCAGCGGCCCCTTGGCGCCAATGCCCTTGCCGTTGATCTGTGCTGATCGCCAGGCCTTGTTGGCGGGCAGGTCCGACAGGTCGGGGCGGTGCCCCTCGCGGGTATGGATGATGGTGTACCCGAGGGGGCGCAGGGTTTCCAGAAGGCTGGCGATGGGTCCTATCGCCCGCCTGGTGTTTGCAATCTCCACGCCCAAGGAATGTACCCAGCCCCCTTCGCCGCAGAAATCGATCTGCATGTCGATAACGATGAGGGCGGTGTTTTCGGGGCGAAGATCGCCATCAAAGGGCCAAGGATAAAGGCCGGGAACGTGGAGTGTCATGGCGCGCCCTCAGTCTTTGGTGATCGAGCGGAAGTCGAGCAACGAGTGAAACCAGTAGACATAGCCGTCCACGTTGGGCTGCATCGCAACATCGGTGAAATCCTGCACGATCGGGATCTTGGGCAGATCGGTCATCGCGATGGCAACGAAGTCCTTGATTTGCTGATCATAGGCGGCAGGGTCGGTTTCGAACCGGGCTTTGTCGATGGCTGCATCCAGAGGCTCCGAAACGTAGCTCGCGGCGTTGAAGACCGAATTGTTTCCGCCGTGATACGTCCAGTAAAAGTGGTATTCTGGATAATCGAGCCAAGCGTGAAAGCTGGTCAGAACCATCGGCATCGACTTTTCCAGCAGCTTCGAAAACCAATTGGCGCCGGGCACCTTTTCCACGGTCGCCGTAATGCCGATGGCCTTGAGGTTCTCCTGGATCAGCAGTGCTGCCGGCTCCCGGGTGGTGGCCGTTGACAGGTCGATAAATAGCTCACTTTCAAAACCATCGGGATACCCGGCTTCGGTCAACAGGGCGCGGGCCTTGTCGAGGTCGGTGTAGAAGGGGCTGGGAACCGGCCATGTCGGGGCGAAATTTCTGTCGGAGGCGCCGAACATCGGAATACCGCGTCCGTGATAGGCGCTGTCCATGATCGCCTGATAGGGGATGGCATAAGCAATCGCCTCGCGCACCTTGGGGTTGTCCAGCGGCGGTATGGTGGTGTTAAGCTCCAGATAGACCAGCGCACTTTGCTTGGCGACACCCACGACCTTGATGCCCCCGGACTGGCTCAGTTCGGCAAAGTCTTTCGGCGGCAGATCGATCGAGATGTCAGCATCGCCCTTTTCCAGCAGGGCGCGGCGCGTACCGGCAGACCCAACCTGACGATAGACCACGGTTTTCATGTCCGGCAGGGGGCCGTTCTTCCAATCGTCGAACCGGGTAAAGACTATTTCGTTGCCGGGGTTCCAGCGTGTCACCTGATAGGCGCCGCCGCCTGCGGTATTGTTCTTCAGCCACTCATTGGCCCATGGATCTTCTTTTGTGGCATGTTCCAGCGCCAGATCCATGTTCATCACTATCGGGATCGGCACGGCAAGATCGGGCAGCGCCAGCTTGTTGCCATCAGGCACCGTGACCCTAAACGTGTGCGTGTCCACCGCCTCGAATTGTGCAGGATCGGTAAGCGAACCGGCGCCCATCTGGATCAATGGAAAGCCACCGGCATTCAAGGCCCGATCGAACGACCATTTTACATCCTTCGCCTCGACGGGCGATCCATCGTGGAAGGTGGCGTCTTGGCGCAGTTGAAAGATCATCTCAGTGCCGTCTGTCGACACCTCCCAGCTGGTGGCCAGTTCGGGAATGATGTTATCTTTGTCATAGACGACTGACCCATCCTCCAGCGTCTTTGTGCCGTGGCTGATCAACCGGTCATAGACGTTCCAGGCGATCAGCCGTGTGTAATCGTTCGAGGTGGGCGTAAGCGTATCAAGCGAGTTTGGGCCCTGTTCGCCCAGTGCGATCAGGACGTCGGCACGGCTTTGTGCCAAGGTCTGACCCGCCGGAACCGAAAGCGCGATGGCCCCGATCACGGCGAATAGGGCGCGGCTGCGGTAAGTCATTATGGCCTCCTGTCTTGCTGGTTTAACTTTATCTGACGCCGGACCGCGGCAATCGCTGCGATGCAACATGATTTTATAGAAGGTGTGGAGGAGTGGGTCCGTAAAGCCGAGCGTGCCAGCCGCCGAAGGTAATTCAGAATTTCGATTATAATTTATGCATGTATACAATAAAAAATTTATATTTTAGCACATTTGGGTTGGTCACCCTATTCGGATCGCCCGCGTCAGGGGCTGTCCTGGAGGAGTTTTGCGGTCACCGGATTAACAACTTGCTGGTTTCTCGGTTTCGATCAGGGGACCCGAGTTTGGCTTTGAGAGCGTGAACGGCGGCTCTTGCGGCTGACGGCGAGATGGATTCTTGACGGGGATTCATCCCTCGGAGCCCATCGCCACCATGCAAATATTCCTGTCTGCTTTC
>Ga0105045_10005039_pt1 | contig 11566 bp, 8 predicted proteins | sample MAT02_FD_78089 | JGI IMG/M metagenome (GOLD analysis project Ga0105045, IMG submission 78089) | Freshwater microbial communities from Lake Fryxell liftoff mats and glacier meltwater in Antarctica - MAT-02 (megahit assembly) | ecosystem: Environmental > Aquatic > Freshwater > Ice > Liftoff... | reverse complement strand
GCTTGGCGAAGGCAGGTGACCATGGTGTTATCGGACGGTTCTTTGGCAGAGAGTGTGCGTCCTGGGAGCCATCGGCGATTCCTGGTATGCCGGATCAAGTGCGGCCTGACGGTCGTTTCGGCGCCACGATTATCGAGCACTGCACTGGGGCCGTACTCAGTCACCGTGGGAGACGACGTCGCAGTGATTATGCGTGCCGATACCGAGCGGGCGCTTGACGGAGATCGACCTTGCGCGAGACGCCCCAACCGGGCATTCGGCGTTACCTAGGCGGAAGGGCCGGCGCGGCGACTTGTCGTTCAGTTGCAAAGCCATCGAGAACGTGTGCGGAAACGACCTCGTCATTATTGACGAGATCGGCTTCGCCCCGCTCGACCACACCGGCTGCCAAATGCTGTTCCGCCTCGTCGCAGCCTGCTACGAACGTCGCCCCATTGCGATCGGCTCACACTCACCGTTCGAGCAATGGGGCAGATTGTTACCCGACCAACCCACCGCCGTCTCGCTGTTGGACCGGCTCTGCCAGATAGCGCCCCGCGGAGTGGTGGGCTTGTGAGGTCCACCGATAGGTGAGCCATCGGCGTGATTCTTGGTGTGTTCCTGCAAGAACTACATCAAGGAGAACACACCGATGGCTCTGTCCAATTCTGACCTGTCTGATCTGCTCGACGCGCTCCGTGTCGGTGAAGGGGTCGATCTGATCCGTGAGATCGCCCGCTGGGTGCTCCAGGAGCTGATCGAGACCGAAGCCGCCGAGGCGATCGGCGCCGGGCGTTATGAACGCGTCGATGGCCGGGTGACTGAACGTAACGGGCACCGCCCCAAGACGTTGTCGACCAAGACCGGCGATCTGCACCTCGCGATCCCGAAGCTGCGCAAAGGCTCGTTCTTCCCATCGATTCTCGAGCCACGCCGCCGCATCGACCAAGCCTTGTACGCGGTGGTGATGGAGGCTTACGTGTCCGGGGTGTCGACCCGCGCCGTCGACGACTTGGTGGCGGCGATGGGCATCGACACCGGCATCTCCAAATCCGAGGTCTCCAGGATCTGTGCCGGGCTTGACGAGCGTGTTGGCGCGTTCAGTAACCGCACCCTCGGCCACACCACCTTCGCGTACGTGTACTTGGATGCCACCTACGTCAACGTCCGCGACGACGCCCTCGGCCAAGTCGTGTCGCGTGCAGTGGTGGTCGCGACGGGGATCACCGCGCAAGGCAACCGTGAAGTGCTCGGTGTCGACATCGGCGACTCCGAAGACGAGACGTTCTGGACCCACTTCCTGCGCTCGTTGAAGACACGTGGGCTCTCGGGTGTGCGCCTGGTGATCTCCGACGCACACGCCGGGCTCAAAGCCTCGATCCGCAAGATCATGATCGGCGCCAGCTGGCAACGCTGCCGCGTTCACTACATCCGAAACCTGCTGGCGGTCGTGCCCAAAGGCTCCCAGGATCTCGTGGCGTCGGCGTTCCGGTCGATCTTCGCCCTGTCCCATCCGGACGAAGTCAGCAAACGTTTCGACGAAGTCGTCGACACCCTCGACGAACGATTCCCCAAAGCCGCCGCCTCGATGCGCGACGCCCGCACCGACGTGCTCGCGTTCACGTCGTTCCCGACAGAGCACTGGCGCAAATCTGGTCGAACAACCCGCTCGAGAGACTCAACAAGGAAATCAAACGCCGCACCAACGTGGTCGGCATCTTCCCCAACGACCCCGCCGCACTCCGACTCATCGGAGCAGTGCTCGCCGATCAACACGACGAATGGACCATCGCCCGCCACTACCTGTCCGACGCCTCCATGGCGCTACTCGACAAGACCTGCCACACTGTCGACGCTCACCTCGTCGGAGAACTCGTCGAGGGCTGAGCCACACCAGGGAAAGCGTCACGCAATCCCCACCACTTCGCGGGACTCATACCTCTGCCACCGCGCCCACATCATCACCACCACCGGCGACAGCTACCGACTCACCCACCGAAAGGAGCCATGACCACCCGAGGACTTTGAGATGGCCACCAGCGAGGACAACGCATGGCCACCACCGAGGACATCAACTTGGCCATTGACATGCGGTTCGAAGGGGTAGCCGCTCATCCACCCCGGGTCGTCCTCGAAGACGCTGATGGTCGGGTCAATGGTGTCAACACCGAATGCGCTCATCACCTCCGCGGACACCGATGTGTCGCCGTAGGTTGCCGACCCGGGGGTCGAGTGTTGGCGCTCGAAGGACGATCAACGGTCGATTCAAACGCTGCCACGTTCGTGCACATCGACACCGGTAACGGCTCGATCTCGGTACACAGCTACGACTCCACCGCCGACCAACTCCGCTCGCTCGCCCAAACCATCCGACCAGCTTTGATCAGCTTCCCGAGATGACTGGGATCGCGGTCGGTGGCGTCATCTTCTGATGCCGCGCGACCCTTACGCATCGCCGAGCGCGCCGCGGCGACCCTGCCCCCAAACGCCGGATCGGCGAGGCGATTACGTGACGCGAGACTTGGATCGTACCCGAGTGGCCGACCGTCAGCGGATCTCGGGTTGCGGCGCTCTTGTTAGGAGCGCCGAACGCACCGCGCCGGCGATCGCAATGCCGGTGATGCGCCGCTTCGTCGTGATGTTCTTGTCAGGTTGGGCCGAGTTGTCCGGGGTTCTCGATGATGTCGTTGAGGAATGCCAGGAGATCCGACCAGCGGTCGATAACAGCGTATTCGTTGATTACACTGGCGAAATAGAGGCCGTGGGCAAGCCGAAGAACTTGAGGTTCCTCGCCTGAGGCGCCCGACAGCGTGTCAAGCACGAACACGTCGGCTTCACCCTCAACAGTTGCGAACACCAACAGTCCTTGTTGCCACTTCACGAGATCGACCGATGAGCCGGACTGCAATTGGTCCAGCAGTTCGGGGTCGGAGGCTCGGTTCTCCGTCAGAATCAGTTGCAGGAATTGCGTCTCGGACGCGATTTCTGTGGAGCTGTGGAGCCGGAGCTGAAACGGTTCGCCATCGACGTTGAGGTCAAGCGTCAACCCGCCTGACATAGACAACAGCTCGAGGAGTTGAAGACTCGGTACGTTCTTCGAGCGGAGAACGGCCTCCGGTTCGGCGATGTGCACGCGGTCCGAGCCGACGACGTCGTTAATCCTCGCGAGCGATGTCCGAACCAGTCGCCTAGTTGCAACGGCTTGCTCGTTCGCTTCCGACACTCCTATCGCTGCGCTTCCACGGGAACGCTCGTTACGCCGAACCTTCCCCGCTCAATCAGCGACCAGAAATGGTGGTTCACGATCAACAGCGGATGCTGCAACATGCGGTTTCGCGGGTGATCGAAGGCAGAACCGTAGGTCAGGTCTGTGCGTACCAAACCGTCGGGGACAATCGATCCGTCCTTCAGCCAACGGTTGCCTCCGGTCGCGATGTACTTGAACCGCCCACACCTCTCGCACCAATGAGTCCGATTCGGGGGTTGATGTTCCAGGTCGACTTCGACGAACTGCGTGGAAGTCAATCGGCAGAACATCGGCGCCGCAGGGAGCGGGTCGAGCTTGACGCCCGGCCAATCTCGGATTAGATCCGCCAGCTTCCCTCCGACGATTGTGACGCCGTCATACGTGTGTGACATTTCATGGCGTGTCCTCGCCGGCACAAAGGTGGGATTCATCCAGTCGGCATCAATGACCAACCCGCATGTCGGGCACGCCTCGACATCAGCGCCCTGATAGAAGTACCCCCTATTGTCCTGACCATAAAGGTCGAAGCCGACTACGACTTCTTCGGTGGTCATAGCGTTGGGTGTTGAGCGAAGAAGTCGCGCGCAGCAGCGACAAATCGGCTCCCAGGACCACGGTAGAAGCGCGCGAGCGCTTCGAGGATCTGCGGTCGGGAGAAGCTTCCCCGGATCTGTGCCCCTGAGTTCACACAGGACCAGGCCATATTCTGTCCCTTCTCATTGGATTGTTCGGGTTGCCGCATGAATTCCTGCATCGTTCGATGGAGGTCAACATGGACAGAACGCGCCAGTGTGGTGGTCTTCTGGGCGGGGTCGCCGCCCAGGTACCTCTGATCGGAGTGGTGCGCGTTGGTCCGCTCTGACGTTATGTCATCGCCGTCGGGATCGTCGGCGCAGGAGCCCGTCGGAACCGTCGTAGTCGTACCGGAGGGTGGCCCGCCGTCTTGGGTCTTCGGCACGGGTGGAGTTCGTGAATGGTCCTGGGTGAGCCCTGGAATCGTTGTCGTGGTCGTACCGGTGGCCACCTCGCCGTCTGCTACCTCAGCTGTGTCGAGGTCGAACCAAAGCAAGAAGCCGACTCCAACAAGGATTGGTGCGGCGACGGCGGCTGCGGGGGCTGCCGCTGCGGTTCCAAGGGCAGTTGTGCCACCTACGGCTAGGGGGCCAACCAACGACCACGACCCATCCGGCGGCCGGGGTCGTGGCAGGTCTGGCGCGAGGTTGTTGTCGTTGATGCCGTACAAGCCGAGTGGGTCGATGCGTCGGAGTGGTTGGTTGTTGGCGTAGGTGTAGTTGTTGTTGAGGGTGGTGGTGCCAGGGAGGCCGTTGACGGGGTCGATTGTGGTGAATTGGCCGACGGTGGGTTGGTAGTTTCGGGCTCGGAGGTAAAGCTGGTTGTCGAGGCTGAGTTCGCCGCGGTATCCGAGTCGGGGTTCGAACATGTTGCTGCCGGTCGGGGTGCCGTATGCGGTGTAGGTCGCCGATCTGGCGAGTGTGGTGGTTCCGGTGGTCGGAACGGCACTTCCGTAGATGTCTTGGCCGATGGCGGTGTTGGTGGCGGTGCGGGCGGCGGCCCATCCGGCGGCGCCGGCGACGAGGTCGGTTGTCGTGTTGCCGGTGGTGATCGCTAACAATTGTGCCGCCGGGCTGGTTGGGTCCCAGTCGTAAAGCCCGGTGGTGGTACTGCCACCGGTGTTGGTGGTGCCAGTGAGTTGGTTCAGCGCGTTGTAGTTGCGGGTTTGGGTTGTGGTGGTTGCACCGTTGACACGTTGGGCGGTTGATTGTCGTCCGGCGGGGTCGTAGGTGTAGGTGGCTTTGTTGGTGGCGGTGACGGTTTCGGTGAGGAGTCGGCCGGCGTTGTCGTGGGTGTAGGTGGTTGCGCCTGTCGGCGGCGCGGCGCAGGTGGGTGTTGGTGGCATCGTGGCGGTGGTGGTCCAGCAGAGTTGTCCGGCGATGTCGCGTTGATACTTGGTTGCGGTCGCACCGACGGTTTCTGTTGCCCGGTTCCCGTTCTGGTCGTAGGTCCAGCTGCTCGCGGTTCCACTGGACGGGGTGACGTTGGTGAGTTGTGAGGCGTTGTCGTATCCGTACGTGGTGGTGATAGCGCCGGTGGTTTCGGTCGCGATGCGGCCGGTGGTGTCATAGGTTCGGCCGGTGTTGACGCTGAGCCCGGGGAGGTTTTCGGTGAAGTTGGTGAGCCGGCCGAGTGTGTAGCTGCGAGTTCTTGATCCACCGATCAGGGTTTCGGTCGTGATTTGGGAGTTGGTGTTGTAGCCGTATGTGACGACCGGCGTTAGCGGAGTGGTCGGATCAGTGTGCCGGTAGTTGTCGATCGTGACCGAGTTGGTTCCTTTGGAACGTGTCACGTCGAGTTTGGGAACACCTGCCGTCGTGACCCCGGTGGCGTTCGTGACGGTCGCGGTCCACGTGGCTGGTTCTGTGGTGCCCTCGGCCCAGTTGCGGAAGTTGACGGTTGTCCCGACAACTCTGAGTCGTATCCAGCGGGGTGTAGTGCCGACTGGGACGGTAAACGTGCCCAACGAGGTGCTGGTCGTGCCGATCGTTTTGAAAATCGTGGCCGTCGCAGAGTTCGACGAGAACTCGACACGAATATTGCCTGAAGCCGAGCTACGCGCCTGGACACTGAACGTGCCGGCGGTCGAGGTCCCCGTGGAGGCAAACTGGTGGCGCAAAAGTTGTTCCGAGTCTTGTGCGGCCGCTGCTTTCGATGTGACCGATGCTGTCGACGAGCTGGTGCTAGCGAACAGCAGGCGAAGCGCATTGGCTTGGATCGTCGCGGTGCCGCCCGCAGCGACGGTGGTCGTCCATCGGTTGGTGTCCGGGGCGGTGCCGGTGGCGGCTGTGAACGTGTCGGCCAGGATTTCGCCTGGCGTGATTGTTTGTGGGCGACCAGAGGTGTCGTAGGAGTACTGGTAGCTGGCGCCATCAGGATGGGTCAACCGGGTTCGTCTTCCGGCAGCGTCGTACGACCAGGTGGTTTGCCGCCCGGTCGGTGTCGACATCGAGGCGAGTTGGCCTGCGGGTTCGTAGCCGAACGCGAACGTGCCCGACGTGTCAGTCAGCGATGCGACGCGGCCGGCGGAGTCGTAGCCGTAGCTGGTTGTTGTCTCCCCGGCGTAGGCCTCGGTGTTGATCGTGCCATCAAGGTTGTAGGTGTTGGTTTGCACACGACCAGACGGGTCGGTGATCGTGGCGACACGTCCCGCGCTGTCGTAGGTGTAGCTGGTGGTTCGTGCGAGCGGATCGACAGCGGTCAACAACTCATTGGCTGCGTTGTAGGTCCAGGTCTCGACGGCACCGTTCGGGGCGGTCCGGCTGGTTTGGTTGTGGCTGGCATCGTAACCAAACGTCGTCACCCGTCCGAGAGCGTCGGTGGCCGATGCGAGTGTCCGGTTCGGGTTGTAGACGTACCTGATCGTGCCTTCCAGCCCGGTCTTCGTGGTCAACAGTTCGCCACGCAACGACCATGTGTTTGTTGTCACCACTCCGGCCGGGTCGGTGCTCGTGGCGATGCGACCTGCCGGATCAAACGTTGATGCGGTGACCAACCCACCCGGACTCGTCACTGATGCGGTTTCGCTGTCAGCGTTGTAGGCGAACGTTGTCGTCAGGTTGCCGGGCGCCGAGATCGACGCTTGTCGGCCAGCGAGGTCGTAGCCGTACGAGGTGATCAAACCGACCGGGTCGGTGATCGTGTTGGTACGCCCACCCGGTGTGTATGTCGTCGCGGTCACCCCTGACCGGGGATCGGTGACCGTCTGGGGTCGCCCGAGTGCGTCATAGCCGTAGGTGGTCACCAGGCTGCCAGGCGCCGTACCGGTCGACACCCGACCGAACGCGTCATAGCCGGTCACTGTTTCACGGTTGTTCGGGTCAATCGTCTTGAACGGGCGACCCGAGCTGTCGAACAGGGTTTGTCGCACACCTCCCGCCGAATCAGTCGATCGGGTCTGACGGCCCTCGGCATCATATTCGTAACTCGACACCCGGTTCAACGGATCCTTGGTCGAGGACACTCGCCCCAACGGCCCATACACGGTGCTGTTCTCGGCGCCGCCGGGCTCGATCGTTTTGATCAAATGATCGTTGCCGTCATACACATACGTCGTCACCGATCCGCCTGGGTCGGTGCTCGTCTCCAAGCGGCCAGCGCTGTCATAGGTGTTCGTCGTGACTGCAGCGGTCGGATCGGTGACCGTCAGTACGCGTCCCGCAGCGTCATACGAGTACGTTTTAACACCACCATCAGCCGCGGTGATTGAGTTCAACCGGTGTGTGACAGGGTCATACGTCGATGTCGTGGTTCGCCCGCTCGGCGACGTCGTCGTGGTGCGCTGCCCGCGCGTGTTGTAAGCGTAGGTAGTCGACTGGTTGTACTCGTTCGTCACCGAGGTTAGACGACGCTGGAGGTCATAGCCATACGTGATTGTCACTCCGTCGGCATCGGTAGCCGACATTGTCAGACCATCCACGACATCAAACGTGGTTGTCTGATTTAGCGTGTTCGTCACCGTGGACGGGATCCGCTCCACCAGCTGGTACCCGTAGGTCGTTGTCGCGTTCGTCGGATCGGTCACCGACACAATCCGATCCAACCCGTCATAGACATACGACGTAACTCCAACACCAGGTTCGGTGATCGAGGTCAAATTGTTGTTCGCGTCATACGTGGCCGAGTCGGCGCGACCGGTGCGGTCGATCCCGCCGACGAGGTTGGAGTCGTCGTCGTAGGCTCGTTCGGCGGCGGCACCGTAGGCGTCGGTAATCGCCACAACTCGGCCGAGCCGGTCGTGTTGGTAGCGAACGTTCGTGTTGGTCACGGAATCGTTCACGTATGTGGCACCCTCAGCGAGCTCGTACATAAAGGTCGTCAGTCCACCGGATGCCGAGGACTGTGTGATCACTCGTCCGTCGCTGTCGTAAGTGTTCGACATTGACAGCGCGCCGTCTGGTTCGCTCATGGTGGCCAGCCAGCCCTCGGTCGTGTACGTCATTGAGGTCGTGGCACCGAACTCGTCGGTGAATGACGACAAGCGACCGGCGGTGTCGTAGCCGTAGCTGACCGCACGTCCGTTTGAGAGTTGCACCGTTTCCAGTCGGCCGATGCCGTCGTAGGTGAATGTGAGGGACTGGCCGGTGGACGCGGTCACCACAGCGGTCCGCCCGGTCTCGTCGTAGGTGGTCGTTGCCGTTCGACCGTCCCATGATCGTTGCTCGAGGAGTTGACCGGTGGTGTCGAACCGATCGATGTTGCCGTCGGTGTAGGTGACGCGCAGCATGGCGAGGGTGCCGCCACCAGTCGGGGTGCCGGCGTCGGTCGAGAGGGTGGCGGACAGCCCGGTCGGAGTCACCCACCCTCCGGAGCCGTTCGGGGTGAACACGAAGACGGAGCCATCGGACATGGTGAACTGGACATTCCCGGCGGCGTCTTGCAGTGAGCCGCCGGTACCGGCCGTCCAATGCTCACTCAACGCACTCGGGGATGTGTCAAAGGTGTTGTAGCTGCGGACCAGGTCAAGCCCGAACGCCTCACCTCCCAAATCGGTGTGCGCATCGACGAGATTCCCAGATGCGGTATTGACCGGATCTTCGACTGTTGCTCCGACTGGTCCCGACGCACCAGTCGTCGACGACGGCGATATGACGATCCATGGATCGAACGAACCAGACTGCGCACCCACCGTCAGCGGGGCGCCGCTGACCAACACCGGTGACTGAGCCCTGTTGTCCGGATGGGTAACGTCACCGTCACCGACCTGGCCAAAGAAGTCGTCTCCCCAACAGCTCACCTGCCCGGTGGCCAGCAGTGCACACGAACCACCACCGCCAGCATCGATCGCGATCGCTGTCGCCCCGCCTGGCAACGTGAGTGGCGCTGGCGGAACGGCCTGGGTGCCCGCGGATGAGCCGTTGCCAAGCTCGCCGACAAGGTCCCCTCCCCAGCACGTGACTTGGCCGGATTGAGCAACGCACATGTGTGGCGTTCCCCGGCGGTGATCGCTGTGGCGGTCGACCCGCCCGGCAGGGTGACCGTAGACGGCGGTGACACCACGTCGGCGGTTGAGCTTCCGTTGCCTAACTGGTTGTCCCAGTCCTGGCCCCAACATGTGACTTGGCCGGAGTTGAGCAGCGCACAGGTATGTAACCAACCGGTGGTGATCGCCGTCGCGGTGGCGCCTCCCGGCAGGCTCACCGGAGATGGAGCGACCCCCACGTTGCCTGTTATCGCACCGTTGCCGAGTTGTCCGAACGAGTCGTCTCCCCAGCACGTCACCTGACCTGTCGACAACAGAGCACACGTATGGAACACGCCCGCGTCTACGGCGATGGCGGTCGCTCCTCCGGGCAGGCTGATTGGAGTGGATGGAGCAGAGATGTCCTGTCGAAATGTGCCGTTGCCGAGCGCGCCGTACCAATCCGTACCCCAACATGAGACCTGACCCGTGGCCAGCAACGCACAAGCGTGTGAAGCTCCCACCGTCACCGCCGATGCAGTCGCACCGCCGGGCAGCGCGATTGCAGACGGTGGAGCATCCACAACGCCGTCGAAGTAGCCGCGGCCGAGCTGGCCTTGCCCATTGGATCCCCAACATGACACCTGACCACCGCTTGACACGGCGCACGAGAACGAGCCGGAGCCGGCTGAAATCTTGTTCGCTGACGCGTTGATCGCTGTCGGTGTGAGAACAGATGCGGTGCCAGGACCATTGCCCAGCTGCTCGAGGTGATCGCGACCCCAGCAAGCCACCGCACCACCGCTCCACAACAAACACGCATGACCGTCGCCAGCCGCGACACCAGCCGTTGTCGGCGAGATCCGAACCAATCGGGAGGCCGAATCAGCATTAGAGGTCGTCCCAACGCCCAACTGACCGGTGCCGTTAAGGCCCCAACACGTCAATTCGTTCGACGACAACAACGCACAGGTGTGATCGTCGCCGGCCGCTATGCCCTGCGCTGCCATTAGGCCAGGAAGCGCGATCGGGCTGCTCGGAGTCAACTGCGAACCGGCTGCCCCATTGCCGAGCTGTCCAGTAACGTCAGACCCCCAGCAGGTAATCGACCCGGTGCGCAACAACGCGCACGAGTGCAAGCGACCAGCTGCCAAGGCCACCGCCGTCACACCACCAGGCAAACCGACGGGCTGCGGGGGTGCGGCCACATTGCCAGCGACCGATCCATTGCCGATCTGACCCGAACTGTCCGAACCCCAACACGTCACTCGACCGGTGCTCAACACGACGCACACATGCTCCAGCCCAACCGTGATCGACATCGCCACCGCAAACCCGGGAAGCTCGACCGGTGACGACGGCGACAACACATTCCCAGCGGCCGATCCGTTGCCGGCCTGACCAGAACTGTCCGAGCCCCAACACGTCACCTCACCATCGGCCCGGACTGCGCACGTGCTCGAACCGCCGGCCGCGACCGCAGTCGCCGCCATCCCCGCCGGCAAAACGACCGGAGCCGATGGCGACATCACGTTCCCCACAGCGGCTCCATTGCCCACCTGCCCAGCAGCATCGTCACCCCAACACGTCACCTCGCCACTGCCCAACAACGCGCACGTGTGGCGGTCACCCGCAGCAATCGCGGTCGCATACGCGCTCGGACCGCCCGGCAACAACACCGTCGATGCCGGCGCCGACACATCCACAGCCAGCGAACCGTCGCCGAGCTGACCATTTGTGTCCCGCCCCCAACACGAAACCTGCCCGTTGCTCAACAACGCGCACGTATGGTCGGCCCCCGCCGCCAACGCCGTCGCGTGAGTCCCGGCCGGCAGCACGACCGGCCCCGCCGGAGCCGTAACCGTTCCAACCGCCACGCCATTGCCCAACTGGCCGAAATTGTCATCGCCCCAGCACACCACCTGACCCTCCGCCACAACCGCACAGGTATGCCCGCGCCCAGTCGCCCATGCACCACTGATCACTCGTGACGGACCAGCCACCGCACCACCCGAATCCGCTAACACCGGACTCACCGGAATTACGGCCGCGAGACAAACAACACTGACGAGTACAGGCGCAACCAACCGGGTCACCATCGACCGCATTCAGAACCCCCAGGCGTTGAAGTGGATGCCGAGTTGTAGCACACACGAGCGCAAAGTTCGCTAAACGCGTTCGAACAACCACACATCGCGCGCGTAACCTCCTCGATAACAACAAGTTGGCGGGAGGCAATGGGCGAACTTCTTGTCCCGCCGAGCGATAATCACGGTCCGGTCGGCACAGGACCGCGTGGCAGTACCGGCGAAGTGTGGGACGTCAGGTGCCGATTTGAGAGCGCATAATCACCTCTCGACGTGGAG
>Ga0105045_10005038_pt1 | contig 11569 bp, 7 predicted proteins | sample MAT02_FD_78089 | JGI IMG/M metagenome (GOLD analysis project Ga0105045, IMG submission 78089) | Freshwater microbial communities from Lake Fryxell liftoff mats and glacier meltwater in Antarctica - MAT-02 (megahit assembly) | ecosystem: Environmental > Aquatic > Freshwater > Ice > Liftoff... | reverse complement strand
TTAGCAAACGCAGCGTCATTTGGCTCGCGTTTGGCAGGCTCAATACTTCAAAAGCGTTGCCCAGCAGCTCGATTTGGTAACAGCTTTCCGCATAGTTTTCGGCCAGCGCGTCCAGATCGGTTGCAAGCGCGGTAAGCGTCGGTAAAAGCCTGGCCTGCACCGTTTCAGTGACCAGCTGAAACTCCTCAGTGGCGATCCAAATTGGCCCGCTATCTTCCAAATCAGCACCAGCATCCGCTGAAAAACTAAGCGCCTGAATGTGCGATGCCTGCTCAGACAAATGCGAATCGCTTGCGTAAGCTTCCTCCGCATCGACATTACCTAGACTGCCTAAATTGGCAAACCCCAGCAGCTCGGAATCATCGTCCTGCGCGCTTTCTAGTGAAACGGCCGAGTCATCATGCGCATCAAACGAAAACTCCGCTATGGCTTCAGAGTTAAAGCTGTTCAAGCTGTTATCGCTATCAACCGATTGCGGAGCTGATGCTTCTGACGCGCTTAATGCTTCCGGCGGATATATCGCATCGATGGGTTCTGACGCTAATTGCATCGGCGGCAGCAGCGCTGAACCCTCTTGTAGCCGCAAACCTAAGGCATCAACGAGTGCAGGCGCAAGCTTGGGCACCCACTTGATCTCCGCTAAATCTGAAACTATGCAGCCTGGATCTGAAAGCTCACTCCGCAAGTAGCACTGCACACCGCTGAGCCATAAAATGAGCTGCGCGCTATCGTCCTCACTGATCGGCACGCGCGCTTTTTGCGCTTGCTCCAAACCGCGCACCAGCAGCATGAAGCAGTTTGAAAGTCCGCGCAAATTAAGCGCCTGACACTCTTGCGCATATTGGCGCGTGCAGGCGATTAGCGCCTCACTTAACTCCAAGCCGATCTCATCAAAGTCAGGTGCCTGCGCGCTCAGCAGCGCGAGCCAGGGATCAAGCTGCGCCAACAGCTCCTCTAGGGCCTGCGGCGTTATCAAACTCATGCTGCGCCGCCCGAAATTTTTTCATCACCCGGCAGCTTAAACACTCTAACGGTATCCACTAGCGCTTTTGAATACTGCATTAAGCGTGCGGTTTCTTCGCGCTGTGCGGTGAGCTGAGCCAGCGTGTCTTTACTGGTCTGATCGATTGTCTGCGCGCGTTTCAACAAAATATTCGAGGTTGCTGCCTGAGCTGCGGTTGTACTGGTAATTTCACGCACGGTGCTTACCAGCCCGTCGGTTACCGACAGCGTTTGCTCCATTTGCTCACCTGCGCGTTCGGCGAGCTTAGAAATATCAACCACCTGCGCGATCGTTTCATTCATCGTGCGCATGGTGTCAACCGTGTCAGCCTGAATCCCATTGACCAGCGTACCAATCTGCCGAGTTGCATCGCGGGCACTTTCGGCAAGCCGCTTGACTTCATCTGCTACCAGCGCAAAACCCCGGCCGGCTTCACCTGCGGCGGCCGCCTGCATACCGGCGTTGAGCGCCAATACCGAGGTGCGTTCAGCAATTTGATTAATAATCCCGACCACCGAGCTAATTTCCTGGGTACGCTCGCCTAGGCGCTTAAGCCGCTTTTCCGTTTCACGAATTTGATCGCGCGATTGCGTAACGCCCTGCACCGTCTCGCTTACGATCTTAAGCGCAGATGAGGTGGCGATAATCGCCTTTTCAGCAGCGCGATTGGCTGACTGTGCCTGACTGGCAATTTGATCCAGCGCGCGCGCTGAGGTTTCCAGTTCCCGGCTGGCTTCTGAAATTTCTAACATGTTTTTCTCAGCGGCAATGGCCACTTCGTTGGAGCGCTGCCGAACCATCGTTGATGCGCGCGCCACGTTGGTTGAGATATTCAGCACCTGCCGCAGCGCAGTGCTTGTTTCTGTCGTAACTAAGTTAATAGCATCCGATATTGCGCCGGTTACATCACCCGTTACTGGAATTTTGACGGTCAAATCGTTTTGCGCCAATAAGCCCAGCGACTGCATGATATCGATCACCGAGTTATTGAGTACTTCATTTTCATGCGCGGATTGCACCAGCGTCGATACGCGCTCATCCAAAAGATTGTCAAACACACTGCCGAGCTGACCAAGCTCATCGGTGGGCTGCATATTGGTTCGCGCATCCATTTTACCGGAAGCCACTTCCTGCATTGTCGATTGCAGCGCTGTGATCGGTTTATTGATCGAGTTCGCCAACCGCGTGGCAACAATCAGCCCGATCAAGCCAAGCGCAAATGCCGTGATAAATCCCGCCAAGCCAATTGTTTGCACCAACTTATTGACCGGCGCAAACGCTTCTTGCTCGGTAATTTCAGCCAAAATCGCGTAATTAGCACCCAAAACATTGACTGGCGCATAAGAGCCAATGACGCGATCACCCAAATGATTGACATAGCTTAATAGACCAGATTTACCTTCGAGCGCCGCAACAACGGAAGGCGAATCGACGCTAACTGCACCAATATCGGTCGCACGCGCTGCGGTGTTGTCGGCAATCGCTTTGCTAAATTTAGCAGTGAGCTGGTTTCCGTAGGCTTTTGCATCCGTCAACAGCGCTCTAGATTCCGAGCGCTGAAGCTTATCAGGGCCAACCAGCAGCACTTGACCACTGTCACCCAGGCCGGCCTCCTTCCATTTTTTGTCAAAGACCATGATTGCGTTGATTCGATCAATCGGCGCTTGGGTAATTAATACACCGACTTTAGACGTTCCTTCATATATCGGAATTGACATAAAAGCAGCTTGATCGTTGTACGAAGGTAAGTAGGCTTTAAAGTCAGCAAAGTGGACTTTTTCTGGATCATCTGACCCCAACGCAGCGCGGAAAGCATCGCCGATATTGGACTTTGCAAACGGCCCGGTGATCAGCGACGTGCCAACATCCGCTTCCTTAAAATAGGTATAGACAATTTCACCATTCAAATTGACAAAGAAAATATCGTAGAAACCATATTGATCTTTAATGCTTTTTGAAAAAAGCTGAATTCTGGCATGCGCTTCGCTGTAGGCTGAACCATCTGGGGCACTGATAAGCTCGTTTTTCTTTCCAAGCGGGTTCTCGTTTAGCGCGATGTAATTGTATTGCAGCGCGAGCGCGGAAGGCGTCAATGCAGCAACAATCTCAGCTGGATCAAAGGTTTGGCCTACGTTTTTGCGCTTAAATTCAGCACCGAACGATTCAATGAAATATTTGAGCACTGCCGCGCGCTGCTCAGCTTCAGGTGCCGTCGTTGTGTTGGGTAGCGAAGCGAAAGCGGCATCAAGCTCTTTATAGCTTGCTTTTATGGAAGGGTTCGCTGACAGCACACGCATGGTGCTTACGATCCCATCGAAGTAGGCTAAAATCTGCGATGCCTGCGTTACCCGCAAAGAATCTAGTTGACTTTCAACGCGCTCGGCAATGCTGCTGCGCGCAGACTGAAGGCTGAGAACGCCAATAATAATCGTTGCTAAGATGAGTGGGATTAGCGCAAGGCCTAAAGTTCCAAAAAGCACGCGCGAACGAATTGATCCAAATAATTTCATGCGAAATCCTCACTACGGTTAGTTACTGTGGGCCGCATTTGGCGGCTTTAAAAAACTGAAATCGCAACTTATTTCAATTACGTCAACTAAATGCGATAGCCCTAAATTTAAAAATCAGATCGAACATCCAGCTTTAAACATCACGTTCTAAACATTTGATCGGCCGCCCGCGACGCGAAACCACATGGCGTGGTCAAACTCGAAACAAAATCCATCGTCGCTGTCATAAACCCCGCAAATAAAGGGGTGAAACGAATCTGGAAACACGGACAAATCCACTTCTTCCACTCGAATCAGCGTCGTTAATTTCGGCTCTCCCAAAATCCAGATGCCAGCCGTTTTTGGCGGCAAATCGACAAGCAAAAGCCCCCGCCGTTCTTTGCTGGGATCCCGCCCTAGGCCAAGCCACTGAGTAATATCAAATACCGGCACCAATGCGCCGCGACGATTCATAATTCCGCGAAACCAGCCCGGCGAATTTGGTACATAGGTGGGACGAACGCCATAGTGGAGTTCGGCTACCACGCTATTTTTAAGCACAAGGCTCGGATGCGTGCTAGTCATTCTAAAACTGTAGCGAAGCTCGCCACCCAAAATGGCTGGGCTTGAAGCTTCTACCATTTGCTGCTGCATGAGCCTTGCCTTTAGATGTAGGTGCGGACGGTTTGCAGGATTTGCTCAGGCGTGTAGGGTTTGCAAAGTAGCGCTTTTGCACCCTGCATCGATGCCCATAGATGATCCGCTTTTTGGTTTTTGCTTGATACAAATACCACCGGAATGCCTTTGGTTTTCGGATCCGCGCGAAGCTTGCGGCAGGCTTCATAGCCGTCCATATCCGGCATAATAATATCCAGCAAAATTAAGTTAGGCTGCTCGGCAAGCGCGCGTTCGATACACTCACGGCCGGTGGTAGCTAACACGGTTTGATAGCCGTGATCGTTTAACAAGGACTTTAAATTTGCCAGCTCAACCGGCGAATCATCTACCACTAATACTTTTTTGCTCATTTGAACGCTCCTAAATTACCAGCCAAAAAACCTAATAAACCCGACAAGCCAAAATACTTGTTTGTAGGCACGCCCAACTCGCTATCCCAACGCTAGCGTTTTGTAGCCGCGTTCAGTCATTAAGTCTCGATTATCTTTAAACGCTTTGAGCAATACTTTATCAATGGCGCGATAAAACGACTTCAGATCAATCGGCTTGGTAAGGTAGGTATCGCAACCCGCCAGCGCGCCTCTCGCTCTGTCAAAAGGCGATGAGCGCGATGTGAGCATTACGATCGGGGTGTTGCGGGTCGTAGGCGCACTTTTAATTTGCCGGCACAGCGTGTAGCCGTCCATACCAGGCATCACAACGTCTAAGAAAATGAGCTCGAATCGCTGTCTTTGCACGGATTGCATTGCCGCCTGACCGCCATCGGCAAGCTGCGCCTTAATCCCAATTCGATCCAGTGCACCTTGCAGCTGCGTCCTAACGGTCAAACTGTCATCGACAATGAGCGCAGAGAGCGGATCGAGCTTGCGTGATTCGGTCCGCGCAGGAATAGCAATCGCTGCGTCGTTCGCAGAGGTTTGCACTGCCGCCGTTGCTGGGGGCTCCGGCGCTGCAACCACACTGCGCATCTGAACGTTGCCTATTTCTTCTAGGGTTCTCAGCACGTGCAGCAACAGCGTCCTGCGGGCAATTCGATACGGCGGATCGCCCAGGGTGCCGTCGTCAGAGACGTAAATCACCGGCGCTTTACCAAACTTTGTTTGCAAAGCCGCTAGCTCGCCCTTCGCAGTTGAGGCTTGCGCATCCATTAATACAATGTCGCAACGGCTGGCGTTCGCCGCTTGCACGAGCTCGTATTTAAACTTCATGTTCGGTGCGCGTGACACGACAATTTCGACCATCCGCGCATCTTTGCCCGAAACGCCGCACATCGCGATAATGAAGCCTGCCATACCACCTCCGAATGTTTTCTACATACGCGCATCAAACATCAGCCAAATTGACCGTTGCGCTTCGATCATAACGCCCAAATTTTACCAGGTTTGTTAACGATTGATACGGCAAGCCCACTGAGTGGTGAATGATATTTTGCTAAGTTGGACTGGCAACATGACTCGTTTGGCTGGCTTTGTAAATTCTCTTCGCAATTCAGGATAGCCTCTGGATCGCCGAAATAGGCTGCCGGCGCGAGTGAAGAATGCAATATGTTTGTGATGTGTTTGCAATATGTTCGAAATATGTTCGAAATATTTTTGTACTATGTTTGCGCTATGTGACTAGTTTTTAATACCCTCATTGCACTGCTAAGCCATTTTCTGCATCGCCTACTTCCTCACACCGGGTAACTTTTATGAAATCAGAAATTTATATTTCCAAATCTTTGTGCTGGTTGATTGCAGCGCTGACGTTGGTTGCTGGCACGAACGGCTGCACCTGGGTCAAGCTTGAGGATTCCGCAAAACGAGTGCGGGTTATGAGTACGGGCGACAGCTTAAGCTCCTGTGAAGATAAAGGCGAAATTACCGCATCGGTAGAAGATCGCATCTTATCGGTCAAACGCGAGCGCACGAAAGTTTTAGATGAAGTCGAAGCTTTGGCGAGAAACTCTGCGGTTGAAATGGGCGCAGATACCATCGCACCAATCTCGGAACTAGCCGGTGGCGAGCGCCGCTATCGCGCTTACCGCTGCAAGTAGCCGCAAAGCGCGTTGCAGAAGGCACACCCGGCATTGTTTCGACTAGCGCAACTGTCCAAGCGAGACACGCTAGCGGTCGCAGTAACGGGGCTGCTTCCGATTGTGGCGTCACTGAGCGCCCTTGAATCAAGCTCCGAGGCCACATATCACCGTTCGATTAGTCTAACGCTCGCGCTTGCTGGCCTTTTTGGGCTCATTTACTTTTGGGTTCGCCAGTGGTCGCAGCGCGCGGAAATAGCAAAACTAAAAGCCCAAGAAGATAGATTGTCGCTTTGCCTCTGGGCGAGCGGAAGCTTGTATTGGGACTTAAATTTGTCCACCAACATGCTACACCGCTCGGGCACAAAACTCTTCGGTGCTAATACGGATACGCTTATCACGCTCGACGAATGGAAAAGCAATGCGCTGCATCCGGATGATCTTGAGTCCGTTGCGCTGCGCATGCGCAAGCATTTGAACGGCGAAACCGCCGAGTTTAATTCCGAACACCGTATTCTTGCACCCGACAGGAACTATGTTTGGGTGCGATCGCGTGGCAAAATTGTTGCGCGAAATCAATTAGGCGTGCCCACCCGAATGGCGGGCACGGCAGTGGATATTTCAAACGCCAGAAGCTCAGAGCGGCAGCTGTTAATTGCGCAAGAAGCCCTGCACAGCATTGCCGAGGGCGTTGCTGTGGTTGCTTTAAACGGCTCATTTCAAACCGTGAATCCGGCGTTTGAGCGCATGAGCGATTACACCAGCGACGATCTACAAAGCCTGAGTTGGGAAACGCTCGGATCGGCGCGCCTTGAACCGGCAATGCTTAACTCGCTGCTGCAAAGAACCCTTGACCTAGGCGCTTGGTCGGGCGAGCTTTGGTTGAAACGTAAATCAGGGGCTGACTTTTTCGTAAGCGCAGAGCTTTCATTGATTCCAGCGCGCCCCGGTGAAGATGCTTACGTAGTCGCGGTATTGAACGATCTGACCGAACGTAAGCGTGCCGAAATTGAAGTAAGGCATCTTACAAATTTTGACCCTATGACTGGCCTGCCTAATCGCTTAGCATTTTTGGCTCTGCTGAGCCGCAGCATTTCTCAAAGCTTGCAAAATAATCGTCAATGCGGGCTAATTTTTATTAATATTGATCGCTTCTTGCAGGTCAATGAAAGCCTCGGGCACGGCGCGGGCGACGAACTACTGCGCGTACTCGCGCTGCGAATCGCCAACAACATTCGCGAGCTTGACGTCGTGGCGCGCTTTGGCGGCGATGAGTTTGTAGTTGTGCTTGATACCGTAGAGTCAAATGATGATGCGCTGGAAGTGGCAAAGCGCGTGCTGCTTGCCATCAATGAGCCGGTAAGCGTGCTGGCAACCGAGCTGGTCGTAACGGCGTGTTTGGGCGTTGCGATCGCGCCCGATCACGGCAATGCACCTGATACGATTTTGCGCGCTGCCGTAAGCGCGATGCAGGTGGTGAAAGCGCTTGGCGGTGACGGTGTACACCTTACCACCGGCAGTGATGACAGCGCCGCGCGCGAACGCGTCAACATGGAAACCGCGCTGCGACGGGCGCTTGAGCGCGATGAGTTTGAGCTGCACTATCAGCCCATCTGGTCTGTAAACACGCAGCGCGTACTTCGCGTTGAAGCACTGCTGCGCTGGCGCAGCAAATCCTGGGGGCTAGTACAGCCAGATAAATTTATCCCTATTCTTGAACAAACCGGCGTGATCGTACCGGTCGGCAATTGGGTTTTGCGTGAAGCGCTCGCACAGTGCCAAACTTGGCGCGCGCTGGGTTTAGGTGAAATGTCAGTTGCGGTGAATGTTTCGCCGATACAGCTTCAGCGCGGCGATCTGGCCACTCGAGTACCTGAGCTGCTTGCAGAATTTGCCCTACCCGGCTCGGTACTGGAAATAGAACTAACCGAAAGCGTGCTGATGGCCGATCCTGAGCAATCCATCAGCTTGTTGAAATCGCTAGGTGATCTGGGTGTGACCATCGCGGTGGATGATTTTGGCACCGGCTATTCCTCACTGAGCTATCTGCGCCGATTGCCGATACATAAGCTTAAAATCGATAAGTCGTTTATTCGCGACCTGTGTATCGATCCTGACGATGCCACCATCGTCAACATCATTATCGCAATGGCGCACGTGCTTAAGCTCAATGCCGTCGCAGAAGGCGTTGAAACGCAGGCGCAGCTGGATTATCTCAGCGCGCAAAATTGCGATGAGGCACAGGGCTACCTGATTTCAAAACCGCTAAATGCCGAACAGATCACTGAGTTTTTACAATCTAATCCGCAGCCTGCCCTACCGTAGCGCTTTAGCATTGCGACAGCGCTATTCCATTTTCCAGGTTGCTAGCTGTTTCGGTGCTATGAGTTAAATTAGTAAAATAATTAACAACAGCGTCACGGGGTCGAGACTCTGCGTTGGCAATATCCGGTATTTTAAAACAAGTACAAAACGAGAGCCACTCCAAGATCATGCGCGGTGCCTAGAACTGCGGCCAGGAAGTTGCCGTACACGGCTGGATTCCGTACACGGCTGGATTTATGGGCTAGAAAACGGCTTGATCCGCGATTTGCAAGTAACAATGACGGCGGATACGGATCCGAGCCAAATCTATCAGCAGGCACCTGCACAGCTCGAATTAGCGCGGCGCTACTTCGCGTTGCTTTACGATTTAAGCGAATGTTCCCTGACTTTTGGGACTAGCTTTACCGGCCCTGCGCGCTAGAATTTTGATCCATTGCAGAACCTTTACATACGCCATTGATATTAAAAAACCTAAATCGTTGTCATTACTATTCCAGACATCCCGCAAAATCTATTGGTTTAACTCTGCTTGCGCTGATAGCCACAGCGCAGACTCATGCGAATTCGTTAAAAGTTGACGGCTTCGCGCGCGAGGAGATGTGGCGGGAATCACAGCGCATATCGGCGCTTACGCTTACCGCACCGGAAACCGGAGCGGTGCCTGATTTCAAAACCGAAGTACGCTGGATCGCCACAGCCGATGGGCTTGCCTTCCACTTCACCTGTTTTCAAGATGCGTCGCGCTATCCCGCTCGCGCCCAGCGGCAGCTGCGCGATAATTTAGGCGGTACAGATCGCGTCAATATGATGATTGATTTTGATGGTGCCGGGCAAAGCGGCTACAACATGACCGTTTCGCGCTCAAACTCCATCGAAGACAGCACGATCAGCAATGAAAACGCCTTCAATAGAGACTGGGACGGCGTTTGGAGCCACGCAACTCAGGAGCTGCCAAATAATCAGGGTTGGCAGGCTGAAGTGTTAATTCCCTGGAGCAGCGCGCTAATGCGCAAAGCGTCCGGCGACACCCGAACCATTGCGCTCTATGTGGATCGGGTGATTGGGTCAAAAGACTTGCGCGCGGCAAAACCAGGCATCGTATTTTTTCGCCCGCAGTTTTTATCGCTTTTCGAAAAGCATACGGTGCCCGCATTTAGCCAATCACTTTTTAGAATGTACCCCTATATCACGGCTCAGGCCGACCTCAATTCAGGTGAGCCAGCGTTTCGCACCGGTATCGACATTTTCTGGAAGCCAAGCTCGGATTTGCAGGTCACTGCGGCGATCAGTCCAGATTTTGGACAGGTTGAAAGCGACGATTTGGTGGTCAATTTTGACGCCGTTGAGCTGTTTTTCTCTGACAAACGCCCGTTTTTTACGGAGAACCAATCCATATTTGTGCTGCAATCGCCGGAGCAAGAAAGCCTGATTTACACCCGCCGCGCGGGCGGCAATCGCGATGACGGTCAAGGCATCAGTGACATCGACGTGGCGAGTAAAATTTCTGGCGCGCTTGCTGGATTTGACTATGGCGTGTTTGCGGTAGCGGAAGCGGACCCAAACGACGTTGGCCGCAGTATCGCTGCACTTCGGAGTATTCGCCCGAATATCGCGTTCGGATCAGCTGAAGTGGATGTGGGCTTTCTTGCCAGCTACGTGGATCGCCCGTTTTTTGATCGGCAAGCCTCGCTCACAGCATTTGATGCAAGCGCCGCGCTGGGCAGCTGGCTGGTGCGCGGTGTTGCGCTAAACACGAGGCCCGACGCTGAGCTGGCGCTTTTGAATTCGGGTTCAGCGAATGGACGCGCAGCGAACTCGGGCTATGGCGGCTGGCTGCGCAGCAGCTATCGGCCGAGTGAGAAATTTGAGCTCCAGATGGACTACATACGCTACGATAAAGACGTCGATTTCAATGACTTAGGTTTTCAGCGTCGGAATAATCTGTCATTGTTTGAATTTGAACCAACATGGCGGTTGCAAGATTTACAAGGCCGCTTTGGACTGCGTTCGGCGTCGATCAGCTTAGACAGCACCATTAGCGCGAATCACGACAACCAGCTGCTAAGCAAGCGCTTTGAGCTAGGCGCGTCGCTAGCTTACTCGGGCGGATCAACCGGCTACATTGAGCTTTCGCGCAGTACATCTGGCATTGATGATTTGATCAGCCGGGGCAATGGCGCATTGAACGTTGGCGGCGCGCGCGCGCTTTATTTCAACCATGACAGCGTGCGACTAGGTAACTGGAAATGGGGTGGCGAGTTTTATATTGAAAAGGGCGGCACTCGCAAGCAGTTGATTGACTTTTCACCGGCCGTACAATTTTGGTTTAGTGACACTTTCAGCACCCGCCTGGGCTTGAGCGCGACGCGGTTCGATGAGCGTCTGCTTTGGCGATCTGGCACGCTATTCGGCCGCTTTAAGCAAACCCAAGGCGGCTCTGCGCGCATTGACGTGGAGTGGTTCAGCGGCGATAAGCACGAGCTCAGAATCAAAACTGAGCTGCTCGCCACTACCGGCCGCCGGCCTTTGGCGCTTGCATTGCAAGCCGATCAAACTCTTGCCGAAAGCTCCGCACAGGTGCAGGAGTTTGCGATTGAAAATTTCGGCTTCCAGCTGCGCTATCGCTATCGCTTGAATCTAGATAGCGATTTTTTTGCGGTTTACAGTCGAGGCGGAAATCGCTTCAATAGCGAATACCAGCGCGCATTTGAGTTAATCGACAACGTGATTGAGCTGAGCGAGACAGATCAGTTTTTGCTAAAGCTGCGCTACGGATTTTGATCGTTTGGCGCATAAAAAATAGTGCATTTCTGCTTTAAAAATCAGCCGCTACATTCAATTGGCCTGGTTTAGCTCTTGCAGATGCTTGTCGATGCCAAATTCAGTGTAATAGCTGCCGCTAGCGCGCGTATGCGCCCGAATCGCTAGGTTCTTCTCTTTCATACCGGGCTTTAAGTAGCCGCGCTTATGCTCTAAGTGTACGCAAATCGCCGAATAGCGAATCGTTTTGCCGCGTATGCCCAAATTGTTCAAGCGTTCACCCAGTTCAAGATCCTGCCC
>Ga0105045_10005037_pt1 | contig 11569 bp, 8 predicted proteins | sample MAT02_FD_78089 | JGI IMG/M metagenome (GOLD analysis project Ga0105045, IMG submission 78089) | Freshwater microbial communities from Lake Fryxell liftoff mats and glacier meltwater in Antarctica - MAT-02 (megahit assembly) | ecosystem: Environmental > Aquatic > Freshwater > Ice > Liftoff... | reverse complement strand
TCGTCGTGCACGATCAGACACGCGGCCGCGCGCTGTCGCGCGCATTCCTCGTACTTGTAGGTCCAGCGGCCGTAGTAGGTCATCTCGCGGCCCTTGAAGCGGTCGGAGACACCGCTGCCGAAGCCCGGATCGTTGACCAGAACGACCATGGCCTTGCCAGCGGCGTCGAGCCCGGCGTAGTCGTTCCAACCCTGCTCGGGGGCCACGACTCCGTAGCCGGCGAAGACCAGGCTAACGTCGCGGATGGCTACCTGTGCCTGCCCGGTGCGCGAGCCGATGACGAAATCCTCTGGGGTCTTCGCGCTGCGGCTGCCGTCGGCGCCATGGATGCGCAGCTCCGGCTGGCCGATGGCGGTGATCTGCACATACGGCACGGCCTGGGTGAACGCATCGCCATTTCCGGGCGACAGTCCGGCCTCGCGAAACGCCGCGACCAGGTAATCCACCGTCAACCGCTCTCCTTCGGTGCCCGGCTGGCGACCACCGAAGGGGTCGCCAGCCAGAGTGCGGATATGGCGGGCAAGCCCCTCAGCGGTGATGGCAGCGGGGACACGCCCGTCGCCCGCCGAAGCCTTGGGGCTGGCCTCGCCAGGCTCGGCCAGCGCCTGGCAGGCGATGAGCAGGGCGAGCGTCGCGCCGAGCGGCAGTGAGTTGCGCATGATCCCGTTCCTCGGATTCGGGGGGTCAATTCCTGCGTTCAATTTCGGCATTACTCGACATGGCCGAGACCTTCCAGGCATGTCTGCGTAATGTTACAGAGTAACACCAAATGCGTGAATCCGGCCCGGTGTCGTCCCCTCTCCATTGGCGCATCTTTCCCATCTTTCCGGCGCGGCGAACCCGCTTGTTGATGGGGCAGGCGGTCAACCGCCCAGTTCAATCCGGAATCCGATCATCACGGCACGGCCAATGATCGGCGCCTGGTCCTTGAAGAAGCTCTGGTGCAGCCGCCCATCCGCGTTGAGCAGGTTGCGACCCTGCATGAACCACGTGGTCTGCTGTCCCAGCCACGCGCTTGACCAGCCCAGGTCGGCCGAAACCAGGTCGAATCCTGCAGTGGGTGACTCGCCGGGCGCGGTGCGCCGCTGGCCGGACACCCGCTGCCAGTCCAGGCTCATACGCAGCTCGCCGTTCCCGGCGCCCATGCCGGTATCCAGGCCCAGCCCATGGCGGGCCGGGGTAATGCGCGGCAGGCTGCCTCCCGCCGCCAGCCGGCCCTGCACCCGATCCGCGCTGGCCCGCAGGACAGTGGGTACGATGCCGTCCCGAAGCTGGTAGCTGGCCGCCAGCTCGGCACCGCTGAAGCGGGCGTCGGCCTGGCTGTTGACCACGAACTGGTTGCGCAAGCGGCACAGCGCGCCATCATCGGACCCGCAATCGCCGGTGTCGCCTTGGCCGGGCCGCTGGCCGAGGTCGTTGACGAACACCGGGCTGCCGCTGCCGTCGTCCTCGGAAGCCAGGAACACGTAGCCGTCGGCGCGGGTATGGAACAGGCTGAGCTCATAGTTCAAGCGCCCCAGGCTGCCGCCGATGCCGGTTTCCAGGTTCAGGTAGCGCTCCATCTCCAGCCGCGGGTCGCCCACCTCGAAGGTGCCGGCGGCCGGGTGGCGGCCGAACGCATACAGCTGTTCCGGCGAGGGCGTCCGCTGCGAGCGGCTCACCGAACTTCGCCAGCGCTGTCCGGCGCCCACATCCACCACGCTGCCCAGTGAGGCGCTGGTGGGTGTGTCGCTGCGCGAGGGCACCTGCCGGGGCAAGGCCAAGAACGTACCGTCGGCCAGGGTCACCCCGTCGATGGCCACCTCGCCCACATCTTCCGGGCGCGAGCGCTCGCGCTCCACGCGGGCACCCACTTCCAGCCTGAAGCGGCCGAAGTCGCGCTCCTGGATCGAGTACAACGCCAGCGAGCGGGTCCGGTTGGGACGTACGTAAAACGCCTCGTCCTCGCTGTCGGGTGCGTCGGCGACGAAGTCGCGGTCGCCCATCGCCAGCCCCAGTACGCCGTCCCAGCCAGCAACCGGCGTGTGTACGGCATCCAGCCGGACCTCCAGCTGGCGGTTGAGGAACACCGCTTCCACGACGCTGTCCACCGCGCGTCCGTCTTCGCGACTGAAGCCGAATTCGGTTTCCTCCTGGTCGAAGCGGGTGTAGCCAGCCTTGAAGCGCACGGTCTGCAGCCAGGGCAGCGGAGCGTATCGCTCGGCGCGCAGATCGACGCGATCGTAGCCAGCCGTTACCCGCCCGAACACATCAGAACCTTCGCCACGCAAATTCAGCGGGTCAAACACCTCCGGGATGCCGTAGTCGCTGTTCCATCGCGACAGGCCCAGCCCGACGAAGCCGTGCCCGCCGGTGAGCACGGTGCTGACTGCAGCCGAATCGCTGCGCACCGAGCTGTTCTGCAGGCGTCCCCGCAGGCCTTCGGTCTGGTCGATTTGCTGAAAGCCACTGATCGCGAACTCACCGCTGCGGCGTTGGCCGTAGTCGGCGCGCACCACCATGCGCTCGCCCACCGGAACCTCGGCCTGCAGGGTGCCCTGACGGTCGTCTCCGTTGCCGCCGTAGCGGGCGCCGGCCCGCAGCGACGCGTCCAGCGGCACCACGGGAAGAAAGCGCGCCGTGGTGAGGTTGATAACGCCGCCGGCCGCCCCGCCGCCATAGAGCAGCGTGGCCGGGCCGCGCAGCACCTCGATCTGCTCGGCGCGCCAAGAATCCACCGCCACGGCGTGGTCCGCGCCCTCGCCAGAGACATCCGCGGTGCGCAGCCCATCTTCCAGCATCAGCACCCGCGATCCCTGCTGGCCACGCACCACCGGCCGGCCCACGCCGGGGCCAAAGTCGGAATTCGCCACGCCCGGCGTGCCCGCCAGCACTTCGCCTATGGTGCCGGCCTGCTTGCGCTCAAGCTCCTCGCCCATGACCACGGTCACCGGTCGGGTCAGGTCCCCTACCGAGCGGTTGCCCAGCGGATCGGCGGTGACCCGCACGGCATCCAGGCGAACCGCGTCTGCCTCTGGCGTGAGGTCAGCCCGGGCCCCGGCGGTAGCCGTGGCGGCGGCCACCAGGCCGGTAAACAGCAGCGTTCGCCGGAAGGCGGCGCCGGTGAGGCGGTTCAGGCCCCACCCCCGGCTTGGCGGAACCAGCGGATCACGCGGTCGCGGTGTGCTTGGCCATACAAATGGAGGAATTGCTGGGTGCGGAAGTCGCTGGGTGTCGCCAGTTCCTTGAGGCGCTCATCGATGAAGGCGGGAGTGAGGGGAATCCCGCAGTCCACTTCGATGCAGCGACGCCATTGGTCGTAGGTTTCGGGAATCACGAGGCGTTGATCCGGTGCGATGGTGTTATAAAGTAACACCTGCAAGGCCAGATGGAACCCCATGCCGGGCCAGTTGCCTATCACCGTGCTCTCCGGCCTCCTCCTCGCTGAAAGACTCTCTGGTCATATCAACGTCGGCTAACGCGTTCCCGCACTCAGTCGAACTGGAATTCCAGGCCCAACAACAGCGTGCGCGGGGCGCCCACGGTAATGGTGCGGTGGGCCAGTGCACCAGTGAAGTGGTGCTTGTCGAAGACGTTCTTCAGGTTCAGCGATGCCCGCAGCTGGTCGCTGATCCGGTAGCGGAAGCCCAGGTCGACCAGCGAGTAGTGTGGAAGCTGGAACTGGTTGCGATCATTGCCAAACCGTTCCCCCACGTGCACGAGGCCGATCCCGCTCGACAGGTCGCGCAGCGGCCCGGAGGGTGGCGTGTACTCGAGCCACGCACCGCCAATTAAGCGCGGCACGTTCCGGATCGTGTTGCCGGCCAGCCGGTCGTCGATCAAGAAGCGTGCCTGCTCGATGTAGTTCAGGTTGAGCGACAGGTTGAGGCCTTCCAGCGGCTGGGCCAGGACCGACGCCTCGATTCCCCGGCTGCGCTGCAAGCCGGAAAGACGCTGGAACAAGGGGAAATCCGGGTCGGTCACGGCCAGTTTGCGCTTGTTGAGCTCGAATGCGGCCAAAGTAGCGTGCGTCGCGTATCGGCGGCTGCCAAATTTCACACCAATTTCGTTCTGGCTGGACTCTTGCGGATCAAGCGGTCGTCCGTCACGGTCGATTCCGCCCTGGGGCACAAACGAACGGGCGTAGCTGCCGTACACCGACCACTCTTCGCTGGCCTTGAAAACCAAACCCGCCTGCGGTGTCGTCGCCCTGTCTTCGCGGGTGGTGCTGGCAACCCTGTTCTCGTCGGAGAGCCGGTCATAGCGCAGCCCTGCCAATGCCACCCAGCGTGGGGAGAGCGTGGCTATGTTCTGCACGTAGGCGCTGCGAGTGCGGGTGGCGCCCTGGAACGGGAAATTGCCGGTCTGGGCCGTGTCCGGTCGCGAGGCCCGTACCACCGGGTTGAAGATGTCGATGGCGGGATAGGCGAAGCGACGGTTCTCGCGCGCGTTGCGAAAGCGCTCGCCGTCCACGCCGATCAGCAGTTGATGGCGCGTGGAGCCAAAGTCCAGCGTGCCAACCAGTTCCGTGCGCAACAAGGCGCCGCGCAGGTCGGCCTCCCATTCGCCCACGGTGCGGTTCATCAGGCCCGAGACGGGCACCGGGTCATCCAGCGCCGGTGGCCCGCCCCAGATGTAGACGCGGTCCTCGCGCTGGTCGGCGGCGCTGAAATCAGCGCGCCATTCCCAGCGCTCGCCGAGCGTATGGCGAATGCTGACACCCAGGTTGACCTCGCGAAAGTCATGGGATGCGAACGGGTCGCCCAGGTTGCGGGAGCGCGGCAGGTCGGCAATCTCGACGCTGCCGTCGGCGCGGCGCACCGTGGTCGTGCCCCGGTCACCGCCACGGTGGTCATCAAAGGCTGCGAGTCGGAACTCCACCAACGTGGCCGGTCCAATGTCGACCTGCAACGCCGCGTCGGCGCCGCGCGAGCGGCTGTCGGCGAAATCGCGGAAGCTGCCCGCATCTTCGTACAGTCCCTGGACCCGCAAGCGCGCGGCGTTTCCAACTGGACCCGTCACATCGGCGGTGACTTGGCGGAAATCGTCCGAACCAGAACGTACCCGGTAGCGTTGGGCTGCATCGGCGCTGGGCCGGCGGGAGACGAAGTTGACCACGCCGCCGGGCTGGACTGCCCCGTAGAGGATCGAGGCCGGTCCGCGCAGCACCTCGATGCGCTCAAGGTTGTACAGCGGCGTCGGGCCGAATTTCCGGTGGCGCAACCCGTCGCGGAAATAGTTCCGGCCCGCATCGAGTTGGAAGCCGCGCCCGCTGAAGAACTCACCGGCGTTGCCGAAGTTGTCGGTGCCCCCGACCATGCCGCCGTAGCGCATGATGTCTGAGAGCGAGGTGGCTGCGGTGGCATCGATCAGGGTGCTGGGCAGGGCCACGATGGTGAAGGGGGTATCGAGGGCAGGGATCGCAACCCTGGTGGCGACTTCGGCGGAGTCGTCAGCCGAACCCAGCACCGTGATGGTGTCCAGCCGGGTAGCGTCATCGCTGTTGCTGTCACTGGCACCGGTGGTGGCACCGGCACTGGGCGGGAGTGCGGTCGCAAGGGCGGCCAGCACGGCCAGCACCAGAACGTGGAACGAGGGGCGAGGGTTGTTCATGGTGCGACTCCGGTCGGGTTCTAGGTTTCTCGTTGGCTCATACGGGCAATGCGCCCGGGATGCAGGCGGCGCGCGATCGATGCCGAGCAGATGGCCAGCGCGATGCACACCAGGGCCAAGCCGCCACCCTCGCCCGCGCCTCGGGTCCATTCGTCCAGCATTCGATCGCGTCCCACGGCCGAGGCCAGCGGTACCAGCAGCACCAGGGCGCAGGTGGCAGCGGCGAGTGCGCGCCAGGCCCGTATCGGGCGCACCCAAGCCAGCGCCATGCCCCCCACCATCCAGGCCGCGGCAAAAAACACCAGCTCGGGCATGACGGGGCGGTCGAATCTGGTCAGATCGAAGTTGCCTGCGAAGGCCAGGTTGCCCGGCCAGGGCCAGGCACCTTCGAGCGAGGGAACACGCGCCAGCGAAACCAGCACGAACATGGTGGCCATAGCCAGGATGAAGCCCCCCATGACCCCGGCATTGGCGCGCTCCATGATGCTGGGGCAGTCAGCGCGCAGCCGCTGATGACTCAACCGCTTGGCGCGATCGGCCCAGATCAGCAGGCCTGCCAGCACCAGGGCGGTGCTGGCAAGGCCCAGCACGAAGTACACCAACTGGCCTACCCGGCCGGCGAAGTCGCCGAAATGCAGCGGCTTCATCATCGCCAGCACCCGCGCCCCGATGCCATCGAAGGTAGGGCCCCGGACCGCACGCACCTCGCCGTCGTGCGCATCGATGACCACATGGGTGCTACCGCGCTCGACGAAGCGTGTCCATGGGAGGGTGCCCTGCACCCTGACGCGGCTTCCGTCCAGGCCGTAGGCATTCCAGTTCACGTGGGTCGGCGTCAGTCCCGGCACCACTTGCCTGCCGATTGCGTTTGCCTGGACCACCGGAAGCATCGACGCACTGACCGTGGTCGGTTCAGCGTCCACGGGCCCCTGGCTCGAAATCAGCAGGGTTTCCAGGCCCAGCCAAGCGCCGGTAAGCGCGATCAGCAGGTGGAACGGCAGGCCCCAGATTCCGCTGAACTTGTGCAGGTCCGACCAGGCCTGGCGTCCATGTCGGCCCAGCCGCAGGCGGAACAGGTCGCGCAGGATCTGCCGGTGCACCAGCACTCCCAGCACCAGCGAGGCCAGCATGGTGATCCCCAGCACACCGACGAACCATCGCCCCCACCGCCCGGCGAACAGATTGGCGTGCAGCAGGCGCACGAAATCGGCGAAGTTCGACTGCAGCCCATGGTGGATGCGCCCCGTGGCCGGTTCGAGGAAGTAGCGCGGTCCACCCTCTGCCGGGGCCATCGAATAGTTGTGGATGGAAAAGCGGTCCTCCGGGAAGGCCAGCAGCCGCGGAGAAACCCCGGGTGCGTGTTCGAGAAGTGCCGCCAGCGCCGCATCCGGTCCCAGCGGGTCCACCGCCGGCACCGACACCAGGGCGGGGTTGGACCAGGACTTCAGTTCGAACTTGTACACGGCCAGCGTGCCGCTCAGGCATACGACAAACAACAGCCAGCCCGTGACCAGGCCGAGCCAGGAATGAGTGGCGTACAGCGCGGCCAGCGTGTGGCGCTTCATGGCGTGCCGACCCCGCCCTCAGTGAGCCACGGGCAGTACGGATTCAAGCATGGCCGCTGCGTACATCATCGAGATGCCCACCATCACCACCCCCACCTGGGCCAAGGCCAAACCGGCGCCGTGCTCACTCTCGGCATGCAAAGTCGGAACGAAGTCGGCGGCAGCGATATAAATGAAGCCGCCCGCCGCCATCGGTAGCAACAGGTGAAGGGCCTGCGCGGCGAAGCTGCCGGCCGCCACTGTCAATGCAATGCCGGGCAGGATCGCCAGTGCGACCACAATGTTCAGCCCAACCGCGCGCAAAGGCTTCATGCCGCCGCGGATGAGTACGGCAACGTCGCCGATCTCCTTGGGGACCTCGTGCGCGGCGACGGCAATCGTGGTAATCCAGCCCACGGCCGGATCGATCAGGAAGGCCCCGGCGATCAAAATGCCGTCGACAAACTTGTGCACCCCGTCACCGACCAGATTCATCCGCGCGATTGGATGCATCTTCTGTTGGGCCTGCCCGAGAGTTTCGAGATCGGGAAGTGTGTGCTGGTGTTGCGAGCCGAGCGCCTTTTCAAGCGCGAAGAACAGCGCGATTCCCAGCGCGGTGTACAAACCGACCTGCGACGGCGAGCCGATCAACGCGATCGCCTCCGGCACCAGGTGCACCAAGGCACTGCCGAGCAATACGCCTACTGCCAGCGCAACCAGCAGTGGAATAAGCCGCTGCAGCATGCGCAGGGGGACCGCCAACACTACCGCCCCAGATAACGAAACCAGCACGATCAGTAGCCCGGCACCGATGGCGTGCAGGATCATTGGAAATTCTGTTGACATACTGGGCGCTCGAAAAAGCGGCAAGGGGAGCCGCTGGGCGGACGGCTAATTAGGAATGTTATAACATTACGTTTTATTAGTAAAGTGGTACGCGCAGGACGTTTCGACTCAGGTGAGACAGGCTTCGGTAGCACTCAGGGCAAGGCTGGCTGCGGCTGGATGATGGCGAGCGTGCCATCCTCGCCGCCCAGTGCGAGCAGGCTGTCATCGGGCGACCACGCAATGGCGGTCGGCAGCGACGCAAGCTGGTAGCGCGCCACCGGCACCTCGCTGCGGCCGGGTTGCCACAGCAGCAGCGTGCCGTCGCGCGCGATGGAGGCCAGCATAGGGCCCTTGCGCTGCCAGCACAGGCCCACGACCCGCTCGCGGTGATAGTGCAGCGAGCGCGGCGGCTTGCCTTCGGGCCCGACCTTGAAGTCCCACAGCACCACCTCGTTGCCGCCCCCGGTGGCGAGCCAGCGACCACTGGCGTTCCAGGCGATCTCACGCACCTTGGTGGCGTAACCGCTCATGGCCGCGTGCTGGCCCTTGGGCAGTCGCCAGAACTGCACGCTGGCGTCCTGCCCACCGGCGGCGATCACGCTCGCGTCAGGCCGCCAGGCCACGCTGATGCAAGCGCCGGTCCACGCAAGCTTGCGCGTGGTGAACGGAGCAAACGGCGTCAGCAGCTGCAGGCCGCCGTAGCTGGCGGCGGCCAACTGTCGGCCATTGGAGGAAAACGCCAGCGCCTCGACCGTGGCCGGTAACGGAGCAAACTGGTGCATCACGTCCATGGTGCGCGCATCGTGGATCGACACATGCCGACCTGCCGACGCCGCGATCCGACTGCCGTCGACGCTGCAAGCGACCTGGCCAACCCACGCCTGCGCCAGCACGATGCGACGCGGTGGCTGCGACCCATCGCGGGCAAACACCTGCAGCGCGCCGTCCTGGCCTCCGCTGATGAGAGTGGCGCCGTCGCGGCTGAAGGCCACTGCCAGCGCGCCGACCGCATGTTCGCCCACCCGCGTGGTCCTGGCGCCGACTGCCGAGTCGAGCAGGTGCACCCCGCCGTCGGCCCCGGCGAGGGCCAGCGCGCCGCCATCGCGCGACCAGGCCAGGGCCACCACGTGCTCGCCGATGTCCATGCGCGCATGTAGCGGAACGCGCCCGTCCGAGTTGCCTGCAACGGGCACCGCTTCGCCTGCGGCGGCGGATGCGCTCATGCCAGGCAGGCCTCGAATCCGCTCAGCAGTGCGCCGCGATCCAGGTTGCGGCCGATGAAGATCAGCGTGTTGTGACGGGGCGTATCGCCCCATTCGCGGTCGGAGGTGGCGTCCATCAGCATGTGCACGGCCTGGAACACGTGCCGCCGCGGGTCGCCCTTCAGGCTCAGCACGCCCTTGCAGCGGAACAGGTCCTGGCCCTGGTCACGCAGCAGCGCGCCGAGCCAGGCATTGACGCGGCCCGGGTCGAGGTCCCCTGTCTGCGAGATGCCGACCGAGGTAACGCTGTCGTCGTGCTCGTGATCAGGCTTGAACTCACGCTGGCTCGTGGCTGCGATGATGTCGCCATCACGCGACAGCGTCATGTCGAACTCTTCCGGCAGGTGCTCGCAGAACAGCGCGTAGCTGCCGGCGCGCTCGATCCGCAGCGGGAACTGCGCGTCGGCGCCGACATCGAGGCGGTGCAGGCGTCCCTCCACGATCGCCTCGCCGGGCTCGGTCACCGGCGAGGGATCGGAAAAACGGCGCAGGGCAAGCTCCACGCCGGCGTCGAACGCCTGCTGTGAGTCGTCGTCAAGCCGCAGCAGGGACATTTTCATCGTCGGGTCCGGGCCGGCCGCCGCGCGGATGACGTGGTCACCTGCGTCCAGCGCATACACACCGCCCCACTCGAACGGGTATTCCGGCTCCAGGAAGGTCGGATCCACCTCCAGCGCACGCTGCAGGTCGAAACCGCCCACGTCCAGCACGGCATCCAGGGGCAATTTCGCCTGCTGCGTGCGCACGATCCGCGCCTGGCCGTTCATGCCGCGCAGCCGCTGCTCCAGCCGCGACAGCTGCGCTTCGTCGGCCAGGTCGGTCTTGTTGAGCAGGATCACGTCGGCGAAGGCGATCTGTTCGCGCGCTTCCATCGCGTGCTCCAGCTGCCCCTCGATGTGGTGCGCATCGACCAGGGTGACGATTGCGTCGAGCCGCAACTGTTCGCGCACCTCGTCGTCCATGAAGAACGTCTGCGCCACCGGGCCGGGATCGGCCAGGCCGGTGGACTCGACCAGGATGTAGTCAAAGCGCTCGCGGCGCTTCATCAGGTTGCCAAGGATGCGTATCAGGTCGCCACGCACGGTGCAGCAGATGCAACCGTTGTTCATCTCGAAGATCTCTTCCTCGGCACCGATCACCAGCTCATGGTCGACGCCGACTTCGCCAAACTCGTTCTCGATCACCGCGATGCGCTTGCCGTGGTTCTCGCTGAGGATCCGGTTGAGCAGGGTGGTCTTGCCGGAGCCAAGGAAGCCGGTAAGCACGGTTACAGGAACGCGGGTGTCGGTGGGCATTTGCAGAACTCCAGGAAAGATCAGATCAGGATGTCGACCACGGCCACAACGCGCGGCTGCACGGCATCCGCTGGGGGTGACCGATGGACAAGGGCGTGGTCGCCCCCATCCGGATACTTGAGGCCCTTCATCACGGCAACGGCGCCAGTGCCGATCTCGCGTATTGAGGACGGCCGGTCTTGTGCGGCATCGCTCAGGCGATTGCGGTCGACAGCTTGCACGGGAAGCCATTGGGTGCCCGCGCCGCGGTAGGTGCAGATCATGCGCAGCGCCACGTTGTCGGCATGGAACAGACGACAGGCGTCGTTGGCCTTGGTTTCCAGGCGCACGCGCAGCGGAGAGGCAGGCGCGATGCTGCGCGCGAGCGAGAGCAGCAGCGCAAGGTCCCCGCCCCAAGCGCGCGCAGACGTCTCTGACAGACCCGGAAAGGCGCGGATGGCCTCGCTCAGAAGGGCGCGCGCATCCTCACTCGGCGACACGGTGAACGTGCGGTGCACCGGCATCAGCGCTTGCACGCCGGCCATCGCGTGCCGCACCTCGCGCGGCAGCGGGCGGTTCCAGACGGAAACGCTCACGCCTGAGCGACACACCGCGCCGAGTACGTGCGCCACTGTGGACTCGATGGCCACGGGTTCCCGTGGTGGTATCGCACGCTGCCGGGGGGCACAGGGGTGTTCAGCCGTCGCGGCCATGGGTTCCGGAAGCAAGAGCGTGAAATGTCATGTTATAACATTCCTTCCTTTTGCGATATGCTTGGCCCGCTGGTTATTTTCGGCGATGACGCGACGGTGCCGGCAGCCTCTGCCTAGACGCGGGGCGCGGCTACATCGTCGACACCTACGCGCTATACCGGCTGGAGGGCGACCAGGCCTACCTGGGCTCGTTCGCGGTGGTGGCTGAGCCGGCGCGCGGCATCGACGGCATTTCCGAGACCGACGGGCTGGAAGTCACCAGCGCCAACCTGGGCCCGGGTTTCGAACACGGCGCGATGGTTGCCCAGGACGGACGCAACGTCATGCCGGTGGAGAACCAGAACTACAAGTACGTG
>Ga0105045_10005035_pt1 | contig 11572 bp, 11 predicted proteins | sample MAT02_FD_78089 | JGI IMG/M metagenome (GOLD analysis project Ga0105045, IMG submission 78089) | Freshwater microbial communities from Lake Fryxell liftoff mats and glacier meltwater in Antarctica - MAT-02 (megahit assembly) | ecosystem: Environmental > Aquatic > Freshwater > Ice > Liftoff... | reverse complement strand
GCGCGCAGCTGCGCGTTCAGCCCGTCGACCACCAACGCCCAGTCGCTGTCCTCGCTGAGCGACTGGCGGATCAGGGCAGCTTGCGCTGGGTTCCAGAATGGCGCGTCGCGCAGCAGGATGGCGCCATCCAGCGGCCGATGCTGGCGAATGAAAGCGCGGATCTCGTGCGGTGCGTTGGGCAGGCCAAGCTGCGCGAACAAGTCTTCCAGGCTGTGGTGGGTGCTGTCCATGGTGCACTCCTGGCAGGGCGGTCAGCGCGACGCGGCTGCCACAGGCGCTGCAGCCGCACCTTGGGTGGTGATCTGCTTGAGCACCCCACCCGCAGCCACCGAGCCGCTGCGCGTGCCCTCACCGAGAGCCATGCGCTCGCAGGCGGCACGGTCACTTTCTGCGACAGGTTTGCAGCGCAGCAGCGCGTTGGCTCGCAGTTGCGCCTGGGTCTCGCCGTTGTCCAGCTTGTTGCGGCGCGCCTCGGCGCGGGCCGCGCCTGCTTCCTTCAGGCAGGTGGTGCGGTCCTGCGCACTGCTGCCGTCCAGGCAGGCGGCGCGCTCCTGCTGGTAGAGCGCATCTTCCTTTGGCGGCAGGGCGTTGGCACCAACGGCGACAGATGCCAGCAGCATCGCCGGCAACAAGGTGTTCAGACCGAAATATCGCATCATGGGCTCCTGATCGCGCGCCGGAAATGCCAGCACCAAGACGCATGGTGCTGCCCTGTTCCGGCGGACGGTATCAGCGGCCACAGCCAGGTGGCGTAGGACGGCAAGCCGGCCGGCGGCGGCCAGCCGGCGCGTCAGCTGTTCAGCACCGCCGCCATCGCCTCGGCCGTGCGCGCCACGTTGCCGGTGTTCAGACCGGCCACGCAGATGCGGCCCGAGCGGATCAGGTACACCGCATGGTCCTCGCGCAAGCGGTCCACCTGCGCGGCGCTCAGGCCGGTGTAGCTGAACATGCCGCGCTGCGTGAGCAGGTAGCCGACATCGCGCCCCGGCACCAGTGCCGACAGGCGTGCATGCAGGGCCACCCGCATCGCGGCGATGCGCTCGCGCATGGCGGCCAGTTCGGCCTGCCACAGCGCGCGCAAGTCGGCATCGCCCAGCACATGGGCGACGATCTTGCCGGCGTGGATGCCCGGGCTGGAGTAGATGCGCCGCACCGTGAAGCGCAGCTGCCCCAGCACCAGCGCGGCCTCGGCCGGCGTGGCGCACACCGCGCTGAGCGCGCCGCAGCGCTCGCCGTACACGCTCATGCTCTTGGAGAACGAGTTGGCCACGAAGTAGGTGAGGCCGGCATCGGCCAGCGCCCGCACCGCGTAGGCGTCTTCTTCGATGCCGTCGCCGAAGCCCTGGTAGGCCAGGTCGAGGTAAGGCAACAACTCGCGCTCGCGCAGCACCGGGATCAATGTGTCCCATTGCGCGGGCGACAGGTCCACGCCAGTGGGGTTGTGGCAGCAGGCGTGCAGCAGCACGATGCTGCGCGCAGGCAGGCCGCGCAGACAGTCCAGCATCGCGTCGAAGCGCAGGCCGCCGCTGGCGCTGTCGTGATACGGGTAGGTCTGTACCTGGAAGCCGCTGCCCTCGAACATGGCGCGGTGGTTGTCCCAGGTCGGGTCGCTGACCCACACGCCGGCCTCGGGCAGCCAGGTCTTGAGGAAGTCGGCGCCCACCTTCAGCCCGCCCGAGCTGCCCACCGACTGGATGGTGGCAACGCGGCCTGCGGCGATGGCGGGGTGGCCGGCGCCCAGCAGCAGCTTGGCCACTTCGGCGCGGCAGGCGGCGTCGCCCTCCATCGGCAGGTAGGGCTTGGCGCCGCCGGCGGCCAGGATGCGCACCTCGGCGGCCTGCACGCTGGGCAGCACCGGCAGGCGGCCCTGCTCGTCGAAGTAGATGCCGATCGACAGGTTGACCTTTTGCGGCCGGGGGTCGGCGTGGAAGGCGTCGACCAGGGCGAAGATCGGGTCGCCTGCGTAGGGCTGGATGTGCTCGAACATCGGGGGCTCCGGGATAGAGAGGCTGAGAGTCTCTCGATCATGCCCGCTCATCACGCCAGAAGGCCCCCGCTCGTCGTTGCAAATGCTCGCCATAGCCCGGGCTATGTCTGCGCTTTGCGCCTAGATCGGGCACCTTCTGGCGCGCTGCTCGGTCACGCTCGAAAAACTCTCAGCCTCTGAACTGTCGATTATCCGGGTGCAGGAAGGCAACCCGGCCCAGCGCCGGGTGCCCGATCACCCCAGCGCCGCCTCGATGTCGGCGGCCAGTTTCTCTGGCGCGTCTTGTGGCGCGTAGCGCTTGCGTACCCGGCCGTCGCGGCCGACCAGGAACTTGGTGAAGTTCCACTTGATGCCCTTGCTGCCCAGCAGGCCGGGCGCCTCGTCCTTCAGCCAGGCGTACAGCGGGTGGGCGTCGGCGCCGTTGACGCGGATCTTGGCCATCATCGGGAAGCTGACGCCGTAGTTCAGCTGGCAGAAGCTGGCGATCTGGTCGTTGCTGCCCGGGTCTTGCGCGCCGAACTCGTTGCTGGGAAACCCCAGCACCACCAGGCCGCGGTCGCGGTAGCTGGCCCACAGCTTTTCCAGCCCGGCGAACTGCGGTGTGAAGCCGCAGGCGCTGGCAGTGTTGACGATCAGCAGCACTTTGCCGGCGTGGTCGGCCAGGCGCACCGGCTGGCCGGTGATGTCCTGGGCGTCGATGTCGGGGAGGGCAGGGTGGGGCATGGGCTGGCGCAGCGGTTGTGCAGTCGGTGGCGGGAATCTCATCGTATCCGCGCAGCGGTGCCGTCGTGGCGCCCTGGGTGCTGGCGCCCCGTTGGCGGCCGGGCGATACTGCACCACCCATTTTCACGCCCGGCCATGCCCGTCCCCATCCCGGTCGCCATCCTCGGTTTCAGCACCTTCGACCGCAAGGCGCTGGCGTCGTACTTCCAGCTCGTTGGCCGCAGCCTGCCGCGCTATGCGCATGTGCTCAATGCCGACCTGGCCGAACTGGTGATCGCCGACGCCGACGAGCCCGGCGTGCTCGATCTGCTGCAGACCCTGGGCCGCGGGCAGGACGCGCTGTTCATCGGCGCCCTGGCGCCGCCCGAGGCCGGCGCCTGGATGATGCGGCCGATCGACCGCACCCTGGTGCTGCGCGAGCTCGACGCGCTGATGGCCCGCCGCGACGATCCGCATTCCTCGCCGCTGCCGCTGCCGCTGCCGCCGACGCTGCCCAGCAGCCTGGGCCGCAGTGCCCTGCGCACGGTGGGCACCATCGCTGCGCTCGACCTGCCCGATCTGCCCAGCCGCCGCGCCGACGACGACACCGCGCCGCCGCGCCGCCACCCCGACCAACTCGACCCGCGCGAGGCCCGCCGGCGCGAGCTGGAGGCGCTGCACCGGCCGCAGGTCGCGCCGCGCGCGCTGCTGGTGGACGACAGCGAGGTGGCGCTGCATTTCCTCAAGCGCCAGTTGCTGGGCTACGGTGTCGAGGTCGACCTGGCCCGCGACAGTGAGCGCGCGCTCGACCTGCTCACCCACCATGCCTACGGGCTGGTGTTCCTGGATGTCGACCTGGGCCCGCACAGCCGCACCGACGGCCTGACGCTGTGCCACCAGATCCGCAACCGCCTGCGCCATCGGAGCGGGCGCGCGCCGATGGTGGTGATGGTGTCGGCTTTTCATGACCCGGTGGACCAGGTACGCGGCACGCTGGCCGGTGCCGAGGGGTACCTGGGCAAGCCGCTGGACCTGACCGCACTCGACCGGCTGCTGGGCCGCCAGGGGCTGGTCCGCCCGCTGGGCCGGCCTGGCGATGCTGCGCAGCGCCCGGGGCACCGGCCATAGGCGCGCTGGCACGGATTCATCTGTTCACCAGCGCGCAGGCGCTCAGTCGCGCTGCACCGACGCCAGCAGCGCGCCGCCCAGGATCATCGACGCGCCCAGCGCCTCGCGCCAGCCCAGGCTGCCCGCGCCCAGTGCCAATGCCGATGCGCTGGCGAAGAACACCTCGCTGATCATCACCACCGCCGTGGTGTTGGCCGGCAGCCGCGCTGCGCCGTACTGCAGCGTGAGGTTGGACGCCAGGAACCAGACCGCCAGGCCCAGTGCCGGCAGCACCCAGCCCCAGGCCAGCGGCGGCGGCCGGGTGGCCAGGCCGCTGGCGGTGAGCCAGAGCGCCAGCACCAGCGCCACCACCGCCCCGCCGACGAACATCGACAGCGCCCGAACCGACTCGGGCTGGTGCGCCTCGCGGCGCAGCATCACGTTGTTCAGCGCAAAGAAGAAGCCGCCCAGCAGGCCCAGCAGGTCGGGCAGCAGGCCGGGCGCTGCGCCGGTGGCCGGGCCGGCTGCGGCGTGGGCGGTGCCGCCGGCCGGCCACAGCACCACCAGCGCGCCGGCCAGCGCCAGCCCGACCCGCACCGCACCGCGGGCGCTGATGCGCTCGCCCAGCAACAGCCGTGACAGCAGCACCGTCCACAGCGGCATCAGGTAGAACAGCAGCACCACCCGCACCACGTCGCCGATGCTCACCGCCCAGTTGAAGCAGGCATTGGTGCCGCCCGCTGCCAGCACCAGCCACCACAGCGAGCGGGTGCGCAGCAACTGACCGAACGCCGCCGGCCTGGCCAGCAGCAGTACCACCACCGCGATGCTGTAGATGTAGCCGGTGAGCCACAGCGGATGCAGCCCCTGCGCGCCGAGCTGGCGGAACGGCCACCAGCTCACGCCCCAGGTGAAGGCGTTGAACACCAGGGCCCCCACCGCCAGCCAGCGGCCGGCGCCCTGCAACGGGGCGGCGGTCAATGCTTGTCCGTGCGGGCGATGGCGAGCAGGCGCTCCACTTCGTCGCGGTGGTCGACGCAGTTGCGCTGGTGCCAGCGGCGGATCACCCACATGAAGACCGCCACGCTGGTGCCCAGCACACCGATGGCCGTGAAGGCCGACAGCCCCAGCCTGACCATGCCGGTGTAGAGCGCGCCCAGCGCCAGGATGCAGGCCTGCTCGTTGAAGTTCTGCACCGCGATCGACCGGCCCGCGCCCATCAGGTTGTGGCCGCGGTGCTGCAGCAGCGCGTTCATCGGCACCACCAGGTAGCCGCACACCGCGCCCATGACGATCAGGAACGGCACTGCCGCCCAGATGTTGGTGAGGAAGTTCAGGCCGATCATCAGGAAGCCCACCGCGATGCCCAGCGGCAGCACGCCCACCGCGCGGTCGAGCTTGAGCGTGACCGAGGCGATGACCGCGCCGATCACCGAGCCCACGATCACCACCCCCGCCAGGTTGGAGGCCTGCATCGTGCTGTAGCCCAGCGCTGCGGCGGCCCAGGCGAACACGATCACCCGCAGATTGCCGAACACGCCCCACAGCAGGGTGGTGGTGGCCAGCGAGATCTGGCCCAGCTTGTCCGCCCACAGGCGCGAGTTGCACTGGGCGAAGTCACGCACCAGCTCGACCGGGTTCATCGCCAGCGGCCGCAGCGGCGCCTCGGTGCGCGGAATGTTGAGGTTGAACACCGCCGCCACGATGTAGACGAACACCATGGTGGCGATCGCGGCCTCGGGCGGGGTGTCCACGCCGGTGTCCAGGCCGGGGAAGTCGAAGCCGAGCAGCACGCCCGACAGCCGCGGGCCGATCAGCTGCCCGCCGACGACGATGCCCATGATGATCGAGCCGATGGTCAGGCCCTCGATCCAGCCGTTGGCCTTGACCAGCTGCGACGGCGGCAGCAGCTCGGTCAGGATGCCGTACTTGGCCGGCGAATAGGCCGCTGCGCCCAGCCCCACCACCGCATAGGCCAGCAGCGGGTGGCTGCCGAACAGCATCATCAGGCAGCCCACCACCTTGATGCTGTTGCTGATGAACATCACCCGGCCCTTGGGCACGGCGTCGGCAAAGGCGCCGACGAAGGGCGCCAGCAGCACGTAGAACAGCGCGAACATCGGCGCCAGCGCCGGTACCTGCCACGACGGCGCGTTCGACGACCTCAGCAATTCGATGGCAGCCACCAGCAGCGCGTTGTCAGCCAACGAGCTGAAGAACTGCGCCGCCATGATGGTGTAGAAGCCTCTTTTCATCCGCTTTCCGACCCGCTGCGCGGTGCTGCGGTGGGGGCGGCCCACCTTGTCTCCGATCACGACGCAAGGGGGCCAGGCTGACGGCACCGTGCATGCCACCCGGGTGGCGATGCCCGGACGCGGCGCGGTTATAGCATGCACCCCCAGGCTGGCCGGACGGCGGCCGCCGCCCTTGCCGGCATGGCCGATTCGCACCGGCTGCCTGCCCGCCCGCCTGTCTGCCACCGCCCGAGCCCGCCATGCCACGCCCGATCGAAGCCCTGATTCACACCGACGCCCTGGCCCACAACCTGGCCCGCGCCCGCGTCCATGCGCCAGATGCCCGGTTGTGGGCGGTGGTCAAGGCCGACGCCTACGGCCACGGCATCGCGCGGGCCTTTGCCGGCCTGCGCGGCGCCGACGGCTTCGCCCTGCTCGACCTGGCCGAGGCTTCAGTGCTGCGCGCGCTGGACTGGCGCGGCCCCATCCTGCTGCTCGAAGGCGCGTTCGAGCCGCGCGACCTGGAGCTGTGTTCGCGCCTGAACCTGTGGCATGCGGTGCACTGCGAGGCGCAGGTCGACTGGCTGGCGCGCCACAAGACGCATGCGCCGCACCGGGTGTTCCTCAAGATGAACAGTGGCATGAACCGCCTGGGCTTCACGCCGGCGGCCTTCCGCCAGGCCTGGCAACGGTTGAACGCGCTGCCGCAGGTCGACGAGATCTCGCTGATGACGCACTTCAGCGACGCCGACGGCCCGCGCGGCATTGGCCACCAGGTGGCCGCGTTCCAGGCCGCCACGGCGGATCTGCCGGGCGAGCGCAGCATCAGCAACAGCGCGGCGGTGCTGCGCCACATGGGGCCGGGCGGCGTGTCCAGTGACTGGGTGCGCGCCGGCATCCTGTGCTACGGCAGCGCGCCTGATTTTCCGCAGCACGACAGTGCCCACTGGCAGCTGCAGCCGGCCATGACACTGCGCAGCCGCCTGATCGGCACGCAGGACTTGCAGCCCGGCGACACCGTGGGCTACGGCAGCAGCTTCACTGCCAGCCAGGCCATGCGCATCGGCGTGGTGGCCTGCGGTTATGCCGACGGCTACCCGCGGGGGTGCCCCACCGGCACGCCGGTGCTGGTGCACGGCGTGCGCTGCCGCACCGTGGGCCGGGTGTCGATGGACATGCTCACGGTCGACCTGACGCCGGTGCCGGCGGCGCAGATCGGCAGCGAGGTCACGCTGTGGGGCCGCGGCCCGCACGGGGCGCAGGACGGCGCCGTGCTGCCCATCGACGAGGTGGCCGCCGCAGCCGGCACGATCGGCTACGAGCTGATGTGCGCGCTGGCGCTGCGGGTGCCGGTGCGGCTGGCCTGAACCGGGCCCCGGCGCCGTGCCCGCCACAATCCACGCCATGGCCAAGGACAAGACCCAGTACACCTGCAACGCCTGCGGCACCAGCAACGCCAAGTGGCTGGGCAAGTGCCCGGGCTGCGGCGAATGGAACACGCTCGAGGAGACCGTCGCCGAGGCCAGCGGCGCCGCGCGCCACCGCTACCAGAGCATGGCCCGGGCCCAGCCGGTCACCACGCTGTCGGAGATCGATGCGGCCGATGTCGACCGCACGCCCACCGGCCAGCCCGAGCTCGACCGGGTGCTGGGTGGCGGCATCGTCGAGGGCGGCGTGGTGCTGATCGGCGGCGACCCCGGCATCGGCAAAAGCACGTTGCTGCTGCAGGCGGCCGAGACGCTGAGCAGCCAGGTCAAGGTGCTGTACGTCACCGGCGAAGAAAGCGCTGCCCAGGTGGCGCTGCGCGCCCGCCGCCTGGGCCTGGCCGGCACGCAGCTGCGGGTGCTGGCCGAGATCCAGCTGGAGAAGATCCAGGCCGCGCTGGCGGCCGAGCAGCCGGCCTTCTGCGTCATCGACTCGATCCAGACGGTGTATTCCGACCAGCTCACCAGCGCGCCCGGCAGCGTGGCCCAGGTGCGCGAATGCGCTGCCCAGCTCACCCGCACCGCCAAGGCCAGCGGCTGCGCCATCGTGCTGGTGGGCCATGTGACGAAGGAAGGCGCGCTGGCCGGCCCGCGTGTGCTGGAGCACATCGTCGACACGGTGCTGTACTTCGAGGGCGACACCCACAGCAGCTTCCGGCTGGTGCGGGCGATCAAGAACCGCTTCGGCGCGGTCAACGAGATCGGCGTGTTCGCGATGACCGAGCGCGGGCTGAAGGGCGTCAGCAACCCCAGCGCGATCTTCCTGTCCACCCACGGCGCGCCGGTGCCGGGCAGCTGCGTGCTGGTGACGCTGGAGGGCACGCGCCCGCTGCTGGTGGAGATCCAGGCGCTGGTCGACAGTGGCGGGCCCAGCCCGCGGCGGCTGAGCGTGGGCCTGGAGCGTGACCGCCTGGCGATGCTGCTGGCGGTGCTGCACCGCCATGCCGGCGTGCAGTGCGGCGACCAGGACGTGTTCGTCAACGCGGTGGGCGGCGTGCGCATCTCCGAGCCGGCGGCCGACCTGGCGGTGCTGCTGGCCATCCAGGGCAGCCTGCGCGCCAAGGCCCTGCCGAGCGGCTTCTTCGCCTTTGGCGAGGTCGGGCTGGCGGGTGAGGTGCGCCCGGCCCCGCGGGGGCAGGAGCGGCTGAAAGAGGCTGCCAAGCTGGGGTTCAGCATCGCCCTGGTGCCGCGCGCCAATGCGCCGAAGAAGCCGATCGACGGCCTGACGGTGCATGCGGTCGAGCGCATCGAAGAAGCGATCGAGGTGGTGCGCGGGCTCTAGCCCGGCATCGGGTGACACACAGGCAGGGCGGGCATGGACGCGAGACTGGGTTGGGCGCTGGCGGTGGCCGCAGTGGCGCTGGGCTATTTGCAATGGGGCTGGATGGGTGTGCTGCTGGCGGTGTCGGGCATCGTCTTCTGGCTGCTGCTGCAGTTCACCCGCGCATTGCGGGCGATGCGCACCGCCGGTGGCGCGCCGGTGGGCCACGTGGCGAGCGCGGTGATGCTGCAGGCCCGGCTGAAGACCGGCATGCGCCTGATGGACATCATCCTGCTGACCCGCAGCCTGGGCGAGAAGCTGGCCGACGACCCGGAAACCTTCCGCTGGACCGATGCCTCGGGGGCGTCGGTCACGCTGGCGCTGGTGAAGGGCCGTTGCGTGCGCTGGGCGCTGGCGCGGCCTGCCGACCCCGGTGCCGCACCGGGCCCTGCCCGCTAGAATCCGCCGCTTTCATCCGCACACGCACCGAGGAATTCCGATGTCCATGTCCGACCGCGACGGCAAGATCTGGATGGACGGGCAGATGGTCGACTGGCGCGACGCCAAGATCCATGTGCTCAGCCACACCCTGCACTACGGCTGCGGTGCGTTCGAGGGCGTGCGGGCCTACAACACCGCCCAGGGCACCGCCATCTTTCGCCTGCAGGAGCACACCGAGCGGCTGTTCAACAGCGCCAAGATCCTTCGCATGAAGATCCCCTTCACGCCCGAGCAGGTGCGGCAGGCGCAGCTCGATGTGGTGCGCGAGAACAAGCTGGAGAGCTGCTACCTCCGCCCGCTGGTGTGGATCGGCGACGAGAAGCTTGGCGTCAGCCCCAAGGGCAATACCATCCACCTGATGGTCGCCGCCTGGCCCTGGGGCGCCTACCTGGGCGAGGAAGGCCTGCAGCGCGGCATCCGCGTCAAGACCAGCAGCTACATGCGCCACCACGTCAACATCACGATGACGCAGGCCAAGGCGGTGAGCAACTACACCAACAGCATCCTGGCCAACATGGAAGCCACCGACGACGGCTACGACGAGGCCTTGTTGCTGGACCCTTCGGGATTCGTCAGCGAAGGCGCGGGCGAGAACCTGTTCGTCATCAAGAAGGGCGTGGTCTACACACCGGACCAGTCGGCTGGTGCGCTCAACGGCATCACCCGCGACACCATCTTCAGCATCTGCCAGGACCTGGGCCTGACGCTGAAGGAAAAGCGCATCACCCGCGACGAGGTCTACATCTGCGACGAGGCCTTCTTCACCGGCACGGCGGCCGAGGTCACACCGATCCGCGAGCTCGACCGCATCGAGCTCGGCCACGGCAGCCGCGGGCCGATCACCGAGAAGATCCAGGCGGCCTTCTTCGACATCGTCAACGGCCGCAACCCGAAGTACGCCGAATGGCTCAGCAAGGTGTGATGCCGTGACCAGGGCCACCGCCGCGATCGAAGTGACTGCCCAGGATCTGCTGGGCCCCGGCGTGGTGGCCTGCCCCAATCCGAAGATGGCCCTGTGGAGCGCCCACCCCAAGGTGTTCATCGACGTTGCGACCACCGGCGAGGGCAAGTGCCCCTACTGCGGCACGGTCTACCGGCTGAAGGCTGGCGAACAGCTGCACGCCCACTGACCGCGCTGCCCTGACGGCACGCGCCCATGTCGCCCGCTGCCGCGCTGCCACCGCCTGACCGGCTGCTGGCGCTGGCGCATGCCGCGCTGCTGGCCCAGCAGGACCGTGACGACCCCGCCCAGGCGCTGTCGGCACTGCTGGCCGATCTGGCCGATGCCTGCGGCCGCCGGGTGTGGCTGGACAGCACTGCTTGTGACCACCCCGGCCATGCCGGCGACGGTGCGCTGCACCTGCCGCTGCAGCGCCAGGGCACGCCGCTGGGGCGCTTGTGCCTGCACCCTGGTGACGATCTGGCGGCTGCACCGGCAGCCGCCGCACTGCGGGTGGTCACCGACACGCTGGCCGCCTTGCTGCAACGCAGCCAAACCAGCATGCAGGCCACGGCCGGGCCCGAGGTCGCCAGCGGCGCCGCGCTGGTGCGGGCCGCGCTGCGTGGCGCCGGCACCTTCGTCTGGGAATGGCACATCGCCAGCGACCAGCTGGGCGACATCGACGAAGGCTTCGCGCAGCTGGGCTACCCGCGTGAACCCGGCCGCCGCACCCAGCACGACTGGGATGCGCTGATCCACCCCGATGACCTGGATGCCAACCACCAGGCCTATCTGCGCCATGCCGCCGGCGAGGCCGACGACCACGAACACATCTACCGCGCCCGGGCGGCCGATGGCAGCTGGCGCTGGCTGCAGGAGCGGGGGCGCATCGTCGAATGGGCCACCGACGGCACGCCGCTGCGCATGGTGGGCGTGCAGGCCGACATCACCGGCCGGCGTCTTGCCGAAGCCGCCGCCAGCGCGGCCACCGAGCGGCTGGGCAAGATCGCGGCGCATGTGCCAGGCGCGCTGTTCCAGTTCCAGCGCGACGACGGTGGCCATGGCCGCTTTCCCTACATCAGCGCGCGCAGCCAGCTGCTGTTCGGTGTGCACCCGGATGAACTCGTGACCGATGCCAGCCGGCTGCTGCGCCGGGTCGAGCTGTCGCAGCGCGAGGCGGTGATGGCCGGCATCGACGCCTCGGGCGCGACGCTGACGCCCTGGGTGCAGGAGTTCCAGGTGCGGCGGCCCGACGGTGCGCTGCGCTGGATCCGCGGCAGCGCCACGCCCCAGCGCGGGCCCGACGGCCAGGTGCTGTGGCACGGCTATTTCGAAGACCTGACCGAGTGGCAGGCG
>Ga0105045_10005034_pt1 | contig 11573 bp, 5 predicted proteins | sample MAT02_FD_78089 | JGI IMG/M metagenome (GOLD analysis project Ga0105045, IMG submission 78089) | Freshwater microbial communities from Lake Fryxell liftoff mats and glacier meltwater in Antarctica - MAT-02 (megahit assembly) | ecosystem: Environmental > Aquatic > Freshwater > Ice > Liftoff... | reverse complement strand
TGACGCTCACGCCGGAGCAGATGCGCACGCTCGCGAAACGAGAGGATCCCAGCCGGGCCGTCTCGCTCCTGCTCGTTCTCGTCGGCGCAGCCGCCTCGCTGCTTGCTGTGCTGATATTGCTTCAGGTATCCGGCAGCATGACCGGCGCCGACCGCACACGAGCCGTCATCCTGGCGATTTCCGCGGTGATACTGGCGTGGTGTCTGATCAACACCGTCTTCACACTGCGGTACGCACATCTGTATTACGAAACGCCAGCCCCATCGAATGCGCTCGAGTTCCCCGGCCTCGCTGAAGACCCGGATTATCTCGACTTTGCGTACTTCGCGTTCGTGATCGGCATGACGGCGCAGACGGCGGACGTGAAGGTGCGTTCTCGCCGAGTCCGGCGACTCGCGTTGATGCACGGCCTGATCGCGTTCGCGTTCAACACGGCGGTTCTGGCGCTCTCGTTCGGCATTCTGACCTCGCTGCTGCAGCCGGAGTGATGCTGAGAGGTTGTGCCATGGGGCGCGCCCATGCTGTCCGTCGCCAGATTACACGCATGACACGCACCACCGCATGAATCAGGACGAGCGCCGACGTACACGCCTCGTCATCGGCATTGCCACCCTGCTCCGTCTCGTCGTCGCCGCCGCACTCCCGCTCGGCATCGACGAGTCATATGCCGCCGTGGTCTCCCGTTCGCTGGCGCTGAGCTACTTCGATCATCCGCCCGCAGTCTTCTGGATGGCGCATGCGGCGGCGTGGCTGGGCGGCGAATCGCCCATCGCGCTCCGGTGGCCCTTCGTGCTGCTGTTCGCCATCACCTGCTGGATGCTGTTCCTGCTTGCGACGCGCCTCTTCGGCGCGCGTGCCGGCTTCTGGACGACTCTCGCCGCGCAGGCGATTCCGGTGTTCAGCCTCAGCAGTGGCAGCTGGGTGCTGCCTGACGGACCGCTGCTTTGCGGGAGTGTGGCGGCCGCGCTCGCGCTCTCGTATGCGGTGCCGGTGCCGCGCGACGATGATTCCGGCGCAGACGTCGCCGCGTCGCACGCGCCGTCGTGGATGCCTTGGCTGCTGCTCGGCCTCGCACTCGGCTTCGCAGGTCTTTCCAAGTACCACGCGGCGCTGCTGGGATTCGGCGTGGCGGTCTTCGTCATGACGGATAGACAGGCTCGCCTCACGCTGCGCACGGCACCGCCGTATGTCGCGGTGCTGATCGCGATGCTGTGCGTGGTGCCGGTGTTCGTCTGGAACGCGCAGCACGACTGGGCGTCGTTCCGCTTCCAGTCAGGACGTGCCGCCGGTTCGGGATCGCCGGTGACGGCGCTGCTGCAGAACATCGCCGGACAAGCAGGCTACATCTTGCCCTGGTTCTGGGTTCCGCTCGTCGTGCTGCTCGCGCGCGGACTGCGTGGCGGACCGCGTCGTCGCGCGACCTGGTTCTGCTGCTGCCTTGGTGCCGCGCCGGTGATCGTGTTCACGCTCGCCTCACTCGGCGGACGCGCCGGCCTGCCGCACTGGCCCGCACCAGGCTTCTTCATGCTGCTGCCGATGCTCGGCGATGCGATCGCGCGATGGGAGCTGCGTGCGCCACGCGCTGCGCCGCGCCGCGTCGCCGCCGCCGTGCTGGTGTTTGCGGCGTTGCTCGGCGTGGTGGTGAGCCATGCGGCAACGGGGTGGGTCGCCACGGTGGTGCCGTCGCTGCACCAGCGCGATCCCGCGTTCGAGCTGCTCGAGTATCGTTCACTGCGCGATTCACTCACCGCGCGAGGACTGCTCGCGCCAGCGCGCTTCGTGGCCACGGCCGACTGGATGCGCGGCGCGAAGATCGGCTACGCGCTCGGCCCTGCGCGGCCGGTGCTCGTCCTCAACGACGATGCACGGCACTTCCGCTTCGCAGTCGACACGGAGACGCTCGTCGGCACCGATGGCCTGCTCATCGTGAAGGTGCCATCGCGCACGACGGCAGACAGCGCCGAGTCGACGGTGGCGCCGCACCGCGCACTGTTCGACAGTCTGGAGTACGTCGGCGTGATGCCGGTGCTGCGCGGCGCTGACACGGCGTTGAGCGTCGCCATCTTCAACGCCATCCACCTGCACCGCGGCAGGTCGCGGCCATCCGCGGCGCGGAGTAGGACTAGCTCAACGACGATTGCGCGCCGGTCGCAGGTAGAGGCCGAGCGAGCCGAATGAGAGCTTCGCCTTCAGCTGGACGAGTGTGTGCAGCGCATCATCCGTGAACCAGAGCTCAGCCTGACCGCCTTCGGAGAATATCCCGGAGGTGCGAATGATCGGCCGTACGACGACGGTGTTGAACGTGCCCGCCGGCACCGTGATCGTCTCCCGCCGGAGCACCTGGATCGTCACCGGGTTGGCATCGATGCGGAAGTAGCGAGAGACGCTGTGCGTCTCGCCCGGGCTCATGCGCAGTGTGCGCACGAAGAAGATGAATGACGCCTCGTCGAGCGGCGATCCGACGGTTGCGGCGCGAGGTTTGCCGCGTTCCAGCATGATCTTCTCGCTCGGATAGAAGTCGAAGTGCCGGTTGTAGTGCTTCGGGCCTTCGTTCAGGTCCTGGGTGAACCGGAGGCTGTGCATCGACTCGGTGTCGAACCAGCTCTCCATCACATCATGCACGCGGAAGAATGGAATGCCGCCGTTGATCTCGTAGCGCAGCCGCAGCACTTCGCGACCGCGCAACGTGTCGGGTCCCGAGACCGACAGCGAACCGCTGCCGACCGTGATCGCACCAAACTTCAGGTCGTACTCGTGGTAGTCGCCGATGCGGAACGGCAGCGCGGCCGGCGGTGCCAGCGTCTGCGTCTGCGCCTGATCCTGCGTCTGCGTCTGTGTCTGTCCCTGTATTCGTGTCTGTGTCTGCGCGATCGCGGCACCTGGCCACGCCAGCACCATCGCGAACAGTGCGATGAGGCGGGAGGTGCGCGGCGATGCGACCACGAGCCCGCGCTGCTTCCTGAGGCGTCGCGCCACAGTGCCGCGCAGGAGCAGCGCCAAGGCGCCACCCCAGAGCAGCAGGGCACCGAGTCGCGACAGCAGGCTCGCGATGAACTGCGTGCCGGGCACACCCCACGGCGCTGGCCGACCCGCCGATCGAATCACGGGGTTCAGGTACAGTGTGCCCCCGGCGTCGGTCGCCACCACGCGCGCATAGTGGTCCGCCGGCGTGAGCACGTATCGCATGGCGATTGCGCCGTCCACCTGCGCACGCACGATGCCACCATCGGTGATCACCTGAATGTTCGTCATCGTGCGATCGAATGTGGTGGTGATCGTGTCGCCGCTGAGCGTGACGCTGCGCAGGTGTGCCGCAGACGCGCTGTCGGTGCCCGCGACGACATACATCGCACCGGCACGCAGCGCATCGAGCACCTGCGGCGCGCGTGCGCTCGACGCATTCACCATCGTCCAGACCACGCCCACCTCGCGCGGGTTCTGCACATCGTGCGAATCGTCATTGCCAATGGCCCACACCGCGTTGCCGGCGGTCAGCACGGCGTCCCACCAGCGTGATGCATCGTTCCAGTGACTGCGCACCTCCAGCAGGTCGTAACCGGACAGCGAGGCGAGCTGCGGTATGCCGTAGCCAGTGCGGAGGTACGGGTGCACGACGGCCGTGAGGGCGGCGGTGTCATGCAACTGGGCGAGCAGGTACTGCTTGGCCTGCGTCGTCTGCCACAACGGAATGTCGAACGCCGTCACTTCGCGCGCCCCGATCACCAGCTGATGCGTCTTGCGGATGCTGAACCCATGCTCGTAGATCGGCAGGAAACTGGTGTCGCCGGCCGCGCGTGAGATCAGGTGGTAGTTCGACAGGCCGGCGACGTCGTAACCGTGGGCGATGTAGGCCGCGTGCACGGCATCGACCGATTGACGCCCGGAGGTAAGCCCGCCCCACGCCCGCGAGTGCGCATGGAAATTCGCACGCTGCCAGGTGGCACCGGCTTTCGCGTATGGATTGAACAGCGACGGGCCGCTGAACGGCGTGGCGGAATGCGCGGTGTACACCGGCACCAGCGCGTATGGAAGTACCAGCACGGTCACGAGGAGCGCCGCGACGACCTGTGACGCGCGTCGGCCTGCACGACGCCACGCCGGCGCTGCCGGTGCGGATTCGTGTGGAACCGGGTGTCCGTCAATCGCCGGCGGATCGAGCGAAGGCATTGCGTGGTAGGCAGGAGCGCGATCGTTGAACCTGCGGCCAACGGAGCATGGAACGAACTTAAGTGGACGACGTCGCGTGGCCGTCATGCTCTCGGCTCACCACGTCGCACAGGCGCGCGTCCGCGCTGCTTCATGATGGCAGCACTGCCCCTTCAGCGCGTGAAGTTGGTCGCGACAGTAATGTCGCCGTTCTCCGGCACCGTCAGCGTGCAGATCATGCCGGTGCACGAGCCGGAAAAGCCGGTGAAGGTGTAGCCGCTCGCCGGAATCACGATCAGGGTCACGCTCGATCCCACGGGGAACAATGCGCGGCAGATGCCGCTCTTCGTGTCGCCTCTGATCGAGCAGGCCACGCCACCGGGCGAGCTCGAGACGAAGCCGTTGCCGTTGCCGCTGTTCGTCGCGATGGTCACGGAGCCCGGTACCGCCAGACGGTAGAGCGCCTGCACGGCGCGCACCTGTGACATCGCGACGTGGCATGTGCCGCTGCCCGTGCAGGCGCCCGCCCAGTTCAGAAAGACGCTGCCGGCCGTTGGCGACTGCGTGACGGTGAGGTTCGTGCCGAGCGCGTACGCGTTACTGCAGGAGCCGGTCGCCGAGGCCCAGCTCAGGGTGCAGGTCAGTCCTGACGGGCTGCTCGTCAACGTGCCGCCACCCTGCGATCCGCTGCCGGCACTCAGCGTCACCGTGGGTGGTGCCGCGAATTGCGCCGTCACGGCACTCGTGATTCCAGCCGTGACGCTGACCGCACAGGTCGTTCCGGCACAGCCACCGGAGAATCCGGCGAACGATGAGAGGCCCGACGGTGTCGCGGTGATGGTGACGATGGCGTTCGCCGGGAAGGTCGACGAGCAGGTGCCGCCGACGAGACCTGCGGTCACTGTGCAATTGATCCCCGTCGGCACGCTGGTCACGTTGCCATTGCCGCTGCCGCCGCCGCTCACGGTCAGTCCCTGAGTGCGGAAGCTGGCGAGTGCCGTGCGCGGCTGGGACATCACCACCTGACACGGGTCGGCCGAGCAGTCGCCAGCCCAGGTGTCGAACAGTGCGTGACCGCTCCTGACCTGTTGCAGCGTGACCATCGTGTTTGCCGGAAAGACCGTCGAGCAGCTGCCGCTCGTCTGTGCGCCCGACAGCACACAGCTGATGCCGGTGGGAATGCTCGTGATCGCGCCGCCGCCCGCCGAGCCTGCACTGGCCATCACGGTGAGACGCTGCGCCGGCGCTGTGAATGCCGCCGTCGCCACGCTGGCCATGCTGCTCTCCACGGAGATGACGCAGGTGCCCCCGGTGCATGCACCGCTGAATCCATCGAAGCTGGCATTCGCAGTGCCGCCTGCGATCAGCGTCACACGACTGCCCGGGTCGAACGACGCGCTGCAGATTCCGCTCGTGACTCCCGCGGTGACCGTGCAGGCGATGCCCGAAGGTGAGCTGCTGACCGCACCCGTGCCGGTGCCGAGGCCGCGCACCGTCACGATGCCCTGCGGCGGCAGGCGATACGTGATCTCCGCCACACGCGGTTGCGAGAGTGAGATCTGGCATGGATTTCCGATGCAGTCACCGGACCAGCCCTGCAGGATGCTCGTGCCCCGAGCCACCTGCGACAGCGTCACGCCAGTGTTGGCTGGGAAGGTCGCGCGGCACACGCCCGACGTGGTGCCATCCTCGATCGTGCAGCTGATGCCCGCAGGTGCGCTGGTGACTGTGCCTCCACCGCGTGACGCCGGCGATGGCGTGACGTTCAGCGTCGCGGGCAGTGAAGGTGTCGCGGGTGTCACTGGTGTCACCGGTGTCACTGGCGTCACTGGTGTCACTGGTGTCACTGGTGTCGCGGCAGCTGTGAAGCCGGCAGCGACCGTCGCGGTTGCAGCGGAGACGATCGTCGCGTTGCATGTCGTGCCGGCGCACGTACCGGTGTAGCCTAAGAACGTCGCGCCGCCGGCACTCGCGGCGTTCAGTGAGACGGCGATGCCCGCCGGAAAGACGGCCGAGCAGGTGCCACCTGTCACACCAGCGACGACGGCGCACGCGATGCCGTCCGGCACGCTCGTCACGGATCCCGATCCCGTGCCGAAGCCCGCGACGCTCAAGGTCCCCGGCGCCGGCGGCATGCGGAACGTTGCATCGACGATGCGCTGCCCGTTCATCGTCACCACGCATGGGTTTCCGATGCAGCCATTGCTCCACGCGTGAAACACCGCCCCTGCCGATGGTTCCTGCATCAACGAGACCGCCGTGCCAACTGGGAAGCCGGCGTTGCAGGATCCCGTGCCGGGTGCCGTGCCGTTCAGGATGCAGTCGATGCCGGCAGGTGAGCTGACGATGCGTCCACCGCCAACCGATCCCGCATTCGCGATCACGGAAAGGAAGTTCGGGACGAACGTCGCGGTCACGGCGCGTGGCGCCTCCATCGAGGTCTGGCATGTGACGAGTGCGCAGTCACCGCCGAACGCGAGAAACACCGAGGTCGCACCCGGCTGGGTCTCGAGCGTCACGACGGTACCGGGCACGAAGCGTGCCGAGCATGTGCCACTCACGGTGCCACCTGCCACGGCGCAGTCGATACCGGCGGGCGTGGACATCACGCGTCCGCTGCCTGAACCGCTGCCGGCAACGGTCAGCGCGACCGTCGTCGTCACCGGTTCCGTAAAGCGGGTGATCGTGGTCTTCTCGTTACCGCCGCCGGAGCAGGCAGAAAATGCAGTCACGGCAACGACTGCCGACAGGAACTGCCGGGCAGCAGTGCGGCGCGCGTGCCGGAACGGAGTGGGCATGATGGACTTCACAGGGCACAGGTGGGCGTCGGACAGCGTGGTCGCTCATGATCGGCGCACATCGGCCGCTCACGCCCTGTGACAAAAAGCAATTGCCGTGCGCGGCCGTGACGCACCGGAGTTGCCGTCGGTTATGGCCTCGTGATGGCGGCGGCGGGCACCTGCCCCTTCGCGCGAAAAAGGTAGCTGACCTTCATGAACAGCCCATCAGTGGTGCGCCGCGCGTCGTAGGGGCGTTGCGTCTCGGTGGCATCGGCTGCGCTGCCATAGCCGACGAACACCACCGTGCCGGGGCTGGGCAGGTACGAGAGCAGCAGGTCCGCACGGCCGATCAGCGAGCGCGATGCCGCCAGCGTCATGATGGTGCCGTCGTCACGACGAAAAGACAGCGGCAGCTCCGTGCGCGGGTCGCGCAGCGCACTGCGGCGACGGAATTCGCCTTGTCCGATCACGCGCAGGAAGAGTGCGCGCGAGAACTGGTACTCCATGCGCAGGCGCGGCACGAACTGCGTGCTGAACGGTGTGCCATCGCGCACGCGATCGAACTGCTGGTAGCGCAGCAGCGCGCCGATCCGGAGCTTCGGTGTGGGACGAAGGTCCACGCTCCCGTCGATGTCGCGCCGGCTGACGGCCGATGTCTCGAAGAACTCCGGTTCGCGTCCGAGCGTCGTGGCAATGGTCGCGCCAAGCCGGCGCCACTGTGGGGTGTTGGCCGAGATGACGACGCTGGTCTGGGTGCGCTGGTCGCCGGGCGAGAAGGCGATCGTGTCGCCGGTGGCACTGCGCGTCAGGATCCGGTCGTAACGGCGTGGGTCGAACCTGATCGATTGCAGTTCAGGAACGACGTTGATCCGCCAGCCACCGTGCACGACGAACGAGTTGTCGAGTGTGGAACGGATCTCGAGCGGGCGGGCGCGGTTCAGGAAGCCGTCGTACGTCCAGATGATCGTGGTCGTGCTGAACTGTTGCTGCTGGTCCCACCAGCCGCCCCGTCGACCGAAGCGGGTCCAGCGCTGGTTGATGCTCGTGCGCACGAAGTCGTTGCGATTCACGAACCCCGACCGCGTCTCGAAATCCGGCGTGATGGCCTGCACGCCATAGCGGAATCCGTACGATCGGCCCGTCCGACCGGTGTTGGCTTCCCAGATCGCACCGTCGCGGCGGCCATCGCCATCACGCGTCATGCTGCCCGTGAGCCGCACTTCGCTGCTGTAGACGTTGCGGTACTGGAACCGAGCATCGACGCCCGCCACACGATTGAACGATGCTCCCTCGGTGCGATCCGTGTACACCATGCCGGCGTTGCTCTGGTCACCCAGGTCGCGCCGCAGGCGCAGGATCGTGAAGATGGGATTGGTCGTGCCATCGGCGCTGCCCCTCGCATCGTCGATCGCGGTCAACAGACCCACGTCCGTCTTCGGGATCTTGCCCGTGAGCTTGATCGCACCCAGCGGCTGCGCGATCTGTCGCGTGTTCACCAGCCGGTTCGGTGCATCGAACTGCTCGCTGCCTTCCACGAAGAACGGCCGCAGCTCGGGGAAGAAGAGTGCAAAGCGCACGTCGCCTGGAATCTGACCCACGTCGGTCTCGACCTGGCTGAAGTCGGGATTGATCGTTCCGTTGAGTGTGAAGTTGCTGGTCACACCCCAGCGCACATCGGTGCCGGCCGCGATGCGCGTGCCGTACTTCCAGGCACCGCTCGTGGAGTCGCGCGCGCCGTCCGCAAACGCGATCGAGTTCGGCGTCACGTCCAGCACCAGCCCGCGCTTCATGCCGCGCAGCCCGCGCAGGTAGCCGGCCTGCGCCTGGTACGCCTGCTTCGCGCGCGATGTCGGCGCCCAGGTGTCCTGGAAGCCGGTGCGCTGGGTCTGCCGCACCACCTGCAGGCCCCAGTCCTGTCCCTCCCCACGCTGGAAGCGGATCGACTTGAACGGGATGCGCAGTTCCACTTCGTAGCCGTCGTCGCGCAGGCGTCCCTTCGACTGCCAGACGTAATCCTGCGTGAGATCCACAGACCCGAGCGAGGCCCTCGATGTCCCGGGGATGGGTGTCTGCTCGTTGCGCATGCCATCGGCCTGCACGCCCAGCGGGTTCACGGCGAAGGTGAACGCGCGGCGCCGATCATTGAACGTGTCGAACGTGATCGCCACCCAGTCGTCACTCGTGATCTTGTCGCGCTCGGCCAGTGTCGCCCGTACCGTCCCCGGTGGCGCCCAGGCGCGCACGCCCACGTACAGTGCGTCGGCCGCGTGCCAGATGCGGACCTCCGTCGAATCCTGCGCGCGGCGGCCGTCGACCGGGTTGTAGCTGGTGAACGAGGTCAGCACGGCGGCGCGGGCCCACACCGCCTCGTCCAGCCGTCCATCGATCACGGCCGAGGTGTCCACGCGTACGGCACGCACGTTCAGCGCGCCCGCACGCCCATTGTAGGTCGGCGGCGCGTCGCGTGGCGGCGACGCCGCTGGCCCAGGTCCCGCCGTCGTGGCGGGACCTGCGGGTACGGCTAACTGAAACAGTGCGAACAGGGCGACCAGCATGACCAGGTGTGGGAGGGCAGGACAGCGCCTCACACGATCCGAGTCTCGTGGCGCAGCTTGGCCAAGTTAACGGCTCAGCTGGCTCGGACGTTCGAACCGGATCGGGAAGGTGACGGCCCCCGGACGTTTACAGCAGCCCGCTGATGGGCTGCGCGTCATGCTCCGCGAACCGTTCCAGACGCAGCGGATGGACGTCCAGCGTCGTGGCCCGGCCGTCGCAGAGCAGTTCGGCCGCCAGCTGACCCAGGATCGGCGAATGCATCACGCCATGCCCGGACGAGCCGTTTACCAGCAGCAGGTTGTCGCAGCCGGGCGCGCGGCCGAAGATCACCGTCTTGTCGGGACTCATCTCGTACAGCCCGACCCAGTGCGCAGCCGGATCGAGCGCGGTCGTGCGCATGAGCGGCACCCGTTCGCGTGCGATCGCCATCATGCGGTCCACCAGCGGCTGGTCCAGATCCAGCGCATACGGATCGTCGCGCAGTGTGTCGACGGGCCAGTTCAGCAGTGCGCGGCGATCACGGACGCGCAGGTGAAATGCGTCGCGTGCCCAGATCGTCATCGGGAAACTGTCGTCCAGCGCGGTGAGCGGCTCGGTGCAGGCGATCTGTCGACGTGCCGGCTGCACCGGCAGATTCACGCCAGCCATTGCCGCGATCGGTGCGGACCAGGCACCGGCTGCGTTCACGACCTGCCCCACTGCGATCCGCTCACCAGCGACGGTGACGTGCGTGATCCGTCCGCTGGTATCGCGCGACATGCCCTGCACGGGCGAATTCCACTGCACCTGCACACCGCCGCGCGCCGCCGCGTCCAGATAGCCGCGCAGCATCTGCATCGGCCGTATCGTGCCATCGCTCGGACACCAGGCGGCACCGAGTACACCATCCATCATCACATGCGGATTGATGCGCTGCGCCTCGTCGGGCGTCAGCTCGCGCGCCTCCGTCAGGCCCGCCGCATGCTGGATGTCGCGCGCGGCACGAAAGCTGTTCAGCGTGGCTTCGTCGTCGGCCAGGAACAGGTACCCGACGGGTCGGTACCCGGGATCGACGCCCACGTCGTCCATGAATCGCAGCAGCTTCGCGCGCGAGCGCAGCGACAGTTCCACGTTGATGGTGTTCGCAAACTGTCCGCGGTAGCCACCCGTCGCCTTGCCCGTGCTGCCGCCGCCGGGCTCCGGCAATGCATCCACCACCAGCACATCGCGCGCACCGCGCTGCTGCAGGTGCCAGGCGATGGATGCGCCGATCACACCACCACCGATCACCAGAATCGAGACAGAGCGGGTCATGCCGCAATTCTATATCATTCGTCGTCCCGAGAGACCTCGCCTCCGTGCATCCTTCGTCCTCTGCCGCGCCATGAACGCCGCCCTGCTTGCCGCTGCCACGTCTGCGTTTCCGACCGACCTGCCCGGCATCACGCTGGGCGCAGTCACGCACGAGGGAACGATCGACCCGACGCCGCTGGTGCGGCTGCCGCTCGCGATGATGACGCGGCACGGCCTGATTGCCGGCGCAACGGGCACCGGCAAGACGAAGACGTTGCAGTTGATGGCCGAACAGCTCTCGGCGCAGGGCGTTCCGGTATTCCTGGCCGATGTGAAGGGCGACGTGGGCGGGATTGCCATGGCCGGCACCCCGCACCCAAGAATCGCCGAGCGCGCGACGGCCACTGGCTATACATGGCAGCCGACGGGTTTTCCGGTCGAGCTGCTGTCGCTCACCGGCCGCACCGGTGGTCAGCTCCGCGCCACGATCTCCGATTTCGGACCGCTGTTGATGTCCAAGGTGCTTGGGCTCAACGAGACGCAGTCCAGCGTGCTGGCGCTCGTATTCAGGTACTGTGACGACAAGGGCCTGCTGCTGCTGGACCTGAGCGACCTGCGCGAGGTGCTGCAGTACCTGAGCGAGGATGGTGCGGCCGAGCTGAGGGAATACGGCGGCATGTCGAAGGCCACGGTGGGTGTGCTGCTGCGCAACATCATCGGCCTGGAGTCGCAGGGCGCGGACAGCTTCTTCGGCGAGCCGGCCTTTGATCTGAACGACCTGTTCTCCGTGGAGCGCGATGGGCGTGGCCTGATCTCGGT
>Ga0105045_10005033_pt1 | contig 11574 bp, 7 predicted proteins | sample MAT02_FD_78089 | JGI IMG/M metagenome (GOLD analysis project Ga0105045, IMG submission 78089) | Freshwater microbial communities from Lake Fryxell liftoff mats and glacier meltwater in Antarctica - MAT-02 (megahit assembly) | ecosystem: Environmental > Aquatic > Freshwater > Ice > Liftoff... | reverse complement strand
GGGAAACTGTTTGTTCAGCTCCTCGTCGATGGAGATGAGATAGACCCCAGGGATAGCCGCGCCGTCCACCACCAGCTCCTCGCTGCGGCGGCCATGGCGGATGGTTGCTTTGCGCTGCGCTCCGCGCGGATCTGTCACGGCGAGAGCTTCGCCATTCTCCCCTTCCCCGGGGATGAACGCGGATGCGGGGATGATCTCCTTCGCCCCGCCGGGGGGGATCCAGTAAAGTTTCACCAAAGCGCCTCCTGTGTCCTCGCTGTAAGTGACGGTGATGTCGAGAGGCTTGCCAGCCTCAAGGGTGACATCGCCAAGATCGTGCTCACCATTGCCTGAGCGCATTTCCGAACTGCCCTCGATCTTCACGGCGATATTGTCATCCACGGAAGTGGCGAAGCGGTATTGCCCGCTCACCGAGGGGACGATCTTGCCGGTCCAGCGCACGAAGAAGCTATCGTTCGGCATCCCTTTGAAAGGCGGATCGTTGCCCCAGTCGAAGTCAATGGCACCATCCAAGCGTTTCATGGACTTGCCGCTCTTTCTCTCGTCCTTGCCCTTGAAATACTCACCAAGGAGGCCTCCGCCGGAGTTGCGGAGGGCGATGGTGGGATTCCACGATGCATCGACGTTTAGATCCGCGCCTCGGCCAGCGGCCCAAGTGGTGAGCTCGTGGATGAATGGGACGAAGGAGCGCTTCGCGGGAAGTCCGCCGGAGCGCGAGTCTAGCGCCGCGGTAACCAGCAAAGTACGGCCTTTCCCGTAGTTCCTCGCTGCTATGAAGGTGTCGCCGTTTCCGAAGGCTGCAGCTTGGGTTGCCACATCACCATGGGCAGTGGCTTTTCTCCAGCGGGTGATATTGGCCTCTTTGAGATCCCCTTTCTCGCCAAAGATTTTTAGAGCCTCATGGTTGAACGTGGAAGGTGCGGGTCTGATACCAGCGGGATCAGTCGCTTCCTCGCCGATTTCCATGGGAACGAGAAATCCGTCAAGACCGTCCCACGCGTTATAAAAGCCCGCGTCCGCCCGTGGCCCCGCGATGGTGATGAGCCCGGCTCCCTCAGCTACCTTGCGGGCGAGTGTCCTCGCGACTCCCGGAGGCAGACGTTGCACATCGGCGAGGATCACGACCTCCGCGTTTTCAAAATCCTCATCGCGTAACGCGGTGGCGTTCACCACCCGTGGATCCATGAGAAAGGATTCCCCTGAAGCCTTCCCGCCAAGCACCGCTTGGCTGGGTGCGAGGGCGAGGGCGGAGTATCCCGAAGCCCTCTCGAAAAACGATCCCGATGGGTTTCCTTCCACTAACAGGACAGGGAGCTTCGAGCGGACGTTGACCACCTGATCAAGCCTGTCGTCACCTTCCAGATCGTCTTTTGCATCGATGCGGAGCTGGACGAGCTGCGGGCCGGGTTCACTGAACTTGTGGCGAAATTCGATGGTTTCCGATTGCCCTGCGACGAGCAGACCGACGGGAGTTTCTCCCAACTTCGTGCCGCCCACTTCGATAGAAACTGGCCCCGGTGTAATAGCTTGGTCGCCGGTGTTCTGAACTTCTGCACGGATCACCACTTCACGATCAGTCCCGACGACTGGACGAGAAAGGCTGATGTTGTTGAGGGCGATGTTGCGGAAATTTGCCGGGGTGCCGAAGCTGCGGAGAATGAGTTTTGGTTTGTTCGGTAGGCCGTTCCATGCGGTTTCCAATGTCCGCCATGCGCCTGGATTATCGAAACGCCAGCCGGCGCGTTGAGAGTCGGTGAAGACGATGATCTCCTTGGAGGCATTCGTCCCTTCGGAAAGGGCAAGAGTCGCCATGCCGAGCGCTTCGTGGGCGCGGAAGGTTCCGCCGATGGGGGCCAGGCCGTCCAGAACCCCGAGCACGTCTGCCCTGTGGGTAAGAGGAGCCGCGGTGACCGGTTCTGGAGCGGGCCCGCCGAGAACTACTGTGAATGCCGTGCCTCGTGGCGATTCGTTGACCACCCGTTTCGCCTCGGCGATGGCGTGTTCAAAACTGGTCTGCCCGTCGCGAACGAGCTGCATGGAGGTGGAGGCATCGATCACGAGTGCGACATCCCTGCGCCCCGATGCCTCGAAGCGCTTGAGGTTCACGTATCTTTCAAACAGCACGAGACCGGCCGCTAGAAGAAGGACGGTGAGAGAAATGCCCCGGACAATCCAGCGGGCCTTCCTGCTGCTGAGGACGAACGAGCCGCCGAATAGGGCGATGCCCAGAAGTGCCGCCGGCAGGACGAAGAGCCACGGAACCGAGGAATCCGGTGTCACGAACGGCCGGGCGATGGCGAGCGCGATCAGGCCGAGGAGCAGACAGCGTGCGGCCATGAGGAGGAGATCCTCCCATTCCATTTTCCTCCGTCGGACGGAGATGGTATCGAAGAGAAAACGCATCGCGCCCCATTCCACGGGTTTCGCGGCCTGCTGGCGCACTAGGTGGATCAGGATGGGGATCGAGACCCCAGCAAGACCGAGCAGTAACCATGGATTGAGAAACAACATAAAAAATTATTAACTACTAGATATCTGGTAATTTATCTTCTCCTTCCGGCGAGATAGCGCAGGAGGGAGTCTTGCAATGGGTTCTTTGTATTGATGGCTAAGTAGTCAGCGCGCATTTTGCCGCAGGCTCCATCGATACTTTTAACGAAATCACGCAGCCGCTCCAAATAGGCGGCGCGGACGGCCTGGGGATCAATGCGCAGCATTTCCTCGATGCCTTCGAGATCTTTGAAACGTTGGAAAGATTTAAAAGGGAAAGTCAGTTCTTCCTCGGCGAGCATGTGGACGACGACAAGCTCGTGCCCGCGGAAATCGAAGTGGTGGAGCGCTTCGATGATATCCTTCGGGTCGTCAAAAAGATCGCTGATGAGGACGATCATCCCGCGCTTTGGCACCTGTTCTGCGACGGCGTGGAGGACACTGGCGACTTTTGTATCGCCCCCGGGTTTGGTCTTATGGAGCTCTTCGAGGATACGGCGCACCTGGCTCGGGCGGCTGCCGGGGCGGACGAAGGTTTTCACCTCTTTGTCAAAGGTGACTAGGCCCACCCCGTCCCCCTGTTTCACGAATAGGTAGGACAGGGCTGCTGCGAAATGTTTCGCGTATTCGAGCTTGGAGAGGGGCTTACCATTGAGCTTTGCGGCGTGATCCCCGGTGTATTCCATGGAGCCGGAAACATCCACGGCCATGATGGCGCGGAGGTTAGTTTCCTCGATGTATTGCTTGATGACGGAGCGGTCGCTTTTTCCCATTACCCTCCAATCGAGATTCTTCGGATCGTCACCTGGTGTGTATTCCCGGTGTTCTGCAAACTCGACTGACGCGCCTTTGTCAGGAGACGTGTGCCTGCCGCTGAGAGTGCCGACCATACGTTTCCGCGCATACCATTCAAGGCGGCGCAACACGGTCATGATCTCCGGCGGCAGCAGCCGCATACACTCCGGCATTTTCAATTCGTCGCTCATCAATTAGTCTTGGGAAAAGCCTTACAAGACGATGTCGGATTTCGGAGCGAGGGTTTCCACGAGACGGCGGATGATCTCATCACTGGTGATCCCGGCGGCTTCGGCATTGAAGGTGGTGATGACACGGTGGCGGAGGACGGGTTTCGCGATGGCCGCGACGTCGGCCGTTGTGGCATGGAAGCGGCCCCGCAGAACAGCGTGAGCTTTGGCAGCGGAGATCAGGGAAATCCCAGCGCGTGGACCCGCACCCCAGCCGACCATTTCCTTCACGAAATCCGGCGCTTCGTCAGACTTCGGTCGGGTGGCGCGGGCGAGGCGTGCGGCGAAATCGATCACGTGGTCACCGACGGGGACGCGTTTGACGACAGCCTGAAGTCGGAGAATTTCCTCGGCGTTGAGTGACGGGGTTACCTTGGCGTTGCTCGGGCTGGTCACACGGCGGATGATTTCGCGCTCGTCCTCGGCAGTTGGGTAATCGACGATGATGTTGAAAAGGAAGCGGTCGAGCTGCGCTTCTGGCAGTGGATACGTCCCTTCCTGCTCGATTGGGTTTTGGGTCGCAAGGACGAAGAACGGTTTCGGGAGATCGAGCGTGTGCTCGCCAACCGTGACGTGGTGCTCTTGCATCGCCTCAAGAAGGGCGGCTTGGGTCTTGGGTGGCGTCCGGTTGATTTCGTCTGCCAGAACCATGTTCGCGAAAAGCGGGCCATGGACGAATCGGAAACCGCGGTGGCCGGTTTCGGGATCGACCTCAAGCACGTCGGTTCCGGTGATATCGGCGGGCATCAAGTCGGGGGTAAACTGGACGCGCTTGAAGCTGAGTTCAAGGGCTTCGGCGAGTGTGGAAATGAGGAGGGTTTTAGCAAGGCCTGGAACGCCGACGAGGAGTGCGTGCCCTCGGCAGAAAATCGCCATGAGCGTTTGCTCGACGACTTCGTCTTGGCCGACGATCACGCGGCCTACTTCTTCCTTCATTTTTGCATAAACTTGCTGGAGCCGTTCAACTGCTTGCTGGTCTTCGTTCGCCATAGGAATGACTATACACACCAACGTGTCGCGGACTTACAGGGAAAGTTAAAAAACTTATGGATGAGTGCGAAAATATCCACAAGGCATTAAATATTAAGAGGTAGTGAGCATGCATTTGTCTCAACCGGCTTTTTCTAGTCGATGATTTTGCTAAACCTGTTCCGAAAGAACTTCTGTTCGGTCTCTCTTCTCCAGCCATACAATTAGGATTGCCAGATCCGCCGGGGTAATCCCTGGGATCCTTGCCGCTTGTCCGACAGTTCGAGGCCGGATCTCGGAAAAGCGAACCTGCGCTTCTTTCTTCAGCGCGGGGATGGATGAGAAATCGAGATCTGGTGGTATCCCCTTCCCCTCCTGACGGGACATGCGGTCGATTTGCTGCTGCTGTCTTCCAAGGTGTCCCTCGTATTTGAAATCCGTCTCGATAATAGGCCAAGCTTCATCGGAGAATTCGTTGCGGATCTCATCTGGGAGGGTTTGCCAGCTCTTGTCGCCACGTCGGAACCATTGGTCGAGCTTCACCCCTTCATAGGTGGTCTTGCGTATCCATGGATCCGCACGCTCGAGTTCCGCAGCTTTGTGGGAAACGCGCTCGACTCTCTCCCCTGATGCAAGGCCGATCTTTGCAGCTAGAGGGGTTAGGCGTAGGTCGGCATTGTCTTGGCGGAGTAATAGGCGATATTCCGCACGGCTGGTAAACATGCGATATGGCTCCGTACAGCCACGGGTCACGAGGTCGTCAATCATTACTCCTAGATACGCTTCGTCACGACCGAGGATAAATGGCGGTTTCCCTTGTGCCTTTAGGGCGGCATTCGCCCCGGCAATTAGCCCCTGCCCTGCTGCTTCCTCGTAGCCCGAAGTGCCATTGATCTGACCAGCGAAATAGAGTCCCTCCACTCGTTTCGTCTCGAGTGTAGGATGAAGCTGGGTCGGTGGGCAGTAGTCGTACTCCACCGCATACCCTGGGCGGAGGATCTCACATTTCTCAAGACCTGGAATGGTGCGAAGGAAATTCAGCTGAACCTCGTATGGAAGCGAGGTTGAAACCCCGTTTACGTAGTATTCTAGAGTGTGACGACCTTCGGGTTCGAGAAAGACCTGATGGCGCTCTTTTTCTGCGAAACGGACCACCTTATCCTCGATAGATGGACAGTAGCGTGGGCCCACGCCTTCGATCACGCCACAATACATGGGTGATTGATCGAGGTTTCCAGCGATGATTTCGTGGGTTCTGGGGTTTGTATAGGTGATCCAGCATGGCATTTGTTCCACGTGGAACGTTGGATCGCCCCAAGGGTTCAGAGTAAAAATGTCGTTTTCGCCCTTCTGGATGCGATCTGCCATGAAGCTAAACTTGGGAATTGGGCTGTCGCCGGGCTGGATCTCACACTTGGAGAAGTCCAGGGAGCGACCGTTTAAGCGGCAGGGCGTTCCAGTTTTGAAGCGTTTCACTTGGAAGCCGTAATGCTTCAGTGAATCGGATACCGTGGATATCGCGTCCCCCATGCGCCCGCCTTTCTCATTTTTCAGGCCCACGTGCATGAGGCCGCGCATAAAAGTTCCTGCGCTGAGAATTACCGATCTACCCCCGATCTCCATATCAAGTGTTGTGCGGATTCCAGTGATGCGCTGTTCTCCATCGACAAGAAGTTCGGCGACGTTGCCTTGATGGAGGTCGATCCCTTCCGTTTTCTCCAGTTCCATCTTCATACGGAATTGGTATGCCTTCTTGTCGCACTGAGCGCGTGGGGCGCGAACGGATGGACCTTTCGATGCGTTCAGCATGCGCCATTGGATACCCGTAGCGTCTGTATTAATGCCCATGGCGCCTCCGAGAGCATCGATTTCTCGAACCATGTGCCCCTTCGCAAGACCGCCAATCGCCGGATTGCAAGACATCTGGCCGACGGTATCGAGATTCTGGGTGAGAACAGCGACCTGGGCACCAAGCCGTGCAGCGGCCAGTGCGGCCTCGACACCAGCGTGTCCGGCACCGATCACGATCACATCATACTCTTTGGGATATCTGAACATCTTGCGGAACGCGACATTAGCATTAGAAATCTCCGAGGCAACACCCGACTGAAGAAGGCAAAAGTTCCACGTGGAACAACCGGGGCCCATTCATAGGCGCCGAGAAAGCGCAACCAGCACTGCTTTTTGGGCGTGGAGGCGGTTTTCTGCCTGTTGGAAAATTGTGTCTGCGTGTTCTTCAAGGATTTCTTCGCTGATCTCTTTTCCACGGTAGGCTGGCAGACAGTGGAGGACGATGTGGTTATCAGCCGCGCCGGAGAGCAGATTCGAGTCGACTCGATATCCGGCGAACTCTGCTTCTTTTTCCTTTTGACTCTCTTGACCCATGGAGAGCCAAACGTCCGTGTTTATCACGTTCGCACCCTTCACAGCAGTGATCGGGTCGTCGGAAACGGTTATCATATCCGCATTCAGGGACGACAAGAAATCCGCCGGAGGCTGGCAAGACTTCGGAGAAGCAACATGGAGTTCGAAGTTAAGGATCTTCGCAGCCCACATCCATGAACGGGTCATGTTTGAGAAACCATCACCGATGAATGCGAATTTCTTCCCTTCCCAGCCCCCGAGCTTTTCGTGAACCGTCAGGAGATCGGCTAGAATTTGGCAGGGATGCTCGTCATCAGTGAGTGCGTTGACCACCGGGAGCTTTGAGAATTCCGCGAAGTCGATTACGTCCTGCTGGGCGAAGGTGCGGATGATGACCCCGTGAACCATCCTGCCGAGCACTCTGGCAGTGTCCTTGATTGGCTCGCCGCGTCCAAGTTGGATGTCGTTACTAGAAAGAAACATGGGGAATCCGCCCAGCTCACGGACACCGACTTCAAAGGAAACTCGTGTTCTAGTGGAGGATTTTGTAAAAATCATCGCCCAAGTCTGTCCGGCGAGTGGCTGCGAGGAGTGATTTCCGCGCTCGGCCTTGAGGCGCACGGCATCGGTCACAAGTCTTGCGATTTCTGCCGCGCTGAGTTCTTCGATTGAAAGCAGATTCTTCATGATGTCGGGTCGGGTAAAAATTCGGAAAGGACTTCTTTGATGATGGCGAGGGCTTCATCGACCTCTGCATCGGTGACGTTCAAGGGCGGGAGAAGGCGGATCGTTTCCGAGCCGGCGGCGACGAGCAGCAGACCTTTTGCCATCACTGATTTGACGACTTTAAGGGCACAGGTTTCCCCCTCTACAACGGGGATCAGATTCGGGTTCAGGCCGATGCCCAGCAGGAGACCGAGGCCACGGACTTCCGTAATCACGGGAAGCTCCCAGGAAGCGATCTCCGCGCGGATTCTCGCCTCTTGCTTGGTAGCGTTTGCGGAAAGTTTCTGTTCACGGATTTCCCTGAGGGTTTCCAGTGAGGCGGCGCAGACCAAAGGATTGCCTCCGTACGTAGAGCCATGCGAGCCCGGTCCCATGAGCGAGGATAGTTTGGTTCCCGTTTCATCCACGGAGCGGTCGTTGAGCCAGAAGCAGCCGATTGGGACTCCCCCGCCCATTCCTTTAGCCCAGGAAATTCCGTCAGGCTCGATGTCCGGAGCAATTGCGCGCCAGGCCATCAATTCACCGCAGCGGCCGAAGCCGGCCTGCACTTCGTCGAACATCAGTAGGAGGTCGTGTTTTTTGCAAAGGGCGGCGAGTGCTTCAAGAAACTCTTTCGAGGCAACATTCACCCCGCCCTCGCCTTGGATAGGTTCGAGCAGGAAAGCTACGGTTTCGTCCTTCACCGAATTTTCGAGTGCGGCGACGTCGTTGTAGGGAAGATAGCGGAAGCCAGGGAGGAGCGGATCGAATCCCTGCTGAATCTTCGGTTGGCCAGTGGCGGACATGCTGCCCAAGGTTCTACCGTGAAAGGATTGTTGGAAGGTCACGACTTCGAAACGCGGCTTCCCGTTTGCCTGTGGTTTCAGATGGCCGTAACGGCGGGCGGATTTGATCAAGCCGTCATTCGCCTCTGCACCAGAGTTTGAAAAGAAAATTTTCCCCTTTAGGCCGACGTGGTTTTCATTGATCTCTTTTGCCAGAAGTCCTTGAGCGTCAGTGAGATACAGATTCGAAACATGCATCAGTTTTCCCGCCTGCTCACGGATCGCGCCGACTACGCGCGGATGGCAGTGCCCAAGTGAACAGACTGCGATGCCCATACAGAAATCCAAGTATTCACGACCCGCATCATCGCGCACGCGCACGCCCTGACCCTCGACAAGCGTGAGTGGGAAGCGGCCATAGGTCGCCATGACGTGATCGTTGAATAATTCGGGCGTGTTCATTTATAACTCCGGCTATCTCCCGGAAAGGGGCGGAGGCTATACGTCATGGTGAAAATAGCAATCCACTTTCGTGATGCTAAGAATTGTAAACTACGCTGGATGCCGAAGAGCGCCAACCCGCTATTCTTTTGGCGGCTTTTTCTTCTTCGCGATGCGCTTCGGCGTCGCCCAGTGATCGACGGAGGAGTTGACGAGGAATTCGTTGCCGAGGGCTTCACGGCCGAGGAGAATGCGGTGGATCATACGCTTGCGGCAGACGAGGGAGACGATGATCTTTTTCTCTATGCCGGCGAGGAGAAGTGTGGTCTCGACGAAAATGCGGTCGGTGGGGTGGCCTGTGGAGGATCGGACACGTTTGCGTATTTTGATTTCCTCCTCAAGGGTGATGAGTTTTCTTTCCTTACGGTCGAGCCGGACGGTGAAGCGGACGCGGTTGCCGGGAAGCTCGACGATCTCGGCGCAGTCAATGGCGGAGCTTTTTGCTCCCGTATCGGCCTTTGCTTTGAGCCGCAGGGACCATTCCGGAAACTCCACCCACTCCCGCCAGCCGATGGTCATGCTCATGGCGTGGGTTCCTCGGGGTTGGTGGGTTTGGGAAGTTTTTTCATCTTCCTGCGCTTCTTCTTTTTCGCAGGGATGAGGCCTTTCATGTGCTCAGATTTCCCGTAGCAGAGGAGGGTATCGTCCGGCTCGAGGACGCGTGAGCCTTTGGGGTTCGAGATCACGGAACCTTTCCTGCGTAGGGTGAGAACCACGACGTCCTGCTCGCGGAGGCCTGTCTCTTCGATGGTCATGCCGACATAGGCGCTTCCCACCGGGACGTGAACATCTGCGACAGAGTATCCACGGGAAACGGTGAGGCGCTGACGAATATCGATTTCCGGGAATTTGATCTGATCCTCGATATAGTCGATGATCTCGCCGGCGATGTCGAGGCCGGTGGCTCCTTCGATGCCTTCGAGACCCGGAGAAGAGTTCACCTCCATAATCTGCGGGCCGTCCTTTCCTTCCAACATATCGACCCCGCAAATGCGCAGACCCATGATCTGAGCGGCACGGACGGCGGCTTCCTCGTAGGCGGGATCAAGCGTGATGGCCTCGGCCTTCCCGCCCCGGTGGACGTTTGAGCGGAATTCCTGGCCTTGGGCGACGCGGCGAATGGCAGCAACAACACGATCACCGATGACGAAGGCACGCACGTCCTTGCCTTTACTCTCGGCGACGAATTTCTGGAGAAGAACCTGCTGCTTGGTGCTGTGGAGGGTTTCCACGATGGCTTTTGCGATCTCGATTTTGTCCGCGAGAATGACGCCCACCCCTTGTGTGCCTTCGAGGAGCTTGATGATCACTGGTGCTCCGCCGACGCGCATGAGGGCGTCTTCGACATCCCGTTTGTCATCGACGTAGGCGGATGTGGGGATGCCGACGTCGTGGCGGGATAGGATCTGGAGCGAGCGGAGTTTGTCGCGCGAGTTGCTGATACCGGCGGCAGTATTCGGTGTGAAAACGTCCATCTGCTCGAACTGGCGGACAACGGCCGTGCCGTAGCGGGTGATGGATGTGCCGATGCGTGGCAAGACGGCGTCGGGAGTGCGGAGGGCTTTTCCGTGGTAATAGAGATCAGGATCTCCTTGGTCTAAGCCGATGGCGAGGCGGAGAGTGTTAAGAACTTCGATTTTGTGGCCCCGTTTTCTACCTGCCTCAATAAGACGGCGGGTGGAATAGCATTTCGGGGAGCAGGAGAGGATGGAGAGTTTCATAAACAGGGAGGAAAATCCGCAAAGGAATTTGCCCGGACAGAACGCATTCATACGGGCAGCGATGCGGTGCGTCAAAGGAAAGTGCTGAATCGGCGGGCCTGTCTCGTAACAAAAAACCGCGTGCCCTTTCACGGCAATGCCCGAAGCCTCCGCGTTTTCGTTTCGCGGGAATTCTCCGTCCCTGCGCCTAACTTCCCCGCCCATGTTCACACGCCTTCCGTCTTCTTGGTTCTCAAACGTGCGCGGCGATGTTCTCTCCGGCCTCGTCGTTGCCCTCGCTCTCATTCCGGAAGCAATCGCCTTCTCGATCATCGCCGGAGTTGATCCCAAGGTCGGCCTCTACGCCTCGTTCCTCATCTCCGTCATCATCGCTTTCGCAGGGGGAAGACCTGCGATGATTTCCGCAGCGACCGTAGCGATGGCTTTGCTAGTTGGGACATTGGTGAAAGTCCACGGGGTGGAATACCTTCTCGCCGCCACCGTTCTGACCGGGGTGATCCAGTTCATCTTCGGGCTGCTGAAAGTGGGATCCGTGATGCGTTTCGTTTCGAAATCCGTGATGACCGGCTTCGTCAACGCCTTGGCGATCCTGATTTTCGTCGCCCAGCTCCCCGAGCTGAATCTTTCCAGACCCGATGTCTCATGGATCGCCTACGCGATGACAGCCGGCGGTCTCGCGATCATCTACATTCTGCCGCGTTTCACGAAAGCGATCCCCTCCCCGCTGATCTGCATCATTGTCCTTTCGCTGATCGCCGTGTTTATGAAAATCGACGTCCGCACCGTCGGCGATCTCGGGGAACTCCCGGGAGCCCTGCCGAGTTTCTGGATCCCACAGGTGCCGTTCAGTCTGGAGACTTTGAAAATCATCCTCCCGTTCTCCATCAGCTTGGCCATCGTTGGCCTTCTGGAATCCCTGCTCACCGCCCAGATCGTGGATAAGCTCACCGACACCTCCAGCGACAAAAACCGCGAAGCGCGCGGCCAAGGCATCGCGAATTTCATCACCGGCTT
>Ga0105045_10005032_pt1 | contig 11576 bp, 8 predicted proteins | sample MAT02_FD_78089 | JGI IMG/M metagenome (GOLD analysis project Ga0105045, IMG submission 78089) | Freshwater microbial communities from Lake Fryxell liftoff mats and glacier meltwater in Antarctica - MAT-02 (megahit assembly) | ecosystem: Environmental > Aquatic > Freshwater > Ice > Liftoff... | reverse complement strand
GCTCGATCCATCAAAAGGATGGGGAACATTCGCGTCAACTTCGCTGTTTAGGCCACCCTACCAAAATCCCTCCCCCCCCCAGGCAAATTTCGAACGAGGTCCTCCCTCAACGAACACGAGCGAAAAAAGGAAACAGAATGGCAACTATAGAAACATTGGCCGCAAGCGAGGCCGGTGCCAGTACCAGCGGATCATCCATGGCAGTGGTGGTCCGCGAAACCCCTGTCGTCATTAAGGCCAGTGTGCTTGCACCTGGATTCCGACTTACACAGTACTACCAAAAGCTTCGCGTAGAAGGCTTTTCTGACTTGCTTCCTGAGCAAATCGAAATTGATCCAACTTCCATTGCCAGTGGCGGCGAGGTGCGAATCGATCAGATTGCTCTCCCACCCTGCTGTGAGATTATCGGCGTCTGGTTTGCAAACCCGGTCATCAGTGTCGAGCAAGTCAGTTAAGGCAGGTCAGGAACGTAAGTCACTTCATCTCATGATCAAGTGATCGCGCTGGTTCAGTCGGAACACCTGAGCGGGGCCAAAGGCTCCGCTTTTTTCGTTTGTGAGCGACTTGATTTAGCTCTTATTCGAAACAGGCGTTTCTTTGTTACCATCACGAATGAACGGCTCTCGCTCTTTCACGCCTTCAGCGTCTTTCACTTCACGAACCCAAATGTTTCGAAATCGAACTGGGTTGCCGTGATCCTGAAGCGAGATCGGTCCTTTCGGCGGGTGGGCTTTATACTGCGGCGGACGGTTGAAGGGCGTATCACCGAGTAACGCAAAATGGTTTAGGATTAAAACGCCATTGTGTACTGCGGTGATATAAGCAGGCGACTCAAGCGAGCCATCGTCCTTAAAGCGAGGACAGGTCCAATAGATGTCGTAAGTGTTCCACTCGCCTGGTGGTCGCATCGCATTGACCATCGGAGGTGTCTGCTTGTAGATGGCCCCCGCTTGGCCGTCGAAGTAGGTTTCATTATCAAACGAATCGAGAACTTGTATCTCGTATCGCCCCATCAAAAAGATGCCGCTATTTCCGCGTCCCTGGCTGCTACCGACCGCTGGTGTTGGTGCAGACCATTCGATGTGTACCTGGCAGTCACCAAACTCATCTTTCGACGTGATTGCAGCCTTGCCGCAAATTAGCGAATCCCCGTCAACCTTCCAAGTGTCGGCGTTATTCCAATGAGTCTTGTCGGTGCCATCGAATAAAACAACAGCGCCTGCCGGAGGTTCTGAATTGGTTAGTCCAGGAGTGACCACGGCGGGTTCCGTCCATTTGATTCCGTTCAAATACTCTTCGCTCGTCGCAAGCGATGGGGCAACCACGAGCATCACGAACGGGACAAGATTGCGAGAATGCAATGGGAGGTTGAGCAGGAAGGTTTTTTGCAGGTTCATCGGTGTGTATTGCTTTCGAGTTACGAGAGAGCGGGTTCAGGACGGAAACTGAGCGAACGCCCTCATTGTAATCGAAGCCAACCGCAAGGTAATGCGATCAACACGCCAGCCTATTTCTTTGGTTCCATGACCGGCAATGTGGGCGTAATGTTTTTGAGGTCGGTCCACAACGTACCCTCGCCGGCATAAAATAACCTGAGATCAAGCGTCTCAGGTAGTTGTTCAGCAAAGCCCCACTTGTTGTACGCTTCGGTGGATCCGAAAGCCTGAACGGCTAAACGAAATTTATCCGAAGTGGCCTCCGCGGCAAGCTTCTTCGCTTCGGAGGTTGCGCGGCCAAGCATAACCGTCTTCTTGGCATTCAACTCTGCGGTTTGACGATCGATCTTGGCGATCAATTGCTCGGTTTCGGCCGCGATTTCTTTCGCTAGCTTTTCGCCTTCTGCGAGCACGGCCGCGCGAAGTCGATCGGTATCGGCTACGACACGCTCCGCTTCGAGTTCAACTTTCTTGACGGCTTCGCGGAAGTCTGCCTCGATGCGCGCAGTCTTGGTTTCTTCATCGCGAGTCAGCTTCAACTCGTCCGCGACGTAGCCCTTTTGAATCGGTTCGCGAACATTCGCTGGTATGTAGATATGACGGACTAGGCCATACAGCAACGTGATTCGCTTCTCTTCGAGGACATCCTTAAAGTCGCTGCTAACTCCAGCCTGAAATGCTTCTCGTTGATCACCGACAAGCAATTCGATCGCGCCCATCTTCGAGCCATTGTTCCGGCAGATACTTTCAGTCTGCGGTTCGATCACCTTGGATGCAACCGCTTCGATGTTACCAAACGTGCGGACAACGGCGGCGGCATCTTCTGGCATAATGCCCCAAATCGCTGAGAAATCTATTTGAATGTCAAAGCCGTCATTGCTGGGGAAGTTGATCCCTGTGCCACTGACCGGAATGGCTTCGCCCTCGACATCGACCATCGGCTCACCTTTCGCATCAACACTCTGCGTGACTTCGATACTGGTATCTCGAAAGCCAATGTTGATCACGTCGATCTGCTGCTCTTTGGGGTTAATCGGATAGAGGCCCGGTGGCAAGATTTTGTCTTGGATACCTGCGACTAGGCCCAGCTTCGGATTGTCTGTCTGCATCGTGACAACGCCAACGTAACCGGTTGGAATCTCAACCCAACCGCTGACTTTTTCTTGGTCGCCGGAAGTCGAAACCTCAGTGCCAACGATTTTGAATTCGTAGGCATAGGGGTTCGCACGATATCGTCCTGGACCAAAGACCTTACGAAGAATGCCGCGGCTTTGCGATATCGCTTCGCCTTGCAAATCACCGTCGACCAGGAACTTGCCCGATGGCAACGGATCACCCACCTTGCATGTCACGACACCGATCTGGTGCGGCATGACGACGACGTCAGGAACAATCGTTCTTTCCCAGTAGATGGGATTGAAGAAATGTCGTCCCGGGCCTTTCATCTCGCGCATCACGCCGACTTGTCCCTCTTCGGCAAGTCGCCCGGCGACGGGTTCGTCGGCAGGTAAAATTAATGGCCCTTTATACCGCAGTAATAGGCTGTGACCCTCGGGTACATAGACTCGGCAGAAAACCCAGTCGAAGGTTCCGTAGGCAAGCAGGCCCAAGAACAATGCAGCAACAGTAAGGCTAATAATCGGTGTATTGGGTTTGATAGACATGACTACTTCAACTCCTCAGTTTTTGGCGTTGAGACGGTTGCGTTTTTTGGCGTTGAGACGGTTGCGTTGCTAAAGTCTTCGAAGATTTTCATGAGCGGACTGTCGGCGGTGTTGACCATCAACTGCTTGTAGGACGGTGCCAGCTTTCTCAGCAGTATCCAGCGAGCATATGCATTGCCGTCGCCGTCATAGGCACCGATGGCTTTTACCCACCCTGCTGCCTCGGCTTCGTTGGCGAACTGGATCACGTCCGCCTCGGCTTTACCAAGTGCCAAGATCGCTTCGGCTTGATCAACTGCGGCGCCTAGTTCTGTTTCAGCGACCTTGGTTCGCTGGTTGGCGCCGATAATTGCGACTTCCTGTTCTCTCTTGGCCTCGGTCGTTAGCTTCACCACTTCACGTTCGACCTCGACCAATGCCTCTTTTCGTTTGACCATCTCCTGCTCAACGCGAAGTTCTTTTTCACTGGATTGTTGTTCGATCTGCTTGATGTACTGGGCCGCTTGCTGTGTCGCGATTTGACGTTCACGCACGGGCAGTGCGATTTGCTGCGGTGGCGAGATTCGTGTGATCAAAGCTTGGACGATCTCAATTCCTTGGCTTTGACAGGTCGCTTCGAGTGTCGCTTGAAAGTCCTTTTGAAACTCGAGCCGCTTCTCGCCGAGAATGAATTCTCGTCCTGAGTGATTACTGCCTTTTAGGCGACAGAATGAACGGGCGTTGGGAAGGATGATCTTCTTGATAATCTCTTCCTCAACTCGTGCGTCTCTTCCATCGTCGTTCCCGCTGTCGTTGTAAGTCACGAAGACCGCCGCAGCACGTTCCGGAACGACGCGAAACTCGATCCGTCCGTCAAGCATGACGAAGAAACCATCGCGACTAGGAAAACCAAGCTGACCGCCGTTGCCAAGATCGAATCGCTGGCTTCGGCAGTCCACTAAGTTGATTCGTTCGACGTAAGGGTTGATGTAGTACACGCCAGGATCCAGCGTTGCTTCTTGAACGCCGCGCCGGCCGGTCTCGACGATCAGCGAATTGGGCTGCTCGGGCATCGCGGCAGACAGAAGCGTAACGACACCCTTGTAGCCAGCGGGGATAACAACCGGATCATGAAGTTCGACCAATTCGGCGTAGTTGTCGCGATCGATGATCGGTTTTGTTCCCTCTCCATAAACGATCGCGTTGAGCGGATAACGACCAGGGCGCAGAACTTCAGGGTCAATACCTTTCTTTTCGGGCGTATCCGCAATCAGGTTTCCATAGCCAAGCTCATCGCCATACAGGCGAATTCGAACCCCAAGTTTGTTCTCTGGAATCTCAACCTGAGGGACGACGTCCCACTCCCAGTTCCATGGGTTGTAGAAGTAGCGACCTTCGGGAAGCACTTTGCCCTGCAAGCCTTTGAACTCGCCAAACTGCTCGGCGGCAACAAGCTCGACATCGTTCCCGATATCCGTACCTGTCTTTTTGGTCATCACCGCAACTTGGCCGCTGGGAACGTCGATCCGGCAAAAAAGAAAAACCCAGACCGCCATGCCGATCAGACCCGCGATACCAAACAGGATCACGCTTCCGATTTTTCCGGCCCGGAGCAAGCTCTGGAATCGATCCATCGGCGAGTCGTCGTTGTCAATCGATGAGTTAGCCATTTGAGTCTTTCCAAAGCGAAGGAATGAGTGGACTTAGAACGTGGGCCCTGAAGCCTACCTCTGCGGGCGCGCGAAGCCGCCTGCAAGATCGGAATTTCGCAGATTGTTTCCCCCCTCCATCCCGCAACGGCAAGTTGAGCTAACATGATGTCCGTCTTAACCGGCACAAACGTAACTCTCCTGGTTGAGTCAAACGCTCACCGAATTCGCGGTGGGTTCTGTTTCCGCCTCCTTACTTACTCACCAGGACGTTTCCTTTGTCCCGATTTGCCATCAACAAGCTTGTCGAAAATCAGACCGTCGATCAGGCGTTCCAGGCGGCTGACAAACAGTTGCGAGTCAATCGTCAAGGAGGAAAGTACCTGTTGTTGAAACTTGCCGACCGTTCAGGGACGATTTCGGCGATGGTTTGGAATGCAGATGAACGCCAGTTCGAATCGTTTGACCGTGGAGATTACGTCGCGTGTAAAGGTCGAACGCAGGTTCATAATGGCAACCTGCAGTTGATCGTCACCGACATCCAGCGGCTCGATTCCAGCAAGATCGATCTCGCAGATTTCGATCGATTTGATCCTTCCGAGGCCGACCGTTGGGCAGGAAAGCTGAACGACATTGTGCGCGGCCTGCGAAATGTTCATTTACGAAACATCGCCTGTGCGTTCATCGATGACCCCGCTTTTATGTCTCGTTTTCGCATTGCAGCGGCAGCCGTTAACAACCATCACGCATACCCAGGCGGTCTGCTACGCCACACCGTTGAGCTGATGGAATTGGCCGCGTTGGTTGGTCCGCGTTATCCGCAATTGGATACGGAGTTATTAATTGTTGGTGCCTTCCTTCACGATATCGGCAAGGTGGAAGAACTGTCTTCGGGTGGAGAAGTCAGCTATACCGATCGAGGTCAATTCGTGGGACACTTGATCATCGGTATCCAAATGCTCGGCGATGTGATCGCATCGCTTCAAGCCGCTGGAAATGAGCCGGTTCCCGCAGAGTTGAGATTGCATTTGGAACACATGGTACTAAGCCATCATGGACTGCTCGAATTCGGAAGCCCTAAAGTGCCACTTACCTTGGAAGCGATTGCGTTACACCATCTTGATAATCTTGATGCGAAGATCGCGGCTGCTACAACGATCATCGAAACCGACGTGTCGGCGGATGGTAATTGGACCAATTACAACCCGGCACTTGGTCGAAAGCTATGGAAGCCTACGAAATGAACGCGGAAGTAAAGACTCGACCTGCCGTCGTGTTGCTCTCCGGTGGCCTCGATAGTGCGACTTGCTTGGCGATCGCGAAACACGAAGGCTTTGTTTGCCACGCCATCAGTTTTCGCTACGGTCAACGCCATCAGTACGAACTTGAGCGAGCGACTCGTTTGGCTAATCGTTACGAAGCAGCAAGCCATCGAATTGTCGAGATTGATTTAGCGCAATTCGGTGGGTCGGCGCTGACCGATGCGAACCTTGCGGTCCCCAAGAGCGACCGAGTTGAAGAGATCGGCAGCGAGATTCCTGTCACCTATGTCCCCGCGCGCAACACGGTGTTTTTGTCACTTGCCCTGGCATTTGCAGAGGTCGTGGGGGCTCGCGATATTTTTATTGGCGTCAATGCGCTGGATTACAGCGGCTATCCCGATTGCCGTCCAGAATTCATTGCTGCCTATCAGACGATGGCAAATCTTGCGACCAAGGCATCGATCCAAGACGACCGACGACTGACCATTCATACACCGCTGATCTCGCTTTCCAAAGCCGAAATCATCGCGAAGGGCGTATCTCTTGGCGTCGACTATTCAATGACCTTATCTTGTTACGACCCAGGCTTCGGTGGCAAGCCATGCGGTCACTGCGATGCCTGTTTGTTGAGGCAAAAAGGTTTCCGTGAACACGGTATTGAAGATCCTGCAACCGACGCAAGACTAGCAATGGAGTCTCGTTTTTAGCGTGCATAGCGCTGCTGACCCGCAGATTTGAGACTTCAATGCGGGACCGCCTCGATGTACAATGCAGCCGGTTTCAGCCAGCCGTCTACGTTCTCCTTCCTCCCGTCTTTGAATCAAACCTAGGGTCCATCATGTTGCGCATTCTTATCGTCGCAAGTGTCATTGTTTGCATTGCCGGGTCGTCGCCATATGCGGCGAATGAAAACGCGGTGCTGATCGAAGCCGAATCGCTCGAAACGCCTGGCGGCTGGAGCCTCGATACCCAGTTCATCCGGCACATGGGATCGCCCTATCTGCTCGCTCATGGCTTGGGCAAACCGGTGGCCGATGCTAGCGGAACCGTTACGGCTCCTGAACCCGGAACTTATCGAGTATTTGTGCGGACCAAAGATTGGGTGGCTCGCTGGGATGCTCCGGGAATGCCCGGGAAGTTCCAAGTCCTCATTAATGATAAGCCGCTCACGGAAACATTTGGAACCATGGGAGCGAATTGGCATTGGCAAGAGGGAGGCACGGTGACTTTGGACAAGTCGACGTTCAAGATTGCCCTACGCGATTTGACCGGGTTTGATGGGCGATGTGATGCGATCTATTTAACCCAAGGAAACGATCCACCGCCGAACGAAGATGCGATTCTGCCTTCGTGGCGGCGTCAAATTCTCGGCCTGCCGGAACAGATTGAAAACAAAGGGCCTTATGATCTGGTTGTGATTGGGGGTGGCTATGCTGGTCTTGGCGCATCGATCGCTGCGGCTCGGGCTGGATGCAAGGTCGCTCTTGTTCAAGATCGTGGTGTGCTGGGCGGAAACGGATCAAGCGAGGTTCGAGTCTGGGCGATGGGTGATATTCGTCGCGGCAAGTATCCAAAGATTGGCGAGATCGTGAATGAAGTCGCCGACAAGGCATCGAAGTCGCCTGGAACTTACGAAGAGTTTGAAGACGCGAAGAAAGAAGCCGTTGTTCGCGCCGAGCCAAACATCGACCTGTTTCTGAATCATCATGCTTACGAAGTCGAAGCAGAAAATAACAAAGTAAAGAGCGTCACTGCTTTTGATACTCGCACCGGTTCACGAAAGAAGTTCACCGCACCGCTGTTCGCGGATTGCACGGGGCACGCGACGATTGGATTCCTAGCCAACGCCGACTTCGCGATGGCGCCAGGTGGCCGGATGGGAATGAGTAACATGTGGGCCTGGGACGAAGGTGCCGAACCCGCTGAGTTCCCTGCAACGCCATGGGCTCTTGAGCTTAATATGGACGACTTCCCCTATCCCCGCGATCATCACGGGCAGTGGTTCTGGGAATCAGGCTTCGACAAGGACGCAATCGGTGACGCGGAAGGCATTCGCGACTGGAACCTGCGAGCCGTTTTCGGTGCGTTCAACGCAATGAAGAACGGTGACGGCGCCCCCGAACACAAGACAGCCTTCATGACCTGGGTCGCATTCGTGGGTGGACCACGTGAGTCTCGGCAATTGCTTGGCGATGTGGTCCTTACCGAGGAAGATGTGGTTGGGAAGAAAGTCTTTACAGACGGTACCGCACCAAGCACCTGGTCGGTCGACCTGCATTACCCCAAGAAGGAATTCGCCGACAAGTTCCCTGACAACCCATTCATTTCGATCGCGGTTCATGGCAAGGGCGTTGACCGCACGTATGGCTACCCCATTCCCTATCGCTGCTTCTATTCTCGAAATATCGACAACCTATTTATGGCCGGGCGCTGCATCAGCGTTACGCACGAAGCACTAGGAACTGTTCGAGTGATGAAGACCTGCGGCATGATGGGCGAAGTCGTTGGCAAAGCAGCATCGCTTTGCCGCCTTCATACATGCACGCCGCGAGACGTCTATTATAGCCACTGGGACGAACTCGATTCAATGTTAAAGTTGCCCGGGAAAGCACGCCGAGAAAAATATGATGACGAGTTCATCATTCCAGAACCAGATCCGGAGGACACCGCAAAAGAACACAATTTGCCGGGCATTGTTGTTGATGATATCGATGCAAAGCTCGAAGGAAGCTGGGAAGAAGGTCAAGGCCTGAAGGGGTTCATCGGCTCACGCTATCTCTATGCGCCGAAGGACTCCGGCGCAACAGCATCCTTTGAACTGGTCGCGAAAGATGCCGGCGACTATGACGTCCGACTTGCTTATCAGAGCCATGAAAATCGCGGATCCAGTGTGCCTGTATCGGTGACGTCACCGAGCGGAACGACGTTCGCGAAGATTGCCATGAACAAGCCAGCCAAGCTGGAAAATGGATTTGAATCTCTCGGCAAATTAAAGCTGAAGGCAGGAGAAAAAGTCGTCGTCACCATCAACGCCAAGGGAGCCGGAGGGTTCGCCCACGTTGACGCCGTGCAGCTTTACCCAATCGCTGCTCCGCAGCAATGAGGCGGATGACGATTCGTTCAAAGCGAACCAAGCTGCTTGCGATTGCCGTTCATGTGATTCGCGTCGGCGTTGTTTGTGCGTTGCTGTTGCTGATTCCGACGTCACGTCCTCGTTCATGGAGCGACGTTACATCCTCGCCGGAATTTAGTTTTGATCAATCGCCAATCGCGAATGTGGCACGCGTGGCTGAGGATGTGGACGCTGCGGGAATGTGGGCGTTGATGGACTCCGATGGAAAGCAAGTCGGTAAGTTAGCCCGCACGTTGCCAGAGGCGAAGGCGGCAATTGGCTACCGCGGACCCAGCGAAGCGTCTGTCGTATTCGATAACGCTCTGAACATTGTATCGGTTCGCCTGGTCGACAGCTCCGATACCCAAGAACATGTCGATGCAGTTGTCAAAGACAATGCTTTCTTCGAGCAGTTTCGTGGATGGAAGTGGGGTGGCCCTTCTGCAGGCACTAATATTGACGGAGTCTCCGGTGCAACCTTGACATCACTCGCACTCGCGAAAGGTGTCATGCTTCGCATCGGTGGCGATCGACCGTCGCTCGTATTTCCTGATGCTATCGCCGAGTCGGAATTAAGGCCGTGGGTGACAGATGCCTTAACGCTTGATCAAGGAAATCATCAGGCACTTACTCGCGACGAAAAGGGAACGGTGACTGGCCGAATCATACGCACCGGACCATTCTCGGATGACCTGAGCGGCTATCAAGGCCCAACCGAATTGCTCGTTTGGCTATCGCCGGATGATACCGTGATCGACTTACGGATTCGCAAGTCGTTCGACAACGAACCCTATGTTAACTACATCCGAATGGAACGGTCGTTTTGGAAAATCTTCAAAGGCAAGACGATCCAAGAGCTAGCCAAGTTCGATCCGGTTGCTGCTGGCGTTGAAGGGGTTTCGGGCGCTACGATGACAAGCGTGATCGTGGCGGATACCGTCGTCGCGGCGGCGAAAGCAGCGATCGTGAGAGCTTCTCAGACCGATGCGCCCGAGCCTGAATGGTGGCAAGCCATGCAATGGTCGTTCGGTGAAATCTCAGCCGTCGTTGCTTTGCTCTCGTTGCTAGTCTTTTCAAAGGTCGGTGCTTTTCGCCACCGTTTCTGGCGGACGGCTTGGCTGGTCGGTATTGTCCTTGTCGTTGGCCTGGGAACCGGGAATCTGATTTCGTTGGCGTTGGTCGCGGGTTGGTCGGCCGAAGGGATTGCATGGAAGCTAGCCCCAGGTCTATTCGCAATCGTTGTCGTTGCGTTCTTGACGCCATCAACAACGAAGGGAAACCCGTACTGCAGCCACCTGTGTCCGCATGGGGCGCTGCAACAATTGATCAGGTCGCCAACTCGTTCGCGAAGACACTTGAAGCTCCCCGCCAAGCTGTCGCAATGGCTGGTTGTCATTCCTGGCGCAACGCTTGTCGTCGCGTATTTATTTCTATTGTTTCGGCCTGCAACCGACTTGTCGTCATGGGAACCGTTTCATGCGTACTTGTTTCGAATCGCAGGCTGGGGATCGATCGCGTTCGCACTAGGAAGTCTCGCGGTATCGACTTTTATCCCCATGGCCTATTGTCGCCTAGGTTGCCCAACAGGACGTTTGCTCGAGCATCTTCGACGGTCCGCAGCGAGTGATCGCATTAAACTTGCGGATTGTGTTGCGTTTGCGCTGCTCGGAGTTGCGAGCTGGGTTCGATGGGGGTGAATTGAAGTTGCCCCGTTTAAACGCGAAATTTCTTGTTAAGGGCGGCGACGGAGCTGACCACTGAAACCAGTTCGAGTAAAATCAGAGCATCATGCGAACAGTGCAAATACTACGATACGGTCCGTATTTAATTTGGTTGTGGTTAATCGTTTGCCCTCGTTTAGCGATTGGAGACGAGGCCTCACCCAAGATCAGCTACGACCGGGATGTGCGCCCGATTCTTTCGGATAACTGCTTTTCGTGTCATGGATTCGATGCTGAGTCGCGTGAAGCTGACTTGCGTCTCGACACCGCAGACTCTGTCGCCTCAGAAGCTGGCGTTATTGTTCCTGGTGAACCGAATGAGAGCTTGTTAGTCGCCCGTATCGAATCGAATGACATCGATTTGTTGATGCCACCTCCAGAATCCGGCAGGCGTCTGAATTCAAAACAAAAAGAAATTCTCAAACAGTGGATTGCGCAAGGTGCTCAATTCGAAACACATTGGGCGTTCACGCCACCTCTCAAATCAGAGGTTCCTAGTGGCATCGTTGCAACGCATCCGATCGACAAGTTCATTCAAGCAAGCCTTCTTGAAAGTGGTATCGCACCCGCACCGGCAGCGAACTTGGAGACGCAGATTCGTCGCTTGTCTCTTGATCTGATTGGTTTACCTCCAACGGTTCAACAGATTGACTCTTTTCAAAAATCAGCGGCTATCGATCCTGATATCGCTTACGTTGAACTGGTTGAACGGCTGCTTGCCAGTCCGCATTACGGTGAACGGTGGGGTCGCTG
>Ga0105045_10005031_pt1 | contig 11581 bp, 10 predicted proteins | sample MAT02_FD_78089 | JGI IMG/M metagenome (GOLD analysis project Ga0105045, IMG submission 78089) | Freshwater microbial communities from Lake Fryxell liftoff mats and glacier meltwater in Antarctica - MAT-02 (megahit assembly) | ecosystem: Environmental > Aquatic > Freshwater > Ice > Liftoff... | reverse complement strand
CGACCCGCCTGCTGTGGCAACACCTGAGTGAGGTGCTGCTGCGGAACGGCTGCACGGCCGCGCTCGTACTGGCCTACACCGACCTGGACCCCCACGACCTGGCCCACGGGTGGGCCGAGGACCTGCTGGACGTGGTCCTCGACGATCCTGACGTCACGACGGACCTGTTCGGCCTCGACGGCGACCAGCTGCCCGGGCCGGGCCCGCAGGACCCGGGCCCGGAGGACCGGCTGGACGTCCTGGACGTCCTGGTCGTGGGTCCGACGCGGTTCCGCTCGATGCTGTGCCAGGACGTCGGCTGCTGCCCCGCGGTCGGTATCCCGGTCGCACAGGCGGGCAGCCACCCCGTCGCCGCCGGCTTCGTGCTGGCGGGCCTCAGCCCCGCACCGGACCGCGAGTCCGTGGCCCCCGAAGGGCGGGTCAGCGACGGCGACCGGGCCCGCGCCCGCGCGGCTGCAGGGCGTGGTGCCGGCACAGTGGGCAGTTCCGGCACCGACCGAGCCGGCGCAGATTCCGCCGATCTCGACCTGCTCCGTCGGTGGTCCGAGAGCCTCCCTGGCGGTCCGGACCCCGACCTGTCGGGGACCCTCGTGGCGGCTTGGACCCGACGGCCCAGGCTGCGCGACGCGTGCCTCGCCGTCCTGCTCCCGGGTGGTGCGACCGCCGCCGCGTCGGTGCTGGTCGCCACCGGCGGCGTGGGCCGCTCCGGTCTCGGTGACGCGATGGCCGACCCCGAGTGCGCGGCTGCCACCCGGGTGGGTTCCCCCGTCCTGCGCCGGCTGGCCGCGCTCACGACGGGTGACGACCGGGCGACCGTGCTGGCCGCCCACGCCTGGCTCTGCTGGGTGGCGGGCGAGGGCACGGCGGCCACGGTGCTGGCCGAACGCGCGCTGCAGGTCGACCCGCACCAGTCGTTGGCGCGCTTGGTGCTGCGGTGCCTCTCGCACGGACTGGGCGCGCCCTGGACGGCTCGACGTCGCCTGTCCGTCCGGAGTCCGCCGCGGGACCTCCTGCGGGGCCGCTGGTGAGGCGGGCGTACCGGTCCTCAGCGGGTCTCTGGTATCACCCGCGCACGGCGCTGCTCCTGGGGTCGTGGACGGAGCCTGGTGGTGGTGATCGTGGAGCGGGTACGGTCCGAACGAGCGAGTTCTGCGTCGACGCTGTACCCCCCACCGGAGGTGCCGTCGACGAGCAGCACCCGTCGCGCGCCCGGCGGGGCCTGCCGGCGCCTGTCAGGAGGACCGATGCCCAGCAGCAGGACTGCCCCCGGCGGTGGGGCGTCGACCGTGCCCGGCTCACGGAAGCCGCCGCCCCCGGGTGCCCCCCTGGCCGACGTGGCTGACGTGGCTGACCGGACCGTGGCGCAGGTCCCGGAGCCCGCTCGCCGCCATGAGCTCGCCGACCGTTCGGCGGCCCTCTTCCGGGCCTGGTGCGACGGCGAAACGACAGCGAGCGCCGACCTCGTCACCCTGCTCACGCCCACCTTGTGGCACACCGCCCGCGCCTACCGGGTCGACCGGGCGACCGCGGAGGACGTGGTCCAGAACGCCTGGTTGGCGCTGGCTCGTCGGCGTGACCACGTGCGCGACCCGCAGGCGGTGCTGGCCTGGCTGCTGGTGACGGTCCGTCGGGACGCGGCCCGCACGGCGGCGGCGGCGCGTTCTTCGGTGCCCGACCCGGAGCCGATGCTGGCTGTGAGCCCGGACCCGGCCCCCGGGCCCGCGGTCGTCGTCGTGGACGAGGACCGGGCCCGTCGGCTGTGGTCGGCCGTGGGACGGCTGTCGGAACGCTGCCAGCGCCTGCTGCGCGTCGTCGCTTTCTCCGACCGGCCCGACTACGCCTCGTTGTCGGTGAGTCTGGGCATGCCCATGGGCAGCATCGGCCCGACGCGCGGACGCTGCTTGAAGAAGCTGCGCGAGCACATGGGGGAGGAGTCGCAGTGGACGACGACGTGAGCACTGGCGCAGGGCAGGACCAGGGTCCCGCCGAGCAGCAGGTCGGCCCGGTCGAGGGCGTGCCCGACCAGCTGCAGGCGGGCGAGGACGCCGTCGGCACCCTCGAGATCGCGGGGGAGCTGCGGCAGATGTGGGAGCAGCTCGACCCCGTCCCGTCCGGTCTCGCCGACCGGGTCGCCTTCGCCCTGGAGGTAGACGGTCTCAGCGACGACGAGCTGGAGCTGGAGCTGGAGCTGATGCGCCTGCAAGAGACCCAGACCACGGGCGCCGGTGCCCGTGGCGACGACGAGGTGCGGACCGTGACGTTCGGCAGCGAGTCGATGACGGTCATGCTGGCCATCAGCGACGTCGAGGGCGGCCACCGGATCGACGGCTGGGTCGCGCCCGGCGGCAGACGCGGCATCGAGGTCCGCACGTCCAGCGGCGCCAGCCGTCAGGAGTGCGACGAGACCGGGCGCTTCGCGCTGTCGTTCGTGCCGCCGGGGCACTTCCAGCTCGTCCTCGTCGGTGACGCCCAGCGTGCCGTCGTCACCCCGGCGCTCACGCTCTGACCGCCCGCGGCGCCGTCCGGGTCCCGTCATCCGGACGCCTGGCGACCCATGGACACCGTGTCGTAGGCTCTCTCCAGGTCATGAGCATCAGCGTCAAGCCCCGGCTCGCTGGTCGGCAACCCTCCTCCGCGGTGGGGTGCCCCGGGTGAGGACCTGGTCGTCACCGACCGGTGGCGGCAAGCGCGGGCCCCTACGGGCCCCGGTGACCACGGGAGGTCGACCCCAGTGAACGACGCTTGGTCCTTCGAGACCCGACAGATCCACGCCGGTCAGAATCCGGACCCGACGACGGGGGCACGGGCCCTGCCGATCTACGCCACCACGTCGTACGCGTTCACGAGCACCGAGCACGCGGAGAACCTGTTCGCGCTCAAGGAGTTCGGCAACATCTACACCCGGATCATGAACCCCACCCAGGACACGGTGGAGCAGCGCATCGCCAGCCTCGAGGGCGGTGTCGGCGGGCTCCTGCTGTCCAGCGGCCAGGCCGCGGAGACCGTGGCCCTGCTGAACCTGGCCGAGGCGGGCGACCACGTCGTGTCCAGCCCTCGGCTGTACGGCGGCACCTACAACCTCTTCCACTACACGTTCCCCAGGCTGGGTATCCAGGTGTCCTTCGTCGAGGACCCCGACGACCTCGACAGCTGGCGGGCCGCCGTCCGTCCCAACACCAAGGCGTTCTACGGTGAGACCATCTCCAACCCGTACCAGGACGTCCTGGACATCGAGGGGGTAGCGGCCGTCGCCCACGAGGCGGGCGTCCCCCTGGTGGTGGACAACACGGTCGCCACGCCGTACCTGATCCGACCGCTGGAGTGGGGTGCCGACGTCGTCGTCCACTCGGCCACCAAGTTCCTGGGCGGTCACGGCACGGTGGTGGCCGGAGCCATCGTGGACGGTGGGCAGTTCGACTACACCGCCCAGCCCGAGCGCTTCCCCGGGTTCAACACCCCCGACCCCAGCTACAACGGACTGGTCTACGGCCGGGACCTGGGCGTCGGCAGCCCGTTGGGCGCCAACCTGTCCTACGTGCTCAAGGCCCGGGTGCAGCTGCTGCGCGACATGGGTTCCGCGGTCAGCCCGTTCAACGCGTTCCTCGTGGCGCAGGGCATCGAGACCCTGAGCCTGCGGATGGACCGCCACGTCGACAACGCGCGCGCCGTGGCCGGGTGGCTGCAGGAGCGGGACGAGGTCGAGCGGGTCGCCTACGCGAGCCTTCCGACCAGCCCTTGGTTCGAGCGCGCGCAGAAGTACGCGCCGCGTGGCTCCGGGTCGGTGCTGGCCTTCGAGATCGTCGGCGGTGTCGAGGCGGGCCGTCGCTTCGTGGAGGCGCTCGAGCTGCACAGCCACGTGGCCAACATCGGTGACGTGCGCAGCCTGGTCATCCACCCGGCCTCGACCACCCACAGCCAGCTCAGCCCGCAGGAGCAGGCCGCTACCGGCGTGACGCCGGGCCTGGTCCGGCTGTCGGTCGGGCTGGAGCACCTGGACGACATCCTCGCCGACCTCGAGGTGGGCTTCCGGGCGGCCGAGGGAGCCTGACGTGGTGGCGTGGCGGGACGGCGACCCGGTCGGCGGCAGGACGTTCGTCGGGATCGGTGCGGTCCGGACCGGGTCCGGTGCGGTGCTGCCGGACGTCCGGGTGGCCTACGAGAGCTGGGGCACGCCCCGCACCGGACCGGACGGCAGCGTCGTCAACGCGGTCCTGGTCCTGCACGCCCTCACCGGCGACTCCCACATCGCAGGTCCCGCAGGTCCCGCCCACCCGTCGCCCGGCTGGTGGGGCGGGGTGGTGGGCGACGGCCTGGCGCTGGACACCCGCCGCTGGTTCGTGGTCGCCCCCAACGTCCTGGGCGGCTGCCAGGGCACGACTGGTCCCGGCAGCCTGGCCCCGGACGGTCGGGCGTGGGGCAGCCGCTTCCCCCGCGTCGGCATCCGCGACCAGGTGGCCGTCGAGGCCGCTCTCGCAGACCGGCTGGGCATCCGCCGCTGGGCGATGGTGACCGGCGGGTCCATGGGGGGCATGCGCGCGCTGGAGTGGGCCGTCGGCCACCCGGACCGCGTGGCCTCGCTCGCGGTGCTGGCCAGCACCGCCGCCGCGACGGGCGACCAGATCGCGTGGTGCGTGCCGCAGGTGGCCGCCATCACCGCCGACCCGCACTGGCACGGCGGTGACTACTACGACCGACCGGGCCCCGGACCGGTGGCCGGGCTGGGGGTGGCCCGTCGGATCGCCCACGTCACGTACCGCTCGCGCTGGGAGATGGACACCCGTTTCGGCCGTGAGGCCCAGCCGGGGGAGGACGTCGACGCCAACGGCCGGTACGCCGTCGAGTCCTATCTGGACCACCAGGCCGGCAAGCTGTCCGGCCGCTTCGACGCCGGGTCCTACGTGACGTTGACGCGGTCCATGAACGGTCACGACGTCGGCCGCGGTCGCGGGGGCACCGCCCGGGCGCTGGCCACGGTCCGGGCCAGGACCACGGTCGTGGCGGTCGACTCCGACCGGTTGTACCCGCCGGAGCAGCAGGAGCACATCGTCGAGCACGTCCAGGGGGCCCGGCTGGAGCTGGTCCGGTCCCGCTACGGCCACGATGGCTTCCTCGTGGAGACCGCCGCTGTCGCGGCGGTCCTGGCCGACACCCTGGCCGACGTCGACGTCGACGTCGACGTCCGACCGGGTGACGGGGCCCGCTGCGGGGCCTGAGACATCGCAGCGCCCGGACCGTCCAGCCGGACCGTCGAGCCGAAGAGGCCTCAGCCGGAGCGCTCGGCCGCCGCGGCGTCCAGCACCAGCTGGGACAGTCGCGCCCAGTCCCGGGCCAGGCCGTGGTGCAGCGGGACGCCGGGGACCGCGGTGACCGGCAGCCAGTCCAGGGCTGCGGTCTCGTCGTTGGCGTGGTGGACCTGCGCCTGCGGCGTCGCGCCGGCCAGCACGTAGTCGTAGCGCCAGTCGCCGTGGTCGGTCCCGGTCACCACGGCGTGCACCCGGACGTGGCCGGCCGCGACGCCGACCTCCTCGTGCGCCTCGCGCAGCGCGGCCTGGACCGGATCCTCGTGGGAGTCCCTGGCCCCGCCGGGAACGGCCCAGGTCCCGCCGTCGTGGACCCAGGTGGCGCGGTGCTGCAACAGGACCTCGGGACCGTCGGCCCCCGGGCGGTGCAGGACGAGGCCCGCCGCGCCGTTGAGCCCCCAGTGCCGGGAGCCGCATCGGCAGCTCACCCACCCGTCACCGTCCCGGCTCGCCACCCGCCCAGCGTACGAGGCGGGGGACGGACCGATACGGTGGCACCCGACCGAAGCCCGTCCGACGAGGGGTGGGTCCGTCGACGAGGAGGTGCCATGGCCGTCGTGGTGGGCTATCTGCCCAGCCGTGAGGGGCGTGCCGCGCTGGCGCACGGGGTCGACGCCGCGATCCGCCGGCAGGTGCGGCTGGTGGTGGTGAGCAGCAAGGCCGGCACGGCCGAGGAGGTCGAGGCCGACCTCGCGTCGTTCACCAAGCAGCTTCAGGAGCACGACCTCAGCTACGAGGTCCGGCACCTGCCCCACAGCAGCGACCCCGCCGACGACCTGCTCGGTGTGGCCGAGGAGGTCGACGCCGATGTCATCGTGATCGGCCTTCGGCGCCGGTCGCCCGTCGGCAAGCTGATCCTGGGCAGCAACGCCCAGCGGATCCTGCTGGACGCGACGTGCCCCGTCCTGGCGGTCAAGGGCGACGGTTCCTGACTGTGTCGGGGTTGCGGCTCACCGGTGACGACCGCTCCGACCAGCTTCTCGGCGAGGATCCGTTCGCGCTCCTCGTCGGCATGCTGTTGGACCAGCAGATCCGGATGGAGACCGCATTCGCCGGGCCCCGTCGCCTGCTGGACCGGTTACCAGGTTCGCCGGCACGCCTCGACCCCGCCCTGCTGGCCGACATGCCGGAGGCGGAGCTGGGCGCGGCCATGGCCGGTCCGCCGGCCGTCCACCGCTACCACAGCAGCATGTCGCGCCGGCTGCAGGACCTCGCGCGTGCGGTGCGCGACGACTACGACGGCGATGCCAGCCGGATCTGGACCGGCGTGGACGACGGCGCCGAGCTGTTGCGCCGGATGAAGGCCCTGCCCGGCTTCGGCGAGCAGAAGGCGCGCATCTTCGTCGCGCTGCTGGGCAAGCAGCGGCACGTCCGCCCCGTGGGCTGGCGCGAGGCGGCGGGGGAGTACGGCGAGGACGGCGTGCACCGCTCCGTGGCCGACGTCGTGGACGACGCGACCCTGACGCTGGTGCGCCAGTTCAAGCAGGAGCGCAAGGCCGCGGCCAAGGCGGCCCAGGCGTAGTCCTGACCCCTGGGAGCGTGCTCCGGTGGAACAGGGGGACGCTCCACCACGTTGTCGACGGTGGCAGCAGGGAGACGGCGTGTGGGCGTCAGGCGAGGGACCGGCATGTCGGGTCCAGCGCCACGATGGCACTACAATGATACTCGCTGGTGGTCGTGTTGACGGACGACGCCAGTCCCCCTGACCGTAGACGACGAAGGGCTGTGCGTGTCGTCGGAGCTCGAATCTCGAACCTTGCAGGACATCCTCTCCCACCCCGCCCTCACGCGGATGCGTGAGCGCATCGGGAGCGGTACGGCGGTGTCTGCCGTCGACCTGCGTCAGGTGGTCACCGACGCGGACGTGCCTGCCGCCCGGATGAAGGCTGTCATGGCCGATCTCGTGGGGGCGGGTCTTGACATGGGTGCAATCGGACTGCCTCAGACCACTGCACGACGAACCGTTGCGGCCGCGCGTACACGCACACCGGCAGCCACGGCCACGATCGACGACGGGAGTGTGGCGACGATGACGACTACGACGAGCAAGAAGGCGACCCCCAGGGCGACGTCGGGGGCGGCTGGCGACTCCGTCGAGGCCTCGGACGCCCCGGTGACCAAGACCGCCAAGAAGGCGGTGGCCAAGACCACCACGGCGAAGACCGCGGCAGCCAAGACCGCCGCGGGCAAGAGTGCGGGTGCCAAGACCACGGCCGCCAAGACCACGGCCGCCAAGACCACGGCGGCCAAGCCCGCGGCGAAGAAGGTCGCCAAGAAGACCACCAAGGCGACCAAGGCGAGCGCCGCGACGTCAGCGTCCGACGGGGGCGCCGTCGTGGGCGAGGACGTCGAGCCCGACCTGACCGGTGGGCCGGACGTCGTCGTCGGGCCCGCTGTCGCGGCCGCGGTCACCCCCGCCGTCGTCGACGACGACGAGGACGACGACGAGGACGCGAAGCCCGTCGCCCCGGTGACCAGGGGAAAGGGCGCCTCGGAGTCCTTCGTCCTGACCAACAAGGACGACGACGACCCCGCGCCGACCGTCATCCAGGCCGGTGCGACGGCCGACCCGGTCAAGGACTACCTCAAGCAGATCGGAAAGGTCGCCCTGCTGAACGCCGAGCAGGAGGTCGAGCTGGCCAAGCGGATCGAGGCCGGCCTGTTCGCCGAGGAGCGGATGAGCGCAGAGGGCGACGCGATCGACCCCAAGGCCAAGCGTGAGATGTGGTGGATCTCCGAGGACGGTCGCCGCGCCAAGAACCACCTTCTTGAGGCCAACCTGCGCCTGGTCGTCAGCCTCGCCAAGCGCTACACCGGCCGCGGGATGCTGTTCCTAGACCTGATCCAGGAGGGCAACCTGGGCCTGATCCGTGCGGTCGAGAAGTTCGACTACACCAAGGGCTACAAGTTCTCCACGTACGCGACGTGGTGGATCCGCCAGGCCATCACCCGTGCCATGGCCGACCAGGCCCGCACGATCCGGATCCCGGTGCACATGGTCGAGGTCATCAACAAGCTGGCACGCGTGCAGCGGCAGATGCTCCAGGACCTGGGCCGCGAGCCCACCCCGGAGGAGCTGGCCGTCGAGCTGGACATGACGCCCGAGAAGGTCGTCGAGGTCCAGAAGTACGGTCGCGAGCCCATCTCGCTGCACACCCCCCTGGGTGAGGACGGCGACAGCGAGTTCGGTGACCTGATCGAGGACTCCGAGGCCGTCGTGCCCGCCGACGCGGTCAGCTTCACGCTGCTGCAGGAGCAGCTGCACTCTGTGCTGGACACGCTCAGCGAACGGGAGGCAGGTGTGGTGAGCATGCGTTTCGGTCTCACCGACGGCCAGCCCAAGACGCTGGACGAGATCGGCAAGGTCTACGGGGTCACACGCGAGCGGATCCGGCAGATCGAGTCCAAGACCATGTCGAAGCTTCGGCACCCCAGCCGTTCGCAGGTCCTGCGCGACTACCTGGACTGAGCACCCTCACACGCACCGAGCAGGCCCGTCACCCCACGGTGGCGGGCCTGCTCGGTGCGTGGCGGGCGACCGGATGGCACGCGCACCGGTCGTCAGATGGTCCGCACGGCGTCCTGATCGTGACCACTGCGTGTGCCATCGGTGGGGATGACGGCGGGGTCGGCTGCCAGGACGGCTCGGCCCGTTGCAGCATCTGCGCCCGGGAGGCGATGTGCGACGGAGCGGGTTCGTGATGGGGGCGACGGTGGTGGCGCTGTTCGTCGCCGTGGTGGCGGTCCGGGGCGGCACGGCGGCGAACGACGCCGACCTGGCCGTCGGCCTTCAGGAGCCTTCGCCCGAGCCCTCGGAGGAAGGCACCGGCTCGGAGACGGTCGTGCTGCGTGCCAACGGGCTGCCGGGCCTGCGTCTGGGGACGACGGCCCTCGACACCCCGGACTCCTTCCATGAGACCCCCTCCGGCTGCCGGTGGGTCTGGGACGAGGCCGCCGGCACCTCCGACTCCGACGTACGGCAGGACCGGGTGACCTGGGAGGCCGCGGGTTGGGCCGTGGACGGTGAGGTCGTGTCGGTGTACGTCACCGCATGGGACGGCGCCTCGTCCCCGTCGGAGCACCTGACGAACTGGCTCGGTCCCACCCTCGGTTCCCCGATCGAGGCCGCCAAGGAGCTACCCGGCGCCACGACCGTCACCGAACGGCCGTTCGGGTCGTCCGGTCCTGTCGTCCAGGTGGTCACTGTCCCGGAGCGGGGCGTCGAGGTCCTCTACTCCGATCGTCCCTCCTACGTGTGGCCAGGCTCGTCCGAGACCGGGACAGGACGCATCTCGACCATTGAGGTCCGCACGCCGGCGGGTCGCGCCCGCACCCTGGCCGACGTCTTCGGCCCGGGTCCGGACGAGCAGGTCCCGCCGGGGTTCGTCGTGGACGTGGACGGCGTCGACCCGCTGAGGCTGGGCACGTCCGTCGCCACCCTGGCCGACCTGGAGCAGGTGACCTTCCACGGCGCCGGCGACGGTGTCACGGCCGACGGGGGCAGCATCACCTCCTGCCAGTCGTTCAGCCTGGACGGTGGGCCCGACGCGCGAGGCCACGTGGCGGCGGTGGCCCACGACGGCGTGGTGACGGAGGTGCAGGTCTGGGACCCGGGCCTGGCCACGTCGTTCGGGCTGCCCGCCGGTGCCGATGCCGACGACGTCCGCAGGCTCTTCCCCGAGACGGCGGGTCGCTCCGACCCCGAGCTGGGGCTGAGCTCCGTCGTCGTGGACGTAGACGGCGCGGTGGTCGAGCTGCAGATGCAGCCGGAAGAGGTGTGGTTGCCGGACCTGGAGAGCCCGGTGCAGGGGGGTGTCCCGACGCTGACCGGGGTGGTCCTGCGCACGCCGGGCACCCCGCAGTACGCCTGCTGAGCCGCCGCCGAGGCCTCTGCTCGGACCGGGGCCTGGTCGACCGACCGGCCTGCTGCCCGCGGCGGGCCGTGCGACGCTGAGCCGTGCCCCGACCACGCACCTCCCGCCTGCTGGTCGTCGGCGGCTGCGTAGCCGCTCTCGCCTTCATCGCCGTCCTCGTGCGGCCCGGCACGGCCGCCGACGAGGGGATGGTCGCCCGGGCGCAGGCGTCCCTCGCGCCGGCCGTAGCCCCCAGCGCCCCCGCGCCCGTGGCCGCCGGCCCCGCGGATCTGGTGGTCCGCGCCGAAGGGGTGGACGGGCTCCGGCTCGGGATGGCCGTGGACGAGATCGTCGCGGCGGGGTTCTCGGTGCAGGATCGCGCCTACGAGGGCTGCCGTCGGGTCCTTCCGGGGCTGGCCGACTCCGGCCCGGGACCGGGCGTGGCCGGGTGGCTGGTCGACGGCTCGGTCGAGTCGGTCACGGTCGACGCCAGGGCGGGACGCGGGCCCTCCTTCCTGGGGCCTGGGCTGGGTGACCCCATGGACGAGCTGCCGCAGGGCGACGGCCTGCAACGGGTGCTGACGTCGACGACCGTGCCGTGGCAGCCGGAGGCCGTGGTCGGCGAGGTCGCCCGTGTCGCCACAGGGCCCGGCCGCCAGGCCGCTCTCGCCGACCTGTCGGGTGACGGTGTCGTCGACCACGTCCAGCTGGTGAGTGACGCCGGTGCCCGTTGCGCGGCGGCGTTCGAGCAGGAGACCGCCGCCGAGCAGGCGGCGCTGCCGCGGCTGACCACAGCCGGTTGGGGGCGCGTCCAGGTCGGGACGACCCTCACCGAGGCCGCGACCGTGGTGGAGCTGCAGCCAGGGTCGGACGACGTCGCGACCCCCGCCGGCCGGTGCCGGCTGGTGCTCGCGGGGGAGGAGCCCGGCCTGGTGTACCTGGTCGTCGGCCCCGACCCCGCGGACCGGGAGGGCGAGCAGGTGGTCCGTGCCGTCGGGGTGGACGCGGGAATGACGGACACCGGGCTGGCCGTCGGCGACACGGCTCAGCGGGTGCAGGACGCCTACCCGGGCGTCACCAGCGCGTTCCTCAACGACCGGTGGGACCAGGGCCTCGTGGCGGAGTGGCAGCTGCCCGACGGCGTCCTGCGGCTCGCGCCCACCCGGGAGCAGGTCCGCGTGAGTGCCGTGGACGGTGTCCTGCGGGGGCCGCGCAACGTCGTCGGGATGGTCCAGCTGGGGCCGGGCTGCTGAAGCAGGCGCCCCGTGAAGAGTCTCCTCAGCGGCTGGCGAGGGTCCAGGCGATGACGTAGGTCACGACGCAGAGCATCCCGCCGGTGAGCTCGATGAGCTGGGAGATGCCTACCGCGATCACGGCCTGCCACGTCGAGCCCAGCGATCGTCCGGCGTGCCTGCTGCGCAGGGACTG
>Ga0105045_10005030_pt1 | contig 11581 bp, 9 predicted proteins | sample MAT02_FD_78089 | JGI IMG/M metagenome (GOLD analysis project Ga0105045, IMG submission 78089) | Freshwater microbial communities from Lake Fryxell liftoff mats and glacier meltwater in Antarctica - MAT-02 (megahit assembly) | ecosystem: Environmental > Aquatic > Freshwater > Ice > Liftoff... | reverse complement strand
GATATAGGTTTTGACATTTTAAATAACCACTATCGCCAGTTCGATGCCAGCATTTCCCACCAATGAAAATTTTATTTTCCTTAATTGCTTCGTCGTTATTAAAATATTCTTGGAGAACGTGCGAACCGCTCACAATTATTTCACCAATCTGTTCTTTTGGCAATTCTAAGTTTTCTAAATCTGCAGTTGTTGAACATGAAATTGCTCCTTTCTGAATTGAAATGATTTTCACTTCTGTCTTACTGTAAGGAACTCCAACGTTTAAACCACTTTTTAAACTATTAGATTTTTCTAGAATTAATTCATCAACACGGATCGAACTTATTGGTTCTGCTTCCGTTGAACCATATACGATTTCAATACGTGTTTTTGAGAAAGCTTTTTTGTACAATTCAGCTTCATGCGGAAAAACAGGAGCTCCGCCGGTAAATACTTTTTCCAAGTTTGGAGCTTCGATGTTGTTTTCAATCACGTATTTCGAAATTTCTTTCATTAAAAAAGGAGAAGAAACGAATCGATTAACACCTTCATCTTTCCATTGTTTCACTACTTTTTGGGCTTGAAATTTTTGTGGTTTACTTGCTTTAAAATCTGCAATTACAGAAGTACAGCCCGCTCCAAGGTTAATCAAAAGCACAATTGGCAAAGCTGGCATATCCACATCATTTGCCTTTGGGTCAATTTTATCAATCAGAGCTTTGAACTGCTCGTTTAGAAATCCGTGAGTTCGTTTGGCCGCTTTTGGCGTTCCTGTGCTACCTGTTGTGAAAGTAATCAGCGCTGTATCGGTTTTTTCTGTTGCTATGAATAAAACTGGAGAAAGATTGTATTTTAATCCTAGTTTAATTGGCATTTTTCTTAATTCCTTAGATAGAAATGAAAAGAATTTAATTTTTGGAGTAGCAATAAATGCAGCGCAATTTACCACTTGACAACAAGCATCCAAGCGTTTTTTACTGACCCATTCATCTAAAAAAACTGCTGTTGCGCCTATTTTAAATAAGGCCAGAACCACGCGGTATAAATCCATTCCGATTGGAACGAAAATGAGCACTCGATCGCCTTTTTTGATACCCTTTTTCTGGAAAAATCCACCCGTTTCATTGACTTTTTTCGCCAGTTCGCCAAACGAAATTCGCGATGCACCTTCAACAATTGCAATTTTCTCAGGATACTTTTCAGCTGCCTCGAAAAATAAATCTACGATGTTGAAAGGTTCAGTCATTTTTAGCTTCAATTATTTTTTTAATATTTGCTAGGTTCTCCTTAAAAATACGTTGAATTTCATAAGCACCTAATTTCATTTTAAACCAATCCCAATTACTCGCCGAATTATCTGAAAAATAGACGGTTAAACTTAATTTTGTGCTATTATTATTGATTTTTTCAACCAATTGTTCGGTCATTAGTCCGTTTGCTTCCATCGGAAAGTCAACAAGATTTGTAATTTTCAATTTCCTTTTTTGATTTTGAATAACCTCCACGATTTCTTCGTCCCAATATTGTTCATTTTCATCCGGATAACAGAAACATCTTCGCAAAGAACCAACAACACCATCTGGAAATTCGTTCGGATTCAAAGTAGAAATATGGTCAACATAAACAGACCAATTCGCAACATTGTCAGAATTTCCCATAAAAGAAAAAACTGAATCAACGGGCATATCTATTTGTATCGAAACCATGACTTGGGTGTTTTTACCTTTCTCATCATTGAATGGGCTAAAATATATGAGTGCGCCAATTGTTAGTAACAAAAGAGCCATTATCCAAAGTAATATTCTTTTAAATCGCTTTCCCATAAATGCTATATTTCTTGAATTTATTCTCCGAAAATTGTTCCGAAATTGGAGCAGAAGATCCATTGTCATGTATAAAAGCATGAATAATAGAAACATAACCACTTTCTTGAGCCCTTGTGTAAATTTTATGACCAATTACATTGCCTAATCCACGGTATTTTTCATCCGGAATTCGAGCAATGGATTTAATAATGAGCGATTTCTCTTTTTGATTGAAAAGATCTGGCATACAAAAATAATAGCCTATCAACTCATTCTCGGAAGAATAAGCTAAAATCAAAAATTCCGCTTGAATATATTGTTTCGCTTTGAGATATTTTTCAATGAAGTCCAGCTTTGAAATTGGGGTATATAAGAAATTTGTTTTAAATGCTTTTACATTCAAAGTGTAAATTTCTGCCAAAGTATTTTCAAAATCATCGAGATTTACTTCTTTAAAACGAACGCCCAAATTTTCAAAATACACTTCTTTTTTCTTCACTTCTGGAAGTTTAAAAACGACTTCCTGATCCAACAAACTAAAATAATTTCCAATTGATTTAAAACCTGCTTCAATGAATTGCTGCTTGTAATATAAATGATGATATGGTTCTAAAAAGAAATTAGGGTGATTGTGATCTGAACTAAAACGATAATTTTCCCAAGTCGAACCATTCATTGGACCAATTAAAAATTCGGCACCCAATTCCCTCGCCTCTTGAGATGCGAATTGAATTAATTCTCTTGAAACAACTTGATTTTCTACACATTCATAATTCCCAATGGAAGCCGTTTGTTTGCCATCATAAATTAATTCAGGATTGAGATACAAAGACAAACGTGCGATTGGAATTTCATTTTCAATCGCCACATAACATTGCATCAAATAAGGAATTGGAACACTTTCCGGTTGTTTTAAATGCAAAACAGAAACATCATAAATCAATTGAGGTAAAATCTCAAAAAATTGAAAATCAACATCTCCAGGAAGTGTTTTTAGGATTTTCATAGAAAATTGGGCGTAAAAGTAAAAAAGCGTTCTGTCATAATTATGCAAAGCAAAACGCTTGCTGGAATCGTTAAATTATCATAGCCACGTTTGCTGTAGGCCTCAACTGCCGCTGCAACAAAAGCGATGAAAAAACTATGAAAAATTAATTCTGAGGTACTCTTTTCTACTCTTTGAAAAAAGAAAAAAAGCAAGGTTAAAATGAGAGCACTTAGAAAAAACGCACCTGAACCCATGCGTGTTTTGTTGTCCATCCCAACTTTGTATTTTCCAATAGGCCAACGTTTTCCAACCAAAGCCGCCAAAGGATCACAAATGGCTAAAATCAAAATTGGCAAATAAAAGTAAATATAGTTTTGGTGAAAATAATCATAAGCCAAATAACAACCATAAACCGCCACAGGATATGCCAAACTACCAACAGAATCTCGATCTATGGCGTTGATTGACGGCAACAATTTATATTTTAAACTTACGATTAAAATCAAAGCGAAACTGGCGCAAAGAGTTAAAACAAACCAATGATTACCAAGCATTACTGGAAATAAAAAAGTAAGTAATCCTGTGCCGATATGCACCAATTTTCTAGTCAATTCTGCCTTTACTTTCGCCAAATGATACAGAATTTCAGCAAAGCCAAACAAGCTTAAAAACATTCCAGCTAACAAAACCATATTCGTGATGTCTTGTTTCAACATTTCACATCCAAATTAAATTGCTTATAGAAAAATCCTTTATCGATTTGGGACAATTTTTCAGAAATCTCTTTTTGATATTCGACATCGGTTACTTCAGATAAATTTCGAGGAACCATCAAATTCCAGTACGCAATTCGTCCACCAGAATTACAATTATCAACGATTTCCTTTGCCGTATTTTGGAATAATTCAGGATTCATGTATTCAAAAATATTGGACAAATTGAAACAATCAAATTTTCCGTGTGAACGAAAAGCTTCTTGAGCATAACCTTCTTCAATAACCAATCTATCAAGATTAGCTTTTATCTTTTCATAGTTTTCACGTTCAAGGTGATGCGGTAATAATTCTCCAAATGAGCCTGTTAAATTATATCGAAGTATGAAATTATTATGCGCTTGAATACTTTTTAATTGATTTTCTGCCTTCTGAAAAATCGTTTGACCAACAGGGACTTTCACTTCTTTCAAAAATTCAGGATCGCGTCCATATTTTCCCATGACATATTTGCTAAAGAAAATTTTGAAGAGCAATCGCCAGCGCCACGTATTCCATTTTTTAAAATAAAACTGCTCTTGCTCCTCTTTGTTTTTAGGCGCAAGCAAGTTTTCTATTGTCTTTTTGGAATGGATCCAAGGCAATATTTTTGACACAAAAAGCTGAAAGTACTTTTCGAATTTCCCTTCATGAATGATTCCTGCTTTCAATTGATTGAAATTTAATTCCCAATATTGACACACATCTTCGGATAAATCATTTTTCAATAAATCGAATGTTTCTCTACGATTTACACTTTCTTTAAAACCTAAGAAAGCAAGCATTTCCGAATGGTTTAATCTCTTAAAACAGGCTTTTTTTAATTCTATTAAATTCAGTTGAATTTTGTTGACATCAACAGCCACAACTAATTCGGGATCATTGATTAAAAGCGAAAAAGAATTATCGCCTGCAGAACCAATAGATAAAATTTTATCACCTTTTTGAGGCTTCAATCCTTCCAAAAGAATGTCAGCGTCTTCCCAACAATTCGCATAACGAATCAAGTTAAAATCAACCGAATTTTTTAGTTCTTTACTCACGTCGAAATGATTTTAATTTCACCAGTGCTTCCATCCATTTCAACAACATCGCCCGTTTTTAGGGTTTTTAAAAGTCCGGTAACGCTTACGATGCATGGAATTCCCATTTCGCGCGAAACAATTGCCGAATGACTCAGCAAACTTCCTCGCTCCACAATTATCGCCGAAGCACTTGGGAATAATGTTACCCAACCTGGATCAGTACTCGACGTCACGAGAATATCTCCATCCAAAGAACTTACCTCATCAGGATCGAGAATAACCCGAACTTTTGCTGTTACACGTCCTGGACAACAACCGATACCTTTCAAATCTCCATCGAGTTTTTCCAATTTTCTAGTGCTGAAAAAATCATTAGCATGATATACAGTTCCGTAAGTTGCAAAGCGCTCTGATGGTGCTTCTTGACTTCTATATCCTTCAAATTCTACTTTTCTCAATTCAATTAAACCTTTGATATTTTGCGTCACAGATGTTCCTTCGATGAAGGCGAAAATTTCTTCTTTTGTGAGGAAGAAAATGTCTTTTGGCTCTTCGATTACACTTTCTGCATACCAATGTTTGCCAAGATTTGAGAAAATTTCTCTTACAATTCCAAATGCTCTTGTTCTCTCATAACGCAAATTTTCTCGTGAACTAACTAATTCCCTTGCTTTGGCGGTTGTTCGTTTCAACTTCCATTTTTTCAAAGGTTTGAATTTCAATGCTCCATTAATTTCCTTTTCTGCATTACTTCTTAATTCATCTTCTAAATTGCCGGACATTTTACTCATTGTAATATCAGTTTCCACATACGCTTTGAGGACTTTGATAAATTTGGCGGGTTCTTGCGTGTAAGAAACAGTTTCAAGTTTTAATTCGCCGATACAACGTTCTCCAAAATCTTCGATATATCTGTCAATTTCAGCTTTAATTTTGATTGATTCTGAATCTTTTGAATTTTTCAATTCTTCCCAAATTTCTGAAGGATTTTCAGATAAAAATAGACTTTTTGTCCCTTCATTTTTTGAGATTTGAGTTGCCAAAGCAAAACTTCGATGAATAGGTTGAACGGAAATAATATCGCTACTACCACAGAGTAAATCGTTGTGGATATTGGGATTGGTGCTAACTTTATACTTCTTACATCGTTTTTCTAGCATACCGAACCAGATCATGGCGAAGAAATCGTTGAGTAAAGGCGCTTTCCATTCATTCAATAATTTTCGTTCGAAATTCAAATACAATTCCATCAACTCATTTGCATTTTTTTCGTGCAATGGAACGGCTTTATATTCAGAAATAGTACGGTCCAAAAGTTTCATAAACGCTCTTCTTTTCCTTGAAAGAGATGAAAATCTTCCATACATACGAACGGCCATTTTCATAATGGTCCACCATGCTTTTGCCTTGGACAATCGATATTTGTCTGGAATATCAAAACGTTCTTTTACGCCCATCATTTTCTCCATAAAACGTGCGTTAATGCTATATCCCGGCAACATTGCGAGCATGTGATACCACGTTTTGAGATTATAATAAACTCGTCCGTTGATAAAACCCAAAGTGTTCGCAAAAACGCGTTCGTTTTCTAGAATTACGCTCGAACTTACACCCATATAAGAACTGAACATTTTGTACGCACCTTCATACGATTTTGAAATGAAGGAAAAAGTCAATGGCGTAGTGACTCCAGGGTAAGATTCTATGATATTCGAATTGTCCCAAAGAATATATTCACCTGTTTCAGATTTAATTTTGGAAAGATTCGTAATTGGTCGAGTTTGAAGCAAATACAATTGATTTTTGTAAAATGCGAACTCAATATCTTGCGGTTTACCAAAGGCTTTAAAACATTCATCAAGAACATTTACAACTAGCTGAATTTCCTTATCACTTAGAGAAGAAATTTCTTGTTTGCTTTTTTCAACTTCTACCAAAATTGTGCCCGAACCTTTCTCCACATCCTGTCGAACAGCATGTGTTTTTGTAGCAATTTCTTTTTGAATATTGCTCTTTGAAACGATAAAAGTATCTGCGTTCAATTCTCCAGAAACGAGTCCATCGCCTAATCCATAAACAGAACTTATCACTTTTTCATCACGATTTCCGTTCGTTGGATTGATTCCAAAAGCAACACCTGCCATTTCCGAAGGAATCATTTCTTGGATAACAACAGCAATGCCTGAACTTGGTGCGAGCTTATTATTTTTTCTATATTCTAAAACTCGCTTAGAACACGAAGACAGCCAAACCTTTCGAATCGTATCAAGCAGATTTTCCTTCGTAACATAAAGATAGGATTCAAATTGCCCTGCAAAGGAAAAATTGCTTCCATCTTCATCAATTGCTGAACTTCTCACAGCTAAAAAAGTGCCTTGCTCAAAATAATGGAGGATTTCTTGAGCAACATTTTCAGGGAAAACAAATTGATTTATCACTTCTTCGTTTGCTTCTGAAAACAATTCATGAAAAACATCAGCAGGTAAAACCAAAAATTTTGGAACATTCAATCCGATTTTTTTTAATCGAAAAAGATTTTTCCCTTTTCCTCCGAGAAGAAAATCAATCGCTTTATGTTGTTCTATGTCTTTTACAAAAATCAATAGGTCAAGTATAGGAATTATAGATTAGATAGCAATTCTTGAAGCATCGGAACACCTCCCAAAGTTAAATACATTGCAATTGTCCAAGCGCCAGAAACGATTTCCATCTGTTTGGCAGATTTCTTCGTTGGTTTTTTCAGAAAAGCCCATGCAGGAATGGAACATAGCATAAAAAGTGCAACTAAAATAATAAATGCAGTAGCACCAAATCCAGCATATTGGCAAGCTAAAAATGCGAGTATAAAGGTTATAAATAAGACCACCAACCAAAGATAAATTGCTTTTTTTTCACCGAGCATCGATGTGTAACTCAAAACTCCTTCAGATTCATGCTCTTTAATTTTGATTTTTCGTCCTAATTCTAGGACGATACCGTTCATGTATGAAACAGCAAAGAAAAACAACAATCCTTTTGGTGGCGAAACGCCTTCCAACATCCAATCCAATCCACTGGCGTAAATATCGATAAGCGGAATGATAAACATGTGAGATGTAATGTACCAAAATTGACGTTTTTTAAGCCAATCGGCAATGAAGAATTCTTTACCCATTAAGAGCAAATAAGCAATCACCACAAAATAAACCCAAAGCATGGAAGGAAAGAAAACGAGGTTTAAAATCACGTGAAGTATTGCTATAAAAACTCCAATGATGCCTAATTCTTTCAACGACATCAATCCTCTTGGAACGGGCAATTCACTGCGGTATTTGGCATCATCTTCAGCATCTTTGAACTCATCAAAAATGCGCACTAAGAAAAACAAAGTGATTGTTATAATTACCCCAATGATGTACGTTTGCATTGGAATAAAACCTTCAACGCCACGACAAATCCGCGAATAAGAAATCGCTGAAAAACTAAAGGCTGCGACCAATAATCCGTGAATCAAAAACGGAAATCGTTCCTTTTGATAAATCAAAAAGCGTTTTAAAAAAGGAGCTTCATTCTCTTCTTTTTTAGAATATGAATTTGTCGCCATGAATTACTTGCTTTGTTTCCTTCCGAATTTTTTATGTGCAGACGAAAAGTGACCTGCTGAAAGTGCTGCTGCAATCGATAATTCACCAGCCAATAAAACAGCTCCAATTATTTCGGCAAACTTTCGTGCTTTGCCAGCGCCATAACATTCCATCAATTCCAAACATTCTTTTTGAGTAGGCAAAGAAGTTCCACCTCCAACCGTTCCAACAATCAAATTCGGTAATGACACAGAAGCGTAAAGTGAACCATCGGATTTTCTTTCCATACGTGTGATACCCGTTGCTGCTTCAGAAACACAAGCTACATCTTGTCCTGTCGCCATAAAAAGCGCCGTCAATCCGTTTGCGTAATGACCTTGTGCTCCGATTGCTCCACTTTGAATTACCCCGAGCGTTGAAGAACGCCAATATTCCGCCATTGCCTCGGGAGTTGATTTTAAAACCTCATTTACAATCTTTTCAGAAAGGACAATTTCAGTTGTAATCTTCTTCCCTCGCACATTTGAGAATGAAGCTGCGGTTGCTTTTTTATCGCCGGAATAGTTTCCTTCAACGAACCAAAATTCTGGTTTCGTTGCACAATTTCCCACAATAAATCTGCAAATTGCATCTGTGCAAATAGTCACCATATTTTGTCCAGAAGCATCGCCTGTACTGTATTCAAAAATAAGAATCAAATGATTTCCTTCAATTTGCACACGCATATCAGTTAATTCTGCGTAGCGACTATTTTCTTTGGTAATTCGTTTAAAATCATCAATATGCGGGAGCACCCATGAAATAAAAAGTCCGAGCTCTGCGATGTCTTTAAATTTAAATAATGGACTTCGTTGCACACCTTCAGCCAAACAAATAGATGTTGCTCCGCCAGCAAGGAAGCACGCTTTCGCACCACGATGATAGGAAGCAACCAATGCTCCTTCGCTCGTTGCTAGAGGCACAAAAAAGTCGCCTTTTGCAGCAGAACCAATTACCCGAACTGGACCAATTACACCAGTCGGAATGGAAGTTATTCCAATAAAATTTTCTATATTTCCTTGAAAATCTTCTATATTTTCGATTCGTTTATCTCCAGTTAGAAACTCCATTTTGGACGAAGTTTCCACAAGCAGAAAATCTTTGCGGAGTTTTGTGCTTTCCCTCGTTACCCCAAATTCAATAGGCAATCGATCAAGGTTGTCTTCCGGCGGTTTTTTATTGTTAATTTCTTTTACAATTTCATCAATATTCTGGATGGAAGAAATAATTTCCAAGTGTTTTTTTGTTTTTTCTGCGGAAGAAGCCATCGGTTCTGTGGTTCAAATTTAGGAACTAAGGTAAGGTTAATTTTGATTTGTGAATTGCATGATACAAAGATTGATTCGTTCGTTTGAATAATAGTAATGACCACAATAAATTTTCCTTAAGTAACCCATTTAAAAAAAATCCGTAAACCATTTTCAACCACAGACTTATGAAAATAAGTTGTCTAAACAATATGAAATGGTCAAACGAACCGTACTCATCGAAAATAAAGCTTCGATTCACACTAAAGACTCACAGCTTTTAATAAAAACTGAAGAGCGTGAAACAACCATACCGATTGAAGACATTGGCTATTTGGTGATAGACAATCAAGAAGTTTATTTGAGCATGAATTCCATGAATCAATTGGTTGAGAACAATTGTGCCGTGATCATTTGCGGCAGAAACCATTTGCCAAATGGGATGTTTTTAAATCTGAATAGCCATCATATTCAGCAAGAAATTTTTAAGCATCAACTCAACGCAAGTGTGCCGTTTAAAAAACAATTATGGCAACAAACCGTTATTGAAAAAATCAAAAATCAGAGTTTACTCTTGACGCAGATTACGGGCGAAAAAAATTCGTTGGATCATCTTGCGAGTAAAGTTTTGAGTGGCGACACATCAAACATGGAAGGCGTTGCAGCTTCGCATTACTGGAAATATTTCTTTGAATTTAGTTTTAAACGCGAGCGTTTTGGTGATTATCCAAACAATTTTCTCAATTATGGTTACGCCATTCTTCGAGCGGCAACTGCACGCGCAATTGCTGGAAGCGGAATGCTCAACACCGTTGGAATTCATCATAAAAGTAAATACAATGCGTTTGCTTTGGCAGATGATTTGATGGAACCATATCGACCATTAGTAGATGAAAAGGTGATTGAACTCATGGAGAAATATGAAGAAATTGAGTTAAACACAGCGATAAAGGCTGAATTGCTCCAGATTCTGAGTAGAACGGTTTATTTTAAGGATGAAAAAAGTCCGTTGATGGTTGCTTTGCAAAAAACGGCATCTTCGCTTCAACAGTGTTTTCGGGGAGAACAAAAAAAAATAAAATACCCCAAATTATGGAACTAAACGCTTATAGAATTATGTGGTTATTTGTATTTTTTGATTTGCCTACGGAGACGAAAAAAGATAGGCACAATGCACAGCAATTTCGCAAAAACATTATGAAAGATAGTTTTGTGATGATGCAATTTTCTGTTTATGTGCGTCATTGTGCGAGCAGTGAGAGCGCAGATGTTCATGAAAAACGTGTTTTCAGTTTATTGCCACCTTTGGGAAAAGTGAGTTTACTGCGAATAACAGATAAGCAATATGGAAATATTGCGAACTTTTGGGGCAGAGCAGAACTTCCGCAAGCACCGCAACCGAAGCAATTAGAACTTTTTTGACGGAAATTTTGCCTTCAGAACAAAAAAAATGCCTCAATCTTGCTTTCACAGGGCAAAAAAGAGGCATTTTTTAAAACGGTATTTTAAGTTTTTCGTAGTGATATTAGGGGTTTTAAAGCGGGCTAATATCGTCTTTTCCAATCTTTAATCAAACCACAACAATAACTCAGGAGTTACTTGAAGGGTCTCTAATATCGTCTTTTCCAATCTTTAATCAAACCACAACATAAGGTATATTGTCACAACCCCAAAAGTAATATCGTCTTTTCCAATCTTTAATCAAACCACAACAGCAGCACAACGTCATTGGAGAACAATGAAAATATCGTCTTTTCCAATCTTTAATCAAACCACAACATGAAAACGAATACACAAGATACCAAAATGAATATCGTCTTTTCCAATCTTTAATCAAACCACAACAATAGTAACTTTGTGAACAAAGTCAAATGAAATATCGTCTTTTCCAATCTTTAATCAAACCACAACGAGCCTCGGTAGGCATTTCATATACTTTATAATATCGTCTTTTCCAATCTTTAATCAAACCACAACTGACCCAATAGACGTGGAAATGGGCGGAGGAATATCGTCTTTTCCAATCTTTAATCAAACCACAACGCACATCGGCATTGCGTTTTGATAAACTTCAATATCGTCTTTTCCAATCTTTAATCAAACCACAACGAGTATCCAATGGTGTTTTGTCGCAAAAGAAATATCGTCTTTTCCAATCTTTAATCAAACCACAACACGATATT
>Ga0105045_10005028_pt1 | contig 11584 bp, 7 predicted proteins | sample MAT02_FD_78089 | JGI IMG/M metagenome (GOLD analysis project Ga0105045, IMG submission 78089) | Freshwater microbial communities from Lake Fryxell liftoff mats and glacier meltwater in Antarctica - MAT-02 (megahit assembly) | ecosystem: Environmental > Aquatic > Freshwater > Ice > Liftoff... | reverse complement strand
GGCCCTTCGTGCGCCGCATTCTGCGCCGCATTCTGCGCCGCCTTCGTTGGTGCTGTCGCCTTCGCAATGTCCGCTTCGGTGACCAGTAGGTAATGCCGATCGGCTACCGCTTCGGAATTGCCGATCCAAGCACACGCTACCGCCTTGCTGTATTCGCGTTCCAGTTCCGTTTGACGTGATGCCCGCATCGAATGAAATAGCCGTGACCACGGTTCGACGCCCGCCCGCTTCACGATCTTGAGAAGCTGCCTACGTAGATTGGCGTTCGCCCGCATCGCCGCCGCCCGGTAGGCTGGCTTGTCGACGACGTAGCTTTCCGGTGATGGGTACTGCGTGCCGTCGGTCGCTTCGTTCCAGGCCGTTTCGAGGTAGGGCAGCAATTCGGTAAACAGTGGCACCGAACGGACGCCCCGCCCTTCGTGATGCTCAACCTTTGGCTCGGGAACGCTAATGCGGGAGTTTTCAAAGTCGAGGTCACCCCACTTGAGCGACAATACCTTCTCGATTTTCTCGCGTGTGACTTCAACTTTACTTTTCGTCGAACTTGTTTGCGTCTTTTACTTTGGCGAACGGGTTCTTTGCGATCCGCTCAAAGTCCACCGCGTCCTGAAAGAATTGACGGGCGAAACCGACCCGCTTGTGTACCGTTGCCGATGCCAACCCTCGGGCGCGTAGCTGCGTAACGGGAGTCGATGGCGGGGTCCGGGGGATCGTCGCCGGCAGTTTACCCGCGATGACCGCCGACCGGCATTGACCCCGGCGAATCATCGCTCCCGAGAATCCGCTGGTAGAAATGCAGGTCGAGCCAACGATTAAATTTGAATCCCGCTTCGCGAATCTCCGCGCATTTGGTGAATCCCATCGAGCAATGCAAGCGGGCGCTGGCGACGTTGTCGGCGTCGATGCCGCCGATCATGGTGTGAAATCCGGCCCCGGATGCGTGCTCGATCAATTGTGCGAGCAATTGTCGCCCGATGCCGGCGCCCCGATGCCCGTCGGCAACATAAACGGAATGCTCGATCGTGAATCGATAGCCTGACCAAGCTCGAAAGGGGCCATAGGATGCGAATCCCAGCACCACGTGTTCGTCGTTGAGCCAGGCGAAAACGGGAAAACCCTCCGCTTGCCGTTTTTCCATCCACTGCACCATCGTTGCGAGCGTCTTGGGGTGTTCGTCGTACGACGCGGTGGAGGTCCGGATGATCTCGTTGAGAATTGCCAGAATTGCGGGTGCGTGTCGTTCGTCACAGGAGATAATGGAGGACATTTTCACGGCAAAGCGAGGAAGGGAGACAAATGGAATCGCAGGTCCAGTTTAAGATTCTTGACAATTGCGGTCATCAGGGTACGATTCTATGGATCTTTTCTCTGCCCTGCCGCCTGTTCGGGTGTGTCACGTGTGCTGGTACCGTCTCCTGCCGCGACTTTGCGTGATCGTGCTTTTGCACGTGGCGGGGTTTTTCGTGGGGGCATCCACCGCAGTTGCCAGTTGTGGCGATTATCTGCATCAGGTTCCAGAGACCAACGGGGTGCCTGGCGATTTGCAGCACTCTGGACGCTTGACCTATGACATCACGTCTTGGACGTCGTTGCCGTGGCAGGGCCAGCGACCCTGCGATGGGCCTGGATGCCGCCAGTCGGCCCCGGTCAACGATTCGCTGGCGGCGTCTCCGAGCGGCTCGTCGCAGAACCACTCGATTGAATTTGATTCCGAGGGCGTTGCGTTCCCTGAGGACACCACTGGGTATCGTTTGAGTTTTTCACGCTCGGACCGTATGCCGCCGTCGGCGACGATCGACATTTTTAAGCCGCCCATCTAGGTGACCTGTTGAGGAGTGTTCCGAGCGACCGACAGTCGTAAAGGTTGGTGGCGTCGTGGAGCATTTTAGCGCTCGCAAGGAGTGAGGACGAAATCGTGATCCATGATTTTTTCATCACGTGGTGGAGCCTGAAGTCGATCGGAATGATTGACGATGCTTTGTCCACATTGCGAAATTGATGGCGAGTGCCTTGTGCGTCGTCATCCAGTCGCGGGCTTTAACGGTCGCGAACGTGTCGCCAATTCAAGTCCTTTGTATGGATTTATCTTATGAGCCAGGCAAAATCCGTGGCGGCACCGCCGCGCAAGGCCGTCAAGGCCGTCGGACCGAAGCTGCGTAAAGTTTTGTATGCCCTATTGTTTGTGCTTGCGGTCCTGTTTGCGAATTCCGCGTACCTGGCGACGATCACGGCGCTGGAATGGGTCCGTGGCGAAACGTACCAGAATTATTTTTATCAATTGATGTTTTTGGTCCACTTAGTTTTGGGCCTATTGGTCATCGTTCCCTTCATTATTTTTTCGGCGGTCCACTTTTCCAACACCCGTTTTCGCCGCAATCGCAAAGCGGTCCGTGTCGGATATGCATTGCTGGCCGCGTCGATCGTTCTGCTCGGCAGCGGCCTTTTGCTGTTCCGCGTAGGCGGGTTCGAGATCAAAAATCCATCGACTCGATCGATCACGTATTGGTTGCACGTGGGTAGTCCGCTGATTGCGGTATGGTTGTATTTATTGCACCGCATGTCTGGCCCGAAGATCAAATGGCGTTACGGCGGCTACTACGTCGCGTCGGTTGCCGCATCGGTGGTATTGCTGGCGATGTTGCATTCCCAGGACCCGCGTCAGTGGAACGTCGCCGGACCCAAAGAGGGCGAGCAATACTTCGAGCCTTCGCTCGCTCGCACGTCCACGGGAAACTTTATCGACGCCGACGTATTGATGATGAACGATTATTGCCTGAAGTGCCACGAGGATTCTCATAAGGATTGGGAGCAGAGTTCACACCATTTCAGTTCTTTCAATAACCCCATGTACCTAGCCAGCGTCCGTGAAACGCGACAGGTTTCGATGAAACGCGACGGGTCGGTGCAAGCGTCCCGTTGGTGCGCCGGTTGTCATGATCCGGTCCCATTTTTCAGCGGCGCGTTTGATGATCCGAATTATGACGACATTAACCATAAGACTTCACAAGCGGGAATTTCATGCACCGCCTGTCATGCGATCACGAACGTGAACAGCAACCGGGGCAACGCGGATTATACGATCGAAGAACCGTTGCATTATCCGTTTGCGACCAGCGAAAATGGGATTTTGCAATGGGTTAACAATCAATTGGTGAAGGCAAAACCAGAGTTTCACAAAAAGACGTTCCTCAAGCCGCATCATAAAACTGCCGAATTTTGCTCCGCATGTCATAAGGTTGCCTTACCCAGCGAAGTGACGGGGTACAAAGAATTTCTTCGTGGACAAAACCACTACGACGCTTGGCTTCTTTCCGGCGTTTCCGGACACGGGGCAAAGAGTTTTTACTATCCTCCCGTCGCCCAAACGGATTGCAACGGTTGTCATATGCCGCTGAAACCGTCGGATGATTTCGGATCTCAAATGTTTGACGATTCGGGTGTCTTGAAGGGACATAGCCACCTGTTTCCGGGCGCAAACACTGGTTTGGCTTGGCTCAAAAATCGCCCCGAAGCGCAAGCGGTTCATGAGGCGTTTCTGAAAGAATCGACACGTGTGGATGTTTTCGGAATCAAAGAAAATGGTTCGGTCGATGGCGAACTGCACGCGCCGCTTCGGCCGGAAATGCCGATATTGAAACCAGGCAACAAATACTTGATCGAGTCCGTCGTGCGGACGCTAAAGCTCGGCCACCTGTTTACGCAGGGGACCGTTGATTCAAACGAGGTGTGGTTGGACGTGACCGTGACCAGCGGCGACCGCGTGATCGGACGCAGCGGCGCGATCGATGAATCCGGCGAAGTCGACCGTTGGGCACATTTTATCAATGTGTTCATGCTGGATGAAAACGGCTACCGCGTGAATCGTCGCAACGCACAAGATATTCGCATCCCGCTGTACAACCACCAAATCCCACCCGGTGCGGGCCAAGTTGTCCATTATGGGATCGAATTGCCTGATGACTTAACGGACTTGGTCACGATCGAAGTCAAGTTGCAGTACCGAAAATTTGATCACGAGTACATGAACATCGTCGCGGACAGTCTCAGCGACCGTGATCATCCGCTAAGAGGAAAGACGCATGGCATGTCCTATGGCAATCCGTTGCCCGTGGTGACGATGTCGAGTGACCGGATCACGTTGCCGGTGGAAGGTGTCGATAAACCGTTGCCCGAAGCACCGGTTCGCGACATCCCCCAGTGGCAGCGATGGAATGATTACGGGATCGGTTTGTTGCTTGAGGGCAAGGCAGAATTGAAACAGGCCGAGCAGGCGTTTATCGAAGTCGAAAAGTTAAATCGTTACGACGGACCGCTCAATCTTGCCCGTGTCTACCAAAACGAAGGCCGGTTGGATGAAGCAGTCGAGGCACTCGCTCGCGCGGCCACTTACACCGACCCGCCCGCGCCACCGTGGACGATGTCGTGGCTGGCCGGGGCGATCAATTCACAACAGGGCCACTTAGACGACGCGATCGCGAATTTTGAAACCGTGTTGTCGACGAAAGTGCCCGAGCGAAAGTTTGACTTCAGCAGGGACTACACCGTCATTAACGAACTCGGGCAGGTTCAATTTCAACGTGGACAACAATTTCGCGGCGATGCGAACAAAGAACAACGGGAGCAGTGGTTTCGTAAAGCGGTAGCGACCTACGAGCGAACGTTGACGATCGATTCGGAAAACGTCGCGGCGCATTACAACCTCGAGCAATTGCACCGGCAATTGGGTAACACTGAATTGGCCGGTCAGCACGGCAAATTGCATATGCGTTACAAGGGAGACGATTCGATCCAGGGCACGGTGATCGGTGCGGCGCGCGAGCGTTACCCGGCGGCGGACTTCGCCGCCGAGGCATTGGTCATCTATCCCCTGAATCGTCAACCTGACGCGAAGAACGATAACACGACCGCACGGGAATCAACGGATGAAGAACAACGAATCGTCGCCGAATGAGATCGAAGAGGAACGCGACGACGCAGCGATCGGCGTCGCGATCAAGTATTCGCTGTACGCATTGTTGACACTGGTCACCGTCGGTGGCTCGCTCGCGGCGGCGTTTTATTTGACGCGTCCCAAAGTCGTCATCGTACCGCCGGCACCGGTCGAATTGCCGACCTATCGAAGCGAGGTGGAAACTCCGCTGCCGAAGATTCTGATGGTCGATATCACCAAGCAGGCGGGCATCGATTTCGTCCACACCAACGGAGCGTCTGGCGAGAAATTGCTGCCCGAGACCATGGGGGGAGGATGTGCGTTCTTCGATTACGACGGCGACGGTGCGGTGGATATCCTGCTGGTCAATTCGAAACCTTGGTCAAAGGCAAACGCCACGATTGATGCGAATGAAAAACCCGCGACGTTGGCTCTGTATAAGAACGACGGGACCGGCAAGTTCACTGACGTTACGCTGCAAGCTGGCTTAGACATTGCGATTTACGGTCAAGGGTGTGCGGTCGGAGATTTTGACAACGATGGCGACTCGGACCTTTTCATCAGTGGTGTTGCCGAGAACCGCCCGGATGCCAACGCGGTGACTGTGGTCAAATTTGCCGATGGTCCACGCGGCCCCAATCGTTTGTTTCGCAATGATGAGGGAAAGTTCGTCGACATTACGCAAACGGCCAATATCAGTGGCGAGCCCGATGACTGGGCGAGTAGTTGCGGATGGTTTGATTACGATAATGACGGGGATTTGGACTTATGGGTTTCCAATTATGTGAATTGGTCAAGAGATTTTGATCTGGCGCAGAATTTTCGCCTGACTGGCGGTGAACGTGCCTATGGTCGCCCCCAAGCGTTCGGCGGCAGTTATCCGCATTTGTATCGCAATGATGGCGATGGCAAATTTGCGGAGGTTTCCGAAGCGGCGGGAATTCGCATCAATGCTGCGACGACGGGTACGCCTCAAGCCAAGTCATTGGGGCTGACGTTTTATGATTTTGATCGCGACGGAAACCTTGATGTTCTGATCGCCAACGATACGGTTCAAAATAATCTATTCCGCAACAAGGGTGACGGTACGTTCCAGGAGATGGCTTCGGTCGCCGGCATCGCGTTCGATTCCGATGGGAATGCGAGAGGTGCGATGGGGATTGATGTTTCGTGTGCCCGCGATGACGCACGGTGCGCGTGCGTGGCGATCGGAAATTTCGCGAATGAGATGACCGCGTTCTATGTATCCGCCCCGGAGTCGCTCGTCTTTTCGGATCAAGCGGTTGCCAACGGGTTGGGACCGAGCACGCGATTGTTTCTGACCTTTGGCGTATTCTTTTTTGATGCTGATCTTGATAGTTGGGATGATATTTTTCACGCCAACGGGCACCTGGAAAAAGACATTTCTAAAGTGCAGAAAAGCCAGTCGTACGATCAGACGCCTCAATTGTTTTGGAACGCTGGTCCCGACGCGATGACGGAATTCGTCTCGTTGCCCTTGGATTCAACGGGTGCCGAGTTTGCCAAACCGATGGTCGGACGGGGGGCGTCGTTTGCGGATATCGACGGCGATGGCGATCTTGATGTTTTGGTTGCCTCGACGGGTGCCTCGCCACGATTGCTTCGCAATGACCAATCGCTGGGCCATCACTGGTTGCGATTGCGTCTTCGCGGAAATGGAACGTCCAGCAATCGCGACGCGATCGGGGCCAGGGTCACGGTGACGTTAAAGTCCGGCCGCGCGATCACCAAGATGGTCAATCCGACGCGCAGCTATCTTTCGCAGGTCGAATTGCCGCTGACGTTTGGGCTTGGCGAAGAATCGATCGCTTCGATTGACATTTCTTGGCCCGATCAAACCACCCAGTCGCTCGATGTTCCTGACGTCGATCAAATGATCACCGTCGAGCAATCGGCGTCGCGGTAGGCGTTGTGCCTGGGTGATTTAGTCGACGCGGCGTACCGGTTACAATACGCCGTCACCCACTCATCTATCTGGCGAAAGATCATGATGCCGCAACTTGAAATGTCGACCGTCCCCGACTTGAAATTGACCCGAAAAATCCCGGCATCCCGGCTTTTGGTGCTTTCACTGATGGTCATCGCTGGCAGTTCCCGCGGTGAGGATGCAACGGCGAAAGCGGCGGTCGACACGCTGCAATACCCGTTGAACGTCGTGGCCAATGACAAGTCACTATTCTTGGTCGACCTGGACCTGCCCGGCGTGTGGGAGGTGACGGATGGCAGTGCGGCCATTTTCGTTCGCGGTACCAAATTGCTCCGTAAGCCGATGAACCGGCCACGTCCGATCGCGATGCATCCGGCGGGCGGCATTTTGGTGGGCGATTCGGCGACGCGAGAGGTTTATCACATCGCACAGAAAGACGCGGAGCCAAAGCCGCTATGCAAGGCACGGATTGGGATCGCGATGGCGATCGCGGTCGCACCTGATGGAAAGTCGTTTTATGTGGGCGATGCTGAGAAGCGAGCGACGTTCCGCGTGGCGATCGACGGCGGTGAGCCCGAGTTGGTGGCGCGGGTGAATTCGCGCGGGCTCGCGTTCGACGGCGATGGAGCGTTGTGGGCGGTCACCCCGGATGATGCCGCAATCCATCGAATTGATGTCGTGGCGAATTCGAGCGAATCGGTCGTGACGGGGCGACCCTACCAATATCCCAACGGACTCATCTGGGTCGGAGATCATGGGTATGTGACGGATGGTTATGGAAAGGCGATTTGGAAATTTACCGCCGATGGGAAAACCGAAAAATGGTTTGAGGGCGAGCCGCTGGTCAATCCGGTCGGAATTTCTTTTGATGCTAAAAATCTTTATGTAGCCGATCCGAAGAAACGACAAGTATTCGCATTCGATCGCGCTGATAAATCCATGACCGAGGTTATCGTCGGTTCGTCAAAGTAATGAGGCAGGTCGATGAAACGCTTTGTTGTTATTGGTGCGTTGATTGTTTTGGGGGCGTCCGCATTCTTCCTATTGAACAACCGACGCGGTGGCGTTCCCGCCGAAATGATCGAGCGGTTGCAGGCGGTCCGAGTTGCCCTCGACGCGACCGAATCGCTCGATACCCAAGCCGCCGATCCGACTTGGGAAATGTTGCGAACTCAGATGCCAGGCGATCGGTCGATTGCACTGAACCGCGCGATCAACCGCTTGCTGGCGATCGATGCGTTGGTCGACACGACGAACAATGCAGTGCTTGGTGCCGAGGATAAAATGGCGGCGCGTCAGCAGTTGCCCGCCGCGATCCAGCAGGCCCGCCAAGCCGTCGGCGACTTTGGTCCCCTCGATCCCGAATCGACGTTAACGACGTGGGCGAATTCGCGAATCGATTTGCAGGAAGCGTCTCTGCTGCCCGCTTCGATATCAAAATCGATTCGTCGAGAAGTTTTCAATCGTTTGGCCAAAGTGGTTTCGGGTGATCCAGGGACCGCCGCGGAAACGATGATTCTCGGTGGGCTTCTAACGCGGGTGCTTGAGGAAATGGAAACGCCCGCCGGAGGACTTCCGGGCGAGCTTCGCGAGCCGGCGGCGACCTCGCTCGCCGATTTTTCCCAGCGGCATCCGGATAACCTGTTCATTGCATTGCGATCGGCACAAGTGAGCATTGATGCCAAATCGGATCGTGCCGCCGTTGCGGTCCGGCGGACCTTAGAATTGGCTCGCGCCATTGAACCGACGCTGCGTGTTCAAACGATGTCGATCGGGATGACACCGGATGATTTGGTGCAGAAGATTGTGACCGCGATTGAGAGCCAGGACTGGCAGACGGCCGAGAACCAAATGCTGTTGTGGTTCAATGTCCTTAACAGTACGGACCTGGTGAAGACAGATCGGCGGCGGGTGTCGCCGCACCCGTTGGACCTAATCAGTTTTGATGTGCTGCGTCAATTGTCAGCTCCGGTGGTTCGCGCCAACCCGGTACGCGAGGCATCCAGCGAACCGATTTTTGAAAAATCGACCGTCGACGATTCGGTAGATTATGAGTTTGCAATTCCTATGGACGTTGACTTGGATTTGAGGCCTGATGCCGTCGCGTTCACTGCAACGGGTGGCGTACGAGTCTTTCGCAATGTCGATGATCAGAACTGGACCGCGTTTGGGGACTTGGAATTGGGATTGCCGGTTCGTGGTGCGTTTGCGGCCGATCTATTTATGGTCGATGCAAGCGATTCAGCACGATTGCAGGTCAACCCGGTGGATGGTGCCGGTGGCGCGACATCGTCGCGACACAACACGCTGCTGACGATGTTGGCGTATGGTGATGATGGTGTTCGATTGGTGGCGGTCGATGGTCGGCCCGAAACATCCAATGACCGCCGAGTGACGCTGGTCGAGAAACCATCTGGTTTGGAGGATCTGCGGAATGTCACCGCTGCGACAACCGGCGACTTCGATGGTGACGGGGACTTGGACATCATGTTTGCGACTACCGATCTCGGTATCCAAGTTTTTATCAATCGTGGTAACCGCACCTTCTTTAAAGCCGATCAATCCACCGATGATTCGTTATCCAAATCGACAGGCATTGTCGCGATGCGAATCGCGGATTTGGACCGCGACCTTGATCTGGACGTCATCACGATCGATGGCCAAACGGGGCAAGTCGGCATGGTCGAAAATCTATTGCACCTGCAATTTCGCGCCAGGCCGCTCGCATCCATTCCGGCGGCGGTGAGCGCGAATCGAATCGATGTCGCGGACTTGGATGGAAACGTATCGTGGGACCTCGTGATCAGTGGTGAGGGACCAACGAGGATCGTGTTCTCGCAAACGGCCGACGCGAACGCTTGGTCGGTCGATTCGATCAAGGATGTCGGTCGAGCGGAGAAGGTCGTCGCGATTGAAGATTTTGATAACGACAGTCTGACCGAGATTTTGGCGGTCGACGCCTCTAACGCACGGATGGCCCGAATCGTCGGCGACGGCATCGCATTTCGGCCCGTCGAAAACGGAAATTATCCCCAGCAGGCTGCCGCGGTCGCGGACTTTAATCGGGACGGTAAGCTTGATCTATTGGCGGTCGAGGACGGACAACTGTGTTGGTTTGTCAACCAAACGCCGACCGATGCGCACCATATTGAAATTCGTTTTCGTGGCATTGATGACAATAACGCGAACAGTGGTCGAGTGAATCATTATGCGATCGGCTCGGTATTGGAATTGAGGTTTGGACCGCATTACCGCGAAAAAATCATTACGTCCCCGGTCACCCATTTCGGTACCGATGGCATCGACACGGTCAGCTCGATTCGCGTTATCTTTCCGAACGGTTTGACGCAAACGATTCGCGAACCCAAGATCGACCTGCTGGTCGAAGAGGAACAAACCTTAAAGGGTTCGTGTCCTTATCTTTATGCGTGGGATGGTGAGCGTTTTGGATTTGTGACCGATTGCCTGTGGGCCGCACCGCTTGGCTTGCAGGTCGCCGCGGGCGTGGTTGCCAAAGATCGCCCCTGGGAGTATTTGAAGGTCGATGGCGACCGGTTGAAGTCGAAAGACGGACATTATGAAATTCGCATCACGGAAGAGTTGTGGGAAATCGCTTATATGGATCACGTCGCGTTGACCGCGGTGGATCATCCCGAAGGAACTCAGATATGGACGAATGAGAAAGTCGGACCGGCGGAGGTCGCCAAGCCCGTTATTCACGCGTTTGATGATACGGACAAACGTACGCCGGTGACGGCGGTCGATACGCGGGGCCGCGACGTGACGGAGAAGATTGGATCGATCGATCGTGATTTTGTACAAGGGTTCGATCGGCGGTTGCGCCAGGGATTGTGTCCGCCGCACTGGGTCGATTTGGATTTTGGCGATTTGACGCAAGCGGTCGAGGACGGGCGATCCCTTTATCTTGTTTTGACCGGCTGGATTTTACCGACGGATACTTCGCTCAATATCCAGATCGACCAGAATCCGGAATTGCCATCGATCGAGTTCCCATCGGTTTGGGTTCCGGATGCGAGTGAGGATGACGGATGGCGAAACGCGATCCCGTTCATGGGATTTCCGGGTGGAAAGACAAAAACGATTGTTGTGGACGTGACCAAGATCATCAATGTTGATGACCCGAGGTTTCGTATTTGTACCTCAGCGCAAATCTACTGGGATGCGGCATCGTTGGTGGTACAGCAATCAACGCCCGAGGTGATCACGCATGACTTGGTGTTGGCAAATGCGGAATTGACGTATCACGGTTTCTCCAAGCGGATGCGTGAGTCGGCGTTGTCACCGGAGACGTGTGTTTATGATGACGTCACCATGGAACCGAGTTGGCCGCCGCTGCGTGGGCCGTTGACGATGTTTGGTCCGTGCAGGCCGCTTGTTGATGCGTGGGATGATCGCATGGTGGTGATGAGCGGTGGCGACGAGTTGCGGTTGCGATTTGTGGTGCCGGACTCAGGCCCGCCTAAGGGGTGGAAGCGTGATTTTATTTTGCACAGTGTCGGATGGGACAAGGACGCGGATTTGAATACGCTTGCCGGGCAAAGTTCGCTGCCCTTGCCATTCAAACAAATGCGGGAGTATCCGCCGACCGTGTCACAGCAAACGGAGATCGATGCGGTGGACGAACTGAATCAACCCCACCTGCAGCGTTCGCAGTCATTCCGTCAATTTTGGCATCGTGGCGTGGG
>Ga0105045_10005027_pt1 | contig 11585 bp, 13 predicted proteins | sample MAT02_FD_78089 | JGI IMG/M metagenome (GOLD analysis project Ga0105045, IMG submission 78089) | Freshwater microbial communities from Lake Fryxell liftoff mats and glacier meltwater in Antarctica - MAT-02 (megahit assembly) | ecosystem: Environmental > Aquatic > Freshwater > Ice > Liftoff... | reverse complement strand
GGTGCGGGCGCCATCCGCACCCGGCGCGGGCATGGCTATGTGATCGGAGGCGAAGAAACATGACCAACTCACTGCGCGCCCGCTTCGCGCTGACCGGGCTGGTGATGACACTGGCCGTGATGCTCACGCTGGGCGGCGCCCTCCAGGGACTTTTCGAGCGGCATGTCGAGCGCGACATGGAAGCGCAGCTCGACGCCGATCTTCGCTTCCTCGCGCGGGGGCTGGTGGCCTGGAACGGGGCCGAAGGCTCACGGTTGACGCCCCTGCCCGACCCGCGCTTTCTGGAACCCTACTCCGGCCTCTACTGGCAGATCCGTAACGACCACACGGGCGAGGTCATTCGCTCGCCCTCGCTGGCCGGGGCCACCCTGACGCTGGATGCCGATGAATTGCGCGCGGGGCAGGTGCACCGCCATATCATTCGCGGACCCGAGGGCGGGAAGATGATCGCCCTGGAGCGGCGGATGGAAGCCGTGGCCTATCGCGTGGTTGTCGCGGTGGACCGCAAGGTGCTGCATGCCGCCAAGACCTCCTTCCTGTTGGAATTCCTTCCGGTTCTGGCCGGTCTCGCGCTGGTCATGCTACTGGCCTCGGCGGCGCAGGGGATGATCGCGCTGCACCCCATAGCCCAGGCGCGGCAGGCGCTGGCGGAGCTGCGCGCGGGCCGGCGCGAGAGGCTGGGCGGGGCGCTCCCTTCTGAGTTGAAAGGCCTCGCCACCGAATTCGACGCTCTGCTGGAAGCCCAGCGCCGTGGCACCCGGATCGCGCGGGAACGCGCGGCCGATCTGGCGCATGGGCTGCGCACGCCGCTGGCACTCCTCGACGCCCAGGCCCGCGATCTGCAGGCGCAGGGCGCGGTTACGGCGGCGCGGGACATGCGGGCTGTGACCACCCGGATGGAGGCACGCTTGGCGCGAGAGCTGGCCCGCGCGCATATCCATGGCCCTGGTAACTTTGCTGCGCGGATTGCCCTGGCCCCCTTGGCACGCCGCATCGCCCATGCCCTGGCGCGCGGCCCGCGGGGCGAGGCTTTGTCGTGGGAGGTGTCGGTGCCCGAAAGCCTCACTCTGGCCGCCGATGAGGGTGATCTTCTGGAACTGCTGGGCTCGATCCTCGACAACGCGACCAAATGGGCAGCGACGCGGGTACGGCTTTGGGCCGAGGACTCCGCCAAGGGCGTGATCCTGGTCATCGAGGATGACGGGCCTGGCATCGCCCCCACGGATCGGCGTGCGGCATTGTCACGCGGCGTGCGTCTGGACCCGGCGCTCAGCGGGACGGGGTTGGGTCTCGCCATCGCGCAGGATATCGCCGCGGCCTATGGCGGCGGCCTCGCGTTGGAGACGGGTGAATGGGAGGGGCTTCGCGTGCGTGTCACGCTGCCTGGCTGATGGTCCTGGCTTACTTTTCCATCAGCCGCGGCATCAGTTCCACCAGGTTGCAAGGCCGATGTCGCACATCGAGCTGCCACACCAGAATGTCGTCCCAGGCATCCTTGCAGGCCCCCGTGCTGCCTGGCAGTGCAAAGAGGTAGGTCCCCTTCGCCACCCCGCCGATCGCGCGGGACTGCATGGTGGAGGTACCGATCTTCTGGTAACTGAGCATGCGGAACAATTCTCCGAAGCCCTCGATTTCCTTCTCCATCACGCGCTTGAAAGCCTCCGGCGTCACGTCGCGGCCGGTGATGCCCGTCCCCCCGGTGGTGATGATGCAATCAACCTGCGGGTCTTCGATCCAGGCGTGCAGCTTGGCCGCTATGACATCCGCCTCATCGCGCAGGATTTCGCGCGCGATGCAACGGTGCCCGGCGGCTTCGATCCGCCCTTGCAGAGTTTCGCCCGAGCGATCCGAGCTCATGTCGCGCGTGTCACTCACGGTGAGGACCGCGATGTTGACAGGCAGGAAGGTCAGGGTCGGATCAATCGGCATGGTGGAGCCTCAAGCAGGTTTCGCCCCTCAATTGGGCCGCGTTGAGGCTGCGCGCAACATCGCCGTGACCTGCTCGACACTCGCAAAGGCGGGGAAGCCCCCCCCGGCGATCTGGTCCAGCGAAGGCGTGGGCAGCCCCAGACGATGCGCGTAGATCCAGCTGAAGGTGAGGACGCGGGTGACGAAGCTGCGCGTCTCGCCAAAGGGGATGCTTTCTATGAACAGCAAGGGGTCTCCCCGGTTCTGCGCGGTAGGGAGCCAACGGCTGAGATTGCCAGGCCCGGCATTATAGGCAGCCAGAAGCCGGATCAGATCACCTCGCACCGCCTCGTGACGGGCGAGGTACTGGACGTAGCGCTGGCCCAACTCCAGACCGAACCCCGGGTCATGCAGGCGGTCGGCATTCTCACCACGCAGGGAGGGGTCATTGGCGACATAGCTGGCCGTCGCGGGCATGAGTTGCAGCAGCCCCCGCGCACCGGCGCGGCTGACCGCACTGGGGTCAAACCGGCTTTCCTGCAAAGCGAGCGCATAAAGCAGCGAGGGATCCATGCGGAAGCCCCCGTTGGGCAGCAGGGTCGGCAGCGGGAAACGCTCGCCATCCCGCGCACGGCCATCCACGATCTGTGCGGCGGTGGCGACCTGCGTGGCCAGACCTGGCATCTCGGCGACCTGCGCGACAGCCAGGATACCCTGGACCACCAGGCGGTTGTTGGGCGTCCGCCGATGCAACAGACGCAATTCGGCCTCGGAGCGCCGCGTCTGCCCGATCTGGAGCAGCGCGAGGGCACGCCATCCGCCGGCCGTTTCGGCCAGGCCCTGGGCACGGGCTCCATTGGCTGTATCGCGTTCCCACACGAGGCCCGGCGGCAAGCCCAGACTGCGGCGGGCGATCATGCCATGGAAGGTGCGCGGCTCCTGCGCGGCCTGGAGCATCCAGGGCACGTATTGCGCCGGGCGGCGGGCGCGCACGGCAGCGCGCGCAGTCCAATATGCGGCCGCCGCGCGCAGCGTGGCCGGTGCCGAAGCGTTGCGAGCTGCCCGCTCGAACGCGGCAAAGGCGGCTTCGTAATTCTGCATCCCCCAGGCTGCCAGCCCAGCCTGATACGCGGCCTGCGGGTTTTGCGGTGCAAGGCGAAGCGCTTCCTGCGCCACTGCCAGGGAGTCTGCATCGCGCCCAAGGCGGAACAGCGCCTGGGACATTTCGGCCTTGAGTTGGCCCTGGTAGGCCGCTGTCAGGCCACGTCGGGCTTGAATCAGGGCCATTGCGCCCGGGAGGTTGCCATCGGCGAGGCGCCCCATCACCGCGCGTTCCAGCGCGGCATCGCGTGTCAGCGGGGGGCCACCAGGCCCACGCTCCTCAGGCAGCAGCTCGGCCGCTGCATCGGGTTGGCCCGGCGGCGGCGGAGCCGCGGCCCCGCGCGGCATGCGCAGCACCAAGGCTTCGTGAAGGGCTGGCGCGTCCGGGTGGTCGGCGAAGTCGGAGAGCCATGCCTGGAGTTCGTGAAGCGTGGGGTCGCCTCGCCTGTGCCGGTCAGCCAGAAGGTGGCCCACCAGACGGCGGTCATCCAATCGCTCGGTTTCGCGAATGGCGCCCGCCACGTCGCCGCGCGCCTGAGCCTCGAATGCGCGGCGCATGCGGGCCGCATCCGCAGCGCCCATGGGCTGCGGAAGGGCCGACGGTGCAACCGGCGTCGGGGCAGTTCGGGTCCGCACCTGGGCAGGGGCGGTCTGGTCTTGGGCCCGCTGGGCGGTGGCCGGGGCAAGCCCGACGCCGAAGGAGACAAGCCCGGCAAGGAGGCCGGGAAAACTGCGGGCCATGGGGCAGATCGCTCGCATGACGATTCAGCCCTAGCGCAGTCATGGGCCGTCTAGCAAGCGTCGTGTTGACCAACCACTGCTATCCGTGTCGAGCCGGGCAATGTTGATGTGAAGCTTCAGCCGTCTGCCCCAATCCCGCCATCATTGATGTGGCGGTGCAACATCAGAAGATCAGCCCACGCATCCCGCTTGGCCAGCGGGTTGCGGAGCAGGTAGGCCGGGTGCAGGGTCGGCAGGGCAATCAATACTTCATCGCCAAGTATTGATACTTGATGCCAACGGCCACGCAGGCGAGTGACGCCGTCACGGGACTGAAGAAGTCCCTTGGCGGCGACACCCCCCGCCAGCACCAGGCAGCGCGGCCTAGCAAGGTGGATGTGGCGCAGCACGAAGGGGAGGAACAAGGCGATCTCCGCATCCGTCGGTGTGCGGTTTCCAGGGGGTCGGAAGGGAAGGATGTTCGTGATGTAGAGGTTGCTCGCTCGACTTAGCCCGATGGATGCGAACATGCGGTCCAGGAGCTGCCCTGAAGCGCCGACAAAGGGCTTGCCGACGCGGTCTTCCTCGGCACCAGGCGCCTCACCGATCACCATCGTCGCCGCCCCGGCCACGCCATCGCTGAACACCAGGTTGGTGGCGGTTTCGCGCAAGGGGCTGCCGGTGAAGGCGGCCATGGCCGCGCGCAGCGCCTCCAGTGTGTCCGCGCCTGCGGCCAAGGCTGAGGCGGCCTCACCATGTGGGGTGGCCTTGCGCAGCGGCGTGGGTGCGGATGGCTTTGGTACAGGCTGCTTCTGCGCCACGGGTGCGGGGATGGCGCGCACCACGGGCGCTTCCAGGATCGCCTCATCGGCGCCCATCGCGATCTGCCAACGCAGGGAGGCCAGCAGGGCTTCATGCTCGGAGACAAGCACCATATGCACCTTCTAAACCGGCGCGCCGCTTACGCGAAACCATGGGCTCGTCTAGTTTCCGTCAAAATCGGTAGTGGAGAATGCGACACGATGACTGAAGAGCGCGAAGCGATGGAGTTTGACGTGTTGATCGTGGGTGCCGGCCCCGCCGGTCTCGCTGCCGCGATCCGCCTCAAACAGCTCTCGCCCGAGATGACGGTCTGCGTCGTCGAGAAGGGCGGCGAGGTCGGCGCGCATATTCTCTCGGGTGCGGTGCTGGAGCCGCGCGCGCTGGATGAACTGCTGCCCGATTGGCGTGAGGATCCGCCCGCACTTGCCACACCCGCCGGCGAAGACCGCTTCATGCTGCTGACCGAGACCAAGGCCTACAAGCTGCCCACACCGCCGCAGATGAACAATCACGGCAATTACATCGTCAGCCTCGGCAATGTGGCGCGCTGGATGGGCGCGAAGGCCGAGGCGCTGGGCGTGGAGATTTATCCGGGCTTCGCAGCTTCCGAGACGATCATCGAAGATGGTGTGGTGAAGGGTGTCGTTGCCGGTGTCATGGGCATCGTGAAGAGCGGCGAAAAAGGCCCCGACTACCAGCCGGGGATGGAGCTTCGCGCCACCCACACACTCTTCGCCGAAGGCTGCCGGGGCAACCTGACCGAAAGACTTTTTGACACCTTCAACCTGCGTGCAGAATGCGACCCGCAAACCTATGCCCTCGGCATCAAGGAATTGTGGGAAATCCCGAAGGAGAATCACACGCCCGGCCTCATCTGGCACAGCGCCGGCTGGCCGTTGGCGAGCGACACCTATGGCGGCTCGTGGCTGTACATGTTCGGCGACAATTTGGTCAGCATCGGCTTCGTGGTGGGGCTGGATTATCCCAACCCGTGGCTCTCGCCCTTCGACGAATTCCAACGCTTCAAGCATCACCCTGCCGTGAAGCCCATGCTGGAGGGGGGCAAGCGCGTCAGCTACGGCGCGAGGGCGCTCAATGAAGGCGGCCTGCAGTCCATCCCGAAGCTGTCCTTCCCCGGCGGTGCGCTGATCGGCGATGCGGCGGGTTTCCTGAACGTGCCCAAGATCAAGGGCACGCATCTGGCCATGAAATCGGGCATGGTCGCGGCTGAGGCCATCGCCGGGGCGGGGCTGGACGCGTACCCGAAAATGCTGCGCGAAAGCTGGCTCTGGCCGGAGTTGGAAGGGGTGCGCAACATCCGCCCCGGCTTCGCAAAATTCGGCTTCTGGGGCGGCATGGTCAACGCCGCGCTCGACACTTACGTCCTGCGCGGCAGGGCGCCATGGACCATGGGCCACCACGCGGACCATACCCAGTTGAAATCCGCGGCCGATGCCCCGCGCATCAACTATCCCCGGCCCGATGGCGTGATCAGCTTCGACCGGTTGTCCTCGGTGTTCATCTCCAACACCAACCACGAGGAAAACCAGCCTTCGCACCTCGTTCTTCTCGACCCGGGCAAGTGGCTGGGCGAAAACTGGGAGAAATATGCCAGTCCCGAAAGCCGCTATTGCCCGGCCGCCGTGTATGAGGCAGTGGGTATAGATGAGGGCAAACCCGCCCTGGTCATCAACGCTCAAAACTGCGTTCATTGTAAAACCTGCGACATCAAGGACCCGACGCAGAATATTGACTGGCGCACGCCGGAAGGTGGCGGTGGACCCAATTATCCTGGAGGATTGTAGTCAATGGCTGATACGAAGACCGATGCGCGAAGCGATGCGGAAAAGATCAACGCCTTCCTGCCCAAGCGCGGGGCGCAAGGCCCCTGCGAGGCTTGCGGGCACAATGCCTGGACGCTGGTGGGCGGGCCGGGCTGGTCGGTCACCTTGCCGATGATTGACGGGGAGGGAACCATCCCCTCGGCACCGCCGCATGTGCCGGTCTATGCGCTGGTGTGCAACAATTGCGGCCATCTGCGGCTGCATGCGCAACGCGTGGTGGATGCGCTGGACGACTGAATTCACTGATGCCGCTTATCACCGTACTCCGCCAGGGCATGGTTCTCTCCCTTGGCTGGGTGGTCTGCGCGGCCCTGGCCCTGCGGCATTATGGGTTCTTCTGGGCGCTGCTGCTGCTCATCATCTGGGCTGCCCTTCTGGTGCGCTTCCAGCGCTCCACCGTTGAACACGCGAAATCTGTCGCGGCCCTGCAAGGAAAGAAACCATGATCCGCATCCACGGCATCGCCAAGTCCCGCGCCTTCCGCTGCATCTGGGCGGCCGAGGAAGCGGGCCAGCCTTACGAGGTGCTGCCCGTCGGTTTCGGGCCCGGCATCAGGGCGCCCGCCTACATGAAGGTGAACCCGAACGGGAAAATCCCCGCGATGGAGGATGGCGCGCTGGTGCTGTTCGAAAGCCTGGCCATCAACATGCACATCGCCGCCAAGGCCGGCGCGCCGCTTTGCCCTGAGGGCGATGATGCCAGCCGCGTGCTCCAATGGACACTCTGGGCCGCCACCGAGGCGGAGCCGGCGGCCATGCAATGGGCCTACAACGTCTATATTCTCCCCCAGGCTGAGCGTGATGCAGGCCAAGCGGCGGCAGGTGCCGCGGGCCTCAACGCCCGGCTGGACGTGCTTGAGGGCCAACTGGGCGCCAATCCCTATTTGCTGGGCCCGACCTTCACCATCGCTGATTGCAACTTGGCGGGCGTGCTTTATGGCGCCTGGATGAACAGGTTCGACCTGGGAGGACACCCCAAGGTGAAGGCCTGGCTGGATCGCTGCCTCAACCGCCCTGCCGCGCTCGCCGCCCGCGCGCAACGGGAAACTGCGTGAGCCTGATCGCCTGCGCCCAGCGCCTTGATGCGCTGGGCTTCATGCCCAGCAAATCGGGCAATGTATCGCAGCGGATGGAAGGCGGCTTTCGCATCACGCCCTCGGGCCTGCCCTATGCGGCGCTCACCGAGACGGATTTGGTGGATGTGGCGCTGGATGGAACCGTGCTTCGCGGCATTCGCCGTCCTTCCTCCGAATGGCGGCTGCATGCTGAAATCTTTGCCGCCCGGCCCGAGGCCCAGGCGATCGTCCACACCCACAGCCCCCGTGCCACTGCACTTTCCTGCGCGCGGCGCGGCCTCCCCGCTTTTCATTACATGATCGCGCTGGGTGGCGGCGATGACATCCGATGCTCGGCCTATGCCACCTTCGGCACGCAGGAACTGGCCGAAGCTGCCGTCCACGCGCTGGAGGGCCGGCGCGCCTGCCTGCTCGCCAATCACGGCGTGGTGGCACTCGGCAGCAATCTGGCCGCCGCCGAGATCCTCGCGCGTGAGGTGGAGAACCTGGCGGGCGAGTATCTGGACCTGGTCGCGGCGCGGCTCGAACCTGTTTTGCTGACGCCCGAGGAGATGGTCGCGGTCACCGCGCAATTTGGTGGGTATGGACGGCTGGCCTGATTGACTATTTGTTGCGAGAGGCGAACAAGATGCCTTCCAACAAGAAAGAGACTCCATGACCTTCCGCCGTCTCCTCCTCGGGGCAGCTTTGGCCAGTGGCCTTGCCGCCACGGCAAGTGCACAGTGCGACACCAGCTTTGCTTTGGTGAACCGCTCCGGCGTCACGATCAACGAATTCTACTTCGGTTCCAGTGCTCAACGCGCCTGGGGTGTTGATCAACTCGGCACCAGCGTCCTGGCCAATGGTGCCACCAGCCGGTTTCAGGCGCGCAATCCGGGCCGTAATGATTTTCGGGTGGTTTGGGCCAATGGCGACACGGCAGAATTGATGAACATTGATATCTGCACGACGAGTGAAATCATCGCCACGCGCAGTGGCATGACCGCGCGTTGACCTTCTCCGGCCGTGCGCTCAGCCGCGGCCGGAACCCAGCTCTCAATAGCCTTCCTTCAACAGCGGGAAGGCGCTGTGCACGTGGGGAAACACCACGGGCGGCGCACCCAGATGCACATGCTGGCGCGTGAGTTGACCAAAGCTGGCAACACCGGTGAGGCCGAGCGCCTTGATCACCTCATCCTCCAGGATTTCCAGCAGCCGCTCGATGCCCTCCGCGCCCTCGGCTGCCAGTCCGTAGAGATACAGCCGCCCAAGGCCGACCCAATCGGCACCGAGCGCCACCGCCTTCACAATATCGGTCCCGCGGGAAAAGCTGCCATCCACCATGATCTTGGCGCGGCCGGCCACCGCCTCCACCACCTCGGGCAGCACGTCCAGCGAGCCGCGCCCGCCATCCAACTGCCGCCCGCCATGGTTGGAGACATAGATCACATCCACGCCGTGTTCGCAGGCGAGGGCCGCATCCTCGCCCGTGCCGATGCCCTTGAGGATCAGCGGAATGCGGTGCTTGTCCTTGAAGCGCGCGACCTCACGCCAGGACAGCGCCGCCTGATGGTCCATGCCCGTGTTGGCCGCCCGCCAGGTCTTGACGAAGCGCTTGGCGATGTCGCGCTCGCGGCGCGAGTAATGCGCCGTGTCCACCGTCATGCAGAAGGCGTCATAGCCGGCATCCATCACCCGATGGGCGTATTCATCCACGAAGGCGTCATCGCCGCGCACATAAAGCTGGAACACCTTCGGGCCGGTTGCCGCCTGGGCGCAGACCTCAAGCCCCGGCTGACTGACGCTGCTCAGCATGAAGGGAATGCCAAAGGCGCCTGAGCCCTTGGCCACGCTGACGCCACCGCCCGGCTCGAAGCTCTCCAGCGAGCCGACCGGGGCGCAGAATACCGGCAGGCGAATCCGGTGGCCGAAGAAATCCACGCCCGCATCCACCTGAGAGACATCGTTCAACACGCGCGGCCGCAGGGCCACCGTATCAATCGCCAAGCGGTTGCGCGCGAGGGTGGTCTCGGTCTCGGTGGCGCCCACCAGGTAATCCCAGACATTGGCGTTCAACTTGACCTTCGCCGCCTTCACGAATTCGTGCAGGACCTGGAAGCGTTCCTCGAAATTGCGCATGGCGTCTCTCCGGAGTTCTTTGCGCGAAGCTAGCTTGTGCGGATGAATCCGAAAGCCCCCCTCCCCGCAATCGTCTTCTGGCGCGACACTGCGGCGAGCAATCGGGAAGACGACCATGAACGCCACTCAACGCCGCAACCGCGCCCGCGCCTTACTGGAGGGCAGCGCCTGCCTGCACCCGGCTTCCGTGCATGATCCCCTCTCAGCGCGCATCGCCGAGGAGCTTGGCTTTGAGCTTGGGATGCTCGCCGGCTCCACCGCCTCGCTCGCGATCCTGGGGGCACCGGACCACATCCTTATTACTTTGACGGAATTCGCGACCCAGGCGCGGCGCATCACGCGGGCTTGCACGCTGCCGCTCGTGGTGGATGCGGATCATGGCTATGGCAATGCGCTCAACGTTCAGCGCACGGTCGAGGAGTTGGAGGTGGCCGGCATCGCGGCGATGTCCATCGAGGATACCGACCTTCCCCGCCCGTTCGGCGCCGCCAAGCCGCGGCTGATCACGATCGAGGAAGGCATGGGCAAGATGCGCGCGGCAGTCGTGGCGCGTGTGGACACTTCGCTGTGCATCTTCGCCCGAACGGGGGCGATGAACATGACCAGCCGCGACGACTGCCTCGCCCGCATTCGCGCTTACAATGACTGTGGCACGGATGGCATCTTTCTCACTGGCGTGACGACCCGCGCCGAGTTGGATGCGGCGGCCGAGGTGGCGAAGCAGCCGCTGATCCTGGGCACGCTCAGCCCCGAAATCGCGGATCGCACGTACCTTGCCAGTCGGGGCGTTCGCATCGCGCTGCAAGGCCACGCGCCCTCTCAGGCGGCTGCGCAGGCGGTCCACGCCACGCTCAAGGCACTTCGCGAGGGCAGTTCGCCCTCAGGCCTCACGGGTTTGCCTGAGAAGGGTGCCATGGCGCGCTGGATGTGCGAGTCATCCTACAGTGAGGCGATGGAAAGGTATCTGGAATGACCTGAAATATGCTCCGCATTGCATGCTTCCCGCCTTTCCCGCCAGACGACGAAGCCGAGCTATCCCGTTTGCTCATGTTGCCGCAGAGGACGTTTTATGGCCGCCAGTGTGCTGATCCTAACCACACCCACCAGCGGAACGGGTTCATTATTTCGTACTGTCACCGAAATAGCGGCGGGCCAGTACAAACCGCTTCAATGGATTGAAAATTTCTATGAGCAGGGCAAACTGGACGAGGTAATCAAGAGCATACCGCCACCCGACGGCCAACTGCTGATCCACAACACACCTCAGTTTTTCAACCCCGCAACACGGCTTTCCGATTATCGGTTCATCTTGAATACACGAGATCCACGAGATTTGGTTTGCAATCAATTTCATTGGAACCTCATTCACCCCAACCCGGACGAGACGGAGGATGAAACGGAAAGGCGGCGTGACACCCTGCGCCAGGAAGGTATAGATAGTTTCGCCTTACGCGCCAATAATAGTAAATACTATAATTCTTTTATAGAAATTGTCCGCCGTATTCCGCCGGATAAGCGAATTTTCGTCGGCTATGCCATGTATTGCCTGCATTTTGACGTGGTCCTGACCAGACTACTTGGCTTCTTCGGAGTGCCGGCGCATTCCCTGAAGCGTAGGCAGTTGAAAAGGATCAACGCCGAACGCGTCGAAAATCTGGACAACAACCCCTCATGGATTGGCCATCAGTGGGCAGGTGCTGATCGCGGCCCCGGGCGTTACAAGCTTGAACTTGAACCGCATACCATTCGCATCCTCACGGAGCGCTACGCCTGGTGCCTCGAATTTCTGCGCCTCATGGATGATCCGATGGTCGTGTCCTCCTACGATTGAGGGCGCTGTCCCGTGAGGTTCGCCAACAACCTCACGGGTTGTGCTCTGCCGCAGCGACGTCACGTCCGCCGGATATTCCAAAACAGCGGCGGTTGGCCCTTGAGCAGGCCTGAAAGGTTCCGACGGTAACAGGTCGGCTGGTAGTACATGCCCGTGGGCACATAGG
>Ga0105045_10005025_pt1 | contig 11589 bp, 10 predicted proteins | sample MAT02_FD_78089 | JGI IMG/M metagenome (GOLD analysis project Ga0105045, IMG submission 78089) | Freshwater microbial communities from Lake Fryxell liftoff mats and glacier meltwater in Antarctica - MAT-02 (megahit assembly) | ecosystem: Environmental > Aquatic > Freshwater > Ice > Liftoff... | reverse complement strand
ACCCGAATACCCCGAAGATATTATTGCATCAATTAAAGAGCGCACCGCCAAAATGAATTTGGGTCCGTTGTTTTGGACACCTACTGTGGAAGGCTTATTCAATTATGAATACGCGCGTGATAATCCGGAAGCACTTGATAACACAAGCTGGCATTTGGGTTTGCCCGATTCAATTGTGGCGGATATAAAACGCTCGCTGCAAAACCCAGGACGGTTGCCCTATTTTGCCTTGAATCCTGTTCGCAAACCAACGCTGGAGAAAAAAATCAATCAGCTAAAAAATGCAGGTGTCGTTTTATTGGTGGGAACAGACAGCGGAATACCGATGAAGTTTCACAGCCAAAGCACGTGGAACGAATTGGATGTTTGGGTAAATAAATTTGGGTTCGATCCGATGTATACTATTCGTGCAGCCACGTATTGGCCCGCTTTTATGATGGGTGTTGAAAAAGATTTTGGCACCGTAAGCGAAGGCAAGTATGCCGACATCATTGCCGTAAAGGGTGATGTGCTGCGACACATGGCATTGCTGCAAGATGTGAAATTGGTAGTTAAGAAAGGAAAGCAGTATAAATGACAAGGACGAGAATAAACTATTGGAATTGGCAGACGAGAGCAAAGCCGATTTCCTGATAACGGGAAACACAAACGACTTTACAATTGAAAAATATAAACGCACAAGGATTGTAACACCAAAAACGCACTGGGAGAAATTCCGACCGAAAGTTTAACCAGTTGCTTCGGTAAAAGGTTTCCTACCTAAAAGCGTCAAATCTTAATAAAAACTTTTCGCGTATACATCCACCAAAGCACAAGGCCAAAAAACACAACAAGGGTTATGGCAAATAGTAGCGAAGCATTAATCGGAGCAAGCCAACTTTCAAAAGCAGTTCTATAAAAATAATTCCATACGGAAATTTCGCCACCAGCATGATCAGCTAATTTTATTCGGCTCAATGTTTTTACAAGCAGCGCGGAAACAACAAAAACAAAAATGGCATTCATGCCATACCATGTAAATGGTTTCGACCAGGTTTTTATTCCGTGAACATCGATAAGCCAATGGCAAGCAGCTAAAAATTGCATGGCGATGCCCGCAGTATATAAAACATAGCTACTCGTCCACAATGCTTTGTTGATTGGAAAAAACAATCCCCACCCGAGGCCAAGAAAAATTAGTATTGCGCCAATAAAAAATAACCAACTTACGCGAACCCCGGGTTCTTTAATTTCTGAAATCAATTTGCCGGTAAGCATTCCAATAATGCCCGTTGCTACTGCGGGCACGCTACTTAGTAACCCTTCCGGATCCCACCTTTTGCTTTGTACCCAAAGGTGACCTTCCATGAGTGTATAATCTAACCACGCACCCAGGTTTGTGGCGGGTTCTAAATTAGCTGACCCAACACCAGGCACCGGCACAAATGTCATCACTAAATAGTAGCCTACCAAAAGTATAGCGGCAAGGCGAATCTGCGTAAGCCAGGTTGTGGTAAGATATAAAATCGAGCAAAAGAAAAATACCAAACTGATTCGCTGTAACACTCCGGGAATTCGAACAACGGAAAAATCGAATCTCGGAAAAAGCGAAAGAAAAAGACCAAGTGAAAAGATGATAAGTGTTCTGCGAATGATTTTTAGAAATAGCTTTTTAGTTAATCCGCTAGCAATTTTTGTTTGATAAGAAAAATGAATAGACACGCCAACGATGAACAAAAAAAACGGAAAGATAAGATCGGTTGGCGTGCAACCATTCCACGGGGCGTGTTCAAGAGGTGCGTAAATGTGACTCCATGAACCAGGATTGTTAACGAGAATCATGGCGGCCACGGTGAGGCCACGAAATACGTCTAAAGATTCAAGTCTTTGGTTTGCTTGCATACATTAAAGATACATCCCGAAATCAGATGTTAATTTCCCACGCACTCGTTTTTCTAAATTCTATTTGCAACCCGCACAATGATGCTCTAAATTGGGAGCTTTAAAATTGATTCATGACAAAGCCAACCAAACTGCTTGTCCCCAAAACAGAAGTGGTGTTGATGGGTGCGGGAATAATGAGCGCAACACTTGGGGTTATCCTTAAAGAACTCGATCCGGACATTACCATTCAGATTTTTGAGCGACTTGATGAAGCCGGCACAGAAAGTTCGGATGCCTGGAATAATGCTGGAACCGGCCACTCTGCATTTTGCGAATTGAATTATACACCACAAAAAGGAGACGGTTCCGTAGAATGTAGTAAGGCATTTAAAATAGCCGAGTCGTTTGAGATCACGAAAGAGTTTGTGTCCTACCTCGTTGAGAATAAATATTTCTCCAACCCAGCTGATTTCATTACTAAAGTTCCACACATCAGTTTGGTGTGGGGTAGAGAAAATGTTGATTATTTAAAAAAACGATACGAACTATTGTGTCAGAGTCCACTCTTTAACGATATGATCTATACAGAAGATCGAGATCTGATGATGGAGTGGATGCCGCTGGTAATGCGCGGTCGTAAAAAGTCTGAGCCGGTTGCAGCAACCCGTATGGACTTAGGAACCGATGTAAATTTTGGAACACTTACGCGCGGCATGATAGACCGATTAGAAAAGATGCCTGGCGTTACCATTCATTACAACACCGAAGTACTCGATCTTGATCCGGATGGCAAAGGCGGTTGGGATGTATTCATCCGCGATTTACAAACGAGAAAGAAGAAAGAAGTCAATACAAAGTTTGCGTTCATTGGTGCCGGTGGAGCGACCTTGCATTTATTAAAGCTAGCTGAGATAAAAGAGCGCAACGGCTATGGTGGGTTTCCGGTAAGTGGCTTGTGGCTAAAATGTTTGAATGAAGAATTGATCGCGAAACATCATGCAAAAGTTTATGGCAAAGCTTCGGTAGGCGCACCACCTATGTCGGTACCCCACATTGACACCCGAGTTATTAATGGCAAGCGTGAATTACTTTTTGGACCTTTCGCAGGATTTTCTACTAAGTTTCTTAAGAATGGCTCGCTGATGGATTTACCAAAATCAATCCGTCCCGACAATGCGCTGCCTATGATTTTTGCAGGATTGAAAAATATTTCGCTAACAAAATACTTGATTGAACAAGTGCGTCAAACTCCAGAAGAGCGACTTGCTGCTTTGCGCGAATATATTCCCTTTACAAAGTTAGAAGACTGGGAATTGAAAGAGGCCGGTCAACGCGTTCAAGTAATTAAGAAGGATAAAGAGAAAGGTGGTGTGCTGGAATTCGGAACAGAAGTAGTTGTATCAGAAGATGGAACTGTTGCTGCATTGTTAGGTGCATCCCCAGGCGCTTCGACAGCAACAGCCGTTATGCTGGAGATTTTGTTTAAATGTTTTAAAAAACAATGTGAGTCGGATGCCTGGAAGGATAAACTAAAAACAATAGTACCCTCATTTGGTCAATCAATTTCTAAAAACGAAAAATTAGTACAGGCAAGCCGCGAGCGGACGAGTAAGATTCTAGGACTTTAGGTCTAAGGGCACTAAACACATAGGCATTTAGGAAACATAGAAGAGACATTTGGTAAACTTGAGCCTATGTGTCTTATGTTCCTCCCGATAGCTATAGGGAGTGTTTAAAAAAAGACAGCAACTTTCGGGTTTCTCTCCAGCAAGTAAGTCTTCACCTTTGAGTCATCAAAATCAAAAACAAATGGCCACGCAGAATATAATTAATTACAATCGCATTGCCGAAGCGATAACCTATATCAAAGAGAATTTTAAAACTCAGCCAAACTTAGATGAGGTAGCGGATAAAATTCACATGAGTCCGTTTCATTTTCAGCGCATGTTCACCGAGTGGGCTGGTGTAAGTCCCAAAAAGTTTTTGCAATATATTAGTGTTGAACATGCCAAATCTGTTTTGAAAGATAAACAGGCAACCTTGTTTGATGCCGCAAATGAAACCGGACTTTCAGGTACAGGTCGCCTACACGATTTGTTTGTAAACATCGAAGGCATGACACCCGGTGAGTATAAAAACGGAGGCGAAAAACTTTCTATCAATTACAGTTTTGCTGAGTGTCCTTTCGGGAATATGTTAGTGGCTTCAACCCAAAAAGGTATTTGTTACATGGGTTTTGCCGAAGATGAACAAGAATCGCTTGGCATATTACAAAACAATTTTCCTAATGCAACCTATCGGCAGATGGTTGATATGATTCAACAAAATGCCCTTTACATTTTTACCCACGACTGGAAAAAACTCAACAATATTAAACTGCATTTAAAGGGCACTGAATTTCAATTGAAAGTTTGGGAGGCGCTATTGAAAATTCCGATGGGCCAACTTTCAACCTATAGAACGATAGCCGAACAAATTGGAAATGCCAATGCTTCGCGTGCAGTTGGCACGGCCATCGGCAGCAACCTGGTTGCGTTCTTGATTCCTTGTCATAGAGTTATTCAATCTACCGGAACGGTTGGGGGGTATATGTGGGGCACAACCCGAAAGACCGCCATTATTGGTTGGGAAGCAGCAAGGGGATTTACGAATTTAGAATGACGATGTACGAATTTTTGCAAGATTCACGACTCTCAAATCGTACTTCGTATTTCTAAATTTGTAATTCACAAAATGTGGTCTCACCTTAATTTGGGAAGTTCAATTTTTTCTCGCAAGCGAAGATTTTACAAAATGATTCAGTCAGGGGAAATAACATTAGCGGGCAATAGCAGGTTAAAGATTTATGGCAGGCTTGATTGTAAATCAGGCATGAGAATGAAACTAGAGAATCGAATTTTCTTTACATCAAAGCAGGAAGCAGAAAAATTAAAATATCGACCATGTGGAAATTGTTTACGGCAAGGAGATTTACGAGTGGCGAATGACGAAGTACGAGCTGAAAGTTGCCCTAAAAATTAATACCTACTCATTTTTTCATTCGTAAATCGTAATTCTAAATTTGGAACTTCCATATTAGTACCCTACTATTCTATAATAGACTCTAAAATTCGTACCTCGTCAATCTTAATTCGTACCTCATCAAGATGGAACTCTTTAATCAAGACGTGATCTCAAATTTACTGCCGTATGATGGCGAGGTAAATTACTATGGTAGAATAATGTCGCACCCCAATGCGCAGCACTACCTGAATAGAATGCTTAACACAATTGTTTGGAAGAATGATGAGGCAGTAATTTTTGGAAAACACTTTATCACTAAACGTAAAGTGGCATGGTATGGAGATTCCAGTTATTCATATACATACTCTAACATTACAAAAGAAGCGCTGATCTGGACACCCGAACTACTCGAATTGAAAAAGCGTGTGGAAAAAATCACGAAGACAACGTTTAACTCTTGTTTGCTTAATCTTTATCATACAGGTGAAGAAGGAATGGCCTGGCATAGCGATGATGAAAAAGCTCTTGGAAAAAATACTGCAATTGCATCCTTAAGTTTTGGTGCCGAGCGAAAGTTTGCCTTAAAGCATAAAGAGTCAACGGAAACTGTTTCTTTGATTTTAGAACATGGAAGCTTGCTGGTGATGAAAGGCACTACGCAAACAAACTGGCTTCATCGCTTACCACCAACCAAAAAGATAAAAAGTCCGCGGGTCAACCTCACATTTAGAACCATGTTGGTTCAGCCTCAGAGATCTGCAATTTCAAGCTAAAGGCTCTGTTTCCATTTTTTTGTTAATTGGCGTCCACCATAGTGCCTGGCTTTCGAACAAATGGAATCTTTGCCACCATTCAGTTGCTTAAGGTTTCAACTCGCACCCAGAAATTCCCCATTCGTCCCGCCTCGCTATATCAAAATCGAGTTTGCCGAGTTTAAGAGACAAACCAATAAACAAACTTGTATGAAAATCAATCTATTAGGAAACATTAAAACAAGCTACCTCGCCAAGCTAACTGCGATGATAGCAATCGTATTTATTTCGGTCACCGGTTGTAAGGATGATGACACCGAAATTACACCAACCCAGAGTATTGTTGCCATTGCGCAGGGCAGTCCTTCTTTGAGCACGTTAGTCGTTGCTTTAACAAAGTATCCTGATTTAGTTTCGACATTAAGTGGTGACGGTGCCTTTACAGTGTTTGCACCTACCAATGCAGCGTTTGCGGGACTACTTACAGCAATCGGTCAAACCAATTTGGACGACATTCCAGAATCAGTACTAAAGAGTATACTGCAATATCATGTGGTGACGAGCGGTGCAGTTCTTTCTAATCAATTAACAACTGGAAACGTTACGACTGCTAATGGTGAAGCAATTTCTGTGAATGTTTCTTCAGGCGTAAAATTAAACACTACAGTAAATGTGGTTACCCCAGATGTAAAGGCAACAAACGGAGTGGTACATGTTATTGATGCGGTTCTGGTTCCACCAACAGTTACGCCAATAGTAGGAACAATCGTTGCGCCAGCCTATTTTAATAAAAACTTTTCAACTTTAGTTGCAGCGGTCGTTCAAGCGGGTTTGTTGCCAACACTTTTGTCAACGACCAATCAGCTTACGTTATTTGCCCCTACCAACGCTGCCTTCACGGCTGCGGGTATCACTTCGTTGCCAGCAAATAACGCAACTGGAAATGCTTTGCTAACCTCTATTTTGGCATACCATGTAATTGCTGGAACGAGTGAAATTAAAGCTGCAGATATTGCTTCCGGCCCTTCTTCGGCTGCAACCTTTGGGGGCGCTAAAATTTATTTGAGTAAGGGCGCGGCTGGAGTATTTATAAATGGCAAAACGCAAGTTACCGCTACAGATATTCAGGGCTCTAATGGAATAGTTCACGTAATCAACAGAACACTTGTTCCACCAACTCAAACAATAGCTGAAATTGTTGTTGCAAACACAACTGCCGCAGCACCTCAGTTTACTCAATTGCTTGCGGCACTTCAGCGCACGCAGGGCCAAGGTAATAATGACTTACTTGCTGCTGTGAGCGCATCAACAGGTGAATTGACTGTGTTTGCTCCAACTGACGCTGCATTTCAGGCACTGTACACTTCATTAGAGGTTGCCAATGTCAATGAAATTCCACTAGCAACATTGATTGCTGTTTTGAAGAAGCACGTAGTAGGAGCAAGACGCTTTTCAACTGACTTAGTCTCAGGACCAGTTGCTACACTAAATGGAAATGTTACTGTAAATACTGCTAACCTAACCGTAGTTGGAGGATCTGGTAGCCCGGCAGCACTTCAGGCAACGCTTTTAAACATTCAAGCAAAAAATGGAGTTGTTCACGTTATTGATAAAGTTTTACTTCCGTAAATTTAGGGGTAGGTGAATAGTGGGTTGAAGCCTCGCATTTATGCGGGGCTTACCCCTTTTCAAAAAAGACTTTTTTATTTAGGCAGCCTTAAAGTAACACCCGTGTTCTCAGTACGCTACCGGTATTTTTTGATATTTCTGCTTTCCCTGTATTCGTACATTAATATCCGGATTACAGTAGGGACAAAGTTGTTTGACTTTGATATTCCTGATTATTATTTGTTTGCCGTTCTTGGCGCTGTAATACTTGGTGTTTGGGAACTAAACCGCCTGGCGGAGTGGCGAATTGTGACCCGTGTAAAACTTAGGATACACCCACTGTTGTCTCTGTTCTTACTGAGTATAGTTAATGTTTTAATCTCATCCGTTATTGCATTTTTTGCTTTAAATCTTACGCTGGGAATTCCGCTTCAATTGAATTTCGAGCATTGGAAATTGCTTGCTGCCTTTGGCTTTCGCGTAAATCTTTTTCTGAATTGTATCAACGCCATTGTGTTTTTTATGAATAGATTGAAGAAAACAGAATTGGAAGCCGAACAACTAAAGAAGGAAAATATTGAGGCTAGATTCGAAGCATTAAGAAATCAAATAAACCCGCACTTTTTGTTCAATTGCTTTAATGTACTTTCTTCGCTCGTTCATAAAAATGCGGAGGCTTCATCTAAATTCATCGCACAACTGTCGCAGGTCTATCGATATTTACTTTACAATCAAGAAAAGAAGATTGTACCTCTCAAAGAGGAATTGGACTTTATTTATTCGTACATCTATTTGCTTCAAACCAGATTTGGAGAGAATCTAGTTGTAGATAATACAATTTCGGAGCTAGACGATAATGACATGGTAGCACCAGCTTCGCTACAGATGCTAGTCGAAAACGCAATAAAACATAATATTGCTTCAAAGAAGTTGCCGTTAACCATTCTCCTCGAACGAGAAGGAAACTATATAAAAATAAGTAATTCACTTCAACCAAAAGAAGTAGAAGAGGAATCGACCAAAATTGGTTTAAAAAATATCATCAATCGCTACAAACTTTTGTCGGATAAAGCGGTAGCGGTGGAAAAAACGGAAACACGATTCATAGTTAAATTACCAATCTTGAGACTTGAGCCATGAATGTAGTAATAGTAGAAGATGAGGCTCTTGCTGCTGAACGACTTATTTCTCTTTTGCAGAAAACAGGAACCCCAATTTCAATAGCGGCAACACTTGATAGTATTGAAGAGACGGTCGCGTTTTTCTCATCAAATAATAATATAGATCTTATTTTTCTTGACATCGAATTAGCCGATGGCAAAAGTTTTGAAATATTTAGGAGAATAGAGATTGATGTGCCGATTATTTTTACAACGGCTTATGATCAATATGCCTTGCAGGCTTTTAAGCATTTTAGTATCGATTACTTACTTAAACCAATTGAACTGGAACAATTGCTGCCCGCGCTGAATAAATACAAGAGACTAGAGCGACATAATTTGAATGCACAACTTCAAAAATTAGCAGAGTGGGTTAGCAGCGATCGTCAAGATTATAAGGAAAGAATATTAGTTAAGTCTGGCAATAAGCTTTTTTATAAATCAACAGAAGAGATAGCCTACTTCTGGGCGGAATCAAAGGAAGTGTATATGTTCACACTAAAGGAAAATAAAAAATTCTTGATTGATTATACCTTAGAGGAATTGGAGCAACAATTAGACAAAAAAGTATTTTTTAGAATTAGTCGTAAAGCCATTATAAACGTGAGCGCAGTAGCGGAAATAAAAGGCCTAATCAGCACTCGACTTGAGGTGAAGCTGAATCAGCCCAGTGTTCATGAGCTTACCGTAAGCCGCGACCGCGCAGCGAATTTTAAGTTGTGGCTCGACCTTTAAGTGTTGCAGTATTCTGCATCGCGCGGTATATTTGAAAAATTACTTTTGATATATGATTAGGTTTATTTTTCTCGCACTATTCCTATTTCCTGTTATTTCCTTTGGCCAGGCCGCGACTAAGGATGTTGAACAATTGAAACAAGAGATTCTGTTGTTAAAAACTGATGTTGAAACTATTCAAATCAATCTGTCTCAATCACAAAATAAATTTAAAGGAGGGATTCTCGTTGCCACTATTGGCTATACGGTAACCATTGCAGGCGGACTCATGCTGGGGCGAAAGAACGATGATTTAGGAAAAGTACTTCTCGTAAGCGGTGGTGTAACCGGTGTTACAGGTACCATATTAATGGTAGATGCATTTAAATACCTCGGGCGCGCAGGTAAAAGGAAGCTCAAATAATTTTCGATTAGGTGATTGGCATCCCGATCAAATCAAAATTAGCTTAAGAGAACCTTTAATTGAATTGATTTATGAAGATGGTTTTGTAATCAAAACGATTTATACTTTATTCAAATAAGCGATTTGCCCAATAATCACTACTCACTCCTCAGCGACTTAACCGGATCATTGCTTGCCGCTTTGAACGACTGGAAGCTCATAGTTAGCCAGGCAATTAGAAAAGCCACAATTCCTGCCGTCAGGTACAAGCCAGCCCCAATTTCAGTTTTATATGTATAATCTTTTAACCACCAGTCAATGCCGTACCAGGCCAATGGAGCTGCAAGTAAAAATGCGATAAGAATAAGTTTGCCAAACTCTTTTGAAAGCAAAAATACAATGCTGCTGATGCTTGCGCCTAGCACTTTGCGAATTCCGATTTCTTTGGTGCGCTGTTCAGCCGTAAAGGAAGTGAGTGCAAATAAACCAAGGCACGCAATAAGAATAGCAAGGGAAGCAAAGACTGTAAACACTTTTGAAAGTCTTGTCTCAGAAGAATACATTCGTCCGAAACTTTCGTTAAGGAATGAATAGGTAAAAGGCTGCCCGGGCGCCATCTCTTTCCACTTGGTTTCAAGTAATATAATTATAGCTTGCGCATCATTGGATTCAAACCGGAATGAAATGTTTCCACTAGGGCGTTCACTTAAAAAAATCATCACCGGAGTAACATTTTGTTTTAACGACTCGAAATGAAAATTCTCCACAACACCAACTACAGTAAGAGTTTGAAGATGCTCTTTATCTGGTCCGCCTTGAGCATTGTTTCCAAACGTGGCGATTTTACTTCCAATTACTTCGCCTTCAAAATTAAAACTTTTCACGGCCGCTTCATTTAAAATTACAGCGGATGAATCCGATGGAAAGTCGAGCGAGAAATCGCGGCCTTCTTTAATATGCATGCCAAGTGTTTTGATATAATCGTAATCTGCTTGCCAGTTTTGAAGACTCACTAAGTTCTCTTGTGCTGCCTGGTCACGCCCTTCAACCCACCAGGGATTGTCATTTCGCCATGTGCCACTTACTGGAAGATATCCTGAGATTGTTGCACTTGACATTTTGCCAGTGCGCATAATTTCATCTTTAAAAATCACCCGCTTGTCGCCCAACGCATAAGCATCCTCAACTACAATAACCTGATCTTTGTTAAAGCCGAGCTTTTTATTTTGAATGTAGTTAAGTTGCCGATTGACAGCCAACGTACCGATCACTAAAAATATTGAAACAGTAAATTGAAAAACAACGAGTGAACTTCTGATCAAGCCACTTTTCATACCCAGTGACACATTTCCCTTCAATACATTGGCCGGGTTGAATGCCGATAAGAAGAAAGCCGGATAAATGCCAGCCAGCAACCCAACCAACAAGGCAGCGAGAAACAAAATCCCGTAAAGGATTGGCATACCTGTGGGAATAAAAAGTTGCCGATCGGATAATTGATTAAACATCGGTAGCAGCAGGTAAGCAATACCAAACGCCATCATGAAGGAGAAGATGCTTAACAAAATGGATTCACTTAAAAATTGCCGCATTAAATGCGAGCGAAACGAACCCATTACTTTTCTTATCCCAACTTCCTTCGCGCGATTTGCTGAACGTGCGGTTGATAAATTCATAAAGTTGATGCACGCAATGGTGAGAATAAAGAGTGCGATGGCAACGAATAAATAAACGTAGGCAATGTCGAAGTTGGGTTCAAACTCACCCTGTAATGAACTTTTCAAATGAATATCAAGGAGAGGTTGTAATTTGTATTCAATTTTATTTCCGGCTTCGGCAAATTTCTCAGCTGTAAAATCGGAGCCGAGTAATTCAGTTATCTGTGGTATCACGTGTTTATCAACAAGACCCTTGATCTTTGTTTCAAGATCCGGAATAGAAGCATCCTGTCGCAAAAGCATATAGGTTTGAAAATTATTGCTATACCAAACTGGTTTCTGAGCTTCATCTAATCCGGCAAGGGCAATCAGAATATCAAAATGGAAATGGCTATTCACAGGCACGTCCTGATACACGGCAGTAATTT
>Ga0105045_10005024_pt1 | contig 11590 bp, 6 predicted proteins | sample MAT02_FD_78089 | JGI IMG/M metagenome (GOLD analysis project Ga0105045, IMG submission 78089) | Freshwater microbial communities from Lake Fryxell liftoff mats and glacier meltwater in Antarctica - MAT-02 (megahit assembly) | ecosystem: Environmental > Aquatic > Freshwater > Ice > Liftoff... | reverse complement strand
AGTGGTTCGCGACAGCGCAGCGGGTTCGATCGAAGTTTACTTCGACGACATGAAAAAGCCCCATCTCACAGCGACAGACAAAGCGTTCGGCAAAGGTCGTATCGGTTTAGGTTCGTTTGACGATATGAATGATTTCGACGATGTTCGCTTGTTTGGCAAGTAGCCATGAATTGTGTCAACGCTTGTTCTCTATCCTCACTCCTTCAACTAAGGACTCGATCATGAAGTATTTTTTGGTACTTGCGATAAGTATTTTGGGATCCAGCGTTTTTGCTCAGGAACCGGCATCGCCTGAGGCGAAGCCGAAAGAAACGCCAGCGGCAAAGAAACCGCCCGAGAGACCAACCCCAACTTTTGCGGACGTCGTCTACGGGAAGGACTCGGAACGCCAGAAGATTGATTTTTGGCAAGCCACATCGAACAAGCCGACTCCTGTCGTTCTCTTGATTCACGGCGGTGGCTGGATGAATGGGGACAAAACAGGCTACGGAAATCGACCTATCAAGATGCTTTTGGAAGCGGGGATTTCGGTAGTTGCGATCAACTATCGATTTATCCCTCAAGCGATGGAGCAGAAGGTTGAGCCACCCGTTAAAGCTTGCGTCGAAGATGCCGCTCGGGCACTTCAAACAGTACGTTCCAAAGCGAACGAGTGGAACATCGATCCGAACCGAATCGGCGCGACAGGCGGATCGGCTGGCGCCTGCACATCCCTTTGGTTGGCCCTGCACGATGATCTTGCTGATCCGAAAAGCCAGGACCCGGTCGCGCGTCAATCCACGCGTCTGCAATATGCAGCCGTCACCGGTGCTCAAACATCGCTCGACGCGCAACAGCTTCGAGTCTGGATTTCCAATTCCAACTACGGCGGTCATGCTTTTGGATTCACCGCCAAAGGTCGCAGCCGCGCAGACGAGTTCGAGATGCTAATTCAGAACCGAGAAAAAGTACTGCCCTGGATCAAGGAATACTCACCGATTGAACTCGTTTCTAAGGATGATCCATCGTTGTTTCTCGAATATCCAAACCAGAAAACGGAGCCGGTGTTCGGTGGAAAAGAGCCGGACCCCACTCACTCGGCCATTTACGGTATCGAGTTTGCCAAGCGATGCAAGGAGATGGGCGTGGACTGCAAAGTTTCCTATCAAGGCCAACAAGATCCTGAGTTTCAAAACTCGATTGATTTCTTGATCAAGAAGTTACGCGATGCAAAGTAGAGTGCGCTTCGACCATTTGAAGTTGGGGATAGAATCGTGGCGGAAGCCGCCAAGGCCTTCGGCAACTTCGCATCAAGAATTCCATATCCACACCGAAACTCTTGGCGAATTCCGCTACTCTAAAATCAACTCGAGTAAGGACTCGCCTTGCCGCTCACAATCATCAATTTGAACTTCGACGAACCGCTTGCTATTTGGTTGTCGTTTTCTCTAGATCGTTTAGCCAAGCGATCGATTGCTCCTGCCAAGCGTCCCACATGGGTCCTTGGTAACCGTTTAGTCCGTGGCCTCCTGATGGAAGCTCTAAGTACTTGGTAGGTATCTTCTTTTCTTGGAGAGCAGCAAATAAGGCTTGGCTGTTCTCAGGTGGAACAGGTCGATCATCCAGAGCATGCGCGAGAAACATCGGCGGGGTTTTGGATGTGACTTGCAGTTCGTTCGAGTACCGTTTCACGAGTTCAGTCGAAGGCTCTTTACCGAGCAAATTTGTTTTCGTGCCCTGATGGGTCTTGTCACCGACCAGCGTAACGACGGGGTAGACCAGTATGGCAAAATCCGGACGACAACTGGTTCGTTCCATGTCGTTGGTCGCGGATGCATTTCCGTCATCGAATTGGGTTGCAGCTGTCGATGCGAGATGGCCACCGGCCGAAAATCCCATGATACCGATTTTTGTCGGCGACAGGTCCCAAGCCTTCGCGTTGGCGCGAACAATTCGAATGGCTCGTTGAGCATCCAATAGCGGTACCGCATGGCGTCCTTTTGGGAGCCGATACTCGAGAACGACACCTGTGATTCCATGCTTGTTTAGCCAAGCTGCAATGCCGTGCCCTTCCGGTCCAACGACCAGACCTCCATAACCTCCCCCAGGGCAAATTACGATCGCAGTTTGGTTTGTAGTGCTGGTTGGTCGATGGACCGTAATCCAAGCGTCTGCATCTTCAGTGGTTCCATCGCCAATTGGAGCAGGTCCGTCCCACAATGCGATTCGTTTTGCGTCAGTTGTTTCTAGAGCCGTTGGTTTGTCGTCTGCGACGCAAGTCGAGCCAACGAGAAGAAAAAGAAAAATGAGTTGTGGTTTCATGGGAGGTCTATTTAGTTAAAGTACAAATCGCGTCTAAAATTCAAACTAGTGCTCTGTCTAGCTTTCATTTTGGGGTAGCGGAACTCGCCAAGAGTTTCGGTTGCATTGGTCCTAGTCGTTGGTTGAATCAATAATAATTAGCCGAAAGCCTATGCGGCTTCCGCTACCTCAGAAACCCAAATCTTTAATCGGGACATTAGCATTAAGTCGTCACCGATGCTCGAGTAGCACCCCAGTGCGCGCAAGCTTGAATGAGAGAATTCTTGTCTAAAGGTTTTGTTAGACGGACATCGCACCCAGCTTCAAGGCACTTGGTCCGATCGAGATCCATTGCATGGGCAGTCACGGCCAAGATCGGAATGAGGCATCCTTTTTGTCTTAGCATGCGCGTTGCCTCGTATCCATCCATTTCGGGCATTTGCATGTCCATCAAAATGAGATCGAAGTCCAAAACCTTTGAAAGTTCACCGCTAAGTGTTCCATCAACTGTAAATCGTTCGACGGCCAATTTCCCATTCTCGAGTATTTCAACGGTTGCTCCCGCTTTACGAAGAAGGAATGAGATCAAACGCTGATTGTCTGGCCCGTCCTCGACCAAAAGGATTCGATAGCCGGCAAGGGCATCGGCGTTCGGCATCGAAGCTTTCGGAACACTATGCTCCTCATGATTTGGATCTAGACTCAAGTTTGAGTTGGAATTGGACAAAACTTTGACGGAATCGACGGGAGCTAAACTTCCCACTGCAACACTTGCCGTAAACACGCTGCCACCGCCGGTCGCACTCGCGGCCGTAATGGAGCCACCGAGGATTTCGGCCAATCGTTTGCTGATTCGCAATCCAAGTCCTGTGCCGCCGAATTTTCGTGTCATGGACGTGTCCGCTTGCTCGAAGGAACGAAACAAGTTGGCAAATTGATCATCTCTGAGGCCGATGCCGGTGTCGATGACGTCAAAGTAGATTTGATGGGGCTGGTTCTCATCCATTCGAACGTTGATCGTAACGCCGCCGATTTCGGTGAATTTGATCGCGTTACCCACCAAATTGACCAGAATTTGGCGGAGTCGCGTTGGGTCCGTTTGAATTACCTGCGGAGCATCCGAATCGAACTTTGTTTTTAGGATTAGTCCTTTTGCGTTCGATTTAACCCGCATTAAGTCGACGACTTCCTGAACAAGTTGCATCGGTGCAACATTGATTTTCTCCGCGGTCATTTTGTTCGCCTCGATTTTTGAGATGTCCAAAATGTCATTGATGATCGAAAGCAGGTGCTCTCCATTTCTACGGATCGTATTGATGCATTCGGTCGACGAAGTTGGCGTTGAGCCCTTCTCTAGTTGCTCGGCGAGGATCTCTGCATAGCCGAGAATGGCTGTCATGGGGGTTCGGATTTCATGGCTCATGTTTGCCAAAAACTCACTCTTACTGCGATTGGCCGACTCGGCTTGTTCCGTCTTGCGTCGGACTTGCTGACGAAGAGTTACGACCCAAGCGCCACTCAAAGCTATGAGCGCTGCTGAAATTCCAACCACCGTTACGAGCAGCCATGGCAACCGCGTACCGAGTTGGATACCGCTGCTGCGGACATGCAGTGCATTCGAACCGATATTGAATCCGACCAGTGACTTTTGCTGAACCCAAATTCCAGTAGTTTTGACTTTCGTCCCCTTTGCCACATCGTCGAATATTCCACTATCTAAAAAAACGGGTAGCAAATGATTCTGCGACTGGAGAAAAAAACCATGTAGTCCTTGGATCTCGAATGGGCCAAAATAGGTCCCTTCTGTTTGTACCAGTTGACCACTAAAGTCGCCTGCGACAAGCTCGGGAATCGTATGAGAAACAGCCTTTGTGTTGAGCGGAAAGGTACTAGATGTAGGCATCGCTTCGGCCATCCGAAGAATGGGAGGAATGACACTGGTATCCAATGTTCCGGTCACATCGTATGAGCGGTCGAGAACTATTGAGACCGCTTTGTTTAGTTCGACAAAAAGCTGATGAGAATTGTCCTGCAAGAGTAAAATGGATGGCGAAATTTGATACGTCAAGACTCCACTGGTTCGGAAATAACTTGACTTAGATTCATCGATAGACTCCGCTGTCAGTCCTGCGATTGGAGTCAGCGGCATCGTGAACGGTTCACCCGGCTTGTCCACTTCTTCGATATCGTCAGGTTCACTGAGCCAAATTTGAAAACCGTTCCAACGCTGGAATTCGTCAAACTTCGCACCGACGACGCCTCGCAAACAAAGTGTCTTGCCCAGCATGCCCCGGAGCACATTTGTCTCGATCTTGGTACTATTGAGAAGAGCACGAAATCGACCACCTCTTCGTGTTCTCATTTCCAAACAAGTCTGAGACCATTCACTGTTGATTCCTACCAGTTGTCCCTCTAACGCCACGAGTTGGCTGTCGTCCAGGCCAGATTGTAGTCTCTCGAAGTCAACCTCGTTCGCCTTCGGAAGTTCGATTCCGTTATCAGAAGGTGGATAGGTGCAGTTTGTTGGGACACGGGTTTCGTTCAATTCACCAACAATTCGAATTCGATCACCTCGTCTCAGCAAAAGGTTTTTGGGGCTTCCAGCGTAAAACCCATCTCGACCATCGCTGACAAAAAGAATCGCCCAATCCGGTTCGTAGCAGAGGACGATGCATTCCAGATCGACTGGCAGTCCTTTCGTCAAGTCCTCCGACTGAAGCTGATGGATCTGACCGATACTCGTCAGAATGGGCTTGTCTTGAGCGTAATCAAGCGATGCTGAGAAGTGAAAAATCAGCAGTATTGCTGCCGTTCGGAGGATCGAGATTCGTTTCCATAGCCGAAGCAATAACTGAACTGAAGAGGGGAATGGACACATGTTCATTAGACGGAAACTGGGCTCCACGGAAACGCGATCGTTGTCTAGGCTTCTTGGCCTACCTATTCGTTGCTGAGTGTACCATTACCAAGGGCTAAACGAGTACGTCAAAGATTCCACTAAAACAGAGGTGCCTTTTTTTCCTTGAAAAACACAAGCCAAAGAAAATCAGTGATTGCTTAAGATCCCTGACTGTCGCTGCGTGCCAGCAAAGACCTAGTTCAGGACGGAACTCGCTGTACCAGGTTTAAAGTCGAATTTCGCAAAGTCAGCACCCGCATTTGCAAATCGCTAATTTCACATCCAGGCGATGTATTTCGTCGCTTCGAGCTCCTCGACAGGCTGTACCCAAATTGAGAACTGGTTATTGATCGTGTGATCGAGTGCCTATTGGTACGCTTCGGCAGAAGATAGGCGATGACGGCTTTTAGCGACTTCACGATGTAAATCCCAATTGTTTCATCCTGCGACCGAGACTCTTGGCGAGTTCCGCTACCCTGAAATCTAATCTGGATAAAGCACTATAGCTTACTAAGTTCCGATAACCGATCTGCTGCTTGTTTTGATAGAGAATGGCTGTCGTGGTTGTTGACCACGAACTCATAGAATTTCTTTGCTACGTCAACGGCCTTCTTTTTCTTGTCCCCTTTTTGATCGACAATAAGGACTTCACTGCATCGGCCGGCTTCGTAAGCTGATCGAGCTTGCCAATTCTTGATATCGCTAGGTGCCTGGGTGCCGCCGTAACCAAACATGACCTTCTGGAATTCTGAGATGGCCTTTGCAAACTCGCGATCTGCAAAGAACACTTCGCCCATCATGAATCGTGAACGTGCCCCGATTTCGTTGCGTTGTTCTTCGGCCAATTCACTATAGAGCTGGATCGCTTCCGACGTCTTCTTTTGGTTTTGACGGGCGTAAGCTAATTCGTACTTGGCCGTTGGGAGGAAAGGAGAGTTGGGAGCTTTTGACTTTAATGCGGCGAGCGAATTCTCAACTTCGGTCCACTTTTTGAGTTCGCGCGCCGCTTGAGCGCCATGCAAGTAAACCATTGCCTTGACTTGCTCGCTCACGCTGGCAGGATCCGCGACCGCTTCCATACTGCGACGTGTGTTTTCGTATTGCGGCCAAGCTTCTGCGTACTTTTCTTGTTTTAGAAAACACTCAGCGACCATGAATGAAGAGTCAATCAACAAGTTTCCTTTTGGGAACTCGCGTGTCTGTTTGCGGAACTGTTCGATCGCTTGATCGTATTCCCTTTGTTGAAAGAACGCCCAGCCGAGTTTGTAGAGGGACTTTTCTTGGAGATTTGCGTCAACACTGCGAGTGGCCGCGACCGTGTAAGCCTTGATCGCTCGGTCGAATTTGGAGTTGTCGTATTCCGCTTGTCCGACATGGAAATAAGCTTCCGCAGCAAGTGAACTTTCAGGAAACTTTGCGGCCATCGTTTGAAAGACTTGATTGGCTTGCTCGGTTTTCCCTTGCGACTTTAGTGCCCAAGCGAGCTCATAGTAAGCTTTGTCTAATAAATAAAAATTCTTGGATGAATCAATCAGCGTTTGGAAGGCATCTATCGCAGCGTCATATTGCTCTGAGGCACTGTAGGCTAAGCCGAGTTCGTAGATCGCCTTGGGCTTTTGATCGGGTGGCAACTTGGATTTGAGCAACTGATTCAGAACTTGAACGGCATCCTTGGGTTTGCCTAGTTGACGCAAGCAGATTGCTTTTGCGACTCGGGCTTCGTACCCGACGCTGTCTTCTCTAGTATTAATCGCAATGGGTTCAAGCAGCTTCAGAGCCGGTTCGAACTGTTCACGCTGAATGAGGATAAAAGCTTTCCCATATGCTGCATAATCAAGTAACGACTTATCTTTCGATGTTGAAAGCACAGAATCATAGGAGATAAGTGCTCGATCGAAATCGTTCATGCTGGCCGAGAGTTGGCCCAGACGGAATTCGACTTGTGGTTTGAATCTTGTTGATGGAAATTCTTTGAGGATTTTTTGCAACGTGTTCTTCGCGTCTTCCTTTTTACCGCCTGTGTTTTGGGCTTCGGCCAAGATCACAAGAACTTCGTCGGCCTGTCCCCATTTGTCGCTAGTTTCATGCGATTTCTTCAAAGCATCGATAGCTTGGTCAAATTTTTCGAGCTTGAGGAGGCTCGCGCCATGCAGGAAAAGAGACTCGGCCCGAGCGATTGGTTCCTGCTTTTCTTGGAGTGCTTTGCTCGTCAGCTCAACTGCTTTTTCGTATTGGCCGCTTAGGTATCTGGCTGCGGCAAGTCGAGTCTCCCATGAGGCTCGCATGGGATTCTTGGGTTCGGATGTAATCAGTTGCTCGAAGGCAGTGGCGGCCGATTCATGTTGGCCGAGTTGCAACGTCGACTCAGCTCGGATGTAGGCTACGTCGGAAGCGAGTGGGTCATTTGGAAAACGTGTCGCGAAGGCTTCGCTCCAACGCTGCGCGTCTGCTTGTGCGCCGATTTGAAGGGCGGCGAAAGCTGCGTTGTACGTTGCGCGAGGGGCAATTGCGTCGTCTGCATTTTCGACGGCAATCTGTTCGTATAGTTTCCTTGCCTCGGCTTTTCCCTCAGCTGTAGAGGATAGTCCGTCTGCCAAATCCATTTTGAGCAAAGTCGCCGATGGTGATTTGCTTCCCCATTCGAGAGCAGTCTTTGCGATGGGAATCGCGTCGCTAGGTTTCCCTTGAATGATCAAGATTTGGCTCATCCAATGGGCCGCTTCGGCGGCACGGTCGTCTTTTGCGGCAAGCAATCCCTCGAAGGCTTTCAATGCTTCCGGGAATTTTTTATCCCGCATCAAAGTTTGGCCAGCGGCCAACGATGAGTTCTGCGAGTATTGCGACTTAGGGAAGAGAGTAGCGAGCTTTTGGTAGACTTCGGCAGATTCTTTGAACTTGCCTAGCTTGGCCAAAGCAAAACCGTATCGATAGAGTGCATAGTCCGCGTTAGGACTTTTTTCGAATTCCTTTGCTCCGACAACGTCTTTCAAGAGCTGCACAGCCTGTTCTGCATGATCGTCCTTGAGAGCGATTTCGGCAGCCCGGAGCCGAACTTCCTTGGCCATTACATGGTTCGGGTATTTTACAAGGAACGCATCGTAATTTTCCTTGGCAAGCTTGGACTGCTGTTGTTCATCAAAGGTGAGCCCTAAACCGAACAGTGCGTCTGGTCGTACCGTGGACGATTCCATCGAACGATTTTGAAGCAGCTGGTTGTATAGAGAGATGGCTTTGTCCAAGTTCCCTAAGCGAGCTTCAGCCTCACCCGCGTAGAACATGGCTTTGTCGGCAAAGCTGCCGTCGGGATACTTTTCGATTAGCGAACCAAGAACTTTTGCGGAGCCGCTCAGGGATTGCTTGCGAGCATTTCCTTCTGCAAGCATTCCTTGCTGATAGAGGCTCCAACCGAGGTTCACCAGCGATTCTTCTCGTTGCTTGAGCTCTGTATCTTGAAGCGACAATTTGAACTGCTCGATTGCAGCTGGAAAGTCCGCCTTTTCCTGTTGCAGGTAGCAGACCCCCAAGAAATGCCGTGCGCTGGAGGCGAGTGGATCGCTAGGGTATTCCTTAAGCAGTTTTGTCCATTGCTCGACGGCAAGTGGGAAAGCGCCATTGTTTTGGGCATTGGCGGCATCCGCAAAAATCTCCCGGGCTTTTTCCTGACGCTTTTCTTTGTCCGAGAGCTGAGCGACTCCGGATTCTTTGGGTTTGGCTTTGGGCTGGACGGCGGGTTTAGTTTGAGGGCTTTTGGCAGGCGGGCTCTGCTGCCCTAATGCACTTTGGAGGCCTAAGGTCGGGGAAACAAGCATGCTGGTGGCAAGGCAAGCTGCAAAGAGTCGGCTGGCTGCATCTCGGTTTTTCATTGTATTCTCAGTCCTGACGCTAAAAAGTGCCATAATCGATATCCAAATGCTAACAAAGGCCCGCAAACGGTGTTGGCCGAACCGTGTCTGTAGTTTACCGTAGTACTCTCCATTCGGAAAGTTTTACCAGAAGCGTGAATGGTTTTCCCTTGGCTAGAAACGTCTGCCAGGCAAATCCCCCCCGATCGCTACATCTTGAAACTTCGTCGGCGAAAACGTGTTCCACAGACCTCCATTCAGCTTTTCACTCCCTCCGCTCTCATCGACCTAAATGCAAATTCTAGTAACCGGCGGTAACGGGTTTATTGGCTCCCACCTAACCGAGAAATTGTTGAACTCCGGCAACCAAGTCACGATCGTTGATGACTTAAGCACAGGACAGCGAGGGAATTTGAACCAGGTCGTTGACCACCCCAAATTGAAATTGATTCACGCCGACCTTGGCGATCCAAGTCTGATTCGTGATGTATGCCAAGGGGTCGATGTGGTGTACCACCTTGCGGCGGCAGTGGGAGTGGCGTTGATCGCAAAACACCCGATACAGACTATCCACAGAAACATCTACCCGACACAACTCTTGTTAGAGGAACTTCGCCGAATCCATTTGACTGGACGGCCGGTGTCGATGTTCCTGGCTAGTACCAGCGAGGTTTACGGGAAGAACCCTAAAAGCATTTGGTGCGAAAATGATGATCTGGTTTTTGGTGCCACAACCAAACCGCGTTGGAGCTATGGAGCCAGTAAGGCGATCGATGAATTTCTAGCGCTAGCATGCGTCAGGGAATGCCAGATGAAGATTGTCATTGGACGATTTTTTAATGTTTCTGGTCCTCGGCAATCGGGAGCGTACGGAATGGTTCTACCTCGATTCGTCGAAGCAGCAATGGCGGGAAAAGCCCTAGTCGTACACGATGACGGATTGCAGGAGCGATGTTTTGCTCACGTCTCCGATGTTGTCCATGCGGTCACGACACTTATGAAAACGGAGAGCAGCTTCGGTCGCATCTACAACATTGGTGCAGATCAGCCGATTTCGATTCTTGAGATGGCGAAACGAGTTATTGCGATCGTCAATCCAAAGGCCACGGTCCAATATCAGTCCTACTCGCAAGCATACGACGATGATTTCGAAGATATCCGACGTCGCGTACCCGATCTGACTCGTATCCGAGAAGCGATCGGTTATGCTCCCGTGTGCTCACTGGATGATATCATTCGCGACGTCTGGGCGGAAATGTCCAAGTCCACAATCTAGTGCCAAAACTCGACAATAAAACGAAATCAAACCCCGTAGCGCAAGCCGCCAAGGCCTTTCGGTGATAACGACATGGACGTTCCGAAACTCGGGGCTAGTTCCGCTACGAGAATCCCTTAAGGATTTGGGACAACTGCAAGCTTAGTTAATGCGTGGAGGTATTCAACGGGCAACTCGTGCTCTTGGGCACCGGTCCGAATAAGTTCCCAATAGCTCGCGCTAGGGATCGCTGAGTTCTCCGTAAAAGCTTCGCCTATGTAAAGGACGCAGGATAAATGCTCGCCGTCTCGAGTTGTTACATGGACCGATTCCCTTCGGTAGCAGTTTTCCGCGACACCCTCAAAATGATCCAGTTGCAACATCGCGTGAGGACTGCATCGATATAGGACGCCATGCACTATCGAATTTTGCTTGGGAACGATGGTCGCGAACACATCGTTGCCGACGAGTACTTTTCGAAAGGCAAACTGGTAGTTCGCAAGACTTGCGACTTTAGACGATGGGACTGAACCTGTTCGCCAAAGCATTTGCTTTTTAGATAAATTGCTTCCGTATGCGAAATACCAATTGTCCTTGTCCGATATGTTTTGAATCATTGAGTATTTCTCTGTAACTTTGGATAGTTGCTTCTGATTTCAGGAATAGTTGATCGCTTTGCTGCGCGATGGCTCTATGATAGCGAGCGTCACTTTAGAAACGGTAAATTTGGTCGTGGATCGGCCCTAAGGATTGGTAATGTTCATTCGGGTTGGTTTTGAAATTGCGTTTACGTTTCCTGAACCAACGTCGCTCGTATTAATGCTTAGCCTGCACCCATCGGTAGACTCGCAAGTGAGGCGGCCTGAGTCGCTTCGGGTGGAGCCGAACGTACCAATCTCTCCCTATTCAGATACTTATGGCAATCGATGCAGCCGCCTGTTTGTACCAGCAGGCCGTTCTACCTTTTTTAACGATGCGATCGTCGAGCAGGATGGAAAGCCGGACGTTTTGGGCTGGGGGGCAATTCAGCACAAACCGCAAGATCTCCCCAATGACGTTTTATTGTTCCTGCTTGCGAGTCGCTATTGTGAAGTAGACGGAGAATTGCGAGAGATCGCTTGGTCGCTATTCGGGCAACTGCCTGCCGGTTGGAGTTTGGTTCAAGCCATTTGCAATTTCGTGAACGCACATATTCGTTTTGACTACATGCAAGCCAAAGCGACTCGAACTGCCATGGAAGCGTATCGGGAAAAGACGGGCGTTTGTCGAGACTACATGCATTTGGCCATTACATTTTGTCGGTGCTTGAACATT
>Ga0105045_10005023_pt1 | contig 11591 bp, 5 predicted proteins | sample MAT02_FD_78089 | JGI IMG/M metagenome (GOLD analysis project Ga0105045, IMG submission 78089) | Freshwater microbial communities from Lake Fryxell liftoff mats and glacier meltwater in Antarctica - MAT-02 (megahit assembly) | ecosystem: Environmental > Aquatic > Freshwater > Ice > Liftoff... | reverse complement strand
GCTTGTCTGTGTAGACCAAGCTGATCTTGGAATTGGAATGGACACTGAGTTACGACGTAAGGCTGCCGGACTGTGCATTTCACGCGGCATAGGCTTCGCCTACTTCTGTCAAGGTGAGGAAACCTTTTTGATCGTAGAGCCAGGTGGAGTGTTGAAGGAGGAGCGGCTGCCGACCTGCGTGAGTCTGGCAACCAAAGCCGGAAGCTCTCGACCCAGCGATTTAGCTTCGAGATCGAGCCTAAGCGAAGTTGTTTCTGGTGCGGCTGGACGCATGGCGGACGAGATACTTGGTTCGGAAGACGACTATGCTTTTCGCCTGTATCACGCCCTCCGGCTGACTGGCTACACAGCTGACCAGCTGTCACTCGAGACGTATTTCGGCTTCGCCAACACAGGTGGTTCTCGAATGCAGGATAGGCCAGACCTTTGCGTTTTTGATGCGTCCGTATGTGGGAACTTCAATCTGTATCGGCAAGGCAAGCGGTCCGCAAGCAACGATGCGCTCAAGGTGCACGCGCTTCGCGCCTTGGTGGAGGTGAAGGGGAGCGTAAGCACCGCCCGTAACGGCCAGTCGAGCTTTGTAAGATCTCTTGAAGCAGATATCCAGAAACTGGCCAACTGGAAGGTGACCCTGGATGCGGCCGCTTCCAATCTAGGAATTTGTCGAGCAGGGCCTCCAGATTTCGTGCTCGCCGTTTTCGATCCCGATGCGAGCGCATTGTCCGAAGATGTTGTTGCTCGACTGGAAGAGCAGGCCGAACGCGTCGGTGTGGATTTTGTCTATCGACACCTGCGAACTGCGGTGTCGTCGTTGAGGAGGGCAAGAGTAGATGGACGCGTGAACAAGAGTTCGCAGCGTTCTCCGGCACTTACACCCATAGCTCCTTCGATACAGGTTCCAAAGGTTGAAAGGGCCGCCCGACACCGCCTCCACAAGCTCACGGATACCCCTCGCAGCCCTCGGGACTTAGCAACGTACTTCGCGGCCATTCTCAGTGTCACTGAAATGGATAGTGGTGAAGTGTTCCCCTTGCGCAAGTTTTTGAGTAACCTTTCCTCCCATCTGGATACCGGAAGGATCGAGTCCGTCCCCGGAGGACATCGGCTGACCGATCTCGGGAGGTCTTACTTCGAAGACCGCTATCGCCATGCAAGAGGGGGCTCGCTCGATCGCTTAGAAGTTCAGGCGATTGCAGCGATGATCAAAAGCGGAGGCGGTCCTGGATGGGTGTCGATCGACTGACAGGCCGCATACATGAAGGAAGTGATGGATCTTTCGGTGGCATGACTCAAGCGCATCAGCAAGTACAGCAGCGACGACACTTTTGGGAGGTGCGATGAGAAAGCCGAAGTCCGTGAAGGCTCTGGAGGATCTCGGGAGGGTCAGGCTTTCGCCGTCCTTCTTCATGCGCGACTTCCTTTACAGCGAGATTGCTGCGATGCATGGTCTGCTGAACCTCCCGGAGAATCCTGACCTCGCCATAGCAGTCGGTAAGAAGCTTTGCACTGAGCTTCTCGAGCCGCTACAGCAGACGTTTGGTCGGATCGCCGTGCGTTCCGCCTATCGCAGCCTTGAGGTGAACGCGCTTGGAAATTCACTGAAACTTAACTGTGCATCCAACGAAAGCAACTTCGCCGCTCACATCTGGGACAGGCCAGACACCAGTGGTATCACTGGGGCTACAGCATGCATCGTCATCCCTTGGTTCGCTGATAGATATGAGGGTGGCGCCGATTGGCGATCCCTCGCATGGTGGATCCATGATCACCTGCAATACAGCAATCTAATGTTCTTCCCCCGTCTCGCAGCGTTCAACATTCGCTGGTGCGAATGCCCCGAGCGGGTTATCGAAAGTTTTGTAAAGCCAAGGGGCTGCTTAACGCGGCCGGGAATGCTGAACCACGATGGAAGCCATGCAGCAGAGTATTCAGGCTTCCCCTAGGAAGGGCTTGCTTTAGTGCTCGCTCATTGGAGTGCGACAGACCGGTATCAGCCTTGACCGGCCGTTTTCTAAAAACTGCGACCGGCGCCTTCGGGTCGACAGTGTGAGTTCAGCCCTTCGAGCAGCTGACAGTCAACCGGGATTTGAAGGGGTACCTGCGGCACGCAAAGCTGGGTGACTGCAGCCCCCTCGATACCGGTCATCGATGCTGCCGAACTGCCGGGCAAGCCGATGACAGCTTCGTGCCAGGCACCGTGAACTCAGCTCCCGGCCGCGACAGACGGCAAGCCAAGAGCGGACGCCGGCGAAAGACCGCATCAAGGAAGTCTGCCAAACCGTCTCACACTCGAGGAGTGTCCCCGGTGGCAGCCTCGAACAACTCGAGGGGTTCCGGGCGACTTGCGTACGTATGATTCTCACTAGCTGTTGGCTGACCGGGCCTGGATGGATCCGTTTTCACACCCGCTGGGAGGAAGATGCACAGCGTGCAGTTCGAGATTTCGAAACCCACCGACGATGGGGCCTTCGAAGACATGTGCGCCCGAATCTACGGGACGATCTTCAATGACCCATTGCCGCAGACGAACGGGCGCCGGGGTCAGAAACAAGGCGGCATAGATGTGTTCATCGATGCACCAGAAGGCCGGCTCGGCGTTCAATGCAAGAGGTACGCAGACGGTGCCCTGAAGCTCAAGCACGTAGAGCATGAGGTCTCCGAAGCCGACAAGGCGAACACCCCAATCTTCCGCCTCATCGTCGCGACCACTGCCACGAGTGATGCGGTGCTCCTGCGGGAAGTGCAGGACCTGTCCGATGCCAGGGTGGCTAAGGGGCAGTATCCGGTCAAGATTGAGTTCTGGCAGGACCTCTGCCGACACATTCGCGGCAGTTCGAAACTCCAGAACGACTACGCTCCAAATGCACCTGGCGCCGTCTTTCACCGCTTGGATGAACAGAACTCAGGGATTGAGGCGAACCTGCTCAGCATCAACTCCAAGCTGGAAGTTCTGACGGGCCTGCCCAGCGGCCGTGCGGACTCGGTCAACAAGTTCCTTACTTCGCAACTTGACGCCGTCAACGACGTGCTTCGAGCCGCAAGGTTCAAGGATGCCTTTGAAGACTTGCAGCGTATCGGCGCCGACATGTCGCTCTTCGATGCTCACCAGCAGGCACGCTGGTACGTGCAGCGGGGCGTCTGCACGTGGCATCTAGAGAACTGCGCTGCTGCCGCCCCTGACTTCCTTCGCGCCTCCGAGCTGTATCCCGACGACGAGAAAATCGCATCGGCGAAGGTCAGAGGCCTACTCTTCACTGACAAGGTCGACGAGGCACTGGCTGCGGGGGATGAGGCACTCGCAAGGTATCCCGCATCAGTCCACGTCTGGATTGCCCATGCCAATGCCAGGATGGTCAAGGGGCACACCCTGGCGCTCGCTGATGCACCGACCGCGATGCGCGATGACTGCGATGTGCTGCAGCTCCTAGCGTGGGCGCGGAAGAAGGCAGGGGACCTAGCTGGCGCCGTCGAGCTGAGCGCCAAGGCATTGGCCAAGCCGAACGCTGCGTTCTTTGTCAGGAACACGGCGCTGGTGCTCGCACTCGAGGCAGCTGCCTGCGACCCCGTAAAGGTCGCATATGGTTTGGTGGGCGAAGCAGCAATCGCCGCGCTCAGGCAGGCAGTCGAGGCGCTCACCCCGCGAAAAGACCGCGTTTGGGCGGTGCAATCGCCGGGCTCAGTCGAAGACACGCTTGTGCACCTTGGCTACAGCTACCTTGTGCTGGGTGCGCCCGATGAGACTCTGGCCCTTGTCGAGGAGGCCCGACACGCCGGAGTGCTGACCCCTCGGCTGAAACGCGTCGCACTAGAAGCCTATCGTCGACTGGACCGCTCAGACGAGTTGGTCCAACTTGGTCGGGAGTGGCTTGACGACCTCGAGGAAGAGGCGTTGATTTTGGTCGCGGAGTATGCCTCTGGTGTGGGCGACGTTCAGCTGGTCGAGGCCGTGCAGACGTTCGTGACGCAAAAGGGCTACCAGCAGGCAGAGGTGCCGCACCTGCTGCGCGCTATGCGGTGGGTCGCTCTTTGGCGCTCGGGCACCGGCAAGCAGCAAGCGCTGACGGAGGTCAAGGCTGCCGATGTTGCAAACTCAGACAGCCTCGCCGTCATATGTGGCGGCGCCCGGATACTGCATGCGGGTAAAGACGAAGTGTCAGCCGATGCGGCGATTGAGAAGGCCTGCACCCTGGTGTCAAAGGACACTGCGCCGGCAGAGAGACTCTTGCTCGCGGACCTGCTCTTCGCCACGGATAAGCTGGAGTTTGCCGCCCTTCAGTACGAGCTACTCGCCCCACGCGGCAAGCACTCCGAGCTCCACAACCGGCTGCTTCGTTGCTATGTGCGCACTGGCGCACTGCGCAAGGCAAAGGAACTGGTCTTGTCGTTTCCAGACACCTGGACAAGCGACGAGCGAGCATTGAGTCTCGCGATTGACCTAGGACAGCAGGCATCGGACTGGGAGTTTCTGGTTCCCCTTGCTGAGTTGCATTGCGAGCGGCGGCAGCAGGAGGCCGGTGGCTGGCTGCTACGTCTCGCGCTCGACCTCAAGATGCGCAAGATGGCCCGATTCCACCATGCGCTTGAGTCGGTTCCGGCCGACTTGTCGGGGCCACCAAGACTTCTTGCTCAGGTTGCGTCTCTTGAACTCCGATTCGGCAGCAGAGAGACCGGCATGCTGCGGCTGTATGGCATGTTTCGTCGCAACCTCGACGATGTAGATGCAGCGTCAGCCTACTTCATCGCCATCGTTGTCGGACCTCAAGAGCTTCCGTTCATGGAAGAGGAACTGAAGGAAGTTCAGCCTGGGGCAGCCGTGACGCTCAAGAACGAATTGGGCGAGACGGTGACACTTTCGCTGGACCCGGAGGGTTTGCCGGACCTCCCAGCCCGCGAAGGCATGGTCGCTCCGTCCGGTGACGTAGCCCGCAGCCTACTGGGCGTGGCCGTGGGCCAGCAAGTCTCTCTGCCCGGGCCCTTCGGAACCGAAAGGCGCTTCGTTGTCGAAGGGGTGACAAGTACCTTCCGGCGGCTGCTTCGCATCGCACAGGAACGGGTCAACTCGCCGGTTGCTTCGAACCTGCCGGTGATGTCCGTGCCTGTCCCTAAGACAGACAAAGGCGTCGACTTCAGCCACGTGCACGCCATGCTGAAGCGGCAGTCCGAGCACTCACGGCGAGCGCTGCAAGGCTACGCGGACAGCCCCATCACGCTGGGAATTCTGGGCAAGCTGCTCGGGCGAAGCGTGGTCGACATGGTCTCTGGGTGGCCGTCTGACGCACCTCCCTTGTTCGTGTGCGCTGGCACCAAGGAACAACGGGAAGCTGCTGTCGAACTGCTCCAACGGCATGACGCCGAGTATGTTGTTGACGCTGCGACCGTTGCCGAGCTGGCGTCACTTGACTGCCTTGCCGCCCTAGCGGCGCTACCTCGCGTCTACATCTCTACGAAGGCCGTTGAGACTCTCGAAGCTCGACTCGAAGAGGCGAAGCTCGAGCGATCCAGCGGGCAGATGTTTGATGACAACGGCACGATGCGGTTTGTCGAGTACACGAACCAGGACAGGGAGCGGCAGACCGCGATCATTCAAAGCATGGTTGACGCGGTCCGACAGTACTGTGTGATGGCGCCTGCTTATGGCCCGGAAGAGCTTCCAGCAGACCTGGAGCGAGCGCAGGACGTTCTCGAAGACGAGGAACTCTCTGCACTGCTACTGACTGCGGAGAAGAACGCGACCCTGTTCACCGTTGACGGACGACTCGCCCAGTTCGGCCTTGCATCGGCGAAGCTCAAGTCTGTGTGGCCGCAGGAGGTTCTCCGGTACGCCGGAGAACGAGGGAAGCTGACGCTCCAGCAATACACCTACGCTGTCGTTCGGATGTTTCTGCGGAATCGCAGCTTCGTCTCGCTAGGCTCGTTCGACTTGGTGTTCATGTGCTTGCAAGGAGGCTACGCGCTAACCGAGGGGCTTCAGCGGTTCAAGGACTACCTGGCCTCCAGTTCCACTGAGCTTGTGTCGGCGGTTTCTGTTGCGTTCGAGTTCCTCGAGCTGCAAGCGCGGCACCCCACTCAGTTCAAGGCGTTTGCGGAGCTCATGGGTCACATCGTCGAAGCGAGCCTTCGCCACCCGCACTGTAATCAGGAGGAACTCTTGAAGGTCGCGCTTGATTTTGCGAGCGACATGGCACTCAAGAGCAACGGTTCCTTTTTACCGTACTCTCGTGTCGAGGGCTACAGGCAGGCACGCATGCGTGCCTACGCCAAGGTCCTCGTGGAGGCGGTTGAGGCCGCCGAACGGCTTGCCAGTTCACCGCCGCGTCGAAGAGCAATCAAGCTGCGTGCGTTGAAGTGCATGCAGCCTCCGTATCTCACGTTCGATGGGGAGGCGAGGGATCCGGTCGAGCCACCTATCCAGCACGTGGACGCGGCGCGAGGAGAAGACCTTCAAGCCGGAGGTGGTACGACCACGTTAGGCAGCAGTTAGGCAGTGATGTTGCCCCTCGCCGACGAAGCGGATGAACGCGCTGAGGATGCGACAACTAAACCGGAGCCGCCGCGAAGCGCAGCGGCCTGACGGTCCGCTTCGAGACTGCGAGAGCTGGAAGTTGGATGTCGCTTCAAGGACGGAAGTTGCCGCTCAGCCCCACCTAGTCGAATGACTGTATCCAGCCTTCAACCGACTTTCAGAAACCCAAGACGGGTGTGCAGAGTGAGGAGCCGTCGCCACCAGCGTGCGGAGGGCCGGTTTCCGTTATCAAGCTGTCGTTGTGATTCGACTACCAGCGTTGGGGCGAGCGTCATTGAATTGCACTGCGAGTCGGTTCCACTGTCCTTTGCAAAGCCCCCACTGAGGGCTGTGCTCGTTTGACCGAAGCTTTCAGCAGAAGTGACCACCCTGGCCTTCAGCGCCCACACGCTGTTGACGGCCACTACTCATCGGCGACTTTTAAGCTGGTGGCAGTGTATGAAGAAAACATGGGCGCCCCACCGCGGCGGATGAAACTTGTTGAGCAGAGCCTCGCGATGTGCCTGCGTGGTTCTGTTGATTGGGTCGTGTAAGTTTCAACCCATGATTTGAGCAACGGCCCCGAGTGTTGGATGGCGCCGTTGTCGACCACCAGCGACACCGGCTTGCCAGACATCAGTGCGCTACCAGCATCGTAAGGGCCCGATGCAGGATGAGGAATCCAGATCTCAACCCTCGCTGGACATTGGACAACTATGAAGATGCTCCGCAGATCTGGCTGACGAGGACGGAGCCGAACAAGGCCCAAATCACAAAACAATGGTCTTTGCGGGAACACTATGTAGCGAACTAAGTTATTGATCTATAAGGAAAATTTGACTTTTTCGAGCCGTTTTGGTCCACTACACTGCATCCAAATTCTTCGATGAAGAATGTCCATCAAGTCACCTGGTTCCCCCGCCTACACTCCCGACAGGGACAGGGCCTGCCACGAAGCCAACAGCTTGGTCGATTTTCGGGCCAGTGGTATTGCCATCGTTGATTGGGCGCGCGCGCGTGGCTTCAGTGTCCCGCTCGTGTACTCAGTTCTTCGAGGGGAGAGGAAGTGTCTTCGAGGCCAGAGCTTCCAAATTGCAAAGGCGCTTGGCATGAAGTAGAGCTACACATCTCATCCCTAGCACTGGTGCCGCGTGAAAGCATGCGTGCGCTCAAATACAAAGGGCCAAGCACTTTGGAGAGTACTTGGCCCTTGATCCCAACCGAAGTTGAGAGCGTTCCGAACAGGAACTAACTCTACCGTCGCGTTCGCTCACGGTCAACTCCGGCTTTGTTCATTTTTGTTTCTCTTCCCGGGAAGGACTGATCACGCCTGCAAGCCTGGCGGATCTGACCTCTCTGGGAAGGAAGGAGGTCAGATGACAACGCACAAAAGAGAGCCGACGGGCGCTTGGCGGGACTCGATTTTTAATTCTCCGCCGCGCCGATGTGTGGAAACGCAAAGCAAGTCCACCACCCGCGTTCCAGTCAGCACCGAAACTGGGTGGCAGTTTGGAGATGGTGGACACGAGGCCACAGGATTGATGTTGGTCCGGCATCTTCAGACCTTCGGCGTGGTGAAGCGCTTCAAGTCTCAACCGTTCGCCCTAGAGGAGATAGGGGGCCACAAGGGACGAGTCCCCGACCTTCTGGTGGAACTTGAAACCGGCCCGGTGAAACTGCACGTTGTGCAGGCCAAGTCCAAGCAATTTCTCACCGAGGAAGTGCTACAGAAGCTCGGCTCAGAGCGAGTGCTACTCGAGAGCAAAGGCATTGGATATCACGTTTGGACAAACCGCGATCGCCTGTCTAAGCCTACATGGCAGACCGTCCGTATGCTGGACAAAGGCTTTCGTTCTCGTGTGCCAAATGACATAGCTGAACGCATTCACACGCGCGCTCAAAGCGAAAAAATGCTGGGGCCTCTGCTTCTCGAATTTGGATGGGAAGACACGATCTCGGCCGCCGCTCTGGGTGTCTTTCACATTAACGCATTGGAAAAACTCCATGAACTCACCCCCATCTATCTTCACTTTCCCAGCCACCTCTATGCCGATCTTTTTGCTAAAGGGAATGCTCCTTCGGACTGGTGGGAAGGACTTGCGGATTGAACGACTTGCCGACGGCAAGACTCTTCTTCGTCATATAGAAACAAATCAACTCAAGGAGGTGCCAGACAGGCAGCTGTTCGATGCAATCCAGTCGGGACAAGTCCAGCTACAAAACGCCAATGCCACAGGAGCCTCAACAAGAGGCAGCCAAAGTGGGTATTCAGGCTTAAATACTGCAGGTATCAGACAGGAGTCGGCTACAGCAGTTGCTGTCATGCTGGCAAAGCGACGGTGGATTGAGGCACTCAAACAACAGCACATAACCCGGCTAGATGATGAGCCTTGGGTCCGGGTGGCAATCCAAAGGCTTGCCATTGGTGACCTAGCTGGGCTACCGCGATTTGAAATAAGTACCTTACGCTCCGCAGCACTCAAGGTTCATCAGGCTGGTGGTGATTGGACCGTGTTGATACCTAACCACTCCGCACGAGGCGGACGCGGCAAGACGCGCATCGATCCTCGTGCGGAAACAGTTCTCCAACAAGTTTTGACCAAAAAGTTAGAGACGCCAGGATTCCTTGTAAAACAGAAGATCATTGATGACGTAGGTGACGTGATCCGATCCCAGAATCTTGCACTCGTTGGGAACGAAATCGAAATACCCGGCGCAAGCACGATCGTACGGAGGATCGATGCAACCATTACAAAGTACGAAATCTGCGTTCGTAATAAAGGGCGTTTAAAGGCCAATAAACTACACCGCAACAACGCGCTCTCCAGGGATATTGCCGAATTCCCGCTATTGGTCAGCGAATACGACGATACGGATTGTGGGGTATTCCTGATCGATCAACACGTAGGCATTCCACACGGTAGAGCGCATCTCACGGTCGGCATCTGTCAAAACACCTTGGTTCCCCTTGGCTTTGACCTTGGAAATGAGCCACGGTCTTACACCTCCGCAATGGGAGCAATCGCAGACTCTCTTCTTCCGAAAAATACGAACCGTCCTGAGTTCGAAGGCTGCAAGCACCCTTGGGTCGGATATGGGACACAAGGGATGATTCTAATGGACAATGCGAGCTACAACAAGTCGAAGTCTATGCGCCACCAACGCGACGATCTGCATCTCATGTTGGCTGGAACCAGGCCATATGGTCCCACTGAAAAGTGTGCCATTGAGCACTTCAACTCAGTACTCAAGACCGACTTTTGTACTGAATTGCCTGGCTGGCGTGGGGACAAAAAAGACCCAGACTCCGTCAAGTTCGGGATGAGCCATGCGATTCTCACCTTGGAAGCATTTCGCCAGCTTTTTATCCGCTGGATAACCGGTCAGTATCTCAACAAGCCGGGCGAAGACGGACAGACACCAAAGCAACGATGGGAGGCCCACTTTCGTCATCACAGCCCAGCAGTACGCTGGTCGAGTGAACAAATTGCACTCCTTCGTTTGCGCCCGATTCTTCTGAAATTTCGCGACAGTGGCGGCCTGCTAACACTCAAATTGCGCTATTGGTCCGAGCAACTATCATTACTCAAAAAGGAATTGGGGCCACGCGCTGAAGTACTCGTATATGTAGATCCGAAAGATGTGTCCTACCTTCTAGTACAGCACCCGAGAACCAAAGCATTGAACCATGTCCCTTGCGTGATGGATCCCGACTATGTACGTGGACTGTCCAGGTACCAGCAAGCGCTGATCTTACGCTTTGCACGCACCAAAAAGATCCTAAATCCAAGCATGCCTGAACTGCTTACAGCACGGCGCGAATTTGTAGAGTTTGTACAGCAGCTATCGAAATCAAAAAAACTCACCGAACGGAAAATGGCGATGAACGCCAAAAATATTCCGGTCCAAGAGGAGGTATCTAAGGACCAAAATACAGGTATAAAAGTTACCGCCAAGCGCGATGTTGTAATGACCCATTTGGAGTATTCAATGCACGAACTGGACACCATCGATCTTAGCGAGGAGGACTCATGGTGAGCAGCAAATACAACGCACCGCCAGACAAGAGCAGTTGGCAATACTGCGAAATCCAGGAGCGACAGAAATGGCTCAATGAACTCTTTATTGAATACCCCAGCCTTGCAGAGATCCTAGGTCACTTCGACGAAAAACTGACCGATTGTGAGCGCACTGGCAAGGCAACAGGAATGCTCATCATCGGAGGCTCTGGAGCAGGGAAGACCACCTTGATGAATCGCCTCAAATCCATGGGAGAACAAAGGTTCTCTCGACACGAACGCGATCGAAAGATCTGTCCTGTCATATCCATTGAGATACCAGATCCATGCACGCCAATCGAGTTCTCTTTTGCCATTCTTGAGGCGCTGGGGGACGCTGATCCACGCGGGAGAAAGAACAAGCAAGCAACGATCAAGGCTGCCGAGATGTTTCTAATTCAATGCGAAGTTCGGTTGATACTGATCGACAACGTGCAGGACATACCCGCGCGGAGGGCAGCAAGAGGGGTAGAGCAGGTGAGCACACGCCTGCGAGAGCTAATCGATAAATCAAATGCCGTGTGGGTCTTCCTGGGAACCAAAGAGGCGACAAAGGTCATCAACAGCGATCCCCAGGTCGTCAAGCGCGTCGTGTATCGCGCAGATCTAGAGTACTTTTCAATTGGCACCCTGGCTGGTGCCCGCTTGTTCACCCGAGTGCTCGAAAAGATCGATGCCCAACTACCCCTAGCCAAGCCCTCCTGCCTTGTCGAACCGAAGAATCGTTCGCGCATATTTTTGGGTTCGGACGGCATCTTTGATCGCTTGATCAAGCTTGTTGATCGAGGCTGGTACGAGTCCTTCAAGGACAACCGAGAGGAGATGACTCTTCAGGACTTAGAGCGAGCATTTAGGCACGTTCACGGCCCCTGTGAACCAACCCGCAACCCCTTCTCAAACGAGTTTTCCCCAAGGCAGCTTCATCTTGAGGGCGAGCCATTCGAAATCCTGAAAGGGGCGCCTCTTGCTCATAAAGCCACAGCCTGAACAAGGGGAGTCCTGGCCAGGATTCCTTCTGCGAGTTGCGACCG
>Ga0105045_10005021_pt1 | contig 11597 bp, 10 predicted proteins | sample MAT02_FD_78089 | JGI IMG/M metagenome (GOLD analysis project Ga0105045, IMG submission 78089) | Freshwater microbial communities from Lake Fryxell liftoff mats and glacier meltwater in Antarctica - MAT-02 (megahit assembly) | ecosystem: Environmental > Aquatic > Freshwater > Ice > Liftoff... | reverse complement strand
CGGCCCCACCAATTCTGATACCGTGACATCAACGTTAAGGGATTGTTTCAGGTCATCTTCGCCGTGAGGCTTCAACCCAAGAAATTCAGGTCGAACGCCGAGGACGACGCGTGAACCAGCATAAGCTGAAAGCGCTTCAAATGTAGGGCAATTACTGCGGTTCAGGCGCAAAATTGTTTTGGAACCTAAAGTTCCTGGCTCTCGATCCTTAAGCCTTGCGAAACGCGCCAACAGTTCCTCGGCATTTACATCAATATCCACAAAGAAAAAATTCATCGCCGGTGACCCGATGAAGCCAGCGACAAACATGTTGCACGGCCTGTGGTACAGGTTCTGGGGATTGTCGCATTGTTCCAGATTACTGACTTGATTGTTACTAAAGGGCGACAGCACAGCAACCCGGTCCCCTAAAGTCATGGCTTCAACCTGATCGTGCGTAACGTAAATTGTTGTCACCCCAAGCTTCTTGCGCAACAACTTCAGCTCGGCGCGCATTTGAACTCGAAGCTTTGCATCTAGATTCGAAAGGGGCTCATCCATAAGATAGATCGCCGGATTGCGAACGATGGCCCTACCCATCGCAACCCGCTGCCGCTGACCGCCCGAAAGAGCACCAGGTTTGCGGTCAACCAATGGCTGCAGGTCAAGAATACGCGCGGCATCCATGACTTTCTTTTTAATTTCGTCTCTCGGCACTTTTCGTTGTTGCAGACCAAACGCCATGTTTTCATAGACCGTCATATGCGGATAAAGGGCATAGGACTGAAACACCATTGCAACGTCACGATCCTTTGGATCCACATTGCTCACGTCTCGATCACCCAGATACACTGTGCCTTCAGTCAGGCTTTCTAGTCCAGCAATCATCCGCAGCAATGTGGATTTGCCACAGCCCGAAGGGCCAACCAAAACCAGAAATTCGCCGTCTTTAACCTCAATCGAGACATTCGCAATAGCCCGAACATTACCATATTTCTTGCCCACGCTATTTATCGTCAACGAAGCCATCAGGCGTCCCCTCTAGTAGGCCAAATCGACCGGCTGCCCGGTATGCGCGCTTGACTCAATTGCCGCGAGAACCTGTGTGACACGCAGCCCATCTTCGACATCAGCCAGAAGCGGTGCGTCTGTCAAAACCGCGTCTACAAAGCGTGCAATAGACTCCAGTGTAAATCCACCGACCCTGCCAACGCCAGTTGGTATAACGCCAAAAAGATCGCGGTACTTCATGCCCTTTCCGATCATTTCGCGATAGGCTCCATTATGCGAAGGATTGAGTTGGATCTGACCCTTTTCCCCTATGAGGCCAATTTCAAGATCAAAGATCTGCGGATTATCTGGCGAAAGAACCCAACTGTTTTCAATGTTTACGATAGTACCTTTCGAAAACTCCAACATCGACAGATGCACATCCGCTGTATTAACACCTAAGGATTTCAGATGGCCTTCGGATTTCATCGCAAAAACCCGGGTTACTTCATCATCCAGGATGAAACGGAATGCGTCTATCAAATGCGAGCCCAAGAACCAAAGTGCCGAAGATTTGCCCGCCCACGTAAGCATTTCCAGTGGAACAAAGGTGGTGTTGGAGAGACGGCCATTGGCGTGGATCGTGCGCCCAATTGCACCATCCGCAACAGCCTCCTTTGCAGAGGCGACGGCTGGATTTACACGGTTATGAAAATCCACCATCAGCTTGCGGTCACTTGCTGCTGCAGCACTCCGGATCGCTCTGCCTTCTTCCACACTGGTCGCTAGAGGCTTTTCACTTAGGACATGTTTACCAGCTTTCAGCGCATCCACAATCAGAGGCGTATGAGTATAATCCGGTGTAGCAATTGTGACGGCATCAATCCCGTCCATCTCAAGCATTTTACGATAGTCGGTGAAATGATGGGGCACGCCAAAGGTCTGCGCCATCGCCACGGCGCGGACCTCATCGATATCACAGACAGCTACAAGATTTGTAGAGGCAAGCGTCGAGAAAACAGTGGCGTGCTGTCTGCCCCAGATGCCCGACCCGATCACGGCCACGTTCAATGGTGCTTGTGTCATGGTTTATCCTTTCAGCGCGCCAAAGGTCAGGCCGCGTACGACATATTTGTCAAAAACGAGAAAGATGATCATCGGCGGCAGCATCGCCACAACCGCGGCAGATGCGATATAGCTCCAGGTTACGCCGGTACTGGCAAAATAGCCTAAGGTGCCGATCGGCAATGTTGCCGTTTTCTGCGACGAAAGAACCAGCGGAAAGGCAGCATTGTTCCAAGCAAAGACAAATGCGAACATTGATGTCACAACTAGGCCTGGTATAACAAGCGGCAGAATGATCCGAGTAAGAATGGTCAGATAACTTGCGCCATCCACGCGGGCTGCCTCTTCAATCTCAAAAGGAACTTCGTCAATAAAGCTCTTCATCAACCAGATCGAAAATGGGATGGTTAGCGTTTGTAAAACAAGAACCATCGATAAATAGCTACCCGATAAACCGATATTCTTCATCAGAATGAAATATGGAATCAAAAACGCAACTGGCGGCGCCATCAGCAGGCCAAGGTACCATAACATAATGTACTTCTTGCCCCGTATTTTGAACCGACTAAGCGAATAGGCTGCCGGTACTGAGAACGGAAGGTTCAGAACCACCGCACCGATCGCTACAATCATGCTATTGACGGCCTGCGGAGCGTTCTCGCCGGGATCAACCATGGTATAGATCAGCGCATTTGCAGTTGGTGTAAATGTGAATTCGGGCGGCATGGCAAACGCCGAGGACGGAGGCCTGATCGCTAGCATCATAAACCAGAGAATCGGACCGATAAAAAACAGCATCGTCAATGCTAACAAGGCATAAAGAGCAAGGTTGCGAATGAATGAGGTTTGGCCGGCCATATTACCAATCCCACTTGCGGAAGGCGAAGAAGGCATAAAGGCCGACAATCGCGTTTACAATAATGACGATAAGCCAAGTCGTAGCACTAGCCATGCCGATGTTAAATTCGACAAGTCCCTGCTGATATAGTGTATATCCTAGAGTACGCGAAGAAGTACCGGGCCCACCGCGTGTCAGAACGAGTACCAGATCAAATGTGTTAAAGAGCTGCATGAACCGCAGGATCAGCAGTATCAGCGCGGTTTTTAGAATCAGTGGCAGTTTAATGCGCCATAGGATCGTGAGGGCCGAAGCTCCGTCAAGCCGCGCGGCTTCAATTAGATCAGGTGAGACTGACAAAAGGGCCGCGTAAAGCGTGATTGCAAAGAAAGGCGTCCATTGCCAGGTGTCCGCAACAAGAATGGCTACTAGGGAAGTGTTAACACTTCCGAGAATGCCCGCCGCCGGTGCGCCAATGCCCACCACATTCAGAAGCCACGTCGCGAGACCACCAGACGGATCGTACATGTAGCGGAACAAGAACCCGACTACGACGGGAGCAATCGTCGTTGGCATTATCAGGATTGCGCGGCTTACACTCATTCCAGGCAGTTTGTTAGCAAGCAAGAGAGCGATTGCGAGGCCGAGAAAAAATTGGGTCGCTGTTCCTGAGACCGCAAGAACAAGCGTGTTCCACAGCGAGGGCAGGAACTCTGGCCCTGATAGTACCATGCGGTAATTTGCCAGCCCGACAAATTGTACCGGTTCAGGGCTGGTCTGAAGGTTCCAGAAGTAAAAGCTGTTTCTCAGTGCAAAGATCAGCGGATAGGCAATCAGCAAGATCAGAAGGATCACCGAGGGCGCAATCAGCAGGACCGGAAGATAGGTCTTTGTCCGATTGTTTGGGCTTTTCGGACGCAGCCTGTTTCGGGGTTGACGGACATCAGATACCATTAAGGAATTGTCTGACATGCAGATTTCCTTTAGACTATTGCCCGGCGCGGATGCTTCGGGAGAACCAATTGGCCATCCCCGCTAAGATAGCGTTGCGGGGATGGGTCTCATCATTCGGTATTTTACGTTAGTGAAGCGATAAGAGCCTTCGTACTGTCAAGCGTGTCATTGAACGAAGGGGGCGAATAGGGCAACAAGAAGTTGCCGTTCATCGTGTTGGTGAAGAGAGCATTTACTTGCTGCATCGCGTCAGCGGGTGTGCTCTGACCGATCAGGACCTTGTTTAGCTCCAGACCGAAGATCCCCTCTAGTGTAGTATAGACCGGCGCGGGAGGGCGAGCGAGCTTGGCGTCGCCTCCTTTAAACATCGCGCGTGCCTGTCCAAGAAACGGATAAACTTCGTTCAGATCGCTATCGGCAAACAGCGATTCACGGGCAAAGTCCGAGAACATATGGCCATAGGTGTCATTCATTCCCATTTTCTTTTGGGTTTCAGCCGAGGACGCCCATCTCATGAACTCCCAAGCCTCGGCCGGCTTGTCCGTCGTCGACGGCATCCCAAAACTCCAACCGCCAAGGCTGGTTGCGCTGGGACGGTCGCCATCAGTGGGACAGGGGACAATGCCCAGATCGCCGCGCACAACAGAAGGTTCGTTCGTCATGTAGCCCGAACTGTTCACCAGCGTGAAATAGGCCGACCACCAATAGAACATGCCAATGTCGCCTGTGCCGAATCGGGTACCTGCGTCGAACCATGTATAGTTGATGGCCTCCTGTGGGCTGAGGTCGTAGAGCGATTTGTATTGCTCGACCGCGCGGATCATGTCGGCGTGATTCATCCGTGGAGTGAAGTCCCAGGAATCCACATTTGGAAAACCCTCGAACCAGCGTGCGCCAAAGCTGGCCGACAATTGGCTGAACATATGCACGACCGGAACCGGCTGAGAACCACTGATCACGGTACCATATTGGCCTTCAGCCTCGCTAAGGCGGCGCACGATTTCTGTGTATTCATCCCAAGTCCAATTGCCATCGGGAGCATCGAGCCCGGCCTTCTCGAAAGCGGACTGCTTGTAGAGAACGCCCTGTGTATAGGACGCCATGGGCACCGTCGCAAGCTGACCACGCCAGGTATTAAGCGAATGCAATATCTCCGGAACGAAGTCATTGATGTTGAACACACTGTCGCCCTTAGCAAACTGGTCCAACGGCTGAATCCAACCGTTGTCCATGTATTGCCCTGCCCACATCTGATCCACGTTGATCACATCCGCGTCTGTTGTCCCGGACACAAAGGCCGAAACCAATCGTGCCTGAAGGGCATCATAGCCAAGGCCTTCAAACTCAACTTTGATGCCGGTCTGTGCCTCGAATTCAGGCACCAGATCACGGAGAGAGAATTGAAACGGATCTCCTACGGTAAGGACACGCACAGATTGCGTTTGAGCTATCGCCGGAGCGGCCAGTGCGTTCGACAGTGCTGCACCTGCGGCTACACTCGCCGAAGTTTTCAGGAATGACCTGCGAGACAGGTTCGTCTTGGTAAACGCCATAACTTCCTCCCTATGATGCACTGTCCGACAGTTTCGGAGGTGCAGTGCTAATATGTAAGGTAGTTAAACATATTAATTCTACCTGTCAAAGCTTTTCTGGTGTAGAAGCGACCCCTGCGTCGATAGTTTAACGTGAAGCGAGTCTAATATGGCTATCATTCCCAACAAGTTAGAGCGTTACACTCTGACTGAATTGAGTGGAGAACTGCCGCCTGACCGGCTTGCGGAGGGCAGCGCTTTCCCGATTTTTTCCTCTTCGCTGATAGGAGAGTCTAACAAGCGTCGAATCATTCAGATGCTTTTTGACCTTGGCCCCACCAGCCGCGCTGACCTTGCAAGACTAACTGGGAAGAAACGAACGACGATCACTGGCATCGTGCAGCCGATGATTGACGCGGGCCTGTTGGTTGAATCAGAACCGGCACAGAAGCGTGGGGTCGGCAAACCGGCCCGCCCGCTCTGGTTTTCGCCAACCGCAACCTGCGTTTGCGCAGTAGTCCTCTTACCTGACCGGATCGAAACGGCTCTGATCAATCTTATCGGCGATATGGCCGCTCATCATGTTGAGAGAATTTCTCCGCAAACCCGTACGCGTTCCGATTATACTCAGCGCCTCCACCATGCGATCGAGGCCACACTCTCCAAGGCCCAAAGCCCGGTTCTGGGTATAGGCATCGCAGTGGGCGGCATGGTCGACTCCGACGAAGGTACCATTGTTGCGATGAACCTCGCACCTTCGCTTTCCGGCTTCAGGCTACGACAGAACCTGATGGCAAGGTTCAATGTTGATGTTGTGGTCGACCACCACCCCCGCGCTATCCTGCTAGGCGAGCGTTGGTTTGGCGTGGGTCGTGGTTTACAAAAGTTTGCGGTGATCTATGCCGATGAGGTTCTTGGCTGCGCTATGTATCTCAACGGCGCACCGTTTCGCGGTCCACACGGATCGGGCGGCGAGTTGGGCCATACCATCGTCGATCTCGATGGTGCCATATGTACCTGCGGCCGTCGCGGTTGCTGGGAAACTGTGGCGACGCTGTCATGGATGCGCGCCAGGGCCGCAGAGCACGGTTTGGTCGGTGCGAAGACATTGGATGTCGAGCGGCTTGTTGCGATGAGTGACGTTGTCCCCGCCGCCAAAGAGCTTCTTGCGGGCTATGCCCGAAATCTCGCCATTGGCATCATTAATCTTCAAACTTTGATGATGCCAGATAATTTCATCATATACGGCAACGCACGGCGAGGCCGCGCCGGACTTGAGAAGGCGATTCTACTGGCGATCGAAGGTCTGGCGACACCGATGCTCGAAAACCCGATCAATGTCATGACAGGACACGATGAAAATCAGATCACCCTTCAAGGCGCAGCCGGGTTGGTCATCAGCCATCAGTTGGAAATCAACTATTAACCCACTTTGCGTTTGATCGGGATCGAGTAGATCAAAAAGATCCCACTAATTGACGCGTGAATGGCGTAGCTCTTGGCTTGAATTTCTCTCATGTCCGGGTGGGTGCCGGTCAAATTCTCATGATAGATTGTGTCTTGCCCAATTGGGTTCATACCAGAATCGAAAGCATAAAGCAGGCCCACGATCACGCCACGCAATGCCTATGGACTTACAACAACGACGGACCGAACTTGGGCATCGGCGGCATCACACCCGCCCAGAAACTGAAATGGCCGCATAAGTTCTAAGGATGCACCCCGAAAAAAATGGGAGTTAACATGAAACACAACTTAATCCTTAATCTCATCAAGCCGGACACGCTCTAACTCTTCGCCTAGTCACTGCTTGAGTGTTCGGACTCGGTCGCGATTATGATCTCGACGAAACAACAGCTCGAATCTTTTTGTCGCAATTGTGGGCAGAGTGTCGCAACCGTTTAAGGGTGGAAATAATCTAGATGCCTGCGAGACGTGATCAATGACCTGGTTGAATGACGTCCAAAAGCCCCGAAAAATTCCTTGGTTGGCACTTCAGTCGTTGAACCACCCATCTTTCAGGTAGCGCATGTATTCAAACACCATGCCATATTTGCGCACGAAGGCGACTTCAAGGAAATCGCCGACGAAAAAAGGTTCGATCAGGATTTCAACACCATCAAGATAGGAGGCCATTTCGGTAACCCTGTAGGCGACATGTGGGTTGTCGCGGACCGCTGCAGGGACCGTGCTGTCTTCGCGATAGCGCAGAAACTCGATTTGTTCGGGATGATTCCTCGGATTCGTCACCCAAATCTTGCTAGCTTCCACCCAGTTTTCATCAGGCTGCGGTTCGGTGGTAGTAATGCCGATATGATCGAAAACATACCTCAGCATTGTCCGATCCTCACGACATCGCCGGTCCGCGCCGATTCCTCGGCGGCGAGCGTGGCTTCGAGGGCTGCGGTCGCGTCCTCGGGGGTGCCGATTGTCACGGGTCTGCCATGCAGTGCACAGGATGCAAAATAGTTGAATTCGTCGCGAAGCGCACCGCCGCGGACACCCTCGAACATCGGCCAATAGGTCGTGTCCGGCGAGTGCAGCTTTTTGCCGTCCACAATCGCGAGACCGGGAAACGTGTCCTGAACGTGAATTATTCCTTCGGTGCCGATGATCGACATTCGTTCGTCGATGTCGAAGGGGGTCTTTTCCGGCATGCACCAGATTGTTTCTAGCGTGGCGCTGGCACCACTGGCGAACCGATACATAGTCTGGCCTATGTCGGGATGTTTGAGTCCGCGCACATCAACGGTCTGCGCATAGGCTGACACGATACGATCACCCGTAAACCAGAGCATGATGTCGGTGTCGTGGATTGCATCGCCGACGATTGGTCCGATCTTGTTGAGAATGGTGGGGGTCCATGCCGCGGGAATGTTGCGTCGCGAGGACAAGGCAACGATCTTGCCAATCCGACCCGCGTCGATAGCCTGCTTTGCCATCCGGTAGCGTGGGTTGAAGCGCACGACGTGACCGATGTAGAGAATACCCTTCGCGCCTTTCGATGCCTGCGTGATTGCGCGGCCGTCCGCGACGGTCGATGCAATCGGTTTTTCGAGAAACACGTGCTTGCCCGCCTTGAGCGCGTCGATCGCCGGTTGGCGGTGCTGATCCCACATGGTGCAGATCGACACTGCGTCGATGTCGGGATCCGCCAGAATATCGTGGTAATCACGGTGGAGCTTCTTCACACCGAACTTTGCGCCCATCTCTACGAGCCTCTCGGGCGTGCGGGTGCATAATGCCGTAAGTTCCAGATTGGCGACACCGACGATCGTCTCGGCATGAATTTCGCCGAACCAGCCCAGTCCGATCACCCCAATTCGCAAACGTTCCACAGGCATCTCTCCTTTTTAGAAATCCTCGAGCGTCAACTCGCGCGTCATGACGATATTTCCCGCCGTCAGTCCGCAATCGACTGGTAATGCGACACCGGTGACAGCGCTGGCCGCGTCCGACGCCAGAAAGGCGATGACTCTGGCAACCTCGACAGGTTCGACGATGCGGCCGAGCGGATACCAGCGTTCCAGCTGTTTCAATACATTCGGATCCTTCGCCATGCGGGCGTCCCAGAGGGGGGTGCGAACGGTTCCCGGCAGCACACAATTGGCACGGATGCCGTAGCGACCGTATTCCATGGCGATTGATTTGGTCATGGCGATCATGCCGGCCTTGGCGGCGCTGTAAGCAGGGTCGCCAAGGGCCGACAGCCCGTTCACCGAACCGACGTTGACGATGCACCCGGCCCGGCGCTCGACCATCTCCGGGAGCACGGCATGGGCGCAGGCATAGGCGCCGTTGAGATTGGTTGCGATGTCGTCGTTCCAGCCTGCCGGATCGGTACGGGCCACTGTCGGATGCCGCGAGAGGCCAGCGTTGTTGATCAACAAATGGACGTCGCCGATCCCTGCAAAGGCGGCCCGGACCTGCTCGGGTAGAGCAATGTCGGCAATCGCCGGGATCACTTTGATTCCGTCCATGCCCAGCGTGTCAACAAGGTCATTGACGCTTGCATTGCGGTCGAGGGCGAAAATCGTCGCCCCCTCGGCACCAAAGAAGCGGCAGAGCGATTGGCCAATTCCGCCAGCGGCTCCGGTAATGGCGACGGTCTTGCCGACGAACGTCGCGGTCATGCCGAACCCCGCAAGGCATCGCCAATCCAGCCAATATTGGCCCGGCGCAGGTGGCCCCAATTGTAGAAAGCCAAGCCTTCAACACCGCCTGCGCGTAGCGCCGCGACGACGGCGACGAACTCGGCCTTGTTGCCGATATCGGGATGCGATGGCCGCAGGATGCCGCGTAGCGTGCCTGTCCCTTTAAGGCGACGGCGGATATCGAACAGATCCGCCCGAACCCGCTCTGCGCGCGGCTCATAGAAACAGGCTTCGATCAGCCCCGTCGTCTGCGCCAGCGCGTGAAGATCGCTGCCCTCGTACCAAGCACCTGCGGTTGGTCGCGCCACCGAGGGTATGACCGCGACCGTTGCATCTTTGCGGACTGCCGCGCGGATGTCCGCGACCAGCGAAGTGACGACTCCGCTGCGGAAATCGAGGTAGCGCCGAAGATCGCCTTCTGCGACGATATCGGCCTGCCAGAACGCCTCGGCCATATCGACCGGAAAATCAATGTCGCTTTCGAGATAGGTTTCGATGTCGATAGCGACGCTGGCCTTCAGGCGGCGTGCGTCGATGCCGGTGTGCTCGGCGCGGGAAACGCAGTGATCGCAGAAGCACAGGCCGAGCATGTTCTCAAGCCAGGGATTGGACCTCATCAACGCGAATTCATGGTGAAAGCCATGCACAAAAGGCGCGAAACCGGGCGATTCAAGCGAGAGCCCACCAATTGGATAGCTATTGGTGACGTCGCGGGCGAGGCCGATGGCATAGGCCCGCGCTTCTGGCGCCGAGGGGCAGAGATTATAGAAATATGGATCGCCGAACGCATTGCGCACGACCGAACCCGGATGCGCTATGCCAAGGCGGGTATTGTGGAGCAATACCAGCCAGACACTAATCGCCATACTGTCCTGACCGACAAGTTCGCTCAGCAGATCCCGTTCAGCAAGCATGCTGTTGGCGACGGGTTTGATTTCGCCATAGCATGACGCGTCGGCATTGAAATAGACGGTGCCGTCCTCGGGAAAGTAAACCTTACTTCGCTTTCCCCAAGGGCGCATGAATTTGCCGGCGTGGTAGCTGCCAGCCAACGTCACTGTATCCAGTCCCAGTTCGCAGAATTCGTCAATGGCCGCAACGACGCCGGTTTCGGCGAGATCCCAGGCATAGGTGTAAATCGACTTGTAGGTCATTGAGCAGCCTCCGCTTGGTGTGTGCCGTGTCCGGAGCAGTCTGGCAGCGTGATCGGCTCTTCCAACGGACGTTGGCCAACCTCCACCTGCATACCGTCTAGATACAGAGCCACCGACTTAAGCATTTTATTGCCAGACCGCTTCTTGCCAAGCACATCGTGAAAGGCAAAGTTGGACCGACATTCACAAAGTTGTCTACCATCTTGTTGGCAAAATGGCCTGATTTCGCCCGCTGATCAAGTGCCTTGCGCCCCGGGGCTGAGTCAGCGTGCAGCAAGAAGCCAGAACATGGGCATATCAAGCTGCGCATCCGAGTTAGGAGACAACATTTCCCAGCGCGACGGACAGACCTGTCCTGCTGCATTCGTTCGGTTTGGGTCTGGGTCGCTGTCACGCGCATGACGGCGGCGCTCGCAAGCTTTGGATCGCGACAAGGATGGCACACACCATCGGGCCGGTCACCGCAACCTCGGCAAGTTGGAAGGTGATGGCTCGGGCATGGCGCACGGCCCGAGCGCCGATCCTGATCAGCTCCTATTACTGGCTGGCCAACGACCAGTCGGCCAGCCTCGCGCAGATCGATGCAGCGCAGGAAGGCAACGAGGTTGTAGGCCACTGCGTGCAATTGCAGCTGCATCCTCGTTGTCGCGGAACTTATTATATGACAGAAGTGTCTGGCGGCGGGCGTATTTGCTTTCTTTGAAGTGCTGCCCGGCGGTGCCGCGCTGGTTGTAGAAACGCACCACATAATCCGGGTTCATGGGCAGGTTGGTGACTATGAAGCCCGTGCGAAGGAACAGCTTAATCCCGGCTTATTCATCGAATCTCGTTTTCGGCGTCCCTCGGGGCCGTTTTGTAGCTTTGGGGCCGTTGCGCTGCGTGCGATGAGCAGCGGCACCGTGCGTTTCTGTGGCCGAAGCCCTTTGGGCGG
>Ga0105045_10005019_pt1 | contig 11598 bp, 9 predicted proteins | sample MAT02_FD_78089 | JGI IMG/M metagenome (GOLD analysis project Ga0105045, IMG submission 78089) | Freshwater microbial communities from Lake Fryxell liftoff mats and glacier meltwater in Antarctica - MAT-02 (megahit assembly) | ecosystem: Environmental > Aquatic > Freshwater > Ice > Liftoff... | reverse complement strand
TCGACGACCTCGTACACGAGATGGTGCAGCCCACGCGAGCCGGTCGAGCCGATGTACATGCCCGGGCGCTTGCGAACGGCCTCGAGACCTTCGAGTACCTGAATGTCGTCGCCGCCGTATTCCCCACGGTTGCCGTTCTCGTCTGCCATGCTGCTCCCTTCGCTGCGGGTCTGACGGCCGACCGTAGATATTCCGAATGGAATCGCGGTCGGTAGCTGTACGAATCTACCGAAAAACGGCGCGCAAGGCAACGCCGCTCGAAATTCGTAAGCCATTGCTGTCCATGCACTTACAGATATTCCTCAGGGGCAGCGACGGAACGTCGCGAATATCGATGCTGGCCCGTTGATGTTCCGATGCGTTCGTCCCGCGCGGCGCGTTGGCGATGAGGTCAGGCGAAAGTGGTGTCGCCGCCACGAAGTGCTTCGCCCCAGCTCGCGTGCCTGGACCGGCGAGATCGACGCGCTCGGCACAGTCCGGGTCAGTCTCTGGCTACGTTGCTGCCGTCTGCAGCGGGCGACGGGTGCACCGGCGCTCGCTCGAGATCTGCTCGACGCGTCCCTTGCCTGAGGTTTATCATGCTCGTGCATGCCGTGTATTTCTGGCTTCGCGCCGACCTCTCAGCGTCCGACCGCGCGCACTACACCGCGTGGCTGCCGAAGCTCTGCGCATTGCCCGGCGTTCGTGCCGGCTATTCCGGCGTGCCGGCCGACACGGATCGACCGGTGATCGATCGCAGCTACTCGTATGGCCTGGTGCTGGTGTTCGACGATGCGGCGGCGGAGCAGGCGTACCAGGTGGATCCGGAGCATGATCGCTTCCGCGCCGAGTGCGGCTCGTTCTGGACGCAGGTGAAGGTCTTCGACACGGTGGGGCAGTAGCGCCCATCCGGCACCAGCGCAGCACACGCGCCGCCTGCAGCACACTCCGCCACCTTCGGCAGCATGAGCGACCCCGACACGCGCGACCGCAATGACATTCCCCATGTCATCGCACCACCACCGCTGATCTATGGCATACCGCTGGTGCTGACGCTGCTGGCCCATCGCTGGTGGCCGCGCGCGCTGCTCCCGCTGCCGTGGCCAGCGGTCGTCGGACCTCTGTTCCTCCTGGCCAGCCTGTTGTTCCTGTATCCCGCGCTGCACGCCTTCAGGCAAGCCCGCACCAACCCGAAGCCATGGAAGCCGACGACGGCGCTGGTCCTGAACGGGCCGTACCGCATCACCCGGAATCCGATGTATGTCGGATTCACATGCTTCTACCTTGGCGTGACGATCTGGGCCAATGCGGTGTGGCCGCTGGCGGCGCTGCCGGTGGTGCTCGTCGTGATGGACGTGTTCGTCATCCGGCGTGAGGAGCGATACCTCACAGGCAAGTTCGGCGACAGTTATCGGCAGTACGTCGCAGCGGTCCGCCGTTGGCTCTGACTTCGCCCGGAACACGCTCAGGCGCGGCCGAGCCGGAACCGGAGCTGCCTGACCGGCGCACGACCTGGCGTGGCGTTCAGACGCTGCAGCAGCGTGGGTGCGAGCAGGCTCAGCTCGTTCATCCAGGCGGCAGTGCTCACGCGAATCCACAGCACGCCATCGGCGGTCACGGACAACGGTTCCGTGACGGCCGCGATCTGCGCGCCGACGGCGGCGGACCAGTCGTCCATCGCACCGACCTGCGCGATGCGCTCCGACATGCCCTTCTGCGCGAGCAGCTGCGCCATGACGTCGGCGATGCTCATCGGCTGACTTTTCTTCGGAGGCATGCTCACGCGTCCGGCGCCAACGTGCCCTGATGCACGCGCACGGTCTGCAGCCCCGTGAGTGCGCGCGGGATGTCCTCGCTGCGCGGCACCGCCAGCACCACCTGTCCCAGGCCGCGACTGCCGAGCAGGCCGAGGATGCGTGCGCTGCGATCGGCATCGAGTTCGGCGAAGGGATCGTCCAGCAGCAGGAGCGGCGCGGTACCGAGCGCGCTGTGCAACGTGCGCGCCTCGAGCATCCGCAATGCGATCGCCGCGCTGCGCTGCTGCCCATTGCTGCCGAAGCTGCGCAGGTCGCGACCGTCGAGCAGCAGTTGCACCTCGTCGCGATGCGGCCCGGTGTGCGTGGTGCCGCGCCTCACGTCGTGTGCACGTTGCGTCGCAAAGGTGCTGCGAAGCCACTCGCCCAGATCCGCCTCGCCCACCCGCCCGGCAGCACCACGCTTCAGTGACAACGAGACGCTGGTACGTTCGCCGATCGCCTCCAGCGTCTCGGCGTACGCGGGCGCGGCATCGGCGGCCCACGCATGGCGCTTGGTCAGCATGATGGCGCCTGCGTCGGCCAGCGCCGGCTCGAACGCCGCGACCGCATCCAGCGACTCGGCGTCACGCACCTGACCGTTCAGTGCGCGGAGTGCGGCGTTGCGCTGCGCGAGTGCCTGGCGATAGCGCTGCAGCGCCAGCAGGTACTGCCGGTCGGCGAGTGCGAGCATCACGTCCAGGAAGCGCCGCCGCTCGGCGGGTGCACCACGCACCAGCGCCACGTCGGCGGGTGAGAAGAGCACCGCCGGTACGGCACCGATCGCGTCACTGAGGCGCGTGACTTCCACGTTGTCGATGCTGACCTTCTTCTTTTGCGCCGTCGCGTCGTAGCCCGCCGCGATGCGGAGCGCGCCACGGGGCGAGCCGTCCAATTCGGCGGCGATGTGAAAGCCCGCGTCACCGAAGCGCACGAGATCGCGATCGCGCGCGCCACGTGCGCTGCGAAAGAGCTCGAGGTAGTAGATCGCCTCGAGCAGGTTCGTCTTTCCGTGCCCGTTGTCGCCCAGCAGTGCGGCACCCTCGGCGCGGAGCATGAGCGACGCGCGCTCATAGTTGCGGAAGCTGGTGAGCGTCAGCGCCTGCACGCGCACGGACCTCACTGCAGGCGCACGGTCGTGCACCGCGTCCGCGAGCGCCGGCGTGCTCACGCGCCGGTGAACTCGGGTGCGCGCTTGTCGAGAAACGCCTTCATCCCTTCCTGCATGTCCGACGTGGACGACAGCGCGCCGAAGTGTGCCGCCTCGAATGCGAGCGCGTCACCGAGCGACATGTCCTGTCCCCGGATCACCGCCTCGATGCAGGCGCGAATCGCCAGCGGCCCATTGCCCATCATCTGCTGCAGCATGGTCGCGGCCGTCGCGATCAGGTCCGCGTTCGGCACCACCTTGTTCGCGAGCCCGATGCGGTATGCCTCGTTCGCATCGATGATCTCGGCCGTCATCAACAGTTGCAGCGCGCGGCCGGTGCCGACGAGACGTGGCAGGCGCTGCGTGCCGCCGTATCCAGGCAGGATGCCCAGCTTCACTTCCGGCTGCCCGAACTTCGCGAACTCGCCGGCGATGCGAAGGTGGCAGGCCATGGCCAGCTCACAGCCGCCGCCGAGTGCAAATCCGTTCACGGCAGCGATCACCGGCTTCGGACTCCGTTCATAGCGACCGAAGATCTCCTGGCCGCGCATGGAGCGGGCCAGCGCGCTCATCGGCGTCTGGCCGGCGAGTTCGCTGATGTCGGCGCCGGCGATGAACGCGCGGCCTGCACCGGTGAGAATCACACCGCCGACGGCGTCGTCTGCAACGGCCTCGTCGATCGCGGCACCCAATTCGCCGATGAGGGCGGTGCTGAGCGCGTTCAGCTTGTCGGGACGATTGACGGTGATCGTCGCGATGCGATCGGCGACCGAGTACAGCAGCAGCTCGTACGGCATGGCAGGGCTGGCGTTCGGGGGAGGCGTGGTCCCGCAACCGGGACGGCGTGGGCTGAAAGGTACCGTCCCGACACAGCGGCCCGGCGTCGGCCTGAGCGCGCACGACTTCACGGCGAACGACGGGCCGACACGAGATTACAATGATCGTGCTGCCACGGATCCGTGTGCGCGACGCGAAGAGCGCGGCGCGCGACTCTGCGCGAGCCGGCCATGCCAACCTGTGAGCTTCTGTGATTCGTTCGACCGCCATCTCGTCCGGCCTGCTGGCCGCCACGCTCTGGAGTACGACCGCAGCGCGACTGGGTGCGCAGGCGCGGGCTTCGAAACCGTCCTCGCCTCGCACGTCAGCCGGGCGCACCGTCTGGCCGGACGAAGGCCCGGCCACATGGGCACCGCGCCCGACGCAGTCGGCGATCACCGCCAACGACCTGCGCACGCGACTCTACCAGTTCGCGCACGATTCCATGCAGGGACGCCGCATCGGTGAACCAGGCAATGCGAAAGGCACCGATTACATCGCCCGCGAGTTTCGCCGACTTGGCCTGAAGCCCGCTGGTGACGGCGGCACGTACTTCCAGGTGCTGCCCTTTGGACCGGTCGGCTTCGACAGCATGGCATCGCGCTTGAGCGTGCGCGGCGCGGCACTGCGCGCCACGCGGGACTGGATTCCCATGGCGCCGTCGGCACCGCAGCGCATCGCAGGGCAGGCGAGTCTCGAGGACGTGCCGACCGTGTTTGCCGGGCGGTGGGGCGACACCAGCGTGACGCTGAATGCGGCGCAGTTGCGCGGGAAGGTGGCGGTGTTCCGTGCGGCACCGGCCGCGCAGGTGGTCGGTGCCTCCAGTGGCGCACCGGCATCGTTCCTGAGCTGCGATGCGCGGCCCGACATGTTCGGCGCGGCAGCGGTGATTGCGGCAGAAGCATCGGGTCGCGCGCCGGTGCGTCGTGCTGCCGGCGGCGGCGGTGTGCGTGATACGCGTGCGCAGGACGCTGGTGCGGCCGCTGTGCTGATCATCGGTCTCGAGACGGCCAGCCAGGCAGCGATCACCGCCGCATTCGCCTCGCGTCCGGCGATGCGTCCGAACGCGATCACGAACGGCGTCGGCGTCGCGACGATTTCCGCTGCCGTCGCATCGCAACTCTTCGGCAGCAGCATCGAGCAGCTTGCCGTCGGCACGGTGGGCGCGCCTGTCTCCGGCAGCTGGTCGTACGCATGGAAGCCATCCACGGCGCCGGCGCGCAATGTCGTCGCCGTGATGCCCGGCTCCGACCCGACGCTCGCGTTGGAGTACGTGCTCGTCGGCGCGCACAACGACCATGTCGGCACGAGTCCCGTGGCCATCGATCACGACTCGTTGCGGGCGGTCAACACGGTCACGCGTCCGCAGGGCGCCAATGATCCCGCCTGCCTTCCGACGGCACAGCAGCAGCAGACGATCGATTCGCTGATTGCGGCCGCGCGCCGCGTGCGTCCACCGCGTCGCGACTCGATCTTCAACGGCGCCGACGACGACGGGTCCGGCACGGTCGTGCTGCTGGAGATCGCCGAGCAGTTCGCGGCGGAGAAGCCGAAGCGTTCGATCATCTTCGTCTCGCATCAGGGCGAGGAGGCCGGGCTGCTGGGCTCTGCATGGTTCGTGGATCATCCCACTGTTCCACTGACGTCCATCGTGGCCGCGCACAACATGGACATGCTGGGCAAGGGGCGTGTGGACCAGGTGAAGTTCGGCGGGCCCGCCTCGGTGCAGACGCTCGGCGCACGCCGGCTGTCGCGTGAGTTCGGCGACATCATCGACTCGGTGAACGCGACGCGCTCCGAAGTGATGGCGATCGACAAGTCGTGGGACGTGACCGCGAACCCGCTCAATCGCTTCTGCCGCAGCGACCAGGTGAGCTACGTTCGCAAGGATGTTCCCGTCACCTACTTCTCGCTTGGCTACGCCCAGGACTATCACCAGCTGACCGACGAGCCACAGTACATCGAGTATGATCACGCGGCGCGGCTTGGCCGGTTCATCCACGACGTGATGCTGGCGATCGCGACGCGAAAGGACCGGCCGGCGATCGGCGGTGCCGATCCGTCGTATCCGCAGTGTGCGCGCTGAGCCGCGCGAGGTGCCCGTGCCTGATACCGCGATCGTCTCCGCCGTCACCTGGGCTGCGGGTTGTGACGCGCTGCACATCGTCGATCAGACCCGGCTGCCTGCCGCGCTGGTCCAGCTGTCGCTGACCGAGCTGCACGAGATGGTGGAGGCGATCCAGTCGCTGCGCGTGCGTGGTGCGCCCGCGATCGGCGTCGCCGGCGGTATTGGGCTCGCCGTGATCGCGATGCGGGCGGCGGTCGCCTCGCCGGCCACGTTCGATGCCGAGGTGACGAGTGCCGCAGCGGCGCTGCGCCGTGCACGTCCCACCGCCGTGAACCTGGCGTGGGCTGTGGATCGCGTATTGGCAGCGGGGCAGGTGGGCGGCGCGTCACCCGCAATCCGTGCGCGCGCGATGCAGGATGAGGCGGCGGCGATCTTCGACGAGGATGTCGCGATGTGCCAGCGCATCGGCGGGCATGGCGCGACGCTGCTGCGCGGCGGCATGCGCGTGCTCACGCACTGCAACGCAGGCGCGCTGGCGACCGCAGGCATCGGCACGGCGCTCGCGCCGGTGTACGCGATGCATGCGCGCGGTGACGCGATCAGCGTCTTCGCGAACGAGACGCGCCCGTTGCTGCAGGGTGCGCGGCTCACGGCGTGGGAACTGGGTCGCGCCGGCGTGCCCGTCACGCTGCTCACTGATGGCATGGCGGCCAGCATGATGCGCGATGGCCGCATCGATGCGGTGCTCGTCGGCGCCGATCGCATCGCTGCCAACGGTGATGTCGCGAACAAGATCGGCACGTATGGTGTCGCCGTGCTTGCGCGACATCATGGCATTCCGTTCTACGTGCTCGCGCCCACGTCGACGCTCGATCCGCAGACGCCGAACGGCGAATCGATGGACATCGAGATGCGTGAGGCACAGGAAGTTCGTGCGCATGGCGGCGTGCAGACCGCGCCGGCCGGTGTCGCCGTGCACAACCCCGCGTTCGACGTGACGCCGGCCGCACTCGTCACCGCGATCGTGACCGATGCCGGCGTCTTTCATCCACCCTTTCACTTCACCGACTGATGCGCTCCGTACTTGCCCTCGACCAGGGAACGACCGGGTCAACTGCGCTGGTGATCTCGGCTGAGGGCAACGTGCTGGGTCGCGGCTATCGCGAGTTCCAGCAGCACTTTCCGCAGCCTGGCTGGGTGGAGCACGAGCCGGCGGATCTGCTTCGCGCCACGCTGGACGCCGCGCGCGAGGCGTTGGCCGCTGCGGCCGTGGTGCCGGAGTGCATCGGCATCACGAACCAGCGCGAGACCGTCGTGGTGTGGGACAAGGCGACGGGCATGCCGGTGCACCGCGCGATCGTCTGGCAGGATCGTCGCACCGCGGATCGGTGCGTGGCACTGGCGTCGCAGAAGGAGTTCATTGCATCGCGCACCGGCCTGGTGCTCGACGCGTACTTCAGCGCCACGAAGATCGAGTGGATTCTGCGCAGCAACGGCGGGCTGATGAAGCGCGCGATGAACGGCGAACTGCTGGCCGGGACGGTGGACGCCTGGCTGATCTGGCAGCTGACTGACGGCGCGGTGCACGCGACCGATCCCACCAACGCCAGTCGCACCATGCTCTACGACATCGACCGGCATGCCTGGAGCGACGACCTGTGCGAACTGTTCGGTGTGCCGACAGCGATGCTGCCGGAGGTCCGAACCTCACGCGGCGATTTCGGTACCGCGCATGCACGACATCTCGGCATCGCGCTGCCGATCACGGGCGTCGCGGGTGACCAGCAGTCGGCGCTCTTCGGTCAAGGTTGCGTGTCGCCGGGCGAGGCGAAGAACACCTATGGCACCGGCGCCTTCATGCTCATGAATACCGGCACCACGCGCCCCAGCCTCGGCGACGGTCTGCTCACCACGGTCGCCTGTGATGCGACCGGCGGTCCATGTTATGCGCTCGAGGCTGCGATCTTCATTGCCGGTGCCGCGGTGCAGTGGATCCGCGATGGACTTGGCCTGATCGCGACGGCGGCCGAGACCGAGGCGATGGCCAGTGGGTTGTCGTCGAATGACGGCGTGTACTTCGTGCCGGCGTTGACCGGCCTCGGGGCGCCGCACTGGGAAGCGGAGGCGCGTGGCACGCTGGTCGGGTTGACACGCGGCACGACGCGCGCCCACATCGTTCGCGCGTCGCTGGAGGCGATGGCGTTCGGCACGGCCGACGTGATGCAGTCCATGCAGCGCCAGAGCGGCGTCACGCTGGATGCGCTTCGCGTCGATGGCGGTGCCGCCAACAACGGCTGGCTGATGCAGTTTCAGGCCGACCTGCTCGGCGTGCCGATCGAGAAGCCGGCGATGGTCGAGACCACCGCACTTGGCGCCGCAGGGCTCGCGGGGCTGCACACGGGTGTCTGGGGTTCGGCGATCGACTTCCGGACGGCGCAGCGCGTCTCGGTCGTCACGCCGGGCAGTGGCACTGCGAGTGCCCGCGCGGCGTATGTCGGCTGGCACCGCGCGATGCGCGCGGCACTCGGCTGGGCGCGTGACACGGTGTGAGCGCATGTCTGAGCATGTCGGCTCGGTGACGCATCCCTGCGTTGCGGCGCGTTCGTGAGGGTGCAGCAGAGTTGCCGCAGGTCCGTGCTGCCACGAGATTGCAGCGTGCAATTTTCCCTGGTGGAGCGGTGTGGAGCAAGAGCAACTCGAACGCCTGCGTGCAGCGTTGCAGGACCACTATACGATCGAACGGGAACTCGGGCGCGGCGGTGCGGCGGTCGTCTTCCTTGCACGTGATCGCAAACATGGTCGCAGCGTTGCGCTGAAGGTGCTGCTCCCCCGCGTCGGCATGGCCGTCGGTGCGGAGCGCTTCCAGCGCGAGATCAAGATCGCGGCGCGCCTCTCGCATCCGCATATCCTGCCGCTCCACGACTCCGGCGAAGCCGCAGGGCTGCTGTACTACGTGATGCCGTTCATGCGGGGCGAGTCCCTCCGCGACCGGCTCACGCGCGAGGGCCAGCTCCCCATCGCGGACGCCGTGCGCATCTGCACCGAGGTGTCCAGCGCCCTCGATCGCGCGCACCAGGACAACATCGTGCACCGCGACATCAAGCCCGAGAACATCCTCATCGAGGGTGGGTTTGCGGTCGTCGCGGATTTCGGCATCGCCCACGTGAAGAGCGCCGTCGATGACGCGGCCATCACCCAAAGCGGCGTCTCACTCGGCACGCCGATGTACATGAGCCCGGAGCAGGCCATCGGCTCGGGCGAGATCAATGGACGCAGCGATCTCTACAGCCTCGGATGCGTGCTGTTCGAGATGCTGTCCGGCGCGCCGCCGTTCAAGGGCGCGACGATGCGTGAGACGCTGATCCGGCACTCGGTGGCCGAAGTGCCGGATGTGCATTCGTTTCGGGCGGATGTGCCGCCGCACCTGGACCGTGTGCTGCGGAAGGTGATGGCGAAGGATCCGGTGGATCGTTTCGCCACCGGCGCCGAGCTGACGCAGGCACTCGCCGACCCCACGTTCGGGTTCGCGACGCCCACGTCTTCAGGCAGGGTCCAGACGTCAGCGGCGGGTCAGGGGCTCTGGGGACGGCTGCGGCAAGCCTTCGGTCTGCGTGATTCGCCATCACCCGTCGCGCCGTCTGGCGTGAGAACCGAGGTTGCCGCGCCGGAACGCCGCACCGAGGCCGTACCGGCGCGCAACAACACGTCGGTGGAGCTGGAGCGCGCGAAGGCGCTGAACATTGCGGTATCGGCCACACACCGGGCGATGATCGCGCCACTGGTGACCACTCCCTCTGGCCGTGTCCCGATCGACTCGGTGGCCGTGCTGCCGTTCAGCAGCGCCGGCGGCGATGCCGATGGTGAGTATCTCGCTGAAGGCATCACCGAAAGCATCATGCACAAGCTCTCCGGGGTCGCAGGGCTACGCGTCGTGCCGCGCTCCGTCGTGTTCCGGTATCGCACCAGCGAGTCGGATCCGTTGCTGGTCGCACGCGCGGTGGGTGCACGCGCGATCGTGACCGGGCGCATCGTGCAGCGTGGCGACGTGCTCGTGATCCGCACGGAGATGGTCGACTCGGTGACCGAGGCGCAGCTCTGGGGTGAGCAGTTCAATCGCCGCATCACCGATATCTTCGCCGTGCAGGAGGAGATGGCGGCCGAGATCACCCGCTCGCTGCGGCTGAAGCTGAGCGGCGACGAGGCGGCCGGCCTGACCAAGCGCTTCACCGAGGACCCGCAGGCCTATCAGGCGTACCTGCGCGGGCGCCATTACTGGAGCAAGCGCACCGTCGACGGACTGCGACGCTCGCTCACGCATTTTCAGGACGCCATCGACCTGGACCCGAGCTATGCGCTGGCGCACGACGGGTTGGCCGACACGTATAACATCCTCGGCTACTACAACACGCACCGGCCGCACGAGTCGTTCCCGCGCGGCAAGATCGCCGCCGCACGCGCACTGGCACTCGATCCCACGCTCGCCGAGGCGCACGCCTCGATGGGTTATGTGAAGCTGTTCTACGACTTCGACTGGGCTGGCGCGCGCGAGAGCCTCGAACGCGCGATGCAACTCGGACCCCAGTACGCAACGGGGCACCAGTGGTACGCCTGGTACCTCTTCGTCGTGGAGCGCCACGACGAGGCGCTCGTCGTGCTGCGTCATGCGCAGTCGCTCGATCCGCTGTCGCTGATCATCAACGATCATCTCGGATACGCGCTGCTGCTGGCCGGGAAACCCAAGGAGGCGCTCGTTCAGTTGCTGGCGACGAAGGAACTCGACGTCGCGTTCCCGTGGACGTATTGGCGTCTCGGGTCGGTCTACCTCGAGCTCGGACGATTCGACGAGAGCATCGCCGCATTCGACACGGTGGTGAGCCTCACCGATGCGGGCGTGGGACTGGGCTACAAAGGTCTGGCACTCGGCATGGCGGGTCGGCCGGATGAGGCCCGCGGCGTTCTGACGCGCCTCGCGACCCTGCAGGAAACGCGCTACGTGTCGCCGCTCGAGTACGCGCTGGTGCATGCTGGCCTGGGCGATCTGGACGCAGCGCTCACAGCACTGGAACTGGCCTACGCCGATCGTGTCAGCGACGTCGCCCGCGTGAAGGCACTGCCGTGGCCCACGGCGATGCGTGCCGACGCGCGTTTCGGTGCCCTGCTGCAGCGCCTCGGCTTGGCGTCGTAGCGAGTCGGCGTCAGGTCGCGCCGTCGATCGCGCGACGCAGCGCCCGTGTCGCGGCCACCTGCGCAAGGTGCCGGTGGTAATCCGGTGTCACGTGCGGATCCGGATAGATCTCCACAGACGTCAGCGCTGCAGTGACGACTTGCGCAACCATCGCCGCCGAGCCATCGGTGCCCACCAGTGACTGCGCCGCAGGCGCGAGAAACGGTGCAGCCGACACGCTCGTGATCGCGAGTGCAGCAGCGCTGATCATACCGGCTGCGTCGCGCGTCACGACGGCGGCCGCACCAACCTGCGAGTACCCTGAGGCCGCCTTCTCGAAGTTTGCGTAGGCGCACGTCGTGCGCGGCGCGAGTGCCGGCACCTCGATCGTGACCAGCAATTCTCCCGGCAGCAACGCCGTGGTGAAAGCGCCTAGGAAGAACTCACGCGCCGGCACCCGTCGCACGCCGCGCAGCGAGTGCAGATGAAAGGCTGCGTCGAGTGCGATCATCGCCGCCGGCAGGTCGGCGAACGGATCGGCGTACGCGAGCGCGCCGCCCAGCGTGCCGCGATTGCGCAGCTGCAGGTCACCGATGTATTCCACCACCTCGGGTACCAGCGGCATCGC
>Ga0105045_10005018_pt1 | contig 11598 bp, 10 predicted proteins | sample MAT02_FD_78089 | JGI IMG/M metagenome (GOLD analysis project Ga0105045, IMG submission 78089) | Freshwater microbial communities from Lake Fryxell liftoff mats and glacier meltwater in Antarctica - MAT-02 (megahit assembly) | ecosystem: Environmental > Aquatic > Freshwater > Ice > Liftoff... | reverse complement strand
GCTGGACCGAAGCGCTTCATAACGTGTCGGTGACCGAGAATTCGACTGACCAGATACATGGGGCGAATGAAACAAAAGGTCCCAACGAGGCGATCCCATGAATTGGACTCTTCTCTCGAAGGAATGTTGGGAGCTTCGCATCTGCATTTTCTTGATCCTAGCCGTTTATGGTTTTAGTGAGATTTATGAGCTTACAACGGGTTTTCCCGACTTGCCGACACCTGAAGAAGGTGGCGAGGATGAGGGCGTTTTCTCAGCACTACTGTTTGGTATCATTCTTGGTGCAAGTCTCCTTGGTAGTGAGCGAGATCAACAAACGAGTGGTTTCTTAGATGGATTGCCCGTCAGCCGCAGCTTTGTTTTTCTGCACAAGACTTTCGCTGCCTTTACTGTGGTGATGTTCGAAATCCTGATCGCTCTTGCACTTTGGCTCGTTCGCGTCAGGCTATCATCGACCTCCATTTCACAAACGGTTGAGTGGCCAGTCATTGGGACCTTCATTTTGGTGAGAGCCATTTTGGGAATGACGGTGACGGGAGCTGCGGTATTGCTTTCGTATTCGCGGCAGTGGTTTCCTTTGGTCGCTGGGTTAGCTCTTTTAGGATACACCTGGTTCCGATCGACGCTTGGCGACTATGGTTCATGGATCGACAGCACGGCGTTGGTTTCCACTGACTGGGCAAGCGATTCCGCGACGCTGCCCTGGAAGCAAATATACGGGCACACCATTCTCGCAGTTGCTGCATGGTCGATGGCGGCGATCGCTTTTCAATGGCGAGATGGAATTTTGAATCGCTTACTAGATCGGATATTCGCTTGGAAGTACGCGGACTGGTTGATCTCGATTGGCCGACTGATGGCGATTTTTGTTTGGCTTTTCGCGGTCGGTTTTCTTATGGAGGGAGTCGAAAGTGATAGCGGCAATGGCATCGAGACCGCAGCAGGTCAAGCCAGATTGGATTCCGATTCGGCGACCATGCAGAACGCAACGAGTGGCGTTGATCCATTCGCGACATATCAATCGCAATCCTACACATTGGTGTTCCGAGAGTCGCAGCGGACATTGGTCGATGGATTGTTTTGGAGCATGGACGAAGTGCACGAGCAGGTTCGAGAATTCTTCCAGTATCCTCCTGCGTTGACTGCTCCGATCGTTGTTGATCTATGCAGTGTGGTGAGCAGTCATGCTGCGGGACAAGCCAGTTGGACGAAGATCCGAGTCCCCTTGTCTGACCAAAGCAGCGTTGATTTCTTACAAATCCTGCGTCACGAAACGGCGCATGTATACATCGAACAACTGAGCGACGGTCGAGCGCGGGACACTTTCAACACGATGCGGATGTTTCACGAAGGCATTGCGACCGCTGTGGAATTAGGTGGTAGCGGGAGCTCTGATCTGGCTGCACGTTTGCGCATGAATAAGTGCGCGGCGGCAAATGATTCTCGAGGTCGCGTCCGTTTAAACGTATTGCTCAACGACAAGATTCTCAAGCGTGAGCGAAATGCGGATTTAGTTTATCCACTGGGGTTCATCGTCGCGAACGCGTTGAACGATGTTGGTGGGCCGACACTCCCACGTCGAATGCTCGAAGCATTGCGCACGACCAAGTTTCCGCCTGGCGTTACACCCGCAGAAGTTTGGCGCATCGTTCTACAAGAATGTGGAACGTCGCTCGAACTGGTAATCGTTGCATACGAAGATCGATTGGATACGCTCGCGAAATTAGAAAGAAGTTTCGTATCGAATCTACCTCGGCTGAAGGGAACTGTGAACATCGAAGATGATGAGATTATCATTCGTCCGGAAGCAATCACCGCTGAACCGTCGCGAACGATGGTCTGCATGGTCGAGCGCAATCGCGTGTTGGCGATGGAAGAGGAATATGTGCCAATTGGGGCCGATGGCTGGTTCCGAATCCCCAGGAGTACCATTTCGGGTAACAAGTTTCGATATCTACTTGGTTGGAGAACCGCAGAATCATCCTTGGATATTTTTGAACCATGGGCAGAAGCTGATTTAACAAAATAGATCACTGACAACTGACTACTGACTACTGACCAAATCGGATTTTCCATTCTTGGCTTGCGGCAGGAAAGGTTGCAAAGACCAAGTCCGAAAGATCCTTGGCTTCCTTTTGCTTTCCCATTTGAAGCATGGTCTGCGCGGTTCTTGCTCTCGATTCCAACCAGGGAGTGCTGCCAGGTGGAAACCCGTTGGCTAACTGCCGAAACTGGCGGATTGATTGTTCCTGTTGATTAGGAATGGTCTGAAGAACACATGCCGAGCGGTAAATCCACCAAGGCGATTTGGCGTCGATGCTCATCGCATTTTTAACAATCTCCGCACCGGTAGATTCATCACCGCTCCAGTAAGCGATTGCAGCCTGAAAGAGCTGAAGGGATCGGCCGAATTGGATACGTTGAAGTGCCCCGATAAAGGCCAAGCCACTTTGGACAGGTTGAGTCTCTAGTTGCTTCATTGCATCGACAGCGACTCGGAATGTTGCAAGTTCGGTTGCATCGACCGCTTTGACGCGACCAAGGGAAACCAGCCGCTGAAACATACTTTCGGCAACGGACCACCTAAGCGAAAGGCTTGATATTGAATCCGCCTTGGCTGCAGTCAAGTTGGTGTTTTCCTTTTCGAGCAACAAAGAAGACGCTGTCGATTGGAACAAAAAAGACGCCGCGACAGATGAGAATTCGTTGCTTGATGATTGCTGCCGGTCTGCAATAGCATCTTTCGACCAACGATCAAAGTTGAAAGTGGACGCGAGTATGGCTTCAAACGTAACTCGGGTGGTCGGCGACGATCGTTCTAACAGTTTGCCGCGAAGATCTTCAAGATTGGCATTCAGTTTTGTGGTGTATTCGGTTGAATAGATGGAGTGATCGTACCAAGTGTCAGATGTTGCCGTTCGGGCCAACGCGAATCGACAGAACGCTTGATCCCAGACCGTCCAAGTTTGTTTTTCCCCAATCAAATCGTCATCCAATCGTTTGCTCCAGAACGCGATGAGTTCCGGAAACTGGTCGGTGCTTAGCAGAAGTCGATCCAATTTGGCCGTCGCTTGGATTGCCTGTGGAGTGCTTGGCCAGGTACTCACGATATCCATAAGTCGACCGCGATAGATTTGCTGCTTGAGTTCGGCCTGCTCCTCTTGGGGACTCTGTGAGGCATTGGCATCAAACTTCGCCACCTTGTCAAAGGCCCAAACCGACATGATTGCAGCGTCTGGCGCTTTGAGTTGCAAGCGGTAGGCAAGGGCAGCGCGATGGAACTCGCTTTCCGCGTCATCCTTCTGATCGTTCTTGAAGAGGATCGCGGCCGATTGGATTGCAATCTCCAACGCTTGGGGTTCATTGCCTGCGTTTGCCGCCGACAGTTCGGCTTGACCGAATTTTTCGATTGCTTCTTGTATTCGTTTGGCACTCAGCAGCTGCTTGGCCTCGGACAATAGTAGCTCAACCTTCAGCATCGAAGAGGACGCAGTCGAGGGGGAAGTCGATGCGGACTTGATTGGATCGATTGGTTTGATTGATTCGAACAAACTGTTGGACAAGAGCACTGCATCCGCTCGCTGTTGCCAATAGGAACCGAATCGACGCCCGATTTCCTTCTTGATTCGAATTGCTTCGGCTAATTGCGATTCGGATACGCTCTTCCCTGGCAAGGTTGCGAGCAAGTTCGAAAAGTGCTCGATCGCAACTTCAGGCGCTGCAGTCCAACCGCCAGCTTCGTCTATCCACTTTTGAGACTCGCTCAGGTTGCCGAGAATGCGACTTGATTCTGCTGCCAAACAGGCGATTGGCAAACGCCAGCGATTCGCTTGTTTGGGCTTTCCATCTGTCGGCGCATTTAGCTGCTGCGATAACGTCTTAAGGCCGTAGAGTGCTTCTGCTGTTCTATCCAAGTGGAGGTAGGCGGTGTAACGGGCAAGTTCGACATTCGGTCGACCAGACCAATCGGGCCGGATGCGCTGTTCCGCTTTCTCGATCGCAGAAAGCAACTCTGTCGCAGCGGCGATCCGATCGGTACTCTTGGCTGGATAGTACCGCGCGCGTAGCAGCAGCAGGTCCGTTTGCAGCAACAAAGTATCGTTGATCAAGCTCGACCACTGTTCAGGCGTTGCCGAGATCTTTGCATTCGATTTGTCGAAGCTGGCCTTTTGGATTTGCGATTGAAGCTTAGCCAAATCCTCCAGGCAGGTGCGAATTGAGGTTAGCGACCAATCTCGGATGGACTTTCGTGCCGGAACGGCGATGTAGGATGTTTGTAGTCGCCTCAATACGAACCAGCGACACCAGAGTTGCTCTTGCTTGAGCCAAGGCAAACGGGGTGAATTAAGACAACGATCCACGATCGCTTGATTGGCCTCGAGCAAGGTGTCTGCATTGGCGGGGCTGTCGACGATCGAGGGGTCCGCAGCGACTTTGGCTGCGATCGATTGCATTTGTAAAATCGACCATTGAACCATCGCTTCCGGTTGAACCATCGCTTCCGATTGCGTCCCTTCGGCAACAATGGCTCGATCGCGACAGGTTTCAATGGCAATTTCGTACAAGTCTAACTTCAATAAAGACTGGATGAAGTTGGAATCGGGATGACCATAACTAGGTGATGGACCCAAAGCGGTCATCGCATAGCCGGTGGGTAAACCGATCTCTTGCGCGTCTGCTCGATCCTCAGAAACGAATAACAGACAAAAAGACAGCATTGGGGCGATTTGTTTTTGCATAGACTTGTGCAACGCCTCCAATTTCATCAGGATAGAGGCAGTCATTTTTCTCTCACGGATGAATTCATGGATTCGACTACTTTTGTTGGTGACTTTAGAACCAGGACGTTGGGCGGTGACGCCAGCAACAGCCCTTGCAATCCGCAACTAATGTCGCGTTACCAAATGCTGCTTTCTGACATGAAGCTTCAGTGGATGACCTATCATAAGCTGGATCGGGTTCTGGGAAGTGGTGGGCAGGGAATAGTCTTTCTGTCATCCAGACAAGGTGCGGATGGGTTTACGCTACCCGTTGCGATGAAGGTATTTTCGCCAGAACGCTTTGGAAGCCAAGCGGGGTATGACGAAGCCATGTCACGAATTGGCCAGGTGGCATCTTCGGTTGCTCGAATTCAACACGAAGGGGTCCTCAACGTCCACGATTTCATCGATCGTAATCGTATCCGAATCATGATCATGGAATGGATCGACGGCTACGATTTGCGGGATTTACTCCGACTCGAACGAATGTCGAAGATTCGGGGACGACTCTCGCAACGCCGATGGGATTACATTAACAACGTGATTGTTACCGCCGGTCCCGCTCATGCGCGATTCAAGGCAGGAGTTGCAGTCGCCATTGTGCGAGATTGTTTGGCGGCTCTGGCTGCCATGCATCGTGAGAATATTGTTCATGGTGACATCAAGCCCTCCAACATCATGATCAAGCGGACGGGGCACGCCAAACTGATCGACATTGGATCAGCGTTTGAGATGGGAAATCAGCCTCAAGTTTTTTCGTGCACGCCTGCTTACGCTGCCCCCGAAGTTCTTGAAAATGCCCCGATATCACCGAGGAGTGATCTCGCCTCGCTAGGCTATGTACTCGTCGAACTGCTAGCCGGCCGCCCTTGTTTTTCTGAAACGGATTCGCTGCGAGAACTGCTCGAGCAGAAACGATCGCTTCCTAATCGGCTCCATGAGATGTTTCCGGAGGAGGTTTCTTGCAACGGGCTTTTAATGAATTTCTGTCGTGGACTCATTTCACCCGATCCTTCGCGGCGATTTCCAAGTGCGGAGGCTGCTGAATTGCTTAAGGAGGGTGCAGCGTCTTTTCACCGTCAACTTGTACTGAGCGATCTGGCCAGCGAGTATGATAACGATATACGCATCTGGATCGAAGAACTAAAACTATCGGACCAGCCAGAATGAAACCTTCTTGATTGAGGAAATCGGAAAATGAAAATAGCCTCACGTCTATTTCTAGCTCTTACCGCGTTGGTAACCGAAGGCGTTTTGCTTTCGAAATCTCACGCTCAAAAAACGGTTCGCGATGTAGCGTATGTGGATTCAGCCCACGAAAGCCAAAAGCTGGATGTCTATTCTCCGAAAGATGCCAAGGATTTGCCAGTCGTCTTCTGGATTCACGGAGGAGGCTGGCAAACAGGCGATAAAGCCAATGTCCAACTCAAGCCACAAGCGTTCATGGAAAAGGGCTTTGTCTTTGTGTCGACCAACTACCGGCTGCTTCCCGAAGTCGATATGGAAACCATCATCGGCGATATCGCTCGCTCACTGCACTGGGTTCGGGACAATGTTGCCCAATATGGTGGGGATCCCAAACGAGTCTTGGTCATGGGGCACTCCGCAGGAGCCCAACTGGCGGCCATCATCTGCACCGACGATCGTTATCTAAAGGCCGAGGGTATTTCGCTTAGCATGATTCGTGGTTGCGTCCCAGTGGATGGCGACACGTTTGACGTGCCCGCCATCATCACCACAGCCGAAATACGGCGGCTTGCGCATAGCCAGCCGCAAGTAAAAGTGGGGCACCGTGAAAAGTTCGGTAATGATCCTGAGAAGCACCGGAATCTATCTGCCGTTACTCACGTCGCGAAAGACAAGAGCATTCCGCCGTTCCTCATTCTGTACGCTGCAAATCATCCCGACACGTCGGCACAGGCTCAACGTTTTGGTTCCGTGCTCAATGCTTCCGGAATTAGGGCCGTTCTATTCGGAGCCAAGGAAACGACTCACAGTAAAATCAACGAAGATATAGGAGTAGCCGACGACGCAACCACCAAAGCGCTGTTTAGCTTCGTCGCTGAATCACTAAAGTAGTTTACTTCGTTGACAGATCAAGCAGCTCGACTTTGCGAAACTCGATGGGATGACTCTCGGACTGCAGGGAAATCGATCCCGAGCTGAGCAGCTTTCCGCCTTGCTTAGCGATTAGCACTTTAGCGTGTGCATCGCGGTCATCCAACTGAGGTTGATTGTATTCCAAGACCATTTCTCCGTTGACGAAGTGCCGCACCACCTCGCTCCCTTTGACTTCGACTTCCGCGGTTACCCATTGATCGGCATGCATTGTTTTCGATTTGGAATTGGTGCAATGGGCCAGAATGAGTTTGTCGTTCATGACGACATTGGTTCCAGGCGTACAAAGATTTGAAGTTGTCCTTTGCGCGGTCCCATTTCCACCCAGCAATTGCACTTCGATCGAAGCTGGGAAGTCTTGATCTTTGGACATCGTCTCAGGACGTTCACCATGAATCATGATGCCGCTGTTCCGAAGAGCCCAGCCGGGGCCTCCCTTGACCTGCTCACCCACAAATCGATATTCGACGCGAATTCTGTAGTGTGAGAACGAGTCCTTGTAAAACAGATGGCCGAACGTTTCTTTGAATTCAGGATAGCCTTCGTATCCCACCTTGAGCACGCCATTCTCGACTCGAAAGGTATTTACGTAATTGTCGCCAAGTTCATGAAATCGAATCTTAGGAGTCCATCCCACTAGGTCTTTTCCATTGAAGAGCTGAATCCAATTATCGTTGGCTGTGGATTTAGCTGCTTCTGCCTTCGCGGCTTCTTGAGCTAAGGATAGGTTTCCGGAAAAACCGAGCAGAAGCATGACTACGCATGATTTTTGTGCGGTGGATTTTAGAAGTTGTCTGATCTTCATTGCGGTCGACCTTGATTGGAGAGAACGGATGGGGGCATTGTTGCGAATCGATCGCTATCTTAGGCGACCTTCCGACAGGTTTCCACTACTTCAGCTGAGTTGCCGTTTGTTTTATCGAGCAACCGACATTTCCAACCGTTACTTCAACGCTTTGGTTAGATCGGAAATCGATCGGCCTTGGACTTGGTATACGTACTTGAGGACTTCGGCAACGGCTGCGTACTCGCTCAGCGGGATCGCTTGGCCGACTTCGACCTGCTTAAACAACGCTTGCGCCAAAGGCTTGCGTTCAATGATTGGGACGCCGTGTTCCAAAGCGATTTTTCGAATTCTGGCTGCCACCAGATTAGCACCCTTTGCCACGACAATCGGTGCCTTCATGGTTAACGGATCGTACCGGAGCGCTATCGCCAATTCGGTCGGATTGGTCACCACGACATCTGCCTTTGGAACGTCAGCGGCCACGCGTTGAGCTGCAATATCTCTTTGTATTCGACGTCGACGCGATTTGACTTGCGGGTCACCTTGCATCATCTTCATTTCTTCGCGAAGCTCTTCGTCAGTCATCATGAGGTCTTGTTCGTACTTCCATCTTTGGAATGCATAGTCAATCACCGACAGAATGAGAAGTGCGGCGGCTACGTTTCGACACAGTTCAATCATCGTCGACCAAACAAACTGCCCGACTGCTTGAATACTGCCGGCGCCCAAAGCCAAAATATCGTTCCATCGCGACCAAAACCCCATAAAGAGAATGCCCGAGACTATCGCGATCTTGAACAATCCAAAGCCGAGCTTAGAGGCATTTACGATCGTAAAAAGTCGCTGTGCGCCTTTGAGCGGATCGATGCGAGTGAAATCAATCCCGAGTTTATCTGGCAGCCAAAGTGGTCCCACTTGGGCGAAATGCACCACGAGCGAAGTGCATAGCACACCTGCCAAGAGTGGTATCATCCCAATGCTACCTTTGATGATCAATCGAACGACTTGCAACACCGCATCGCGAGAATTGGTCGTCCAATCGACCGGCCGCGAAATCTCTTCATTGATCATTTCGATCATCATCCGAAAGATTTCTGGGCCAGTGAAATCAAGCAGCATCACTCCGGCCAACAATAGCACTGCCGACGTCAAGTCAGGGCTGCGAACAACGTTTCCTTCTTCGCGAGCCTTCTGACGCCGATAGTCGGTTGCGTCATGTTTCTTTTCGCCGCCACTATCCGCCACGCATCACCCCAATGTTTGGGTTTGCGTAGGTGATTTCGTCGCTTGCTTTAGAGAATAGCCCTGTCGTCAACTCGATCCATTCGACCAACTCGTTTTGGAATACCCAGCCGATGCTGGCGATCGACACCGCGAGCGCCAAGATCATGACAGTTACGTTTATATTGAATCCAATCGCCATGATGTTGAGTTGCGGCAATGTTCGTCCGATGAGTGCGGTGACGAAGTTGGCTAAAAGCAACGCGATCGCTGGAGGTGCCGCTGCGCGCATGCCGACCGATACGCTATGGCGAAGCAATTCGTGCAGATGCATGAGCCAATGCTCCTCCGCAAGGATTCCTCCCGCCGGGTAAACGCTGAAGCTGTCTAGGCAGGCACCGAGCACAATCCTGTGCCCGCCCAAAGTTAGGAACAATGCCATGGCCACCCACGAAAACATTTGGCTAACCACGGTGACGGTCTCCTCCGTCGTGGGATCTGCCGCCTGAGCCACGTCCATACTGGACAATGAACTGATCACCTGGCCGCCAATCTGGAGACTGGTAACAATCATCAGCACCGCAGTCCCAAAAAGAAGTCCAAGTAGTAACTCTTTGGCCAACCCGATGACCATTCCGGCAAGATGAAGAGGCAATGGCGTCGCGTTCGCCATGACGAGCGGAGTCACGGACATGGCAATCATCAACGCCAGCAAGACTTTGACTCGATTAGGAATCGCTGCCCCCTGAATAGGAGGCATCATTGCGAGCAGAGGTCCGATTCGTCCAAGAACACACAAGAAGGTCCACATGGGACCGTACATGAGGCTTGCAATTAGATCACCGCTGGACATTACAAACCCTGCTTAGCGCTCGGACAAATGGGGTGGAAGTTCTTTGAGCACACTTCGGGAATAGTCCATCATGCGATCAGTTAACCAAGGCAAACAAACGATAATCGCTAGAGTCATTGCCACCAGCTTTGGAACGGTACTAACCGTTTGATCCTGAATTTGAGTCAGTGCTTGGATCAAGCCGATTGCCAAGCCGACGAGCATTCCAACGAGCAGAAGCGGTGCGCCAACAATCAACGACATCAAGATTGCGTCGCGTACGAGGTCAATGGCTTCATTGGGTGACATAGGGCATCAGTCCTTCTTTTAAAAATACGATCAACCTGAATAAGTTCCAAAGCTGTCCAGCAGCATTTCAACGACGAGGCGCCAACCATCAACCAAAACGAAAAGCATGAGTTTGAATGGCATGGAAATCATGGCTGGAGGCAACATCATCATGCCCATCGAAACAGTGACGGATGCGATCACAATGTCCAGAATAAGGAAGGGCAGATAGATTTTGAAGCCCATCAGGAAAGCGGTCTTAAGCTCGCTCAACATGTACGCAGGCAAGAGCACTTGCAGAGGAACGTCTTCGAAGTATTTCGGCTCTTCACCGCCCGGCTTATAACGACTGTAGAACAAAAGCACATCATCATGGTTGCCCGCCATATCGATTTGCCTCGACATGAATTGGCGAATCGGTTCGGCTCCCTTTTCCCAAGCGTCCACCGCAGTCATTTGACTTCCTTCCTTGGTATAAGGCTCGATGGCGTCGTTGTAGACTTGAGTCCAAACGGGGCTCATGACAAAAATCGAAATGAACAGAGATATCGAAGTAATGACTTGGCTTGGCGGCAGTTGCTGGGCTCCCAACGCTTGCTTCAGCAGACCAAAGACCACAATGATTCGAACATAGCAGGTCGTCATCAACAAAATGGCGGGTGCAAGACTCAGGATCGTGAGCAGCAGCAGGATCTGTAACGAACTCGATAATCCCTTGGGGCTCAACCAAGCGTCAGGACCACCCAAAACTTGATTTGCTAATTCTTCGGTTGCGTTCGAGTCGCCAACGGTTTGCTTCAGGTTTTCGTCGACCGCGTTTTTAACAGTCGAATTTTCACGACCCCTGAGTACTCGTCCAAGGAGGCTCTCCGTTGGCTCTTGAGCAAAGGCAATCGGGACCACACTAACCGACCCTACAGGCATGAGCGTCGCCAGAAGGAACATCCACCAAGCTCGAGAGCCGAGGATACGTCTTAGTTTGGATAGTTTAGCGGCAATCATGGCACTTGAGTCGGATCGAAAAAAATTTGTGCATTTTTCTGACTTTGACTCATGTAACGGATTTTCACCGCCAACGCCATAAAGAAATCGACCGAAGAAAGTCGATTCGTGTCATGCTCGGCTTGAAAGGGGCTAGGCAGTGAGAGTATAGTTAGTTAACGATCGTGATCTGGTGGGAGAGTTTTCGAATAGCCAATTGATTAATGATTGATTGATGATTCGAAACGCCGAAGGCGCAAGGTAGCCCTGAACCGCTCAGGTAAAAAGAACCGCTAGCACAAAAATCGTCTCTGGAGAGCGATTCAGCAGCCTCAACCGGCTGTAAGGAATCCACCGAAGGGGAAAGGCGTGAGCCGAGATCTCTCAGGTAAAAAGGACAGAGGGGCAAACCAAGCTGAGAATGGTGTCGTGACTTTTCGGTCGCGCCATTCCCGGCAATTCTACCCGTTTGCTCACGAAAGTCTTTGCTCAAAATCATGAACAAGCCGCAACCTGCCTCGTTGTCTCCGTTCGTCTCTCGACACATTGGCCCTCGCGATCACGAAATCCAGTACATGCTATCTGAATTGGGATACGCTTCTTTGGATGAG
>Ga0105045_10005016_pt1 | contig 11600 bp, 10 predicted proteins | sample MAT02_FD_78089 | JGI IMG/M metagenome (GOLD analysis project Ga0105045, IMG submission 78089) | Freshwater microbial communities from Lake Fryxell liftoff mats and glacier meltwater in Antarctica - MAT-02 (megahit assembly) | ecosystem: Environmental > Aquatic > Freshwater > Ice > Liftoff... | reverse complement strand
TTGCAGGCCGCTCTTTCGTCCTTTCAAATGTGGCCATAATCGGACAATCTTGCGATATCAATTCCCCGGCTGGATGTCTTCACACTGCTTCTCGCCGTGTAAGACGTCGATCGGATCGACTGAGTTATTTCCATCGACATTGATGAAGGGCGGTCCAAAGTCGGTCGGCCCGAGGAGTCGGATGCCTCCTAGTTCAACGCATTGAACACCACAAGAATCTTCCGACCTGAACCTCACTTGACAGTATCGCAGCATCCTCAATTGAATGTGGAAGTGCACGAGCTTACCGGAACTAGACATTGGCGGACTCGTGTCGAAGTTATCGTAAAATTCGCGAGCGCGCTGGATTCTTTGCTCGTCGCCGTACGGTGGCAAGGGAGGCAACGGAATGAAGTCACTATTGTTTTGCATTGCCAATTCATCGCATTCGTTTGCTAGTATTTTTTCACGGCAACAGCGATCGCATGTTAGCGTCAAACGCCAGTTCTCGATGTCAACCATAACGCATTCGCGCCCTGACTGGCCTGACTGGGCTGTGCTTTCTCAAAATTCTATCGCGTTCGATCCTACCGCATACAGCCAAAAGAGGCACTGGCCGGTTTCGACCATGTAAATCTCGAGATGTTTTAGGAACTGACGAAAAAAATCGTTGGCAGACTCAATAAGCTAGCGGGCACCGGAATGGCCATGGCATGCAACCGACCGCCAGAATCAGCCATCGAGATAGTCTCGCAACAAAAAGACTAGCAACCGTACTGGGAAAAACAAACCCAGTGATTCCACAACAGCCTTTCGACCACCCTGCGAAAACGGCTGGATCTTAGTTGCGATTGATACAAAAAAATCCCATCGGCTTGCCCGATGGTTCTTTCGGCTTCGAGCTAAGGTATGTAGTCAGAAACCGAAAGTACCGATGGGCAAGCCAGCGGGATTGGCACAAAGAAATCCCATCGGCTTGTCCGATGGTTCTTTCGGCTACGAGCTAAGGGCTGTAGTCAGAAACCGAAAGTACCGCTGGGCAAGCCAGAGGGATTGGCACAAAGAAATCCCATCGGCTTGTCCGATGGTTCTTTCGGCTTCGAGCTAAGGGCTGTAGTCAGAAACCGAAAGTACCGCTGGGCAAGCCAGCGGGATTCTCAAAAAAATCTTATCGGCATCATGGAATACCGAGTTTTTAGCATCGCAGACAAAACAAGTCCGGCGAATTATGCGATTGACATGCCGATGCTAGCCTGCTATCCACTTTGAATCTGATCAACCTCTTCTGTTTTCCGTTGGTTCTATTCGAAACGATGGCTTATTAGTTTGGGAATGCTGAATGCCATTTCAAGAAGCAGGGAAAAACCTCGGTTGCCTCAGTATTCTGCTGCTACTTTCTTCGGCGCATTTATTTGCTGGAGACCTTGGGCGGTTAACGAAGGAGCAGGTATCGAGCGGCTATGGGCAGCTTCAAGAAAGTAGCACCGATCCTCCGCCAAATCAAAACACGTCGAAGAGCCCGTCTTCAAAGCCTCGTCGCGCACAAAGTCAAAATACTCCATCGTCGAGCCAGTGTGATGAGGACTCATTGAGTTCGCAATGCGTGAAGCTGGCCTTCGGCGCGGCTGGTGCTGTAGCATATGGAGTCTCTCAAAAGATCGATCCTCCTGGGATATCATTGTGGGATGTCCAGCAGATCCCACGAGAATTCCAGTTCAATACCATGTGGTACTTTGAAAGTCGATCGAACCAACAATTCTTGGTAGGGCAGCCAATGTCCAACGCCGCTCGATTTGACTGGACGGGGACACCTGGTTTTCAAGTTCGTTTAGCTACGCAACCCATCCTGCGGCTTGGTCTCGAATTCTTATTCGACTACGCGAGACAGGATGAACTGTTTTCGTTTTCCCATGCTACTGACTTCGCAACGAATCCGAACATTTCTTTTGCAGAAAATTCCGTTACGACTGAGCGACAATCGTCGTTGGCTGTGGGGCAATGGAATATTCTTTTGCGTGAGCAACCCTATACTTTCGCTTTCGCTGGTTTGCGTTGGTGGCATCAGGAAGACAAGCTTAAACTGAATGTCGTACCGACGGGAGCGGCTTGGAAGAACACGTCGACATCGGATGCGCCGTTCTTTCAGATAGGGGGACAATACGGTGCGACTGGCACGCGTTGGATGTGGCTCAATCGAATCGGAGTTGGAATCGGCGCGAGCAGAAACAGGAGCCGCACTACCGTTTCTCAGGTCGTAGGTACTATTCAGCCAATCGATCTGGTTGGAACCAACTTTTCAGCCTTGATCGATTGCAAGTCTGAATTTGCGATGGCCTTTACAGAACGTTTTTCAGTCCGATTAGGAGCGCAGCTGATTGGAATTTCAGGTCGAATTCGTTCGTCGGAGCAGATCGACGTCACCGATTTATCAACCAGCGAAAGCCGTTTAAAAAACGAGTCGATTCTGCTTAGCGCTCTTTTTGTAGGCGCGAGCTACCAATTTTGACGATTCAAATTGGCGATTTGCCGCGGGACGGGCAAGGAGCCTTTCGCGGGTGAAAAGAATCGACTATTGTTTTAGGAGGTTTTTTTTAGCATCCATGTTTGATTCCGATGTTTCGAGTCGTAAGAAAACCTACCTAAAGACAATCGGGCTTTTTTGTGTCTATACCAGTTTGAAATTGACTAGTGATCAGCGAGAAGTTTTTGAATAGAGCCTGAGAAAATGCATGTTTCCATAAATGGGTTGTCGAAAAGGATCGGGTTCAGAAATATATTGAGCGACGTCACCATTTCAATGGAAGGGGGCTCTGTTGTTACATTGCTAGGAGCAAACGGTACCGGCAAAACGACTTTATTGCGACTTCTAGGATGCATCTACACTCCGACAAAAGGAGACATTCGGTTTGATGGCGAATTGTTGCAAAGAAGGCGACTTGATCTGAGGCGACGGTTTATGTTGATCGCTGATTTGGTTTCGAATCCGATGCCAACGACGGTCGTTCAATATTTGATTTATGTGGGTGCACTTTATGGGCGATCCGAAGATGAGATTCGCAGTCGAGCCGTGGAGCTTCTGGAGAAGTGGTCGCTGATACCGCACTCATGGAACTGGGTCGCGTACTTGTCTCGTGGACAGGCATATAAGCTTCAAATGGCTTGCATGGAATTATGCGATCCGGAGCTATGGCTGCTTGACGAACCATTTGCTTCGGGCATGGACCCATCTGGGCTGTTTCAGTTACGGCAAGCCATCGCGGATGCCCGACGTCGAGGTAGGATCATCTTGTTCACGACGCAACTAGCCGAGCTAGCCTGTTCGATCAGCGATCGGCTGATCGTATTGCACAAAACGCGAGTCGCCTTAGACGGATCAGTTGCCGACGTTCTTTGGGCCAGCAAGCGGCACCCTGACCCCGAGCTTCGAACGCTATCGCGATCCGTTTCGGAAGCAAGTCATGGAGGGGAATCCGATTTTTCACTTTAGGAAGTTAAAAGCCGAAATCGAAAATGCTTTACGCAGAAGGATCGCGGAAAATGCCGATCTTCGTGAACAATTTAGGCCATTTGTTTTGGCCCAGTTTAAGTTGAGATGGATAAGTCGCTTCAGGGCGTTTTCCAAAGCGCTGGGCTTTGGTTTCCTCTTTTTGTTATCATGCTGGCTTGCCCAGGTCCTTTCGCGAGGGAGCGGAACGGCTGGCCCTAAGGCATCTGGACCAGGAGATCCGACTCTTTTCTTCAATACGCAGGAAGCGATCGTGCGTCTGAGTCTTGTTGGCGTACTGGCATGGCTCGGATTGTGTATTTACACCACCGAGAAGATTACGAAAGAACGCTCGTGGTACATGTGCCTGCCTCTCCCCGATCGATTCTTTGTTGGCGGTTTCCTTCGAGAAACGTTTTGGGTTACCGTCATCATTGCCATTCCGATGGGTATCTCGCTAACATCTATTTTGACCGCTAACCATTGGACCCTTGGTTCCGCGATTTTGGTATCGCTGGTAATCGCGATCACTGTCGCATTGGGAGTTGTATCTGGGAAGGAATGGGTGCGGAGACTGGTTCCTGCGACTCCCATGCTTAACCGAATATGGGTGATGTCCTGGATTGCGATCTTCCTGTCGCTATTGCTAAGCGTTTTTCCGGGGAAGAGAGAGTTAATGGAGTTTGGGGCAGGCACTATGCATGCGGCACAGTGGCTGCCAAGCGGATGGACTTTTAGCACGTTAGGCTACGCTATAGGGCTATTCGAAGAGTTGCCCATTGGAGCTGCTATTGGCATTGTGGCTATTGTCTCCTGCTTCATCGCTTCGCGACATGGTTACCAAATTTCAGAATTCGTCGTCACTACGGCCGGTACGCTCCAACCGCAGCGGGCGGAATATCGCGGGCCGAGTGACCGACGGTACGAAGAGCGTTTTGTAAATTATGTCGAGCATATGGATCTATCCTTCGTCGCGGGTTGTGTGGAGCTCGAGCTCCAAGACCTTTTCAGAGCTCGCGTTGGAAAGAATATCGCGGTTGTGGCGAGGAACCCAGTAGCTACTGAGGCCGGTTTACTAGGTCTGCGGTTTCGTTGGAGATGGAGCACTGCGGAAGTCCTGTCGTTTCTGATGCTGATAGGTGCCTTCATCCATTTACTCGTGACATCAATGACGCAATGGCTCGGGTCGCTTTCCATGTTCTACTTGTTGCCTTGGATCATTGTATCCTCTTGGTTCATGTCGTCTAATTTAAAGGGGAATCACACGCAGTATGGTCCTCATACTAGATCAGTGGCATTTGCCGTGTGTTATTTGCCAATGAGTTTATGGGATGCGTTTTGCGGCTGGATTCCACGAGTGAGAGGTGTCTTTGCGGTAAAGTCCCTCATTACAATGTCGTTCTTGACATGCTTGTTCTGGTTAGGACTTCCTGTCTCCTTCGCTTTCTATTTGTGGCTGCTTCCCTTGCATACTTCCTTGATGAGAAACGCATACTGCTTGGTTTTCCATCCGATTCGAGACTACGATTGGAGACTGCTTCTTTACATTACACCGCTTTTGCCTTTGTTTCTGTTTTCAGCCATGAGCTCTGTTGTTTCGTTGGCTTTGCTTCGGTCGACTTCCGCGGCTGCGATTACCTGCCTGGTGGGTGGGATTGTGGCGACTCTAGCATGCCTCCGAATCATGAACTGGATGGCGCTCCGGGGACTTTACGACTGGAACTACAAGTGAGCAATCGATTCCGTCAAGAGACCTGCTCCGACCACTCTCAGGCACTCGTTGCTCCAAGCACTCGTTGCTCTGTAGTTAGAAACCGAAAGTACCGCTGGGCTAGCCAGCGGGATTCGCAAACCGCCAACCGCGAATTCGATATGCGTGCAAACAAAGGATCAACGCTGCAGATGTTCCTATCCCGACGTATCCCGCAATGGCATATTGTGTATTGCATAACATAACGAGCATTGCACCGAGTAGGAACCAAGGTAACCATCGAACCAAGAAACTCCTACTGCTCAGGTTAGTCCATAATGCCAAAAGACCAGCCATGGCCAAGCAAACGCTATTGATGGCGACCATAATCAAGAAAGGAGCCATCCTAGTTCCATTGAACCAAATGCCATACCAATGACTCGAAGGAATCGTCCGTAAGATGGAAGCGATGATCGCAGCTACGATTGTAAGAAAGAAAATATCGCGAAGTCGAATCGAACTTTCCTTCTCATTCGATTGAGAGTTCAACCCGGTTGATGACGCGTTCGTGTTCTGAAGCTTTACACCGCTCCATCGAAGTAAGACGAAGGGTATCATCGAGCTAAAAGTTAAAACCGTCGCAGCCGGAATAAGTTGTGATTGAAGCTGTGGGTCCGAAAACCAAAATACGATCAACCCAATGACCACCCCGTAAACTTGCACGACCGGCGTCGCGCGCAGGAATAGCCGATTTCTACCCAAGCAAAGCCATATGCCGGACAACAGGATCGAACTCATCACGACTCCTAACGCGGCAAAAAGAAAACCACTTCCAGGTGTCTGTTCGCCCGTTGTTTGAAATCGGAACGATGCGTAGGTGATGAACAACAAAACACATACAACGCCATCGATCCATCCGTGCGAATGTATCGGTGCAACTATGCGCAACCACACGATGCACCAAACTGTGAACGCGATTAATGTCAAACAGTTGATCGGAAACCCCATCCTAAACGGATCAATGACATGCACGAGCGTTCCGCGTTTCAACTCGTACAGGAAAACCTTGTGATCGTTTGTCGATAGTGCGAGCAGCCCTGAGTCTTTGAGGATACAAGCACGGTTTACCTTTCGGACTGTTGGAAAACGCAGGGGCTGCGAGTCCGTCGCACCCTCTATAACAACGCACTCGTTTATAGACATTCGCCCTGCGGGCATTGTGATTCCTATGATTCGCTCGCTGTCAGAATCGCGAAATATGGGCATAAACGAAGTTGGGATTGCAATGGATCTGCCAGAAAATACATCCGTATGTATTCCAATCGTTCCCCAATACAGAATGCTACTTTCCCTCGAAGCAGGTAGGTCCGTAACAGGAAGCGGTAACATTGGATCGGATGGTACTGAATAGCTGTTCACTACCGAACCATCTTTGCCGCTTCGCACCTCAATCGTTTTTCCATCTGGAAGCAGGCCTGCGATAAACGCTTGTCCGTTCCGCTTGAACGGTAACGCGTGCTGTACATCCCATTCATGAATTAGGCGTAGCGTATCAGCCTCCAAGTTGAACAGATGGACTTTTTTCGATTTATAGCTACCAGCGTATAGATTTCTCGTCCCCCATAAATGCAATAAGTGGGAGTGGGCCTCTAGGACTGACGGAATTGAGTCCAATAGTTTGTCCGAATCGATGTCCCTTAGTTCCATTTGTTCCCCGCTGGAATGGACGAGCTTATCGCCGCACACAATCAGTCGAGAATCGCGAGTAATCGGCGCTCCAAACTCGATGGTCGTTGTTCTGACCGGTTCATCGAGTGACAATTCGACTCGGAATAAGTTGGCAGTGGAATCGCCGTTACGGATGGCACGCCACACGCATCCGTTGTCAAAACCGCCACCTAAATCTTTCCCCCAAGTCTCCGCGTTATTCGATTCTATTTTTGGTAATGGTGATAGTTTTTTGGTTGAAACTGCACTTCTCGAGATCTTAGTCGGATCGACATCCATCCGAATGACACTCATTTCAATCGATTTTCCGTTTGCAAATTCGGAAACCAAGAACTCTTTGCCATCCTTTTCAAATAGTTCGTAATTCCCGTAATTGCCTGAGCGTGTATGGTGCACTCCCCAAGCTGCCAAGCATGAAATTAAGAGGAGGAGAATTAGCGATAAAAGCATTGCGGGAAATCGATTTGCAATCGATGTCGGAGGACATGCGTCTCGCTTGCCATGAAAATTGGCGAGCCATTGAAACCAAGGAGAGCGAACGTGCATCGTGGATTGCTTTTTGCGAGACGTGTGATTTTTTCGATTTGATGATTCTACCAATACTGCTTTCTCGCAGGCAGCTGCGGTGCAAAGTCAGGCAAGCCTTTGGCCCGTTCATCGTCAATTGATTCCGTCAAGGGAACAACTCCGACCACTTTGTTCTTTTCTAACCTGCGAGTACGTATTCGTCTGGCAGGCAGGCTAAGGTATTCTCATACCTGTAGTTGCATCCCATCCAAGCCCGCAAGTTAATCGAGTTCAAAGGGGAGGATTCGCAGGGACTGATTTTAGCCAGAAGCCGAAAGTACAGCTGGGCAAGACAGCGGGATTCGCAAGAAAATCCCATCGGCTCGACCGATGGTTCTTTCGGCTTCGTGCTGAGGTCTGTAAGCATCTGGGGCGTAAAAAAACCCGCTTTCTTTTGAAGCGGGTTTTTTGCTTTGATGATTTGCTGTCTAACGACTAACGCTTGGAGAATTGAACTCCGCGTCGTGCACCGCGCAAACCGTATTTCTTTCGTTCCTTCATTCTGGAATCGCGTGTCAAGAATCCGTCAGCTCGTAGCGCTAAAAAGTTTTCTTCGTTGAGGCTGACCAACGCTCGGGCGAGTCCCATTCGGACGGCTCCCGCTTGGCTAATCGTTCCGCCGCCATTGACTCGGATGAACAGGTCTACCTTGTCGCGTTGCCCAACGTGATCGAGGGTTTCCAAAATGAGACGTCGTTCGGATTCATTCACAAAGTATTCTTGAAACTCTCGATCGTTTACCGTAATCTTTCCGTCGCCGTTCTTAACGCGAACCCTCGCTACCGACAGCTGTCCGACGCCTATACCAAGGCAGGCTCGGAGTGAATTCTAGGTTTCGCGGAATCCAGTCCGCGGCAAAGCTAGCATTGAGCCGTTTGCCGGGTATTGCTAGTTGTCGCCAAACTGAGGAAAACTAGTTGTCGCTAGACACCCTGATAGCACCTGACGACGCCCTCTTTTTGATCCTTCGAATTACCAATAAGTACGATTCGAAACGGGAAACCCGTAGTATCCTTGTTCAAACTCTATTGTCTTAATCTTCAAATATTGCACATATTCTTCTGGCATCTTGAGCTCGATAGCGCAGCGTATTTGATGACGCAAGGATCGTGAAAATGTGTGTTCGTTGCTGCGTCCAGATGTCTCAATCAGCGATATTGCGAAAACCAGAAAGCATGCTACCGCTTCCGAGGAAAACGAGACGACATCTGGTCGCAATCCAAATCGCTTTTCGGCACCAAAGAGCACGGAAACGAAGGACAGTAAATTCCTTTCGTAGACGATACAAGAATCGGGAAAAGGTAGTTGCAGAAAACTGCTTATTCGTACCAGATGATCTGTCGATGCACGGAGATGCCCTACGAAGCGGTTGCGCCCGACGATTATAATCTGCTTATCTCGATCAATTCTAATATATTCGATCACTTCTTAGCTCGGAAGACTAACGAATTGGAACACGCACACATTTGGGCTCTCCGTCGCTGCTTTGGAACTCGAAAAACAACTCGTCAACACCCTCTTGTGGATTAAAGTGCATACCGCTAACTTGAATATGGCGAACTTCACCCATTTTTTTCTGATATGCAACAAACACGTCGATGCGTTTTTTCTCCTTGGTCAAGTAGTAAAGTTCCAATTCGTATATCTCTAAAACGCCCGATACTAGGAAATCGAAGTTGTTTTTTTTAACATCTCGATTGATAAAAGACGGTGTGACTTTAATCGCTGGCTTTAACGAATTGTTGATGTCCACGTAGGTTTTGAAGACGTTTTTCTCATTGCGTTTCCACTTTATTTCAAGTAGTTCGCGGGTAATTGCTTTTCCCATATCGTCAGGAATCGCGACAATTCGAAAACTCAGATCATCCAATGGCTCAATCACCTTAACCTTCCAGCCATTAGTAAGCTCAATGGAATCTTGGAGTAAGTTGAATTTATTGAGGTGAGTGAAATCTAACTGCAGGGCGAGCTCAGATTGGCCGGGAACTTTGGACCCTAATGGCTTCACTATCATTGGATCTTTGAAGTCGGCAATGACCTCAATCTGCAAGAGAACTCCGTTTACATTCAAATCCAGAACGCTTTCGGACTTCAAGGGCCTTGACTGAGTCAAGGATATTGCAAGACTCAACACTTGAAAGCCTTCGATCGAACTTATCGAATACATTATTTGTACACAATTACATGTCTTGCGAACTTTGATTGTTGAAAAATTCTCGATCGAATCATTTGCGATTTGAACTTCCTTTGTCGCACTCGTTCCTACCAATCTTATGCCAAAGTCAATTTTCAATGGAGATGAATTGTTTGCCATTTCGGAGAAAGTAGTCTTCTTAAGATCATCGATTTTATCTTGATCCGCCAAACAGTAACCGCATGTTACAACACATATGAGTGCGATCAGAGTAGAGTCAGAGATACTGAAAATACGAATTATCATAGAGCACCATCTCTTTGTGATTGGTTTTCCAAAAGCCTAACCGCACCGTTACGGTGACATTCTCTTTGCTGAGTCAATATCAACGGATGGACAATGCACCATCGGTGCATTCTCAGTGATTCGAGCCAATCTTTGGGAGCGAATCCATCTCTAACGAGTTCTAATCCAAATTCTAGAACCAGATCGTACGAGATACCTGCAATTAAGCTTTGTTTCTTTGCCCAGAAAATTCTTGGGTTTGCGAATCCAAAGTCCCGACAGTTGTTCATTACTGAAAAATAGCAAGCTTGAAGCACAATGTCTGCGGCCAGCGTATGAACTTTTTCGGAGATATGGCTTGGGACGAAAAGCATACGTGTAGAAACAAAAGATCTCCCCAGCCAACTATCAATAAAGTAATAACGCCTTTTACCCTCAATAACAATCAAACATGCAAACACATCAGCTGAGAATCCTCGCCTGGGTTGCAGTAAAACTTGCCTGCAGTGACGAATCAAAAGAGTCGCAGCGTCCAACTTTATTTGGAACGCCCGCGACCCCTTGGATCTTAAAGTCAAACCTTGAATCATTTGAAGTGTCCGGCCGCTGTTCGGAGCCGCATGATGTAATTACTTGTGCCTGCGCTGACTCCCGAAGCTCCACCTCCCCCTCCTCCGCCTCCGACGATGATCGTAACTACGGCGACACCGCCGTATCCTGCAGGCAACCCGACGAGCGCTCCTGTTCCCAGGGCTGCCCCAGGGTTGTATTGACTAGGGTCTGGGTCGGTCCACACTGCGACAACGCCCCCTGCTACGCAACCAACCAAAAGTCCAATGCCAGCTCCCGGCAGTGCCCCGATGCCTCCAGCTCCAAGGCCAGCTCCCGCTCCTCCAATAGCGCCCGTTATAGCACCGCCACCACATCCAGTAAAAAAGGTAGCCCAATCCCAAGTTGATCTTTGAGAAGCGGGTACTCCTATAGCTCCGATTATAGCGTTTCCTGAAAAAGCGTTGTTAATTGCCTCAATCTCTTCTCCGGTTGCTACATTCTCAAACACGACTAATGCGTAGGTTGAATGTGCATCGCTAGTAGACATACTGGAACTCCCTGACACTTCGACATTGAAGATCGCTTCACCGAATATTTTGTTCGGAGCAGATAAACCACCGATGCCCGATCCCTCATATTCAAGCTTCCAAGCATCACCACTGATGGTTGTGGTGCCTGTGATCAAGAGACCGCTATCCAACACGGCAGCGAATTCAAACTTTCCATCCGAGCCATCGGTATGAAAAGAACTTCCATCAAAGGTTACAGCCAACGAACTACTACTTATTTGAAGATTGCTTCCCGTAAGGTTAGCCGAATAACTGTTTAGCAATAAACCTAAATCTCCTACCTCTCCAAAGCATTCTTTAGAGGTTCCCCAAGACACCAAGACACCAAGACACCAAGACACCAAGACACCAAGACACCAAGACGCATGGTAAAGCTCCCTTGTACTAAGTTAAATACCTTGTAACCGATCGACATACAGACGATCACCGATTTCTCGAAAGCAAATTTACCGTTTTGCGATTCAAATTTCAAGTCGCAAAAAAAAATTCGTGAAAAATCAAATGGGGGAATCGAGGGGGACACACCACTTTTGCATTCTAGTTTCCGCATGGCGGAAGCAAAGCTCACCACAAAAGCGGTCAAGTCGCGGCCTTCTAGAGTATACACCGCAC
>Ga0105045_10005015_pt1 | contig 11601 bp, 14 predicted proteins | sample MAT02_FD_78089 | JGI IMG/M metagenome (GOLD analysis project Ga0105045, IMG submission 78089) | Freshwater microbial communities from Lake Fryxell liftoff mats and glacier meltwater in Antarctica - MAT-02 (megahit assembly) | ecosystem: Environmental > Aquatic > Freshwater > Ice > Liftoff... | reverse complement strand
TATCAAAAAAGGATTGGCACGGGCCTATTATAATCGGGATGGTGAAGAGGTCACGTACTACTTTGCCATAGATGGTCAGTTTATTGGTGCGGTTCCCAGTCTTTTTGATGACAGGCCCTCCCACAGTGCCATACAGTTAATTGAGCATGCTGATATTCATTATTTTTCTTACAAGGAATTTGAAGACTGCTGTGCCCGGCATCATGATCTGGAAAGAGCAGCTCGTAAGCTTTCATCTCTGGTGATATTAAGAGGACTAGAAGACGTAGAAACCCTTCGCTTTTACTCGGCCAAAGAAAGATACCAATTGGTTCAAAAGAGGCATCCCGGAATCCTGAACCGCTGTCCATTGAAATATATCGCCTCCTACATAGGTACCAGTCAGGTGAGCCTTAGCCGAATACGTGCCGGAATCCAATAGTAATTATTTGATTATTTAACATATGTAAAGTGGGTTAGCGATTCACCAAGCTACATTTGTTTAAGAAAAAGCATTGCTCTATTTGAATTAAAGTAGAGCAACGTATCAATTTATTACTCTTAATTTTCCTGGATTTTAATAAATACATTTCCTATGAACACATGTCAAATTGATCTCATAAAATCGAGCTGGAGCAACCTCATATCGTTGGATGAAAATCCGGGTATTCTATTCTATACACACCTTTTTGAGTTGGATAGCTCTCTAGAAAGGCTATTTAACGGGGATATTAAAGCGCAGTCCATGAAATTCACCTCCATGGTCACATTCTTCGCCTATAAGTTGGATGATTGGGAAGGGATAAAACTGGAAGCAAAAAACTTGGGCAAAAGACATACTTTATATCATGTTCCGGATAGTTCGTATAGAGCGGTTGAAATGGCTCTTATGTTTACCTTAAAGGAAGCACTTGCTAATTTGTGGAACTTGGAAACTGAAACAGCATGGAAAGACCTTTATCTGGAGCTTGAAGATCTTATGGTTCAGGAGGTTTGTTAACTAATTATTGGTTTTGTTCCAGTTCGTTAATTAGGGTTTTATATCTTTTTTCTTTTTCTCTCAAATTATTAATAATTGCATCAGACAGTTCAAGTTGAATTTTAAGTTTAGATTCAACAAGGCCTTTCTCTTCTTCTCTCAGGACAACTATTTTCCGCAGAAATTCGATTTCTTTTGTTGCAGCTTCCAATTGACTGCTTAAGACTTCAACTTCTTGGTTTGAAATAGAAATTGACTCTTCGGGTTTGGATATTTGGGAAACCGTCGGCCTGCAATATTGAAAAAAATCATGGTCGAGGATTTCTGAAATTTTCATCAGCATCCGTGTATCCAAAGATTCCCTTTCAAATATCCGATAAACATTTTGCCGTGCTGTCCCAATTTTTAGGGCAAAGTCCGAAAGTCTCATGTTTCTCATCTCGAAAACCTCCTTTATTTTATTTCCAATCATTCTTCTCCTATTCTTAAATGTAACATAATGTATACATGTATGCTCAAATATACAAAAATAAAAAATAAATCAAAATTAGTAATCAAATACTTGACATTAATTAATTTTTATTCTCATATTTGTGTCATTAATTCAAAATAGTGTCACATAAATATTACATATTATGAATAACAAAGAAATTCAATTAATTAGGAACTCATGGAATGAGGTCATAAAAATGGCTGATGTTGCCGGACCGCTATTTTATAAACGGCTTTTTGAAATCGCCCCAGAAGTAGAGCCATTATTTCCGAACGGAGATAGGACACCACAATCCAAAAAATTATTTAAGATGTTGAGTTACGTCGTGGAAAAGCTTGATTCTCTTGACGAAATTTTGAACGTGGTATCTAATCTGGCAAAGCAACATTTAGCTTATGGCGTAAAAGAGGATCACTACAGGTATGTGGGAGAAGCATTGCTTTGGACCTTGGAAAGAGGTTTGGGGGAAAATTGGACTCCTAATATAAAAGACGCTTGGATTAAATGCTATGGACTGCTTTCAGAAGCCATGATACATGCTTCAAAAGAACAAGTTGCATAATCAAATTAAAAAAAACCATACTAAAAAGTTTAAAAAATAAACAAAGTGACTTATTCAGAATCAATCAATCATGATAATTTGACGTGCTCAAATCAAACCATTAAGTGTGGTTCATTAATTACAGAACCTACCTCTGTAGAAGCGTTAAGTGGTTTTTTGCCTCCTTTTCATATTAGCTGTTCCCAAAAGGGATTAAAAACCCTCTTTTTGATTTTGATGGCTTTTTCTTTCTCTTACAATTCGTTCAGTCAACAAAAATATAGCCTTAATGGATATTTGAAGGATTCGGAAAATGGGGAGGACATTATTGGTGCTTCTGTTTTTGTTTCGGAAATTAAGGATGGTACAGCATCAAACTTATATGGATTTTATTCTTTGTCCCTTCCATCTGGCACCTATCATATTACCTACAGTTATATGGGTTTTGCCTCTCAAGCTTTTGAAGTAGTATTGAATGCCAACAAAACGTTAAACATCAATTTAGAAAACGACCAAATTCAAATGCAAGAGGTGGTAATTTCTTCAGAAATAATTGATAAAAATGTGGAAAATGTCCAGATGGGCACAAACCAGATTAATATATCAGATATCAAGAGAATACCTCAATTTATGGGCGAGGTAGACATTATAAGAAGTATTCAATTGTTGCCGGGCGTAACTACAATTGGAGAAGGAGCTTCCGGATTTAATGTACGGGGTGGAGCCATAGATCAAAATTTAATTTTACTTGATGAGGCCCCTGTTTACAACTCATCTCATTTGTTCGGTTTTTTCTCCATCTTCAATGCCGATGCTATAAAAGACCTTAAACTCTATAAAGCAGGCATTCCCGCAAACTATGGCGGAAGACTTTCATCAGTACTGGATGTCAGGCAGAAGGAAGGTAACAATAAAAATTTTTCAGGAAATGGTGGATTGGGATTGATCAGCAGTAGGCTGAACTTGGAGGGGCCTATACAAAAAGATAAAAGTAGCTTTATGGTGGCAGGAAGGAGGTCCTATGCAGATCTTTTTCTAAAGTTGTCGGGTGATGAAGAGTTGAAAGATAACAAATTATATTTTTACGATTTTAATGCCAAAGTAAATTACATCCTGAATCCCAAGAACAGGGTATATCTGTCAGGATATTTTGGGAAAGACGTCGCTTCCTTTGGCGATAACTTTATGATGCAATGGGGAAATACCACAGGTACTTTCAGGTGGAACCACCTATTTACTGATAAACTCTTTTCAAACCTAACCGCAGTTTATAGTGATTATAATTATTCATTGGGGATTCCTGAAGGTACAGAGGCTTTTAGATGGAATTCCAATATCATCAGTAAAAATATTAAAGGGGATTTTCAATATTTTTTAAACCCGAAAAATACGGTTGAATTTGGAGTCGATGCGATCTTATATACCTTCAAACCCGGCAATGCAGAACCGCTCAATGAAACCTCCATTTTTAATACTTAAGATGGAGAACAAATACGGGTTGGAGTCAGCTATGTATGTCAGTAATGAACAGAAGGTTAATGACAAATTAACTTTACAATATGGCTTAAGATACAGCGGATTTACCAGTATAGGCTCGGGTACAGTATATACCTATGCCCCGGGGATGCCCAAAACCCAAACTAGCATAACAGATACTACCTATTATAAGCGTGGTGAAATAATTAAACAATTTGAAGGTCTTGAACCAAGATTTTCAGGTAAATATACCCTAACGCAAGAAAGTTCTGTTAAAGCAGGCTATAATCGGATGAGACAATATATTCACCTTGTTTCCAATACATCTGCAGCTACTCCATTGGATGTTTGGACTCCAAGCGGTGCCCATATCAATCCGGCAACAGTGGACCAGTTCTCATTGGGATATTTTCGGAATCTGAAAGATAATACGATCGAACTTTCTGCTGAAGTTTATTATAAAAAATACCATGACTTGGTAGATTACATCGATGGGGCAGAACTATTACTGAATCAAACCCTTGAAACGGAATTGGTTAGTGGTGAAGGAAGAGCCTACGGGCTGGAACTTCTGGCCCGCAAAGAAAAAGGCAGATTCACCGGATGGATCGGTTACACCCTTTCCAGAACAGAGCGGAAAGTCCCCGGAATCAATCATAACAGATATTTCCCTGCAAACTATGATAAGAAACACGATTTTACCCTCGTGGCAAATTATGACCTAAACAAAAAATGGAATGTTTCAGCCAATTTTTCTTATATGACTGGTCGGGCCATTACCTATCCAGATGGTAGGTTTGAATGGGAAGGCATCGCTGTGCCCAATTATTCAAATAGGAACGGTGCAAGAATTCCTGATTACCATAGGCTTGACCTATCTATAAATTATGAAAGGCCCAATTCCTCCCAAAGAAATTGGCAGGGAAGCTGGTCCTTTGGCCTATATAATGTGTATGCCCGAAGAAATCCATATTCCATTGATTTCCGGCAGAACGAATCCAATCCTGCAGTTACAGAAGCCGTCAAATTTTCTGTATTTGGCAGCATCATCCCTTCTGTTACCTACAACTTTAAATTTTAATCAGACATAATTAAATAAATAGAAATAAAAATGAAAATTTCAACCACGTTACTATATCTCACATCCTTACTTATTTTTAATTCCTGTACCGATGTTATCGACCTTGATTTAACTGAAGCCAATAAAAAATTGGTGGTAGAAGCTTGGCTTACCAATGACACTGACGTTCATACGGTGCAACTAAGTCTTACTGGATCTTATTTTGATCAAAATCCTACTTTAAGAGTAAATGATGCGGTTGTCACCATTACTGATAATACAGGTAACTCCTTTATTCTTGAGGAAACTGCAGATGGAATTTATCAGGATCGTTTTGATCTGGTCCAAGCCAACACTTATTTTCTTCATATTAAAACTATAGAAGGTGAAGAATACATTTCCCAAGGAGAAAAGTTATCACCGGTGCCGTCTATTGATTCCCTGTATGCTGTTTACCAGGTTAAAACGACTATTGACGATGAAGGATATTTTGTATATATCAATTCTAAAGATCCGATTGGGCAGAGGAATTTTTATAGATGGAAAATTTATATCAATGATGTCTATCAAAACAAAGCGGATAATATTTCTTTTGAAACCGACGAGTATTTTAATGGAAATGACATCACAAATTTTCAATTTTATTGGGAGCCCTTGAATGAAGGTGATTTTGTTAAGGTAGAGCAACTTTCCCTTTCTGAGAATGGATACAAATTCATAAAGCTAATGAGGGAACAACTTACAGGTGGGGGAATTTTTGGCACACCACCGGCGACGATAAAAGGGAACATATCCAGCAAAAATAATCCTGCTGAAACAGTCCTTGGATTTTTTGGAGTGTCATCAATTCATTCATTGAAAATTTTAATTGAAGGCAGTAAACCATAATGGGGGTTTACTTCTATCATTCAAAACCAAAACCTGTCACATAAAGGCTTCAAGTAAGAGATCATGAAAGCATTATCAATGCTTCCAATGAACAAATAGCGTAAAATATAAATAAAATAAAAAACTCTAAAAAATTTAAAAAATGAAATTGCCAAACAAAAACAATTTAGCCGGAATAGAAAATATCCGCCTAACATTGCAATTAAAAAAATGCATCTATTCTATATTATTTATCATCTTCGAAATGTTTGCATTGAATACTGCTGCACAGGCCCAACTGGAAATAAAGCCTCGGAGTGATAAAAATCAATTTAGGGTAGGTCTCGGTGCCGGTTATTTCCAAACTATGGATTTGCAGGTTTCCCCTATAAGTTTTCAAGGAGTCCGGAAAAATCTTCAACTGGAATATCTGAGAAATATGAAAAAGGGAATTTTCACTTCTGGTTTGAATGCGTCCTTTGGAAGTCTTACCCCTACTTCCGGACCTGCGCTGAAATTTTATTATAAGCAAATCAATAGTGATGGTACAGAAACAGATGACTCAAGAATGCTTGCGGTTAGTCAGGTGGGATTAAACCTGGAAATTGGGTACCTGCATAAACTTCATACCTTAACGGGTACCGGATCTGCGTTTTATCTCGGGGGCAGTCTTGAGGAAAACATGACAGGCGCCCCACCTTTTGGTGTAATTAATTACGCATCATTAAATGCAAAAACAAGATTTGATTATCAACTGAAGAATGGTAAGCCGCTGATATTTCAAATATCAGTTCCTGTAGTTTCTGTGATAACCAGATTACCTTATCATGGAATTCCTTCCATTCCAGGGAAATCAACTTTGGGTGCGTTCTTCACGGGCAATAATAAAATTGAAACGCTGAATCGCTTTCAAAACCTGAGATTCTCAATAAAATATCCTGTATTGGTAACAAAACGAATGGCTTTTGATATAGCCTACGAAGCTTCATGGTTACATTCTAACAAGCCACAACACCTGACTCAGGCTGGCAGTCAACTTTCTCTTGGTTTAACTTTCTAATTCTAAAAAAATGAAAAATCAAATTAATTTTCTCTCTATATGCTTATTATTTGCCATAATTACCTTTACCTCCTGTGAGGAGATAATGGTTGGCGAGGTAATTGAAAACACCCCTGAAAAGAACTTCCAGAGTATGTGGGACAAATTTGACAGCCACTATGGCTTGTTCTTGGTAAAAAACATAGATTGGAATGCAGTTCATGCGTCACATTTGCCTTTGGCCAAATTGGCAAAAACAGATTTAGAGTTGTTTAATGTACTTACTTCTGCTGTTAGTATTTTGAATGATCAACATGTAAATATTATTACCACCAACTCCAGCCTGGCTGATTATAACAGTGGCCAAAACGGGCACTTCCAAACTCAGGAAGACTTTCTCCTTAAGGTAGTCAAGGATAATTATTTGACAGAATACCATGAAGAAAATGATTTTCTCGTATACGGAAAACTGCCGGAAGATATAGGCTACATATATATTTCACATTATGGCTACAATATATCTGATTATAAAAAATCAATGGACAAAGCCTTAATCGCATTGGCGTCAACAAAGAAAATTATTTTTGACATAAGAGACCATACTGGAGGAAAAGACAATGTGAGTAAGTACATCGCTGGCAGATTTGCAACTTCAAAGAAGTTGTTTATGACTTCTAAAAAAAGAAACGGGCCCGCTCACAACGATTTTGAAGCCATGCTGCATTGGTATGTGGAACCGGAAGGTGAAAGTCAATATACCAAACCTGTGATTTTATTAACGACTTCACACTCCATAAGTGCAGCCGAAACCTTTACTTTTGCCATGCGGGTAAACGATAATGTGACGCATATGGGTGAAACCACGGCTGGAGCATTTTCTGATCTAATAATGTATCAGTTGCCAAACAGCTGGATTTGCACTGTCAGTGTTGGTGATTACAGGGGATCAGACGGCAAAAGCTACGAAGGGATTGGAATTACACCGCACGTATACAGTAAAAACCTAAAAGCCGATGTGTTGGCTGGGGTGGATAAAACGCTGGAAATGGCGATAAACTATCAAAAGTAAGGTTAGACTTATTTATAACAATATTTACCAAGTCCTTTTTAAATAATTTATAAAGCTCACAATTTAGTAGCCCTAAAGCGTATACTTTAAAAATAAAGTAATGATAGATCAAATAAGAATATTAAAAACAGAGATGCTGTCTGATAATTGGTATGTCTTGAGAAAAATAACTTATGAATACTTTATGAAGGACGGATCCAGGCAAGTTCAAAGCCGTGAAGCATATGACAGGGGGAATGGGGCTACCATTCTCCTTTACAATAGAGAGCAAAAAACGGCAAAACCATTATGCTGCTTTAATACGTCAAACTGCATCAAATTTAATAGAAAAAATTACTACTATCCGATTAGGATTAAATTAGGTAAATGAACTTAAACAACAACAGAAAATGAAAATCAAAGGTAACTCCAGTTTTAAAGACCCAGTAAATGACCTAGCCTATTTTGAAAATCGGGTAAAACAATTGGAAGATGCGAATGGCCGGGTTTATGAAAGAATTGAGATTCAGACACAAATAGGCAAAACACATATTTGGGGATGTAACCTTAAAGATCAGTCACTTGAAATCTTGCTTATATTCGGGTGCCAGGACAACAGCTTTAATTTGGGATTTTGATAGAGAACTCGATTACCTAGGCCAAAAACTCCGGATTTTTATGGTGGAAACCAACGGCTGGCCCAACCTGAATGATGGAGCCACACCGGAAATCAAATCTTTAGACTAGGGGTATTGGGCAAAAGAGGTTTTGGAAAAGCTAAATATTACCCAAACCTTTATTGCCGGAGTCTCTTTTGGAGGACTCATAGCTATGAAACTTGGTATTGTCTGTCCTGAAAAAGGCAAAACGGCTTTTTCCCCAAACCCGGTGGTTTGCAGCTTTTTTCACTATCTCTAAAAAACCTGTACTACAATATCTTAGCGATTGTCAGCCCTACAGCCAAAAATGTAGCTCACTTTTTAAACAAAGCTGTCTTTTCAAAACCAAATCATAAGCTATCCGGGGCATCAGAAAAAATGCTTATTGATTACGAAGTCTTTGCCAAAAGCCGCTATCAGGATAAAACCCAAAAACCATATGCTGTTGGCAAGGAATTGTCAAAAGTTAAGGCGGATACCAACTCCTAGTTGAGGATAAAGATTCGTTGTTCCCATTTCAGAAGTCGATTGACAATGGCATAAAACATTTGAAGCATCTAAAAGAAATCACAGTTTTTGAAAATGTTGCACATGGTGTAGAAACTCATAAAGAAGCAATGCAGTATATAGGGAATAAAATACGACAGCATCAAAATGGTGAGATAGATCATGCTCAACATCAATCAACAATAATTTAAAATGACAAAAATTATCTGGGGACTAATAGTGCTCAATACAATTGGGTTATTCGTTTTTATTATTGCCTTCTTTGCGATGAGGAGGCATATCGGAATCTTCAACAGGTGCCCCCTGAAATACATTGCCTCCTACATCGGTACTAGTCAGTTGATTCTCCGCCGTATCCGGGCCGGGGTTCAATAAAGCCTAGAACATTTTTTAACATATGTAAAATAGTGTTACTTGTGGGCTGTCTACTTTTGACAAAACAAATCGTGATATGAAAACAAAAAATTCAGGAAAAGACAAAGTAATCCTAAATGATGCTTCTACTTTCAATAAAGAAGCTTTGGAAAAAGCACTTTCTTTGCGTTGGTTAAAAGTCAAAAAATATATTCAACATGTTGATTCAGTTTCATGCAGATGGAGCTTCCTGATTGGGCTTTTCATCTTAGGCTTAACCTTTATCAATCCAATCATGGCACAGCAAAGAAATGATATTTTGATAAAAAAAAATCAATTTAGGGTAGGCCTCGGTGTCGGTTATATCCAAACTATGGATTTGCAGGTTTCTCCTAAAATGTATCAGGGGCTTCGGAAAAACCTACATCTGGATTACTTAAGGAATTTAGAAAAGGGAATTTTCACAACCAGTCTTAATGTGTTTTTGGGAAATCTTTCTCCTTCGGGTTCGGGCCTTACTTTTTACGCCAATGAAATAGATATTTATGGAACCGAAACAGCGGAATCCATTTCGCTTGAAATAGCCCCCATGGGATTTAATTTGGAAATAGGATACCTGCATAAACTTCAAACCTTAACGACTTCAAGAACTGCTTTATACGTTGGCGGCAGTTTTGAAGAAAACCTGAATTTTATACCTGGATTTGTGGCTATTGGATTAATTAATAACGGATCAATAAATGCAAAAGCCAGGTTGGACTATCTCCTTAAGAATAATAGGCCGTTGATATTCCAGCTCTCTGTTCCAATGGTATCTGTGGTAACCAGAAATCCTTATAGCAATTCGCCTGGGATACCTGATAAGTCGGCTTTTTCAACTTTCTTCACCGGAAATAATAAAATCGAAACCTTCAATCATTTTCAAAACATCAGATTTTCGGTAAGATATCCCTTTTTGGTCACAAAACGAATGACGGTTGATGCTGCCTACGAAGCTTCATGGTTACATTATAATAAGCCACAACACCTAACCCAGCTTGTCAATCAACTTTCTCTTGGTATAACTTTCTAATTTTAAAAAAAATGAAAAATCAAATTAAATCAATCTTTATGTGTTTATTATTTGCCATAATTACCTTTACCTCATGCGAGCAGATAATGGTCGGAGAGGTAATAGAAAATACTCCTGAAAATAACTTCCAGAATATGTGGGATAAATTTGACAGCCACTATGGCTTGTTCCTGGTAAAAAATATAGACTGGAATGCAGTTCATTCCTCACATTTCCCTTTGGCCAAATTGGCAAAATCAGATGAAGAATTGTTTAATGTATTATCGTCTGCTTTAAGCATTTTGAATGATCAACATGTAAATATTTTTACAACCGATCCCAATCTTGCAGATTATAACAGCGGCCATAACGGGCATATCCCGGCACAGGATGGTTTTCTTTTTAAAACTGTTCGTGATAATTATCTAATTGAATACCATGAAGAAAATGAAGATTTTGGATATGGAAAACTATCGGAAAATATTGGCTATATCCACATATCATCCTTTCAAAATAGCCTTTCTGATTACAAAAATGGGATGGACAAAGCAATGAAAGCTTTGGCTTCCACAAAGAAAATTGTATTTGATATTAGGGACCATAGTGGAGGGAGTGATCAGGTGAGTAAATACGTCGCCGGCAGGTTTGCCAAATCAAAGAAGTTGTTTATGACCTCCAAAAAAAGGAATGGACTCGGTCACAACGATTTTGAAAGTGCCGTAGAATGGTATTTGGAGCCAGAAGGAGAAATCCAGTATACAAAACCTGTTATCTTGTTAACTACTTCACGCTCAATCAGTGCTGCGGAAACGTTTACTTTTGCCATGCGGGAAAATGATAATGTGACGCATATGGGTGATACCACAGCAGGAGCATTTTCCGATGTAGTGCCTTTTCAATTGCCAAATGGCTGGCTTATCACCGTCAGTGTTGGTGATTACCGTGGATCAGATGGTAAAAGCTATGAAGGTATTGGAATTGCACCACACATATACAGTAAAAATCTAAAAGCCGATGTGTTATCTGGAGTTGATAAAACGCTGGAGCTGGCTATAGAGATGTAAAAATAGGAACATGTGAATTCAACCTCGCATCAACCATCGACTGCTTTACTTGCTGCTTGTATAGCAGCTTGTTTTCCCCCACTAAGTGTCGAATTGTGGTAGCGCACCTTAGGTGTCTATTGAATGATGGACGGAACTGATACAATTCCAGTTATGAATAAAGTAAAAACACCTTTAAAGTTTTCTAAAACCTCAAAATGAAAAGAATGAATAGAATTGACACAAATTGTAAATACAAGATAGTAGTTTTAGTAGCTTTATTAATTACCGTTTCCTATAATTTTAGTATAGGTCAGTCTAAAACCTATGTAGAAGAAGTTCAGCTTCCGACAAATTTTAAACTCGCTTATTTAGGATCCGTCATTTACCCAGGGATTGAAGCTGGATTTGAATATCCCTTGAGGCTTATTGATTTACAAAAGACAAAAAGATCGGGTAGGGAAAAGAATATTGAGAAGAGTAGGTTTGTATCGACCAGCATTGG
>Ga0105045_10005014_pt1 | contig 11601 bp, 8 predicted proteins | sample MAT02_FD_78089 | JGI IMG/M metagenome (GOLD analysis project Ga0105045, IMG submission 78089) | Freshwater microbial communities from Lake Fryxell liftoff mats and glacier meltwater in Antarctica - MAT-02 (megahit assembly) | ecosystem: Environmental > Aquatic > Freshwater > Ice > Liftoff... | reverse complement strand
GGCATGGTAAGTTCGGGGCAGAAGCTGGTGCTAACCGCGGCGCTCAAGGGGCTGCCAGCTGCGAAGCAGGCGGCTGCGCTGCAGGACAGCAAGGCGACCTTCGAATTCCTCAAGGATTTGGTCGCGCGAGAGAGCCTGGACGCCGATTTGCAGCTTTGTGGCCGCTTCTTCGGCGCCTTCGTGCCGAAGCACCTGGCAACACTGAAGCGCAACGCCGAGACGCTGCGCGCCCGCACCGGCGTAACCATCCGCATCCTCTCGCGGGAGGAGCAGCGCGAGGAAGTCGGCAGCGACTATTTCCATGGCGGCTTCGTCGTCGAGGACTACGGGGGCCTGCATCCCGCCAAGCTCAACCGCGCGCTCCGCGATGCCGCCCGCGGCGCGGGCGCGCGCCTGTTCAGCCATGCCCGCGTGCTCGGTACGGCACGCGACGGCGATGGCCACACGGTGCGCACGGAACGCGGCGACATCCGCGCGCAGCATGTCCTCTACGCCACCAACGGCTACACCGACGGTGCCAGCCCCTGGTTGCAGAAACGCCTGGTGCCGGTGATGAGCTACCAGATCGCGACGGAACCGTTGCCGCCCGGCCTGATGGACCGGCTGATCCCGCGCCGCCGCATGGTGACCGACAGCCGCATGGAGCTGACCTACACGCGCCCCTCCCCGGACGGCACACGCATCTTGTTCGGCTGCCGCCCGCGTGCCTTGCAGATGGAGCCGAAGCACATGGCGCTGGCGTTGCGCGCGCGCATGCTGCGCTTCTGGCCGGCGCTCGCGCCGGTCCGCCTGACGCATGCCTGGGGCGGTTTTGTCGCGATGACCGCGGACCGCTTCCCGCACGTCGCGGAGCAGGATGGCGTGATGCATGCGGTCGGCTGCAATGGCAATGGCGTGGCGCTGATGACCTTCCTCGGCTGGCATGCGGCGCAGCTGATGCTCGGGCGGACCAACCGTCGCGCCTTCTTCGCCGACATCCCCTTCCCCGCCGTGCTCGAACCCGCTGGCCGCAGCTGGTTCGTACCTCTGGCGAGCGCGGCCTATCACCTGCGCGACTTCGCCGCTAACCCCGCCGAGGTCACCGCGGAACGCCTGGGCCGGCTCGGGCAGTCCCTCACCACCAACCCCCTCACTAGCAACCCTCTCAATAGCAACAAGGAGAATTGAGATGAGCATCTTCCGCAGAAGTCTGGCGGCCGGAGCCTTTTTGTGGTTTGGAATCGGCGCCGCCGAGGCACAGCTTCCCCCGCTCCCCGCCACTATTCGCGATGCGGGCGTACTGCGCGCCGGCGTGCGTTGCGATCAACCGCCCTATGGTTTTCGCGGAGCGGATGGCGGCTTCGCCGGCATCGAGGTGGAGATGGCACGGCAGATGGCCGTCTGGGCCTTCGGCAGCGCCGACAAGATTGACCTGCAATGCGTGACGGCGGAGAACCGTATCCCGCAGCTCAATGCTCGCCGTGTGGATCTTCTGATCGCGACCCTGGGCGTGACGCCGGAGCGCGCGCGCGTCATCGATTTCTCGGCTGCCTATCGCTGGGGTGGTTCCGATCTTCTGGTCCGGCGCGACAGCCCGATCCGCACGCTCGACGATGTGCGCAGCCGCACCGTCATCATGCTGCGCGGCACCACCCAGGCGCTCTGGTTCGACGCCAATATGCCCGGCCTGAACTCACTGCGCCTGAACACGGCATCTGATGCGCTTCAGGCGCTTATTCAGGGTCGCGGCGAGGCCTATGCGCATGATGCCGCGACACTGATCGTCATCGCCGCGCGTGACCCCAGTTTGCGCCTGGTGGGCGAACCCTTCGCCGTTTCTGACGCAGCGGTGGGGCTGCGCAAGAACGAGCCCGAATGGATGGCGTGGGTCAACGCGGCATTAAACCGCATGAAGGCAGAAAATCTCTACAATCCCTGGGTCGAGGCCGCGGTGCCGGGGGATATCCGCGCACCCTATTCAGCGGCCTTTAACCAGCCGCGCCCCATGGCGCGCTGAAGCCAGGCCGTGGAATTCGAACTCGATTATTTGCTGCGGCAATGGCCGGCGCTGCGCTCCGGCCTGATGGTGACCATCGAGGTCAGCGCCCTCGCCATCGCGCTGTCCATCCTGGTTGGTCTTGTCGGTGCGGGCATACGCGTGATGCACGTGCCCGTGCTTAGCCAGATCGTCGTCGCCTATGTCGAGTTCATCCGCAATACGCCGCTTCTGGTCCAGTTGTTCTTTGTCTTTTTTGGCCTACCGGCGATCGGGCTGACGCTCTCGCTTTTCTGGTCAGGCGTGCTGGCGCTGACGCTCTGGGCCGGCGCCTTCCAGACGGAAAACCTGCGCGGCGGCCTCGCCTCGGTCGGGCCCGGGCTTCGTGAGGCAGGGCGGGCGCTCGGCCTCAACCGGCTGCAGTATTTGTGGCTGATCGGCCTGCCGCTCGCGGTGCGGATCAGCCTGCCCTCCATGCTCAACACGGGCGTCTCGCTGGTGAAGAACAGCGCGTATGTTTCCGCTATCGGGTTGCAGGATCTGACCGGCGTGGCCTTCGACCGGATGGCGAGCGATTTCCGCGCCTTCGAAATGCTGACCGTGTTGCTCGTCGGCTACCTCACTCTGGTGCTGACGCTCAGCGCTTCCGTGCGGCTGCTGGAACATCGTCTGCATGCGCCGTTCCGCCGATGACCCATGGGATGGCCCTCATCGCGGAAAATTGGCAGCTCCTGTTGCTCGGCCTGCGCGCGACTATCAATCTCGCCTTCGTCACATTGATCGCTTCCACCATCCTCGGCGTGCTACTCGGTACGCTGGCGACGGTGCGGGCTTGGCAGGTGCGCTGGCTGATAGCGCTTTATGTCGAGGTGTTCCGCGACATCCCGCTGATCGTCACGATCTTCACGATCTTCTTCGGTGCGCCCTACCTCGGCGTACCGCTTGAGCCCTTCCCGGCTGTGGCGCTGGGGCTCTCCCTCTGGGGGGCTGCCAATGGCGCCGAGATCGTGCGTGGCGGCATCCAGGCCATCCCCGATGGTCAGCGCGAAGCGGCGCGCGCCCTCGGACTGCATGCCTGGAAGATTTATCTCCTCGTCCTCTGGCCGCAGGCCCTACGCAACGTGCTGCCGGCCTTCACGGGGTTGCTCGCGCTCATCGTGCAATCCACCTCGCTCGGCTCCCTAGTGGGCGTGACCGAATTCCTGAAGGCCGGCGGCCTCATAATCGAGCGCAGCACAGTGATGCAGGGCATCAATCCCGCCTTCGAGGTTTATGGCTTCGTCCTGCTTGTCTACTTCACCATTTGCTCCGTCCTGACGGCGTTTTCGCGCTGGCTGGAGCTGCGCCTTGTGGCCCGCGGCGGCGCGCAAACAGTGCGCGCGCCCGATACGGCTCGCCTCTGAATCAACAAACCTAACGAGGATCACCATGCCTGTCCCTTCCAAGGTCAGCCGCCGGCTGGCCGAGACCATCGCCCCTGAGGTGATCGAGCATATCTATGGCCCGCGCCTGGCCGGTGAGATGATCGCGACCTTCCCCTATCTAGGCGCGCTCAACGCGGCGCATCTTGTGATGCTGGCGCAGCGGGGCATCCTCTCACCAGCGCACGCCAGCACCATCGCTGGTGGGCTTGGGCGTATCGCCCGGGATGGACCCGAGGCGATCACGCCAGATCCCGCGCTGGAAGATGTCTATTTCAATATTGAGGCGCGACTCATCACGCTGGTCGGTGCCGACGCGGGCGGGCGGCTGCATATCGGGCGCAGCCGTAATGATCTTTCCGCCGCTCTAGACCGGCTGCGCACGCGCGATATTCTCCTCTCGCTGCTCGAAGCAGCCTCCAAGCTGCGGCGCACGTTGATCACGCGCGGCGCGGGGTTCGCTGAGGTCGTGATGCCCGGCTATACCCATCTGCAGCCCGCGCAGCCCATTACCTTCGGCTATTATCTGACCGGCCTAGCCTCGGCGCTCGAGCGCGATTCTGAGCGGCTGCTCGATGCCTGGAAACGTGTAAACTTATCGCCGATGGGTGCCGCCGCGCTGGCGACAACTACCTTTCCGATCGACCGCGCGCTCACCGCAGATCTGCTCGGCTTTGATGGCCTGCTTGAGCATGGGCTGGATTGCGTGGCGAGCCGGGATTTCTCGGTGGAGGTGGTTGCCGCCGCAGCGCAGATGAGCCTGACGCTCAGCCGTTTCGCGGAAGATATGCATGTATTCGTTACTCACGAATTTTCCTCCGTAGAGTTTCCGGACTCTGTCTGCGGCACATCTTCCATTATGCCGCAGAAAAAGAACCCCGTGGTGCTGGAGCATCTGAAAGCCAAGGCAGCGCATGTGTTGGCGGGTTTCGCTTCTGCCGGCGCCTGCATCCGTGCAAGTCATTTTACCAACACGCTTGATGCGCATCGCGAGGGCCAGGCGATGGTCTGGCCAGCACTGGCTGAAGCGCAGCGCGCCCTGGCGCTCGCCGGCATTGCGGCCGCGACGGTGGAACCCAAGGCCGACCTGCTTCTAGACCGGGCACGCCGAAATTTCTCGACTGCGACAGATCTCGCCGACGCGCTGGTTCGGCAGACCGACCTGGATTTCCGCACAGCGCATCACGTGGCGGGTGCGGTGGTCCGTCGGCTAATGGATGGCGGGTTGCACGCGGATGAAGCAACGGTGGAACTGGTGGATGCCGCCTGCCTGGAAGTCGCTGGCCGCAAGGCGGGGCTCAGCATGGATGCGGTGGCCGAGGCGCTGGACCCCGTGCGCGGCGTGGCGGCGCGCACCATCACGGGCGGCACGGCCCCATGTGAGGTGCGACGGATGGCCGCGCGCATGCACGCCCGCCTCGCGGAAGATGATGCCCGGATAGCGGGCTGGCGCGCGGGGCTGAGCGATGCCAGGTCCAGATGTGAAGCCGCGCTCCAGGCCTTAGCCAACCCGTCAACCTAATCCGAAAAGTTTACTGCCGATATTGTGTTCATGAATCGGGAGGTTTCCGCAAACCTACATGGCCGCCGGCGTTGACGCTGGGTTCATGGTGCGAATTGCGATGCGTGGGGCTGCGTTTGCGGACCCGATGGGTCGCCGTGCTCGGTGATGCCAAAATGACCACCGCCCTGCTCGATCGCATCACGCATCTCTGCGACGTCCTGGAAACCGGGAACGATTCCTTCCGCTTCAAGCAGAGGAGAAAACAACCGAAAATGACCGCGTGAACTGGAAAGTTTTGGACGCTGTTACCTGGAAAATATTGGACGCTGTTTGACACTGAGCCGCCTATCTGGGCCGAGAGCGCGGGAGCCGCCACGTGCGCCTGGCCCGGATCGATCCGGAATAAACGCGGCGGCGCGCACCGCCGTGGCGATGTGCGTGCAAGAAACCAAAGCTCTCTTTGTCGTTTTGATGCAGCGCCTGCTGGACGTATGGGTGGCATCCGGCGATAGGACTTTCCTGAGCCACATCTTCCGTGATCAATCCTCGCATCCGACGGAGCACAGAAGCTTCAACGCCAAACCTGCTCACACACGCGAAGGTAATTAGCACCTAGCACGCCGTGGATGTGTTCATCTGGCCAACCAAGTACAACGAGGCGGTCCGCGATGCGCGGTATGTCCTCTGGGGCCAAGTACGAGCCTGCCTCACCGGTCGCCGGGTAACCCTGCGGGTACATGTCGCGCGCGCCTGCGCGCTGCGCCGCCTTATGGCTCGTGTAGTAGACATGATCGACGCCGAGGCCGACATGTGCTGGCCCAATCAACTCGGCCAGATAGTCAAGATGGCGCACGAACGCTTCGACAGTCGCGCGCATGTCGGCTTGAAGGAAGTGTCCCACGCCGGTCACTCCCACCACACCACCGGTCCGCGCGCAGGCGCGTATTTGTTCATCGCTGATGTTGCGGTCGTGTGCGAGAAGGGTCTTCGCGTTGGAATGCGAAAACAGAACCGGTGAACGCGACATCTCCATCGCGTCCATGCTAGACTGATAGCCAATATGCGTGCAGTCAACCACCATGCCAACACGGTTCATCTCGTCGACGAGGCGCATGCCATAACGGCTCAATCCGGAATCGGTGCGTTCGCTGCAGCCGTCGGCGGCCTGGTTCCGCTGGTTATAGGCGAGGAGCATTTGCCGGACGCCGAGACGGTAATAAACCTCTACCATCTCGACCATGCCGCCGAGCCCATTCGAGCCCTGAAAGTGAAATCCGACCGCCAGACGCCCTTCCGCTCGCGCTTTGCGAATGTCGGCGACGCTCTCAACGAGGCAAATTCGGTCCGACCAGGCCCGGAAGCGTGCTCTTTCGCGTGCTATTGCACGCACCGTCTCGTCAAAGGGGATGCGGTCCAAGCCGACGCTGAGGGAAACGAAATGAACATTGGCCGCGGCGTAGCGAGGAAGGATTGTATCCTTTCCCTCTTCCCAGTTGCCCCATGGCAACGTCATATCGCAGACGATGGCCTCAGCGAGTAGTCGCGCAGTTCGCTCGCCAACCGCGATCGTCACTGGTCTCATCGAGCAGGCGCTCGGCGCACAGACATCGCCAGTGTGCCCTCGTCGTTGCGCGTTTCAGCTACCAAGCCGCGACGCGTGGCCAGCGCGGTGCCCTGCACGAAGAGTGGAATGGTAACGAAGGTCTCGGTGGCATAGCGGACCGCCTCCTGCATGAGCTGAGTACGGCGATCTTCGTTTAATTCACTAACCGCCGCATCGACCATCGCGTCATAACGCGGGTCGGAAAAATAGGCGCGATTGGCATGGCCGCGCCGCTTGGCCGGATCGTGGCTGTGTAAGACTGCTGTCAGAAATCCAGCGGCGGTGCCGGTGCTGCTGTTGCCCCAACCCATCAGAATTGCGCTGAACTCGGATCTTGGTGCGGCGATGCGCGGGAAGAACACGTTCAGCGGCATTGTTATGACATTCGTGCGGATGCCGATCCGCGCCAACATCTGCCCGACCGCTTGGCATACCCGCGCATCGTTCAGGTAGCGGTTGTTGGAGCAGTGGAGCGATATGGTGAACCCATTCGGATAGCCGGCCTCGGTTAGCAGAGCCCGCGCTCCGGCAACATCGAAAGCCACGCCCTCATAAGAAGGATCGGCACCGATCATGCCAGGCGGCATCATCTGATTCGCCAGAACCGCCATGCCATCCATTACATGCGAGACGATCCCTTCACGATTCATGCCCATCGACACGGCGCGCCGCACGCGCCGGTCCATCAGCGGGTTAGGTGTCAACGGGGTGCCATTGAGGTCGGTCACGAACGGGCTTGGAGAGCGGCCAACATCCAGCATGAGGTACATGAGCCGGTCGGAAGCACCCTTGTGCACCGCCACCCGTGCATCGCGCTCCAGCGTGGCCACGTCACGCGAAGGCAGAAAGTCGATCACATCCACATCTCCCGCTAGCAAGGCGGCTACCCGGGGCGCGTCACCGCTGATAATGCGAAACACCACACTCTCCCAGATTGGCTTCTCGCCCCAATGATCATCGTTTCGCCGAAGGACAAGTTCGGCGTCCGGCGTGTAGGAGACGAAGCGGTAGGGGCCAGTTCCGATGGTTGCACGGCCACTGCGGAAATCCTGCGGTTGAGCATCCGCTGCTGCCCGGTGCGAGACGATATAAATGCTGGCCAGTGGCGCGTGCAGAAGGGGATCTGGCACCAGGGAATGAAAGCGGACAGTGTGGGGATCAACAACTTCGACTCGCGCAATTGAACGGATGTTAGACGTGTAGGGATTTGGATTGTTTGTTAGCCCCGATACTCGCTCGAGCGTGAAGCGAACATCCTCCGCCGTGAATTCGGAACCATCGTGAAAGCGCACGCCACGGCGGAGCTTAAATTCCCAGGTCAGCGGGTCGATGGTCCGCCATGATTCCGCAAGCCCAGGCTGGATCTGAGATCTCGAGTCACGACGGACGAGCGAGTCAAAGATGTGCTGCGAGTAGGCCTCGTTTGTCGAGAGCCACTGAAAGTGAGGGTCGACAGCCGGCGTCGCCCGCGTGGCGATCCTAAGCGTCTGTGCCTGCAGTTCCACAACACTGGTGGTCCATAGCATGAGGCCAACAGCGAGCATCATTCCGAAGCGAAGCATCGTCTTCTCCCTTCCAGTTCAAGGTAGGCGCTCAAGCCGCCGCTTGGGGCTCATCCTCCCATTGCGGCTGCAGCAGCGTTCTCACACGGACAGCGCCGTCTTCGCCAAGCAGTAGCATGGCAAGCCGCTCCGACGCTGGCTGGCTCAACCCGGCCGTTGCGGTGCAATCGCGGAACTTGGAGTAGAGATCCTCGCGCGAAAGCGGGTTCGCAGGGGTGCCTATGGCATCCACCACCGAGGCCTCAAACCTTGCGCCGTTAGTGAGATGAATGACGACCCGAGCCTGCGATCCCGAGGCACCCTCAGAGTCGGGACGCGGCTCGATACTGGTGAGCGGCAGAAGCGATCGGAGTTCCGGCCGAATGAGTACGTCAGACCTGAAATCGGCCAATCGCAGCGTGCCGAAGCTCAGCGCAACTGCAAAGCACCATTGCAACGAAAATTTGGCCTGCGACTGGGTGACTGGTTCAGCATAGCGAAGGTTCCGTGCTTGGGTAAGCGGCAGTGACGCAACAATCGTTTTGACCTGCTCGGGAAGTATTCCGTGCCGATTTCGTAATATGAGAAGCGCATCAACCGCGCGAAGGGTGGAGCCGCAAGCTGGGAACCGCTTGACCACAAGCCCTCGCGTGACCAGGGAAAGCGGGCCATCGTCGAAGGTGGCCGGCGGAAAGGTTAGACTGTCAAAGCCAGAGTAAAGTGCACCGAAACCCTGGGGTCCTTCAAGGATACTCGGCGCCGCGGTAATTCCTACGGCAGCAAGCGACGCGGCAACGACGCCGTTCTTCGCAGCTAGACCGGCATGAATAGGCTTGGCGTCGAAACCGAGTTGCCCTCGCGTGCCGGCAGCCATGCTCGCGCCGAGGCTGATAGCAGAAGCCATCGCGGACGTGTCCAGGCGCAGAAGCCGGGCGCAGCCTGCCGCCGCGGCTATCGCACCAATCGTCGAAGTAGAGTGCCAGCCGCGACGATAATGGTCCGGGTTGATTGCATCGCCGATCCGCGTAAGCACCTCGAAAGCAATAATATAAGCATCGAGCAACGCATCGAGCGTGGAATCCAACGCTTCCGCTAGGGCGATCAGTGCGGGTACGGTCACCGCGCTCCCATGCGCGATCGCTGCCGTATCATAGTCATCATAGTCAAGCGCATGCGCCGCGGTGCCGTTGGCCAGCGCAGCCCAGGGCGGGGCAGCGTGCGCAGGACCGTGAAGGATTGTCGCCGGGCCATTGCCCCACGCGGACACCGCGTGCGCGACCGCGCGGCTCGGCTCCTCCCGTGCACCGGCAAGGGCAACACCGAGCGTGTCCAGCACCGCCTCGCGCGCACGCGTCAGTGCTTCTGGCGGCTGTTGCCTGGGAAGCCGCTCGATCAGCGCTGCGAGCGCCGTCGCGGCCGGCTGCACAGCCCCCACCTTCATCCGCAGGCGGCCTTGAAGTGGCGCAGCCAGTTCCCGCCCAGCAAGCCTGCCACCTGGTCCCGGGTCCATCCTTCGTCGAAGAACGCCTGGGTCAGGTTGGGCAACAGTCGGATGCTGTGGATCCCAACCGGATAGGTGTCAGTGAAGAAATCATCCACGGATCCGAAGATGTCGGGGCGTAGCACGCGCCATTTCGGCGGCTTATGGGCCATGCGACCAGCCTTCGTCGCCTCGACCCAGCCCTCCACAAAGTCGAAGCCCAAACCGAGATGGTCATGGCCGACCAGCCCCACGATGTGCCGCGCATGTTCGACCATCTGGGCAAGCGTCGGGCGGCCATCGGGCGAGACCGAGCGTGGCAGCCCGCAGAGACCGACATTGCCACCCTTAGCCACGATAGCCCGTATTGTCTCATCCTTCGTATTCCGGTCGTTCGGCACGACGGCGTAGGCATTTGAATGCGTGCAGACCGGCCATTTAGCCAGTTCCGTCGCCTCGGCCCGCGTGCGGTGGCCGCAGTGCGAGAGGTCTATGATAATATTTAGCTCATTCATTGCCGCAATAAGATCACGGCCGAGGAAGGACACACCGGCGTCACGCAACTCACCGCAGCCGTCGCCGAACAACGTCGCACCAGTGTACGCCAGGCCGACGTAGCGGAAGCCGAGGCGTTGTAGCACGCGCACGCGCCAGACTTTGTTCTCCAGCATTGCCGTGCCTTGCGTGCCGAGGATGACAGCGGTCTTGCCAGCGCGTTTCGCGCTCTCGATTCCGGCGCTGTCGCTGGCCTGCTGAAGGTAGGGGCTCTTCGCGATCCGCGTCAGGAACTCATCGGTGAGTCGGAGCGTATCATCCCAGGTTTGCTCCTCTGCCGCGACGGTGATGTTGAAGGCGTCGACCCCGCCCTCACGGCAACGCTCTGCATACTCGTCCTCGAGCACATAATTCAGGCTTAGGCAGTCGAACACAAAGCTGTTGCGCGTAAATTCTATAGCGTCCTGTCCCGCGGTCAGGTCGGCTGGCCGGTCGATCACCTCTGACATCGCATGGTATCCTCATTTCAGATGGCCGACTGCGAAATAGAAACGTCGATCGCAGCTTTGTCCGGACGCTAACTCCGCGCCTTACGCCGAAGCAAGGATTAATACTTAGGCACCTCTGAAAAATCTTTGAGCAACGTCCGATGCTCAGCGCTATTTATCGTACTCTCGGTTCCCTCGCCCCCCGGGTGCGCTATGCGGCACGCCAGAGGCTCGTATCGCGCCAACCTGCGCGACACCGCAGCGTCAGTCCTCGCCGCCTGGGGTGACGAGGCTAACCGCGCGGGCGAAATGAGAGGTGGCCTGGGAAATTCGGCCAGCCCGATAGGTGGGTTTTCTGCCTGACGGCGGCAATGTTGCTGCGGATCAGGAGCGACCATGACGAAGCGAACGAGACGGACCCACAGCCCTGCTTTCAAGGCGAAGGTGGAACTGTCGGCGATCAAGGGCGAGAAGGCGCTGGCTGAATTGGCAAACCTATTTTGCGTGCGCTCAGATCAGTGTTTGGAGGGCGCAGTTGCGGGAGGGCGCGGCCGGAGTGCTCGATGCGGGCGGGTAGTCCTTCGACGTTTGGCTCTGTCATCCGCTCCGTCCTGCCGGTCTCCCGCCCGCCCAGAGACCGTTTGCATCGAGCCGCACCCTCTCCGCCAGTTCCCATGCGGGGCGTGACCTCCGCCGGACCGACCGTCGCGCTGAGTGGCAGGTTTCCCGGGGTTTTCTGGGTAAACCTGTTGACTGGCCGGCCGCGGAGAAGCCCGAAAATCGCTCTCCGGAGGCCATTTCTCTCCGGGCCTGATGACTTGGCGATTTTAGTACGGAACAAAAAAACCCTGGTCAAAGGCCGGTCTCCGCGCGGTCGGCAGTTGCTCCGGTTCGCATCCAACTTGCCTAAACTCCGTACTTCGCGAGCGAACGTTTTGGTACCGAGCCGCCGGTCGCGCTGGCGGCGCCAGGCCCCAGCGTCGGCAGAACTCCACCGTGCGGCTCGACACGAGTCCGCTGCGTGCATGCTCGATGTCTCCGGCGCCCTGGTCCACGATGAGGCACGAGATCCCGCGCCATCCGAGATCCAACGC